>JABAOH010003263.1_pt1 | contig 20741 bp, 16 predicted proteins | sample 7062181 | NCBI WGS metagenome assembly JABAOH01 (sample SAMN14538630, study PRJNA623070) | marine sediment metagenome | biome: marine biome [ENVO:00000428]; feature: marine pelagic biome [ENVO:01000023]; material: deep marine sediment [ENVO:00002113]; isolation source: pool of 5 deep marine... | reverse complement strand
TCAGCGAGGCAGATGTTGTATGCAGCGACAGCCAGGCTGGTTTCCAGGTCGATGGACTGGATGGGTGGGGGGCAGCAACACGTCATGTTGGCTAGATCGATGAGCTGGATTCCAAGTTTGTCCAAGGACTTCCGTGCTGACAATTCGTAGCTCTGTTGACGGGCGGGGATAGTGCAGCCTAGGAATATGGCGTAGCTTGACATTAGGCGTCCTCCTCTTTCTGTCGAAGCTTTTCATACCCCGTTGCCGAAAGGATCTTTCTGACGTCGTCTAATCCTGTTGGTTGAAGCGGCGGTAGCCCAAGGGCTGGTCTCTTCTTCTCGACGAATTTGGAAACGGTGGCTATGCGCCCGTTGTTCAAAATTGTTGACGCGAATTCGGAATAAATGTTCGGTATGTGGCCTTCTCTGAAGGCGATGTTTCTCAATGCGTAGATTACATCCGCGATCTCAACCTTCTGTGGGCATCTTTCTTGGCAGTTGTAGCAGGAACAGCATAACCATATGGCGTCGGTGGAGAGGACTTCATCCTTTTCTCCCAAGAGGGAGAGTCTGATGACTTCTCGGGGGTTGAAGCGCTCGGTGATTTTCGCCACGGGGCAGCTGCTGGCGCAAGTTCCACATTGATAACAGAGCGTTAAGGTTTCGCCGCCTAGACGGCTTGTAATTTCGTCGGAGAACCCTGGACTCCTGGCCCTCCTCTTTTCTCTAGGTTCCATTCTGTTTCCACAATCCTCTCTAACCCTCTCGAGAGATTCGAAGCGGACCTAACTCCTCCACTCTCTGAGTCATCAACTGCGCGGCTTCGACGAACTTGTCGCCTTCGATGTACACCATGTTGAACATCTCCAATCTTTCTGGCTCGATGCCGTATTCCTTCAGCAGTATTCTCGTGAGCCCTATTTTCTTTTCCGCCTTCTGGCTACCGACTTCGTAGTGGCAACCGTCACTCTTGCATCCTACAACCATCACTCCTTGCGCGCCAGCTTTGAAGGCTTCCAGGAATTGATGAGCTTGCAGTATGCCCGTACACGGCACCTTCATCACCCGGACATTGGCTGGATATTGCATCATCGCCATGCCTGAGGAGTCCACGGCTGTATGGCCACATTCTGAACAGCACATTGCCAAAACGAGCGGTTTGGATGTTCCATTTACAGCCATAAGTCCCTTCATCTGGGCCAGCATCTGATTCGGTCGCGAATGCCTGAGCTCAATAGCGTTCAGCGGACAAGTTCCTACACAAATCCCACATCCTTCGCAAAGGAGTTCGGAAACCCGCGCTACGAAATGGTCTTCAGTTGTTGGCTCCAAGCTTATCGCGCCATAGGGGCAAGTGACGGGGCAGAACTCACAGTCACCGCAGTATTCTTCGTCGATTACCGCGGTCCTTTGATCTTTGACTATCTTGCCGGTCTTCAAGAACTTCGTAGCCTTCATGGCTGCTGAATGAGCATGAAGTGACGTGGTCGGTGCGTCCTTCGGAAAGGTTGCTCCACCACAGAGGTATATGCCTCTCAACTTAGTCTCTGTGGGTCGCAGCTTAGCATTGTACTCTTTGAAGAAACCGTCTTCGTCCAACTCGAGGCCTAGCATTTCAGCTAGTTCTTTGGTGCCTTCTGCGGGCACCATGGCGGGGGCCAGTACCACTAAGTCAGCGTCTAATTCCAAGAATCGTTTCAGAAGTGCATCTTCAACATCGACGATCAACTTGTCGGTTTCGGGGTCTTGTGTCACTTCGGTCGGTCTGCCCTTGACGAACTTGATGCCTATCTCCCTGGCTCGTTCGTAGTAATACTCATGCTCTCTTCCCGTGGTTCTCATGTCGATGTAGCATATGATGACGTCGGTTTCGGGGTAGGCTTGTTTAATCAGCGTCGCATGTTTTAGGGAGATCATGCAGCAGATGCCTGAACAGTATTCGTTCCATCGCTTGTCTCTTGACCCGACACATTGTATCATGACTACCTTTTTGGCGGGTTTGTGGTTTGAAGGTCGGATGATTATGCCTGTGGTGGGTCCGAAGCCGTCGATCATTCTGGCGAGTTCAAGATTGGTTATGACGTCTGGGTAGTCGTCGTAGTGGTACTCCTTTATGACGCTGGAATCATACTCTTGGAAGCCTGTGGCAACTATTATGCTGCCGACGTTGAGAGTTGTCTTCTCGCTCTTCTGGTCCAATTCGATGGCGTCGGTCGGGCACACTTTGACGCATTTGGCGCAGTCGTGAAACTTGCAGGCGCTTTCGTCGATGACGTAGACGGGTGGATGAACATTGGGAGTGTTCATGTATATGGCTTTGCGGGTGTCCAGCTTGGCGTTGTAGTCGTCTACTACTTCCACAGGGCAAACAGCAGTGCAAAGGTCACAGCTTACACACTTTGATTTGTTGACGTATCTCGGTCTTTTTTCTATGGTAACGCTATATTTTCCAGGAACTCCATCCACACTGAGGACTTCTGAATTGGTTAGGATATTTAGCTTGGGAACCTCGGTGAAACCAGACCGGTATACACACTTCCGGGACGTATGCGTGATAGTCTTGACATCTGAGGCCGGAGATTGAACGCAGATCGCGCAGTCATCCGTTGGGAAGAATCGACCTGCCCGCGCCGCTAGGCCTCCGAGAAATGGCTCCTTTTCCACCAGGTTGACTTCGAATCCCAAGTCCGCTAGGTCTATGGCTGTCTGTATGCCTGCTATTCCTCCGCCTATTACCAGTACAGATTTGAGAGCTGGAAACTCGAGCTTCACGAGCGGCTCCAGCAGCTTGGCGCGTTCCGTAGCAGCCAAGAGCATAGCTTTGGCCTTTTCGGTAGCTTCACTAGGTGTTTCGCGATGGGGCCAGGCACAGTGGTGCTTGAGATCGAGAAATTCCACGAGATAGGGATTGAGGCCAGCATCCTGAACCGCTTGTACGATCTTGACTTCACTGAGCTTTGGCAACGTATCTGCGACGACGACTCTGTTTACCTTTCTGTTCTTCACAGCCTCAGAAATAGTCTGCAGTCCTTTGCCACGCCAAAACTCGCTTTCTCTCTCGACGAGAACCACGCCTGGGATGTTTTTCGCATAACTGGTTATGGCATCCAGATCCAAGATTTTTGAGAGTTCTGTTCCACTTTCAGATAGAAACACTCCAACCTTAGCGCCGTCCATTTTCACGTATCACCTCTCTATCGTGTCCATCAACCGTTTTTCATGATCATAAATCTCTACTTTCAAGGGCATGTCGCCGATGGCGAAGTGGGTGGCGCAGGCGAAGCATGGATCATAGGCTCTGAAGGCCATCTCCACCTTGTTCAGTAGGCCATCGCTGACTTCACCGTTGTGTATCAGGCCTTTGGCAGCGTTTTTTATGGACATGCAGATGCCCGGAGCGTTGTGGGTCGTGGCCACGATTAGGTTGACTTTCTTCGCCAACGCGTTTTCATCCAGTTTGTAATGGTGAATTAGTGTGCCTCTGGCAGCCTCGACGATCCCAACGCCTTCGCCAGGGGGTCCGGGTTTGTTTCTGATGTCCTTCTTCGTTATGTCTGCATCCGTTATGAGTTCCAAGGCCCGTTCAGTGGCATACATGAGTTCTATCAGTCGAGCCCAATGGAACGCCAAAGTGGCGTGCACGGGTTTTCCGCCAAGCGTCTTATACATTCGTTCGTATTCTTTCTGGGCCAAGGGGGTTGCCATGCCTTCTGCGGCGTTCAGCCTTCCGAGGGGACCAACTCGGTAAATTCCGCTTTGCGGTCCTGCTGTGAGGCCTTTCCATCCAATTTTCTTCAGATAAGGCAGTTTGACGTAAGTCCATGGTTCGACATGTTCTTCTATTACGTCAAGATATTCAGAAGGTGCGAATTTCACGAACTCCTTTCCTTCAGGGTCAACCACTCTGACGTCACCATCATAGAAGTTGATTTTATTGTCTTCGTCAACCGTCCCCATGTAGTACGTTTTCAGAGTATATGGCTCGCTTGTGATTAGATTCACGTAGTCAACATTTTTGAGGACCACGTCGTCGAAGAGGCCTAGTGAGAATTTCGCGAATTCTCGACAGCTCTTGACCATCTTCTCGATTTCCTGTCGTTCTTCCTCAGATAGGGACTTCGAAAACCCGCCTGGCAATGCGCTTACCGGATGAGTGGGGCGGCCACCGAGAATGCCTGTTATTTTTTGTCCGTAGGCTCTGTGTTTAATCACTTCTTTGGCGATGTCAAGCCCGGCCTTCTCTATCACTCCGAGGATGTTTCGCTTTGCTGGTGGGGCATCTGGTCCCACAACGAAGTCCGGGCCTCCCAAGAAGTAGAAGTGGAGAATGTGATCGTAGATATAATAGCCACAGTATTCGAGTTCTCTCAGTTTCTTAGCGGTTTCTGTTGGCTCCACATTAAAAGCAGCGTCTACAGCTTTTGCTCCTGCCATGTGGTGAGCAACTGGGCAGACTCCACAGATTCTCGTCGTTATGATTGGTAAGTCTTCTGCCCTTCTGCCTTCGCAGAATTTCTCAAAACCTCGCAGTTCAGGAACTTGGAAGTAAGCGTTTTCCACGCTTCCTTGGTCGTTCAGAAATATCGTGATTTTTCCGTGACCTTCAAGCCTTGTGACGGGGTCTATAACAATTTCTTTCATTTCATCACCTTCCTGCGGAGAATAGAATTCGCTAAGGAATACTTGTAAAAGGTTCCTATTGGATCCACAGCTTGGTCGATGACTTCTGGATTGGTGGCAATGGATGCAAGGGCACTGATAGCAGCCGCGCCTTGGTCTGTTACGCGCGGACCTGGGCCATCACAGCCCGTGCAGGGTACGTTCACGTTTGGACACTGCGCACCACAGCCAGCTCGGGTGGCTGGGCCCATGCATATCACGCCTTGGTCCCAGAAACAGGTCTTCATGTCGTCCTCGATTTCGTAGATCCTCTTTATTTCCGAGAGCTTCCTGTCGCTTTTCTCTCTTGGGCATTCGTCACAGATGGACTTGTTGGGTAACAAACTGGATCCCTTAGGCGGCAACTTGTTGTTGAATATCGCGCCAACAGCTTGGAGTATGGACGGGATCGGTGGGGGGCACCCCGAGAGAAAATAATCTACATCTACGGTCTGGGCGAGGGTCTTCACGGTGTCATAGAATTCAGGTAGCTTCAGCTCGCCTTCGTCGATCTTAAGCGAAGTTTTCGGGGTTGTGGATTCAGGGTTTTTCGTCGAGGGCGTTTCGAGGTAGGCTCGTTCAAAGATGGTCTCTTTGTCCCAGAGGTTTCCGAGACCTACTACGCATCCGTCGCAAGCGCACGATCCAAAAGCCACAAGGACTTTGGATTTTTTTCGCAGCAGTTTGGCTATGTGTTCCTGTTCTGCATTTCGAATTGCGCCGTTGAAGAAGCAAACGTCGATGTATTTGTCGGGCATTGCTTCTACATCTTTGTATTTGATGTCTATCGCGACTGGCCAAAAGACGATATCTACTTTGGCAACCACGTCCAAGATCTTTTCGTTTATATCCAACACCGCTATTTCGCAACCGCCGCAGCTGGCTGCCCAGTAGAAAGCGAATTTCAGTTTCTCCATGTCATTCACGCAACTTACGTCAATCTCTTAGTAAAGAACAAAAGAATATAGCTACTGAAATTTAAGGTTAGCCATTTATTTGGCCTGTGCGCGCTAGAGAATTGAATGAGAAATAATGTGACCAAGAATATTGTGCTAATTATCATATTTTTAGTAGAAATGCATTTCAGGGACGTTTGTCTATCCCTCAAAAGTCTCTGCCACTGCCTCTTTGGAAATTACAGAGCACAACAGAGAGTTTTAATATTGGATAAGGTTTTGGAGCAGTTAGGTCTAAAGCCTGAGCGCTAAGACTGGAGTGGGTCTCAGCCTCTGAGGGAGCTAGATTCGCAACCATTATTAAGGACATGACGAAGGAAATAAAGAAACTCGGCCCGACCCCTCTGAAGGTTGGGGGAATCAGCAATGGCTAACACAGAAAAGAAGGCAGAAACCGGGGCAAGTGACAAGCAGATAGTCAAATCAAGCGAGATTGATCCCCGCTTCAAGTACAAAATAAGCGAGATCCCTGGCGGAGAAAAAATAATGCTGTGCTTCCAATGCGGGACTTGCACTGCTGATTGCCCTATCGCGCGGTTCAGCGATTACTACAGGCCTCGCAGACTTATGCGAATGACGCAGTTGGGGTTGAAGGACCGGATCCTCTCAAGCGATGTTATCTGGCTCTGCGCCGCCTGCTTCACATGTGTAGACCATTGTCCACAAGACGTGGAAATTGCAGGGGTCTTGCGAGTCCTCAGAAATCTGGCGGTTGAAGAGGGGCTTATGCCTCGCGTTTATCGGGAACTGGCTGCCGACATCATGAAGAATGGCTACGCCTACAAGATTCCAGAAATGCGTCTCAAGCGAAGGGAAGAACGAGGATTGCCGCCTTTGCCAAGAGCAGACCTCGAGAGCATGGCAAAACTGTTCAAGGCAACAGGCTTTTCAAAGACGCTTGAAAAGCAGAGGGACTGAAATGCCAGAACTCAAGTATCTGTTCTTTCTAGGCTGCGTTATTCCCTACAGAATCTCAAGTTACGAGATCTCCGCTCGAAAAGTCCTCGAAAAGCTCAATGTGGAATTGGTGGAGATGCCTGAGTTCAACTGCTGTGGGCTTCCATTAGATCCAGTGAGTCATGACATGATGCTAACCCTAGCAGCGCGGAACCTCTGCCTAGCGGAACAACAAGGCTTAAACATCATGGCCCTCTGCCCAGGCTGCTCTGGCACTCTGCGCAAAGTGAACAAGACCCTTCAGGAAGAAAAAGAACTCAAGGAGAAAGTCAACGAATACCTCAAGGAAATAGGAATGGAGTTCAAGGGAACGATAAAGGTCAGACACCTTGTACAGGTGCTCACTGAAGAGGTTGGATTTGAGAAAATAAAGGAGACAATTGTAAAACCCCTCAGCCAACTCAGGGTGACGGAACACAACGGATGCCATGTTCTGCGACCTACTAAATACATCGGGTTCGACGACCCGGAAAACCCGGTAATGCTCAAAAGCCTGATTGAGCTAACGGGTGCGAAATGCCTAGATTACATGGACGAAACGGAATGCTGTGGCGCACCGATAATTGGTGTAAACGATCGGATTCCACTCCAGCTATCTAGGGAAAAACTCAACCACATCAAGGAAGCGGGCGCACAAGCCCTGATTACCGTCTGCCCCTTCTGTCACATGATGTTTGACATTAACCAGCCCCGAATAGAACGAACCTTCAACGAGACTTTTGGCATTCCTGTGCTTCATTATCCTCAACTGTTAGGGTTAGCCATGGGATTCAGCCCCGAGGAACTGGCTCTAGAGAAGCTCAGAGTTGATGCATCCAAAATCTTAGTCAGTGTGTAAATCACTTCACCGCAAAACGGGGAAGGGAAAAGTTATAGAAGATTTGAGCAAAGAGACTTACCATCTCCCATACAGGTCTAAGTTGGAAGACTATGACCCCTCGCCAAGCTGAATCTGGTAACATCGAAGGCGATTTGAAGAAATGGCTGAGCGATTCTCGCAGAGTGGCTATTATCGGAATCGGGAACCCCCTTCGAAGAGACGATTTCGTTGGAATGAAAGTTGCAAAAGCCTTGCAGGGAAGAGTTTCGAAGAGCGTATATTTGGTGGAATGCGAGACTTCTCCAGAGAGCTTCATGGAACCCATAATCGAATTTGCCCCAACTCACATACTGATTGTTGATGCCGCCGCGCTGAGTCTGAACCCCGGCTCTTGGAGACTCGTAGATCCCGAACAGATTACCAACAGACCGGCCATATCAACTCACGCTTTATCTCTCCGGATTTTTTGCAGCTATCTTATAGAATCGATCGGCACAAAGATTGTTATACTAGCTATACAGCCAGGAGACTCCAGTTTTGGAGAAGGATTAACGAGGGCGGTTGAAGAGACCGCGAAACACCTGGTTGATCTGCTGTCGAACATTCTTGCGTAGCAGACTTGCCCCCACCGCTATGGCTGTCTGAAACCATCAACACGGAGATAAGACTTAAGAGACTTTTTCTTATGTTGATTTGGGAAGAATTTACACATGGACAGAATCACCATGACTCACGGTGCTGGTGGAACCGTGATGAAAGAGCTCATCGAAAAACACGTGCTAGCCAATCTGGGAGGAAGCAGGGCCGAGGTGCCTCTGGAAGCCCTCGATGACTCAGCTGTAATCAACGGCATCGTGTTGAAGTCCGACTCGCACGCAGTGAAACCGCTCTTCTTTCCGGGAGGCGACATTGGGAGACTAGCTATCGCAGGAACCGTCAACGACATAGCGGTGATAGGCGCTGAACCCGTTGCGCTTACATCTGCTTTTGTACTAGAGGAGGGGCTTCCGATAGCAGACTTCGACCGGATTCTCAAGAGCATGGCTGAGACCTGCAAAGAAGCTGGAGTGCACATAATCACAGGTGACACGAAAGTTGTTGAAAAAGCCTCCCTGGGAGGCTGTGTTATCAACACCTCAGGGATAGGGAGACGAACTGACGCATTAGACAAAAATATCGCCACAGTGGAAGCGCACCGTTCTCTTGACGCAGAGTGGATTCTTGACTCGAACCTGAGGGATGGAGACACCATCATCATTTCAGGGACTGTGGGAGACCACGGGTTAGCCGTGTTGTCCGCTCAGGAAGGCTATGACTTCGGAAGCCAGATAGAGTCTGATGTTGCTCCACTGAACAATTCGATTATGGACATGCTCGAGGTTGGAGGAATCGTGGCCATGAAGGATCCAACGCGGGGAGGCCTCTCCAACGCACTGAATGAGTTCAGTGAAAAATCAAAGGTTGGAATCCTCGTGGAGGAGGAGAAGATACCTATTCGTGGAGACGTTGCGGCTGCTTGCGGGATGCTCGGCATCGATCCAATGGACGTGGGAAACGAAGGGAAGGTGTTGATAGGCGTCATACCCAATAAGGCTGAAGAGGTCTTGGCCGTGCTGAGAGCGCGTAAGGAGGGTAGAGAGGCCCAAGTGATAGGAGAAGCAACGACTGAATTCGATGGGGTTGCGTTGGAAACCGTCGTGGGGGGAAAGAGGCTCCTCGCACCTCCGATAGGAGATCCTGTTCCCAGGATCTGTTGAAAACACCTAAGGGCTAACCATGTGTTGGCCCCAAATTCTGCATGTTCCTTCGTTAGAGACCATGCAGGCCCCTTTCGGAGTAGAAGGCGTGCAAGTCTTCATGAAGAGAGGGCACTCTGGGGGACTTATCTTTCCAATCATGACCAGATGACAGAGACAGCCTGGTAACAGGTCCCTCGAGTGCGTCACTTCGACGTTGTATTTTTCTCGGGCGTTACAGAACCTGAGCTCTTCTCTAAGCGCCAGTGCTGATGAAGGGATTCTTCCCAGTCCTCTCCAGCGTCCTCCTACCGTCTCAAAGGCCCTTTTGATGAGTCGTTGAGCCTTGAGGTTCCCCTCCTGCGTGACAGATCGCTTATACTCGTTCTCCAACCTGGCCGCTCCCTCTTTGATCTGCTTTAGAAGCATAGAGATTGCGAAGAGAACATCTAGAGGCTCGAATCCGGCAACCACAGTTGGCATGTTGTACGCTTCAGGAAATATCTGGTAGGGCTCCATTCCGATTATGGTGGAGACATGCCCCGGTGCGATGAAGCCATCAATGTGCAAATCGCCAACGCCTAGAAGCATCTCCATAGCTGGCGGTATGAGCCTGTGGGAAACGAGAAAGCTGAGGTTTTCAGGTGGCTTATCTAATACTTCTACAGCAGTGGCTGGGGCTGTTGTTTCAAAGCCTATGGCGAGGAAGACGAAGTCTCTATCTGAGTGTCTCTCTGCCATGCTCACAGCATCACTGACGCTGTATACTACTCTTACGACGCCGCCGGACGCTCTGGCTTCATGAAGCGAGGTTTCCGAGCCCGGAACCCGAATCACATCACCAAAGGTCAGGACAGTAGCCCCAGTGAGAGCGAGTGCTATGGCCTCGTCGATTTCGGCAGCCGGGAGAATGCAGACGGGGCACCCTGGTCCAGCTATGACGTGTACGGTGCTGGGAAGGAGGGTTCTGAGCCCATAATGGCTTATGGTCCACTCGTGGGTGCCACACACGTGGCATAGCTTGACATCATGTGGTGGGGCTAGACGTTTGATGTAGTCGGCGACCCTTTTTGCAAGCTTCGGGTCTCGGAATCTAGTATGTTCCTCCATCTTTTAGGACCCTATTGAACGGCGAGTTTTACGCTCTTTATAGTGCACTCTTTTCCTGCAGCGATTTGAACCTTGCTTCCACATTTCGGGCAGAGAAGTGTGGGGGTTGGAACGTGATATGCTGGGTCGTCTTCATACTCTAGGCTTCCCTTATAACCACAGAGGGCACAGCGGACGACGCCATCCTTCTCCTCAATGTGTAGTTTTGATCCCTCCATAATCGTTCCCTTTACCAATACGTCGTAGGAGAACCGCACCTGCTCAATGCCCAGGAATGTAAGCTTCCCTATGACGAGGTGGACCGCAAGGACCTTTTTTGCGTCGTGCTTTCTAGCTTCCTCAAGAACACTTTCCACGATCTTTGTTGTCATGGAGAATTCGTGCATTTCGAGTAGGTTTCCTATCGAGGGTAGAAGAAGCTACAGTTCCAATGCGGAGACGACTTCTTTGACGCCTTCACCGCTTCTACAGTTAGTCATCACAACATGTGCATCTGGATTTATCGTCTGAACATCTCTCTCCAGCTTCTTGACGTCAATTTTCATGGGTTCAGCTAGATCTATCTTGTTTATGACAACTACGTCAGCGTCCATGAAGATGAAGGGGTGTTTGACTATCATGTAAGGCCCTTCCGTAACGCTAATTACGACGATGCGTCTCTCTGAGCCGAGGGGAAAGTCGGCGGGGCAGATGAGATTTCCAACGTTTTCAATGAAGAGCAGGTCGATATCTTCTAAAGCTAACTTTTCAAGGGCCTTTTTCACAAGATTGGCGTCCAGGTGGCACTCTTTTCCAGTGTTGATCGGGACAACTTCTACGCCGTGTCTTGAAATGAGCTCAGCATCTATGGTCGTCGTCAGATCACCTTTCAAAGCTGCGATTCTATATTTTCTCTTCAACGCCTTGACCAGCTTTTCGATGAGGGTGGTTTTTCCGGCTCCGATGGCGCCCATAACGTCGATAGCAAGCACTCTGTGTTTTTGTAGAAGCACCCTGTTCTTTTCAGCGAGTTTCTCATTTTCCCTTAGAAGATCTGCTTCGAGTTCTATATCGTAGATTTCGCCTTCCTCAGCTTCCACCACGTCTCTTAACCGTGTTTTCAAAAGGGGCTTTCTCCTCATTCGCTCATGCTGAGGAGTTCTTCCCACAACTGGAAGGTTTCCTCTGCAGCCTTTCTATCAATTACCTGAATGGCGTATCCCGCATGGACCAGAACATATTCCCCCACACGAGCATTTACCAGCGCAGTATTTACATCTCGAAGCACGCCTTCACCAAAATCAACCTTAGCAACATCCCCTTTGGCCTCGATGACCTTAGCGGGGATTGCGAGACACATTTTCCATCACCTACCTGAGAGTAGCCCAAAAAGCATCGATTGCGAACACTGAAATGGCCACAACATAATCTATTCCGCACTTCGACCAGTTGAAAGTAGTTTGTTCATATGCGCTCACATTAATGTTTCTCTGTCTCTTGCTCGCACTGCTAACAATGAACAAAAGCCTTAAAGAAACTCAGAAACATCATGATCGAGGGACAAAGCGTGGTTTCGTTAAGATCACTTGCTCCATCACTAACCAGAGTTACCGTAGCAGCAGCCGTAGGGGCTGCTCTCCATATAGGACAAGGTAATCCCAAAATCGTCGACCAAAGGGCGGTCGACTTTTCACGAGCGCTCCTAGCCCAAATGGATATAGACGGCGCGGTGATTTCTTGTGAAGGCCCGAAGGATAATGCCCCCGCTTTCAGTCGTAGAGAAAAGGTGGGCACAGGACAAGGGCCATTGATCGAATTCGTTGTGGACCCTGTCGATGGTACAACTGCCACGTCCAAAGGCAGAAAGGATGCCATCTCCGCCTTAGCATGTGCTCCCCAAGGCTGCCTCCAGGTTCTCCCAGACGATGGATACTACTTCAAAGTAGCCACAGACCATCACTCGAAGGGCAAAATCTCACTAGATATGCCAATTGAAGAAATCGTGCAGACGGTGGCGGAACAGAAGCAGATGCAGCTTGAGAACTTCACAGTCATCATGCTTGAACGGGAAAGGCATCGCGAGATTTTGGAAGGATTGCGAAAACTGGGTGTCAGAATAATCTTGATACGAGACGGCGACATAGCCGCCTCTGTCGTCACCTGCATCCCCAATTCGGGCATCGACCTCCTGGTCGGCGCGGGGGCCGGTCCGGAAGCCACAATTGGAGCAACTGCCGTCAAATGTCTTGGAGGAACGATGCTAGTCAACGTTTGGAAAGACAAAGAAGACGATGTAAAGCGATTGGAAAGGCTGAGAGTTGAGGGTGTTGACATTGGGAAGACGTATTGTGAGAAGGAACTTGCTAGAGGCAATGAATTGGTCTTTGCGGCCTCGGGTGTCACAAAGGGAGAGCTCTTAGATGGAGTACGTTTTACTTCTTACGGAGCCATAGTCAGTTCGATCTGTGTCAGATTGCCAAGTGGAACTTTTGAGAAATCAGAGACGATGTTACGGTTTAAGGGGCATCCAGTATATGAGCAGTTGACGTGAAAATGCGTGCGCCACCCTGACCTTGATGATGTCGTGCAATTAAGCGTATGCGTAACATTCAAGTGCATAAATGCGTGCGCGATATGCGAACAGACATATTCATCGTTGCGAGTTGTGCACGTTGTGTTTCTTCAATAGGGTGTTTTGGGGAACAATGGATTTTTGAGGATAGTCCAAAGAATAGTGGATGCCTCGGCTTTCTTTTCGCAGGATCGCAGAGTCTATAATCAGCTGTGCAATTAATGCCATGTTGCGTAGTTCGACGAGGTCTGCAGTAATGAGGAAATCCCAATAGTATTGGTTGATCTCTTCCCGCAGGAGAGTTATCCGCTTCTTGGCACGGGTCAATCGTTTGTTGGAGCGTACGATTCCAACGTAGTTCCACATGAGACGGCGAATCTCATCCCGATTTTGGGTAATCACCACAGCTTCGTCAATATCTACAGCTTTTCCCGGTTCCCATGGTGCGAAACGCTGTGGTTGCGGTTTTTTCCTAATGGACTCTCTGCATTTCTCGGCAGCATAGTGAGCACAGACTAGAGCCTCGAGCAAGGAATTACTGGCCAGACGATTAGCTCCATGAAGACCTGTACAGGCAGTCTCACCAATCGCAAGGAGGTTCCTCACATCAGTTTCGCCAGCTATTGTGGCTCTTACTCCCCCACAACAGTAATGCGCCGCCGGAACTACGGGAATGTGATCTTTGGTGATATCGATCCCAAATGATAGGCATTTTTCATATATTCCAGGAAATCGAGCACGAACGAATCGAGCGGCCTTAGAAGATATATCTAGAAATACGCAGTTGTCTCCACTTTTCTTCAGTTCTTGATCAATGGCTCTGGCAACTACATCTCGAGGAGCAAGCTCTTTCATCGGGTGGTAGTCAGCCATAAATTGTCTTCCTCGTTTGTCATGAAGAACTGCCCCCTCACCTCTGAGGGCCTCGGAGATCAGAAAAGATTCTTCGTTAGGATGATAGAGGTACGTTGGATGAAATTGGGTGAATTCCATGTTCATGACGGTGGCTCCCGCACGATATGCCATAGCGATCCCATCTCCAGTGGCGATAGCCGGATTTGTCGTATGAAGATAAACCCTTCCAATTCCTCCAGTTGCGAGCACGGTTGTTTTCGCAACAAAGTTCCGGACTACAGATTTTTCAGTGTCCAAGACGTAACAGCCTAAACAACGCTTTTGTTTGATTGCCAGATTGATCGCGATATGGTTTTCATAAAGCCTGATGGATGGAGTCTTGTCGACGGCATTTAGCAGAGCAGCTTCAACTTCTTGACCTGTGAGATCTTTTGCATGAACAACCCGTCGCTTGGAGTGGCCTCCCTCCATTCCTAGATCAAGTTCACCTGTTGCTGCGCGAGAGAACCTGACTCCAAGATCCATGAGTTCTTTTATACGAGCCGGGCCTTCTCGCACAATCTTTTCAACCACCCACCTCTTGCTCAAACCGCTACCACAATCTAGGGTATCTTTCACGTGTGTCTCAAAGGAGTCCAAGGGTGACAAAACCGCGGCAATTCCGCTTTGCGCATAATTTGTGTTTGACTCAGCTTTTTCCTTCTTGGTAACTATAACCACTTCTGCGGAATCAGCGACCTCCAACGCAAGCGAGAGACCTGCGATTCCACTGCCAATTACAAGAACGTCTGAGACAACGTCTGGGGTGCCCATACTCATCGCAGACAGTAACGTGATTGATGTATTTATTGGTTGAATAATAGCCAATGGATGGGCTAGCCGCTTAGAGCAAGCGTGCGCGTTACGTATCTTGTGATTTGTTTTTCCACAAGTAAATAGATGGCAAATAGACTTATATCTCAGATTTGAAATTCCCATACGAGAAAGCTGGAGAGCTTGCAAAATGCCTTGTGAGTCAAAGAAAGGAAAATACGAATGCTGCGGTAAGACTTTCGACACCAAGAAAGACATGGAAGCACACAAGGAAAAGATGCACAAGAAATCCTGTTGTTCCTAGCCTAGCCAACGCAACCAAAAGGCAACCCACCATCTCCCTTTTTTCTGTGGCACTTATATTGTCCTTTTCTCTTTCCTCAATTCCGACTGTGTACTGTGTTAGCGACTGTTTACTGACTATTGGATAGAGTGACCTATCTCTTAGAGATATTTCGAGGTCTTCGACCTGCTTGCGCGTGATTGATTCCTATCACCCAAAACCGAAGTTGGCTGCCATAACCTGACCGAAGGATATGCCACCATCCCCTGGTGGGATTTGGTTGGGAACCACGAATTCTAGACCGTTTCTCTCGACGATTTCTCTGATTTTCAGCGTGATATACTTGTTATACGCGACTCCTCCTGAAAACCCGATCGCGTCGACACCCAGCTGTTTCGCTTTTTCAAGGGCCAGCTGAGCGAGAGCTTTAGCTATATAGGTTTGCGCAGCGCAGGCTAAGTCATTGACTGGGTGCTCGCCTTTCTGGGTATACACCTCTTGAACCATGAAAGTCGTATCAATCACATCATCCCGGATTCTAGGGGTTAAGTCCAAAACGTCCTCGCCTTTGATCGCCACGGACTCCAACTTCATTGCAGGTTCCCCTTCATAGGTGCGTTCGTAGCACAGATCCAGCGTGGCGGATACAGCATCTAACACCCGGCCACAACTTGTGGTTGTCGGCGCTGATCCTCTCTCTAGCTGGCTAGTGATGATTTCAACTTCCCTCTGCCTATGGGGAAAGTGGCTGCTCATTGAGGCCAGCCATTGTTCAATATCGACAACGTCGTGAAGTATGCCAGCAGCCATTCTCAAGGGATAGAGCGTCGCCAAGTCGCCTCCCACCATAGGCTGTTCTTGGAGGTGAGCGAGACGCTGGAAGCCCTCATGATTGCAGTGTAGTATCTCCCCGCCCCACGCGGTCCGATCTGAGCCGTAGCCGAATCCGTCGCATGCGATTCCTACGATCTCGTTGAGATTGTGCTCGCCCATCAAGGACGCGATGTGGGCGTGGTGATGCTGGATTGGAACAATCGGACACTCGAGTTCGTTACCCAAAGTATGAGCTAGCCTTGTGGTTGCGAATTGGGGATGTAGATCGCAGGATACAACCTCAGCCTTGCTGTTAGTTAATCGGGTGAGATGATCTATGGCGTCTTTCAGGAAGTTGAGGGTCTCGAGGTTCTCGACGTCCCCGACGTACTGTGAGATAAAGGCCTTTCGCTTGGAGAGCAGACAGGCTGTTACGTTTTCCTCCGCCCCGACGCCCAAGATGCACTTGTCCGTCAACAACTCCAACCGGATTGGTGTGGGAGCATAGCCTCTTGATCGGCGGATTAGGCTCTGATTCTGTCCGTGGACGCGGATAACCGAATCGTCACATCTCTGCGCTATGTTTCTATTGTGGAAGAGGAAGAAGTCGACGGTTTTGCCCAGCCTCTGCATAGCCTCCTGATTCTCAGTTACAATCGGCCTATTTGGTGGGTTAGCACTTGTCATTACGAAGGCCGGCTCGCTCACTCGGTCGAAAAGCATGTAATGGAGCCCAGTGGAGGGCAGCATCACGCCGATGTTGTGGAGACCTGGTGAAATTAGTTCTGAGAGATAGTAGTCACGCCGCTTTCGTAGCAAGACGATAGGTTTAACGTAGGACGCAAGCAACGTCGCCTCTTCTTTGTTCACGTGCGCAAACGAGCGTATTGTCTCGAGGTCAGGAGCCATTATGGCAAAGGGTTTCTGGGCTCTATGCTTAACCTTGCGCAGTCTGGCAATAGGCTTGGAATCTGTTGTCGCCGTTGCCACGTGGAAGCCTCCGTTTCCCTTAATCGCAACGATGTATCCTCTCTCTAGGAGTCTACCGGCCTCCCGGATGGGGTCCTCACTCTGTACGTTTTGTCCATCGTTGCTCGNNCTTCGGTCTGAGGGGTCTTTGTACTCTGTGTAGCAGAACTCACACATCGGGAAGCGGTGCATTGTGGTGTTTGGTCTATCGTAGGGCAACTCCGTGATTATGGAGTATCTGGGACCGCAATTCGTGCAGGTAATGAAAAAATAGCCAAACCGTTGGTTGTTGGAATCCCGCAATTCCTTCAGGCATTCATCACAGATCGACACGTCGGGTGGTATGACTGAGCCCGAGAGTTCGGCTTGCCTAGCGCTTTCGAGAATCCTGAAGTCTTCAGGCTCTCCGACGTCTTTCTCATAGTTCGTAGTCAAGTGATATAGCTGGGCAAGGGGCGGCGTCTTCTCATTCAGCTCTTCGAGGAAACGTTTCACACTTTTCTCTGGGCCCTCAACAACAATCTCCACGGTTGCGTCTCCTCTGTTTCTGACGTATCCGACTAATCCGTTGTTCACAGCGATTCGGTACACGAAGGGTCTAAAGCCTACGCCTTGAACAATACCGCTGACCTTGATTTGCGCGCGCAAAGCTGATCTGAACCTTCTATTAAGCATCCCTGAACATAAGCGGTCCTGAATTTTAGCCCAACATGACGCGTGTCATTGTCTCGTCCATCTTTGGTTTCACCCGTTATATAAATGTGAGTCCCTGGTGAATAATTGGAACGGCGGCGACTGCCATAGCTGTACTTCGACATGCGCACGCACAAGACTTGATGTTGAAAGACATAGAGTTTGAAAGCCAAACCGTTTCAGAACCTGTTTCAAAACCGAAAAAGGTGCTTCTGCGAAAGCCTTTTCCGACATGTGATGCACACTTTAGTAGGTTTGTGAATCATGTCTAACGCGCGACGCCTCGAAAGTCTTCTGGGTGCAGCGCAGGGGAAAGAGAAGAGTTACGATTGGGCGGAGGCGGCGAAGCTCTATGAGCAGGCTCTGGGCGCGGTTGGAAAGGAGAATTTTTTGAGGAGGGGGGAGATTCAGGAGACGATTGGCTACTGCTTTTATCGGGGGGCCTTTCAAGCTGAGAGCCAGAAAGAATTCAAGAGGCGCATGGGGTTGTCAGTGAGGTCTTACGGAGAGGCAGCTGAGCTGTATGAGCGGTTGGAAGATTCAAAGAAGCAGGCTCAACTAGACCATTGTAGAGCAAGGACTTCCTACAGCAAATCTTGGCTCGCTGAAAACCCAACTGAGAGGACTGCGATGCTAGACGAGTGCAGAAGACTCGTGAAGCAAAGTGCAAAGGTCTACGAGGAGGCTGGAGATTGGCTGGATTACGGAAAGACGGGCAGTGAACTCGTGTCATGCCTCGTTGATAGACAGTACTTGGCACAGGATTGGCAAGAGATGAGGGTTATCTGCGAAGAAGCCTTGGAATATGCACGCGTGGCCGATGAAAAAGCTATCCCAGCTCTTATTGAGGCTGGAGACATGCATGAAGTGGCTCGCGCCTACGCTATGGTAAGCTGGGGATACACTCTTGGAAGCGAGATTTACGAGTCAGCTGAGAAGCAGAAAGCCCTTCGTCAGAAAGCGTTGATACGGGCACAGAAAGCCTTGGCGACCTCCGAGAATAGTGGAGCCGCGTATCTCATCGGCTTGTCCAACTGGATTCTAGCGAATCTCAATTGGGACGTGAAGGGTGATGTTGAGTCTGCACGAAGGCAACTGGAGAAGGTCTTAGAGCTGGGCGCAAAAGCCAAGGATAACCTCCTGATAGCACGAGCCCAGGAAAGCCTAGCAGCCATTTTCCATTTGACCGGTCAGACAGTGGAAGATCCAGACAAGAGAAGAAACCAATATTACAAGACTATTCAAACTGCTGAAGACAATATAGCTCAGTACGAGCTGTTGTCTTACCCTTTCACTTGGAGCTTCAACCGTCCGATATCTAGTTATGTACTTTTGGCGATGGATGAAACCGACCTCGAGAAGAAGCGAGTTCTGCTGAAGAAGGCAACGGAAATCGCAGAGAAATATATGCAGAAGGCCAAGCGCTCAGGTTCACCATATATGGAGACTTCCGTACTGCATTCCTGGAGTGCCGCGCTCCAAGAGCTTGCCAAGGTTGAGACTGTGACCGACGAAAAGCGAAGGCTGTTGGAGCAGGCAACGGAGTACAGAGAAGCAGCCGTCAATATTGTGGATCGCCTGTGGCCGTTTAACTATTATGACCGAAGCATGCTTCGAGTACGATCTGCAGGAATAAAAGCTGAGCTGGCAAAGATAGAGACCGACAGTCAAAAGAAGAGGGATCTGCTGACCGCGGCTGCACTTACCATGGAAGAGTGTCTGAAGCTTTTGAGGACAAGCCTCAAGGCGCTTGCGCAAACGGCGGTGACATACTCTGAAATTGGCAAAACGCGAATGTGGTTCGGTGATGTTCTGAATCAGCTCTACCGATTGACAGGCGAGAAACAGTATATAAACAGAGAACTCAAGATCTATGAAGACGCCGCCGAAGCATTTGAGAAAGTTGGTCGGCCCAGCCGTATTGCCGAGGCTCACTGGCGGAGAGCCAAGATCTACTTCCATGTGGGTGAACATCTCAAAGCAGCGCAGGCGTTTGAATCAGCCTCTGAACAATACACGCTTGCAGGGGAGAAGTTGCCGCAGCTCAAAGCCTTCTACACTGACCATGCCGTGTACATGCAAGCATGGAATGAAATCGAGCAAGCCAAATACCACCACGCCAAAGGACAGTATGGAAAAGCCACGGAGTACTACGAGAAAGCTGCCAGCCTCCATGAATCTACAGCACGCTGGAGCTATCTCAGCACAAACTATTCCGCGTGGGCCCGACTGGAAGAAGCTGAAGACCTAAGCAGAAGAGAACAAACCGAAGAAGCAAGAGATCTGTTCCAACAAGCAGCCAACCTGTTTGCAGAAGCAAAGCTGCCTGTCAAGACTAAATTGGGAGCAATTGAAGCCACAGATGAGAAGGAGATGGCAGCTGAACTGGTCAAAGCCTCAGACACAAGACGCGAATACAGCCTTGGAAGAATCGCCTTGGAAAACGCAAGAATATTGGACAGAAAAGGCGACCACGTAGGGAGCTCAAAGAAGTATGGGTCAGCAGCAGCAATCTTCCAAAAAATCGCAGAGACCGAGTCGGAGCAGAGCCGTAAGGAGCTAAAGCCAATAATCTATCTCTGTCAAGCCTGGCAAAAGATGATGATGGCTGAAGCAAAGGCGTCGTCAACAATATATGGAAAGGCCGCAGAACTCTTTGCACAAGCCAAAGAACACACCCTCGACCAACCAACCAGCCTACTCGCCTTAGCCCACAGCAGCTTCTGCAAGGCACTAGAAGCTGGAACAGAATTCGAAACCACAGGAGACATAACAATGTATTCAACAGCTAAAAGGCACTTGGAAGCTGCCGCAAGACATTATCTCAAAGCTGGCCTTAAGAGCGCTTCAGAGTATGCTAGGGCCACCCATAGGCTCTTCGACGCTTATATGTACATGCACAAAGCCGAAACGGAAACAGATCCAAGGAAGAAAGCACAGTATTACCAAATGACCGAAAAGCTGCTGCAAGCCTCCGCTGGCGCCTACACGAAAGCCAAACACCCCGAAAAGAGCCAAGAAGTCGGCAGGCTTCTCGAAAGCGTTAAGGAAGAACGACAACTTGCCATCTCGCTAACCGAGGTGCTACACGCTCCAACAATTGCTTCAACAACGACCTCCTTCTCCACGCCGACTCCCACGCATGAGCAAGCTGTTGGGCTTGAACGCTTTGAACACGCAGACGTGCAAGCGAACTTGATTCTGCGGGTAAAGGAGGTGAGGGTCGGCGAGGATATAAGGCTGGCCATCGAGGTGGTGAATGCTGGAAAGGCACCAGCTCTACTGATCAAAGTCGACGAGGTAGTACCTAAAGGCTTTGAGATACGAGAAGTACCTGAGATGTATACGTTTGAAGACAGCTACATCAACATGAAAGGGAAAAGACTGAATCCCTTGAAGACGGAAGATGTAAAAATAGTTGTGAAGCCACGGTCAAAAGGGACCCACACCATCAAACCACGCATTCTCTACATCGATGAGACGGGCAAGTACAAGTCGCACGAGCCTGAGCCGGTCACCGTTACGGTCAAAGAACTCGGCATCAA
>JABAOH010005006.1_pt1 | contig 20745 bp, 17 predicted proteins | sample 7062181 | NCBI WGS metagenome assembly JABAOH01 (sample SAMN14538630, study PRJNA623070) | marine sediment metagenome | biome: marine biome [ENVO:00000428]; feature: marine pelagic biome [ENVO:01000023]; material: deep marine sediment [ENVO:00002113]; isolation source: pool of 5 deep marine... | reverse complement strand
AAACGGCACTCGATTCTATAGTAATCGGGGATGGGTTGAGCGTCCATTTGAGCCTGTGGCTTCTGCTGACGTTTTTTGCAGGCATTGCTGTGATCATTCTGTTCGTGACGCTAGGTGGAGTGGCGTTGAGTTATCCGCTCATATTCCTGTTTTTCTATTTGGTCGCCGTTGGCGGATCGTATTTCAATGCGGTGTGGCAGGCAGCCGTGACCCCGGGATTGGAGAAGCTGCACGACCCGAGTTTTGCGTTCAGTGCGATAGGTAACGCGTACTTGTACATGACCGACAGAAGGCGGTGGATGCAGTATGTATCGTTGATAGCGTTTTTTGCTGGTCTTCTTCTAGGTACACCTATTGGCTACATTGTAGTTGGACGCGCTCTTTCGTTGAACCTACTCGATGTGAATGAAGCCTTGGCTAGCTGGTTTGCCGGGATGTTTTTAGTGTTCGCAATGACGGCAACGTTGAACGTCTTCACCTCTGAGCGCCACCCCAAACCTATGCAGAGACCGAGTGAACCCAAGAAAGTTTGTCCACAATGCGGAGAAGAGTTGTGGTTCGATTTTCGTATGTGCCCATATTGCGATTCGCTGCTGGACGAGCCAACAGAGGACGCAAGAACAGAGGGTTAGCTCAGCAATGTAAGAGCGCGCGCAGTGTTAAGTATGTGTAGAGAAAGACTTAGTTTGAAGAAATTATATCCTATGGTTGTATGAAACTAAAACCAAAACTCATCCGAATGGTTACTATCTGGGACATACTGATTACTTGGGCAATCACGAGAATACTTGACCATTTCCTGAAAGCGATTGGAGCACGCTTTGATTTCAAGGAATTCAAGCAAGCATTTCACAGCGTTTGGCTGATAGTAGACCGCGGCTTGACGGAAGCATACTGCAATCTATACCTTAGCGACAAAGACACCATTAAAATCGCAGCCAAACTAGAACTGCTTGGGGGTATGCACATGTTGCATGGGCTTCTTCGGGACCATAAACGTTTGCACCGAGTGGGGCTTTGGGACGCGACGACTTGTCGAAGCTGTCGCAATATTGTAAAAAACAAAGAAATCCTGCTAGAGTTTGTCCCTGATCCAGAGTTGTATCCGCCCTTCAGCTTTTCAAAGGAATAGCGCAAGCACACTGAGCGCGCAAGCTCTGTCTGAATTTTCACAAGAGTCAGAGATAGGGGTAGTGGGGTATCGCTCGCTATGTTTTTTGGGAAATCGGCAAAGCCAGGGGGAGTACTTGCAGGCCGTCGAATAAGGCTGTCTGTACGTTCTAGGCAAAGAAGACGTTTGATCTAGGCTTATTCTAGAATATGTTACAGACATCTATCTGTACATAACACAGAATTTCAGTTGCGTTACGATCTAGCAGAAAAGGAAGGAGACGGGGCAAGCAGGCGGGTGTTAGAAACGTTTAAGTATGACGCACGTCATATTGTATCTCTCGGATCGTGCGCTTGAGCAAATACTTTTCAACAATCTCCTTTCTCTCCTGCGATGAAAAAGCGCACTCGTCAAATGCATGCATGCATTCACTATGAAAAAGATTAGAATGGTCAAATAACAGGAACCTATAAGAAACTGAATCTTATAGAGAGCTGTAGCGATGCCCACCATCTACGTGTCGAATGAGAAGTTGGAGGAATTGCGGCAGCTCTTATTGGACACGAAGGATTACTGCAACGACTTGCAGATTGACACGCCAGCAAAGCTAATGCACATTCTCGCAAATCTAGGGAAGCGAGAGTTTCTACGGCGAGTTGAAACAGCGCGGAAGCCTTCTGCTCAGAAATAGGTTCACGTTCGTCATCCACAAATGTGAATTGGGGCCTATGCTCATATTGGGTGACGCGAATTACACGTATGATTTTTTCGTGAATCGTGACCGACCGCCGTTCGGCATCTAATAGTATGTCCGATCCGTCTTTGCATCGTGCTACTAAGCAAGTGTGCCTCGTTGGGAGCTTTATCTGGGCTTTGACCGCCACAAGCTGCTCCTCTTGAGTGGCTTCGTTAGGCACTATCCACTTGACAAGTTCTTCAATGGATTTGCATGCATACCCAAACTAAAAATATATGACTATTTGTCGAAAGACGGAAGATGATCTTTTCGGCCTTCACGTATTTGCTTGAGCTTGGATTTGGGGCCGTGACATACAGGGCATCGCACAAAATACATTAGGATGGGATTTTCATTCTGCTTTTCCATGTCAGGGTCCGACCTTCTAGTGTTTGATTGGAGCTACGTGATGTAGACCTTCCGCGTCAATCTATAAGTTGTTCCGCCTCTTAATTGTTTCACCTTATCGATCAACTTCGGTTCTATGGTGTGCACTTGTCGAAACGCTGCTAACAACACTTGATAACGCCGAATCTCATAATGTTCGCCTGCAGCAGAAATATGTTGCTTATGGATCAGCAACACAGAATCGGAATCTCGGGAGATGCTGCTAGTTGAATCGGCAATGCGGGCTACCAAGGTCTGCATGTGTATATATCCGAAATGGAAATGTGTTCAGCTTGGAAATTCGAAATTTATAGAATTTCGTTCTATATTGTTAGCGGAAGTGCAGACCTTGAACACACGGAGCCTTGGAAATTCGCGCAGGAAAACCATGGAGGCACTTTGTGATCTCATTGAGGACCTGGAGCAACAGAGAGGCCGAAGCCTAAATGAGAAGCAGACCGACGCGATGATCAAGCTAATAGACGGACTGGTTCTCACCATCAAATCAGAGAGAGCTCACTTGGAAGAAAACGGATCAGGCGACGACTTCGTTCTGCATGCACGGACAATGCGTGCTCATATGAGGGCGTGGGCAGTCAACTTCAAACACGGTCAAGGAAATGTATGCAACAGATGAAGCCTAGGATGTGTGCGTCACAGAATTAAAGGGTAGATCGCTTTCGCCACGTCTGCTGGCGACATCTCCCGAAGTCCAAATTAATAGTTAGCTTTTCGTCTCCTTTGATATACCCGAATTAAGGCAAGGTAGCTTGAATACAAGGCTTGTGAAAAAGTGCGCGCAAAGCTGAAGAGAAAAGCCTCTTTCTTGGTAGGCTTTTAAGGGCAGACGACAGAGGAAAACACATAGATAACGCTAAAAAGCTCGCAGACGAATTATTATCTTGCTTCAAAATGCAGTCAAAAAGGAAGCTTCTTCTAATCGTGACCATGATTTCTGTTCCAGCAGCTGTGATAGGAATAGTTCTCTTTCAACAGTGGAGTCTCCGTCAGCTTGAACTTGAAGTCATCAGAGTGGAAGTTGACACCACTTATGACCTCAGATATCGAGCAATGTTTACGGTGTATTTCTTTGTAGAATATCATGGGGGACCGAAGAGAGTTGAATTTAGACTCTACAAACATGGGGAACATGAAGATGCTGCAATCGACCGTAGACTCTACAGCATGCATGCAGATACTACATGGCTAACGATGCAGTTCTATAAAGGAGAGGATGAGACTTTTGAGAAGAACCTCTACAGCTTGACTGCTCAAATAACAGAAAGGTGGACAGACGAACCGATTGCAGATGAGGTGACAGTGTGGGATGGCGAGACTTCTGAACTTCCAGTTCTGCCCCTCAAACAGACTTTCGGAGTCGAAGTCACCAAAGTTGAAATCGCCAAATACTCTACCTATGAAATGAGAAGCGGGGTAACAGTCAGAAATTACACTCTACGCTTCTATATCATCAACCATTATGGAGCAGAATTGCATTTGAGATTCACCCTCTACCGAGAATTCTATACTAAGACTAGAGTGGTATCTTCTGAAGTCACTGATAGTTGTGAACTACGTGCTAAACATGGTGAGGCTGGATACCTTGAGCTAAAGGCTGGAGCCTCAGAACCACACTTGCCTACCTTGGATTTGAAAAATTACAGACTAAGGGCTGTCACACTTACGCGTGACCCAAAATGGTGGTCGGATATTTGGTATGGCTTGGATGAAGAACTCCTACCAGTAGAAGGTTAGACGACAGAGAAATCTGCCAAAATAGTCTCTTATGTCTGGCAAATGGTTGCGAATATTATTGTATATACACGTGCGCGTTAGTCGCTTCTTCTGGCTTCTGACGGCTTCGTGCCCACTATTCCTATCCAAGCACTCAGTAGCCACGCACACCACAGAACCATCCCTGCGTTCCATATGACTCCTCCTCCGTTCCACGCCCAATACGCGTCGGGAAGAGCAGGATCAACGTGCCGTGCATCGTATGCGTGCGCACGCTCGTACTCCGCATAAAGCCATTCATAGTAGTCTTGCTTGTATGCACGGTAGGCTTGTTGGCTCTCGTAGAACACCACGCCCCACACGACGGTGGGGACCAGCAGCGCTACCAAAAAGGCTCTAAACACCTTCATGCTGTTCCACAGCCTCTGCCTACCACACACTCTCGATGTGCCCCGCTATAACCTTTCCCTTCAGTTCTTGCTCGTATTCCTTCACGTTCAAAGCTGTGATGAAACGTTGACGAAGTCTGTAAGCTGATTGAAGTCGGCTTTGAATACGTCACGGAGCTCAACGAGGCGAAGATCTTCTGAAAACGCAAATGAAAAATAGTGGATAACATCATAAAATCAGCAGGCAAATCTCTCTTGCCACATATTCAAGATAGACTTTCTTGTCAACAATGTTGAACATCGCAACCGAGGCGTCCCAGGTTTTTCCAACTACGTATCCTCACTCTTTGAACCATTAAACCAGGCTGACAATCCTCAAGGGATCGTCTTCAGTGCGCAACACATGAGGTGGCACCTCCGATAACGTTTTAGGCACACTCCTGCCTCAAGATACACCAGTTGATGACGGTGAACAACGATTCGTCGAGCAAATGGAAGTACACGTCTCTGGTGCTAATCGCCATCACAACAGCCAACGCCCTATTCTTCGCCCATTTCTACCTCAGAATGAACTCACAACTCGCCGATCTACAAACCGAATTCTCGGAGGTCCAAAGCCAACTCCGTGGGCTCAACAACAAGATTCAGATTTTGGAATATCTGAATGAAACCGCGTACCTACCTCTGCCTAGGATCTTCGAGTTGGTGCAGAATTCAGTGGTTTTGATCGTGACGGACCTAGGTCAAGGCTCGGGGTTCGTCTACGACGATGTCGGCCACATCGTAACCAACTACCATGTAATCGAAGGTGCTTCCACCGTTCAAGTTACTTTCGTGGATGGAAGCATTACCAGAGCCATTATAATTGGGGAGGATCCCTACAGCGATTTGGCTGTTATCAAAGTCAATACAGACGTCACTACGTTGTATCCGGTGGTCCTTGGAAACTCGTCAGAGCTTACTGTCGGAGAGCCCATCGTTGCCATCGGAAATCCCTTCGGGTTGAGTGACACCATGACCGCTGGTATCGTAAGCCAGCTGGGAAGAGAGCTCTCTGCACCTGGCGGATACGTCATCGTGGATGTTGTCCAAGTGGACGCTGCCATAAACCCTGGAAACTCAGGTGGGCCACTCGTGAACGTGAATGGCGAAGTCGTCGGCGTGAATACCGCCATAGTCTCCGAATCAGGCGCTTTCGCTGGTGTCGGGTTTGCAATTCCTTCAGAGACGGTGCGCAGAGAATTGCCGTCGCTTATCCAAACAGGCACATACAATCACCCGTGGATAGGCATCTCTGGCATAGACGTTACCGTAGACATCACCGAAGAGATGACGCTTGAAGAGGTGCAAGGGTTTCTTGTTATCGACGTTGTTCCAGGTGGTCCGGCAGATGACGCCAATCTGGAGGGAGGCGATAGGACTGCCTTGATAGGTGGACAGAACCTGACGGTAGGCGGCGACGTGATCGTGGGCGTGGACGGTTTGAATGTTCGCAACCTTAACGATCTGGTCGTATACATCGAGCGGAATAGGCTTCCCGGCGATATGATTTTATTGGTGATCATTAGAGATGGAAGCGAGATGACGAAGTCGCTTTTGCTCGGGAGCAGACCCCCACCGTAGTTCGTCACTCGAACTTCTGTACATGTGTTGCGGCTTGAGTCCACAGGCGCTCTTGCGTATAAGAGCGGATGCATGATAGAAGGCGAGTTGACTACTTGAAATGCGTGGTCGTCACCTGTTGGATGAGCGGTTTGGCGCTAAGTTTCTTACTGGTTGCGTTCTCGATTTTGTCCTGCCAGTCAATGCTTGCTCCTGGGGCATAGTAGTTGCTGATCAAGAACTTCGAGACCTCAGGGTTATCCAAGAGGGTTTCATGAGAATCCCTGAGGTGTGCAATGGTTTGAGCAGCAATTAGGTCAGCGATGATGTAGTTCTGGAAGTATATTGGATGAGTTGTGAATATTGACTGCGACGCCCATTGCGGTGTCTCGTTCTCCTGCACAAACAGGTACTTCGATCGGGTTTTGCTCCATAACCTGTTCAAGTCTTGATCTGGGTTGTCGTAGGCTTGGAATTCGAACGTTGATAGGGCAACGAGGTTTCTAAGCCGTAGAAGCCGTGAGACCTTGTTGGCTTTAACGAATCGTCGGATTTCTGCCTCTGGGACTGAAGTGTTCTCTTGTAACCAGTCAGGGTCTGAGGCAAACTGCTCCATTATGCATGCCATACCTTCGCAAAAACAGCCGACCTCGTCTTTCAAGGCGAAGGAGCCTTGGTCGATGAAACATCCATGTAGCGCGTGACCGTATTCGTGGAAGAGGGTGCTGTAGAATCTATGTCCATCTCGGGGGTTGGACAAAATCCGCATGTCCGTCGGAATCCTAATGCCAAAACAGAGTCCACCGAACGGTATATCTGTTTGTTTGATTTTGATCGGTAGCTCTTCTGTGGCGAAGCCGAACGATCTGGCTAAGTCTTTTGTTTTCTGAAGGATGCGGTCTCGGGGGAAGTGGGCATCTGGCGGTTTGACAAACTGATCTATGATGTAGGAGATATCCCACGGTTGCAGTTCTTCGATCTTCAAGGTGTCACTGACGTCGTCCAACACCGAACTCGAAAATGGTTCAGACAGATCACACAATTCCTCATAGAGCCTCAGGAGTTCCGCTTTGTCAATCATGTTTTGAGCCAAGACATAGGCATCATAGGGTTTATGTCCAGATTCGCGTATGTGCGTATTTCGCAGCTTGATGAGTTGTCGCACATCCTCTTCGATTTTGCGTGCAAGTTTTGAGAAAGATTCCCACGCTGCCTTCCGCTTCGCCCGGTCCGCATTCTTGCGCAACATCTCATATACGTCGCTTCGCTGCATCGGCTTTCCCAAAACCATAGGCTTGAAAGCGATGTGGTCTTCGTTGATTTTGTTTCGCAGACCAAACACATCTGGTTTGGCTTCAACATGTTCCCGAAGCAGAAGCTTTTCCAGGACGCGAAGACGTGTTTTCAGATTGGTTTCCTGGGTTTTGGGCTTCCACTTCTTCACTGTGGCAAGATGCTTCTCGTTCAGAATGATTTCCGAACGTTTACGCTCGATTTCATTCAGATCACCCGACGGTTCACGAATATATTTCTTCCACAAAGTCTCTCCTTTCTCAACTTCGATTTCTTCGAGGCGATTTTCCAAATCATCCAAGAACACTTTGAGTTCGCTGTCATTCGTCACAGGGACTCCAGTTTCCAAGAGAACGTCTCCCCTTTGTTTGGACAAACCAGTTGCCCTTGTAGGCACAAAAGCCTTTTCCTTACAGGCATACACAAAGAAGCCAGTCCAGCTACGATGTCGGCTGCGTGCATATGTGCGAGCCAAGATCGTTGCGACCATCGAATGCAAAGCGATTTCAGAACATACTCAAGGAACACGGATCCTTTCACCAGTATTTGGCGAGCTTAGGCAAATCCAAGAACTACGCCTTCGTAATCAAGGAGTTGGACAAGGGATTCAGTAGAATAGGCCCATCGTCTGCCAGGATCTTCTTGTACAGCGTCGGGGAAGCCTTCAGACAGCCTATGGAGTGGATTGCAGCTTGGCCTTCTCGCCGCTTATACAGGGCTTTCAGAAGAAATCCAAAGGCCTTTTTAGGCGAATCCGAGAACCAGAGAGACAAGGCATGTCTCAGAAGGCAGGGTTAAGATGATTAAAGCCATTTGGGGGGGGTAACGTTCTACGTTTCAGATCTAGCAAGAGCGAAGAAATTCTACCAGGAAACGTTAGGCTTGGAAATGAAGTACGAATACCCCAGTTATGTTGGGTTTGAATGTGGCGGGGTTGAAATCGGGTTGATGCCTCGACTCAAGAAAGGTCAGAAAGTGGGTCCGTTATCCGCTCCCGTTGAGTTTCTTGTTGATGATACGCAGAGGGTCTATGGCGAACTCAAAAGGAGGAACGTGGAGTTCATCAAAGACTTGCACGAGGAGCCGTGGGGTGGCAGACAGGCAACCTTCACCGATCCGGATGGTAACGTCCTCGAAATAGTCCAAATAGACTGGGAGAAGTACTTCGCCGTGTCTGCAGAGGGCGCGAAGAAGAATCAATAGGTCAACCACTCGGGCGGGATCGAGACCTCTTTCTTCCTCGAGTGCGTTTCCAGGTGTTCTTTCAGTTGGATGTTACACTATTCTGTCTCAAGCTTGTAGAGGACTCGGAGGCCTTTCAAGGTTTCATGAACAGAATTCGCCATCTGAAATACATCCTCAAGTTCAACTTTTCTGCCCCAATCGTAGACGTGGTCATGGTGACCTCTTAGCGGCTTGAAGCCTAGGGACCGAAGTCTTTTGATGACTTCGAGTGGCCCTGCCCCTTCGCTGTCAAACCAAATGGTCAGATAGGTCTTCACGAGAACCAGACTTCCAATTCTCCTTATAGGGTCACGAGATAGAGATTAATCTTTCTGATGAATGGTGGCTTTCCTTTGGAAGCCGTGTGATCTTCAGATAGAGGCTGAGTAGCCACAGGCGCACCTCTACATGTGGGCTTGAGTTTTGAGAAAAAGAAAGGAGGGGAGCGGCTAACGGGAACATCCCCAAAATAAATGACGTGCTCACCGGTATATGAGTGGTATTTCTACTCTCGTAATATATCTCAGTCAGGGTAACAACTCACTGCAACACGCACAATAACTTCTGACCAATGGCTTTGGTCCAAGCGGGTTCTAGACAGAGGCTAGGAAGCTTGTCAGAAGCCCAAGAAATACGAGGAGAAACCCGGCAATTAACATGGCGAACCCCCATTTTTGCTGAGAACCCCGTCGCTCTCGCCATTTTTCTACCTGATCTCTAGCGAGTGTTGGCCACAACGCCGCCTGACCCATAAGCCTCTGTTCGCTGTAACCATAGAACATGAAGGCTCCTCCAGCGCCAATAAGCGTTCCTTCCAGCAAAAGAAGGATGGGTAGAAGTTCTGTGAAAGTGAAGAGACTCCATATTCCTTTAAAGATGAGAAATCCCCCCAACCCTATCACATCAAGCGTCAGAATGACTCCAGTAACTGCACAGATACGCAAGGCGAATTTGAGAATGGGCTTAGCATGTTCTTTTCTGAGGTACTCTCTCACTTTCACCCCTTCAAACGTGCGTATGCATAGAATGGCAAGTCCCAAAAACAGTATGGGGCTCAGAATCGTGAAAGCTAGATGGAGTACGAAAGCGCCGTAGATCATGCTTGCCCCTCCGAGGACCAGCATTACAAATCCCGCAATGCCTGATGCCGCCAGCACTTTGGCATTTCCAGTGCTTCTCTTGAAGCCGCCAGCAATCATGAATACGATGAACGTGGCGATTGTCAGCAGCATTGTCGCTGAGCCAAGAAGTATCAGAAGAGTACCCAACATCGCTAGTACCGTTCTTTCCCGAAATTATCAAACGGTTGCTCTTTCTTAAATCTTCAGATCGTGCAACATTCCCTGCACGTGCCCCCTAAGCTCCTTGAATAATGCGCATGCGTGGCAAAGATACTCTTTTAAATCGCATGGCATAGGAATTACTTAACCGAATGAGATTGATGGTTTGTACGTCATGCAAGGAAATCATTCTCCTAAAAGCGCTCTTGTTCAAGCGAAAAAGAAGGAAAAAGAGTATGAGTGGCTTCTTGCATCGAAATTCTATGCGAAGGCTCTAGCCGACATATTAAAGAAAGAGAATGCTCCAGCGGCTGGGGAACTTCAGGAGAAGATTGGGTTCTGCCTCCAAAACGCTGCTATGCAGGCCGAGAGCCGCGAAGAATTCAGAGAGAAGATTCAGCATTCGATTAAAGCCTATGAAAAAGCAAGTGGCTTCTACGAAACGACTGCGAACACCCAACCAGATCCGAGGAAGCTTCGCTGCAACGCCATCATCAAATGCCTTGGCTACTGGCTCATATCTGACCCGGCTGGAAAGCGAAAGCTACTTGATGAATGTTTGGAACTGGAAAGCGAGGCTCTAGCACGTTTTTCGGAATTTGAGAACGCTTTGGAATACGGCAAGACGTACAATGACCTTGCACTGGTCTTTTTTCATCGAGTGTTCCTCGAGAAAGATAGGAAGACGCTGATAGGAGTTCTGGAAAAGGGAGTACAGTGGGGGGAAAAAGCCATTGCCGACCTCTCGGAGCTCAGCGATGCGCTCGAGACTGCTAGGGCATGTTTCACCTTGGCGACGTGCGTGAGCGATGCCGGCTTCTATTTTACGTCAAAGTCGGAAGATATCGATGCAAACCGTTCAGTGGCCGTCAAACATCTGAATGAAGCGGTCGGACTCTCTACAAAGGCTGGTGACGCGCTTACCCTGGGATTGTCCCACTTGTGGCTGGGAATAAACACGGGCGAAGAAGAAGCGGCCAGACATCATGAAAAAGCCTTAGAGTACGGCAGACAGACGCGAAACAACTTCCTCGTCGCACACAGTCTGGATTACCTGTCATATAACAAGTACTGGAAAGCACGGGCAACCGAAGATCCTGAAAAGAGAAGAGAACTCGCTGAAGAGGCCATGCGATTCTATGAAGAGGCCCACCGTCATTACGCCATAATATCTTTCATCAGCCCCAGAGGAGGCTTCATTGGTCCACCTTCGGGACAAGCTGAGCATCACTATCAGCTAGCTTTGTGGGAACCCGATCCTGAAAAGCGAAGAAGACTTCTAGCGAAGTCAAAGAAGCTCGGGATGGAAGCCTTGAACGTCGCAGAGGCCTCTGACATGCCAATGGTCATCGCACAGGTCCTACACGTAGTCAGCAAAACACTCCTAGCCCAAGCAGACATCGAACCGGACATGAAGAAGAGAAAGAGCTTCTTGGAGAAGGCGTTAGCTTATCGGGAAAGAAACATTTCCATTATGGAACACCTAACCCCCTTCTTCTATTGGAACCTAGGAGTGTTTCAGAACTATCTCGCAGGGATAGAAGCGGAACTTGCTGAAATCGAACCAGACTCAAACCGCAAACAACAGCTCTTCAAAAAAGCAGCGTTGAGCAAGCGAAAATGCCTCCAGCTGTGCGAAAAAGTCATGCCATACTTCGAGAGAAAAGGCGAAACCGCCCTCTTTGCCGCGCTCCACAACTATCAGAACACATATGCCACGCTGCAAATGCGCCTCTACGACCTCACCAGCGACCAAGGACATCTGAGAGAAACGATTGATGCCCTGCAGGAAGCAGTCAAATCCGCCAGGAAACTAGACCTCGTTAGCCTCATGGCAGAATCACACTGGAAAATCGCTAGAGCCCAAGGCGCTCAAGGCGAGCATTTGAAGGCTGCGAAGAGCTTCGCAAACGCTTCAAAGCTCTACATCGAAGCCTCAGAGAAAATCCCCCCGCTGAGGGATTTCTATCATGATCATGCGTCCTATATGCAGGCGTGGAGCGAAATCGAGAAGGCAAGACACCGCCACGCCAACAAGCAGTATGGGCAAGCAAAAGAGCACTACGAAAAGGCGGCTGACCTCCATGAATCGACGGAACGATGGAATTACTTCAGCCGAAACTACCGAGCATGGGCTCGACTGGAGGAAGCCGAAGCCCTAAGCAGAAACGAACAGACCCAAGAAGCCACGCAGCTGTTTCAGAGAGCCGCCGAGCTCTTCCGTGAAGCTAGAAGCACACTCAAAACTGCAGTAGATGGAATCGAGGATGCCGATGAAAAAGACCTTGCCAACAGACTGATCACCGCGCTAGGCATAAGAAGAGAATACTGTCTCGGCAGAACTGCCTTAGAGAGAGCCAAAACCCTAGGCAGAGAAGGGGACAACGCAACCAGCGCGAGTGAATATGGCTTAGCCGCCAAGAAATTTCAGGAAGTCCTTGACATCATTGAAGACGACCCATCTTTCACAAAGGAAACAAAAGCCAAGGACCGTCGAGAGATATTGCCCATAATATATCTCTGCAAGGCTTGGCAAACGATGAAAACAGCAGAAGCTGAGGCCTCACCAGAACTCTACCTGAAGGCGTCCCAGCTTTTCCTTGAAGCTAAAGAATACAGCGCGAACGAAAATGCAAAGCTGTTGGCTTTGGGGCACAGCCAGTTCTGCAGAGCCCTTGATGCAGGAACCAAATTTGAAGCTTCCAGAGACTCAGAGTTGTACTTCGCTGCAACACAATTCTTGGAAAGCGCAGCTAACTACTACGTCAAAGCCGGTTTCGAAATCGCTTCGGAAGAAGCCATCGCCACGCAACGCCTGTTTGACGCCTACTTCTATGTGGCAAGTGCCAAGAAGGAAACCGACCCAGGAAAGAAAGCGAGACATTACATAGCAGCTGAAAAAGTCTTACAGACTTCCACCAAATCCTATCTGAAAGCAAGGCAGCCTGCGAAAAGCGAGCAAGTACAACGGCTTCTGGAAAAAGTCAGAGAAGAAAGAGAGCTTGCGGTGTCACTAAGTGAAATTCTGAGTGCTCCAACTGTAACGTCATCGACAGCGAGTTTTGTCACGCCCACTCCAAGTGAAGAAACGGCTGTCGGTTTGGAAAAATTCGAAAAAGGGAATATCCAAGGACACCTCACCCTTCCGGAAAAGGCCATCCCTGTTGGTAACCACTTCAACCTAGAACTACAGATTGCCAATGCTGGAAAGCAGACTGTCTTATTAGACAAAATCGTGGATATCATACCTCAAGGATTCAGACTAATTTCTCAACCGGATCACTATCATCTTGAAAACATGCACCTCAACTTGATGGGAAAAAGATTAGCCCCTTTGAAGTTTGAAGAGATCGGACTCGTTTCTCGCGCCTATCATCGGGGGATCTTCAAAATCCAGCCAAAAGTCATCTACATGACTGAAGCGGGACAACAACTAGAGTCATACCTCGAACCAGCGGAGCTTGAAGTTACGAAGGTTGTTCTGCCAAAGCGCATTCCGACAGGGTATGAAAATCTCGACGATGTACTGCTCGGTGGAATCCCGGAGAATTACGCAGTAATACTGACCTCACCTGTCATCGACGAAGTGGACTTGCTCGTCAAAAGGTTTCTTGCGACGGGCGCGAAAGCCGGTCAAATCACTTTCCTTATTACGACGAAAGTGATGGAGCTAGCAAGCCTTGCCAAGGGGACTCCGTCAAATTTCTACCTGTTTGTCTGCAACCCCCAAGCAGATGTGATCAACAAAGGCTTGCCAAACATCTTCAAGCTAAAAGGCGTAGAAAACCTTACAGACATCAGTATAACCTTGACATCAGCTCTCCGAAAGCTCAGCCCCGCTGTAGAAGCTCGCCCTCGGCGATGCTGTATCCAAATCGTATCTGATGTTCTGTTACAGCACAAGGCTCTACAGACGAGAAAGTGGCTAATGGGACTTCTTCCTGAACTCAAATCGCTAGGCTTTACAGTCTTAGCTGTGATGGACCCGCAGATGCATTCAACCCAAGAAGTTCGCGCAGTTCTGGATCTCTTCGAGGGAGAAATAGACATCTACACAAAGCAAGGTGTTGGAAAACTTCTCAAGATAAAAAGAATGGCCGAGCAAGAATATCTAGAGACTGAGATAGTGCTCAATGAAAGCACGTCATAGACACGCAGACCTGAAGTTGCCTCCGAAACCTTATCTCTACGCGTGCATCTCCTTTCCGATGGATGGTTTTTCGCGTATTCCAGGCTCAATTTTCCGTTGGTAATAGGGTTTGGTAATGGTAGTAGGTAACGTGAAGTAAGAGACAGACGCAATACATTGGCCAGCATGGGGCTTCGACGCGCGCGCAATCGCGTCTTCAAACTCCCTGTTAGACGACGCCTGGAATGGGTTCGGCTTTCTCTCGTCGTTTTCGTCGAAGCCACGCCTCGATGAACTCTTCGATGTGGCGTCGGTTGTATGGGTCGCGCCACGCGACCTCTAATGCTTCACATTCCTGCAAGGCCCCGATGAGCCCGAAATAGACCAGCAACTCCTGGTGGAGCTCGTCGACGTCCGGCACGCTCAACTTGACATGCAGATCCGTGAGGATTTTGATTAGTACGGCTCTACTCACGCGAACCACCGGGTGTACGCGAAAAGCAGCGCTTTTCCATATATAGAGAGTAGTAAACGTGCATTTTTATGCTTTCTTGGACGCGCGCGCACCACTGGGTAGAATTCTTTCAGCATACTCTTCAGTCTATCACGTTCCGTTGGTCCGCCACCTTTAAAATCTGAAACACCGGAGCCTATTGACCTGCCCAACTTGCTCGAATGCGGCATGACCTAGGAAGAGCCGATCTCTGCTAGTTGACAGTCGATCCGAATTTAGTGGGGAAGACAGTGGAGTACAGGCTGAAAACTCTTGACAAGAGCATTTTGAAGGGCGTTATCGGGGAATACCTCGCCCGTAGCTTCATCAGAAGCGTGCTCGCCCCAGACCTGATCGAAGAAGAGGGATGGCACCACGTCGTCCTAAGCAGAAACGACTACAAGCTGCACTCGAAAGCGCGCACCATGAAGCTGTTCAGCTTCGACGCCTTCAAGACGGATTTCATTCGACAAGGTTTCTACGCCGCCAAGAAGCTTCTCGCAAGATACGCGGAGGTTGTCGGCATCCTCACACAGCAGCATTGCACGCCGGATGGCTTACTCATCAAACTGCGGGAAACCGGCGCAACCAAGAAACTTCGACAGCGCACGGTTCCACTGGGGGCACGTTTGCGACTTGATGAGCCCTACAGACACGGAGACCGTCTCAAGTTTCCCGTTGTCGACGGGGAGCTAGAAGTCGTCGAAATCAAGTGCGGGCGTCAATCAAGACTGGGCAGCAAGCAGAAAGAGACGTATAACACCCTCATCGCGAAGAGCGTCTTTCTGCGAATGATAAAGGTCCGGATCGTCTCGTTTGATCTTAACCGGTTTCTCGTCGAGGAGCACAGGTATGAACGATTCTTGTAGCAGGAAAACGCGCATCGTACTTCACGTGGACATGGACCACTTCTTCTCGGCGGTCGAAGAGCGGGAAAATCCTCAGATAAAGGGCAACCCCGTCGTTGTGGAGGCCGACCCAAAACATGGCGCCGGCAGGGGCGCGGCTAAGACCTGCAACTATGAAGCTAGGAAATTCGGGATACACTCCGGCATGCCGGTCTCGAAGGCGTGGCGACTCTGTCCCGATGCTATCTACGTAAGAGGCAACTACCGACTCTATAAGCAAGTGTTCAAAGAGATCATGGTAATTCTACGCGGATACACGAACAAATTTCAACAGTGGGGTCTCGACGAGGCGTTTCTCGATGTCACTTCGAAAGTTCACGATGTGGAGGAAGCCGTGAAACTCGCAGAAGGCATCAAATACGAGATTCTATGGGGCGAACGACTCACCTGTTCGATCGGCATCGCCCCCAACAAGCTCGTCGCCAAGATCGCCAGCGACTACCGAAAGCCCGACGGCTTAACCGTTGTCCCCGAAAACAAGGTGCAAAGCTTTCTGGCGCTGCTGCCGGTGCAGCGAATGTTATGGATTGGCGAAAAGACTTCCAAGAGGCTGAAGAAGCTGGGAATTCGAACCATCAGTGACCTAGCTTCCTTCGACGTCTCCCTGCTCATGGAAAGATTCGGCGTCATGGGCGCCCGGTTTCACCAACACGCGCGGGGCATATCCGCGTCTGAAGTTGGAGGACGAAGAGGACGAAGAAGATCCATGGGTCATGAGAGCACCTTCGCGACAGATACCAATGACGTCAACCAGATCCTCGGGCGATTGGATGATCTCTGTCAGCGAGTTCACGAGAGAGCTGCCAAGCGCAGTCTGCTTTTCAAGACGGTCACGGTGAAGATACAAGATCAAGACTTCAACACGCACACGCATGGCAAGACGTTGCTCTACTACACGAATCGCCTTCGGGATCTGTAGAAGACCATCCGAGACCTGACGCGAAGTCGTCTTCATGGAGATCAAAGGATCAGATTGGCGGGCGTACGGGTATCAAACCTCAAGTCTATTGCGGGGCAAAGAACCTTCGCGTGAAAACGACTTGTTAGAGGAGGGAAGCTGTGTACTCTATTCATCTTTGGAGGTCAACGTCTCCTTGATGGAAAGCAGAAGGACCAGGTCTATTGCTGCAATGGAGGCGATGACGTAGAAGGGGCTTCGTGGGCCGTAGTTCTGCCAGAGATACCCACCAATCATGGGGCTAGGCAGGCTTGCGACGCTCCGCGCTGCAGAAAAGAGACCCATTAGGGTTCCTCGTTTGCCCCGGGGCATGAGGTCCGCTTCGATTGCTTGCCAAGAGGGCTGCGACAGCCCCTCCACTACGCTGTCAACCGCCGATATTGCATAGACCGCCGTGGCGGAGGGTGCGAAGAGGAAAGCGATAACAAGTGGAGGATACGCAAGGGTGGACAGCACCAAGAACCGCTTCCTGCCATAGTGGTCCGCGAGTTTGCCGCCAGGCACCAGGAGTAGGGCCCGAAATGCTCCAGTGATCGAGAATAAGAGGCCGATCTGCGTTCTGGAGAGCTGAAGAAGCTCCCTAGCATAGAGAGTGTAGAATTGGGGATACGCCATCGCTCCAAAGAACGATCCATAAAGGTTCATGATGAAGAGCGCCTTCAGCGACCGTGAAGACCGACGGATGTACGTCAGGCTTCTGATCGGCGACTCGAATGTTGACCCCGTGTCGGACCGACTCTCAGGTTCCCTCAGAAAGGCATGTCGAATCACCGCCATGATGAGGCTGAGCGCCGCGGCAAGCACGAAGAGGGGCTGAAATCCCCAGACTTCTGGCTCAGCGAGGAACCCGCCCAGCCCGCTGGCGAAGATCGTGGTGATTCCCGGTAAGATTTCGAACGCCGCGAATCCGGTGGCTCGTTGTTTCCGCGTCAAGGAGTCAGCGATCAAGGCGGACATCACCGGGCGATAGCAGAAGGCGGCGTTGAAGAGGAAGAGCACGGGCAGGACCTCGATCCAGCTGGTGGTGAAAGCGAAGAGCAGCTGGGCAAACGCCATCAGGTAGCATCCGGTGACGACCACTTTTTTCTTCCCAATCCTATCGGCTAAGTAGCCCACTGGGATCATCAAGAGGATGGAGGCGATGCCGCCGATTGTGTAGACCAAGCCGACCTCCAATTCGGTGGCGTGCAACTCCTCGTACACGTAGAGGGAGAAGATGTTCATCCAAAGCGCGGTGCCAAATGAGCCGACAGCGGATGAGATGGTCAAGGCTAAGATGTTGCGCTCCAAGGCGAGGAAATTTCTTATCCGCTTGATCGTTGTTAACGATTCCACCGAAGGTTCAAACAGCTTGCACGTTGCANNGACACCAAAGCAGAAGCAGCGTCTCGACGCGCACGCGAAGCGGGCTCATGTTTCCCTGCGAGCCCAATCATACATCGTGGCTGTGGCCAGTTCGCCGTTCATCTCCAGCGTAGCGACGTCGATCTTGTCAAGCGTGTCTTCTGCGGTGTGCGTCCACGGATCGGGTGATTGGTGCAGAAAGACCGCAGATACGCCAACGGCTTCAAACGGAGCATGGTCACTCCGTGCTTCGGCGGTGAAGGGTTGCCACGCGATCTCCATGGCGTCAGCCTTGTCCCCTGTGAAATCCACGAGTGCGGATCCTGCCGAGCCGATGTTCCCGATGAGCAGGGTGTCGCCAACTGCGATCATGTCCAGATTGATCATGCCCAAGCCGCGATTCATCACTTCGTCTTCTTTTTCCACAACGTAGTACTCAGACCCATCAAGGCCTGTCTCCTCTGCGCCGAAGGCGATGAACTTCAGCGTGACCCCCGTTTGATATTCCGTGGAACTGAGCACGCGAGCCGCCTCCAGCATGGCGCCCACCCCAGAAGCATCATCGTTGGCACCCAATCCCGCCGACACGGAGTCATAGTGGGCTCCCAGATAGACGATGCCCTGCTCCGGATCTGTCCCATTCAGCGTGCCGATTATGTTCTGGCTTGTGCTCTCGCTGGCCATCGTTTCGACGGTCAAGTGCACCGTGACCGGGGCAGCTGCAAGGAGATCCAACAATAACGTGCCGTCCTCAAGGCTGACGCTTACAGCCGGAATATCGGTTGTAAAGGTCAGGGTGGCGAAGAAATTGCTGGGTTCGTTGTTGTAGATGACGGTGGCGACGGCGCCTGCGGCCGCGGCATTCTGCGTCTTCTGCCAGAGATATAGGTCCCCTCGGCGCACTAAGGCGATGTTGCCTACGGTGTCTGCGGAGAAGTCTGTGGGATAGCCCAGTCCACACTCTACAATCTCCGTGGTGAACTCTCCTGACGGGGAGAAGTGCAACGTGTTCGGACTCAACGCAGCTCCGTCGACCACCTCGAGCGTCGACCCATGATCCTCGAAGTAAGTAATAGGGAACTCCTGGATCTCGACAGCGAGTCCGTAGCTCTCCATCTGGCTTGCGATGTAGTCGGCGGCGGCTTTCTCAGGCGGGCCTCCGGCGACTCGTGGACCGAAGTCGGTGAGAGCGGCAACATGTGTGTAGGCCCTTGCCCCTTGGTACAAGGCTTGGATGTCGACGCTTTCTGGTTTCGTTGACGTCGCGTGAAGCAGAATGATCACGGCCACGCTGACCAAGACCGCAGCAGCGATCAGTTGATACCGCAATCTCATCAGCCACGCCTCCCTTCGGTCCCCGCTCCCCAAGGACGCTCCATTGAAGCTTTCATGGCATGCAATAAGAACGTTGTGCAGGAATGTTCCGCCACCACACGCAGGCACCCAAGACAAATGCAACCGAACGTTCGCAATAGCATTGACCATCTGCAATGTGCCAGCTGTCAAGACTTAAATGCCGTTTTGGTCATAGACTCTATTCATGTCTTTGATTGTCGCTGAGGGCCTAGCCAAGAGTTACGGCGACGTGGTGGCTGTCGACGGTCTTGACTTGGCGCTTGATGAGGGATCTGTCACTGGGTTGATTGGGCCTAACGGTGCTGGGAAAACGACGACAATCAAAATGGTTCTCGGTCTGCTGAAACCGGATCGGGGCTCCGTGACGGTGTTTGGGCTCGATCCGTGGGACAACACGACCATACGATCGCAGATCGGCGTGGTGTATGAGAAAGCCTTCTTTCCCCCCCACCAACGCACGTTGGATTATCTGAAGAGGGTGTGCCGGGTTTTCGGGGTCGCTGAATCCCGAGCGCTGGACGTCTTGGACCTCGTGAACTTGCGTGAAGCACGTGGTCGGGCGATCAAGGCGCTTTCAGCGGGTATGCTGCAGAAGTTTGCCATCGGCCACGCTCTTGTTCATCAGCCCAAGCTGGTCGTGGCTGACGAGATGACAGCGAACTTGGATCCGCAGGCGAGAAGTGAGCTGCTGGATTTGATTCTGCGCCTCCACAAGGACGAAAAGGTCACGTTTCTCCTTTCGTCGCACATCCTTCCTGAGTTGAGTCGAGTCTGCGATTCAGTAGCGATTATCAATCAAGGGAAAGTCTGGGCCTATGGCAAGTTAGGTGAGCTCTACGATAGGTATGCCGTGGGAATTGTGAGAATCTCGACGGATAACCCTGAAGCCTTGGCTTCAGAGATCAAGACGCTGAGTTACATCGAAATGGTGGAGACCGACCTTCGCGGGGTCTCGGTCAGAGTAGCTGACGGAATGGACGAACAACTCTACGCGGATGCCCCCAAACTGGCCAAGAAAATCAGTGCAAGAATCTCGGGGATAGAGACCGGGAGCGCCTCCCTCGAAGAACTCTATCGACTGGCGGTTCGTACGAACGAAAAGAAGTGATGTGAGCATGCCTACTAAAGGTAAGCCGTTTTTGGAAGTTTTCGCCTCCGCCCTTCATGAAGACTATCGCTTTCCGATACTGGAGATCTTTGCGTTCTTGTTTGCCCTCGGTGCCTTCGTGTTTGCGAGTTTTGGACCGATCACGGCGCCACAAGCCATTGCACACGAGTCCATGGCTTACAGTTTGACGTCATCGCTCCTCGGGCCGCCGCTCTTCATCTTCGTCATTCTCGTCTTCAAAAACGTGGCCTACGGGTTGGGGAGCGACCTCGAAAACGGCGTCATCCAAACCTACTTTTCCTATCCCCTCAAGAGACGGGGAATCCTCACTGCCAAACTGCTCTCAGCCATCGGCCTCGCCCTAGTGCTCTTCCTTACCATGCAGATATCCGCGCTCTACGTCCTGGCCCCAGATCTCGTATCGCCATATCTGGGAACGGTACTTCTGACCTATGCGGCAGCCCTCAGCCCGTCTCTTCTTCTCACGGGCATACTTCTGCTAGTCACGCTCGCTCTGCGCAGAGGAGGATTGGCACTCGTCGTGGGCATCGTTCTTTACTTCGCGATCAGCATCGTCGGCACCATGGCCATGTTCTGGGCTTCTGCGACACGCTCCCCCTTAGCCCTCCAGATTCTGTCTCTGATCGCGCCCAACTACGTTCTACAACAGTACTACTACTCAATTGCCCTGCC
>JABAOH010005936.1_pt1 | contig 20770 bp, 13 predicted proteins | sample 7062181 | NCBI WGS metagenome assembly JABAOH01 (sample SAMN14538630, study PRJNA623070) | marine sediment metagenome | biome: marine biome [ENVO:00000428]; feature: marine pelagic biome [ENVO:01000023]; material: deep marine sediment [ENVO:00002113]; isolation source: pool of 5 deep marine... | reverse complement strand
CAGCGATCACAGCAGGAGTACATACTTGACAGGCGCTTTCTATGGAAGCGGGAGCGTGGTGAAGCACCCCCGCGGAGCCTTCCAAATCGCTGCCGTTCAAGCGTTCGTCATCCCCATCACATAGCAGTCTTCTCGAGAGTAATTATATATCAGTAGGCCAGTTAGAATCTATGGCTTTCCCGGCTCTTTTTGGCTTCTGTTGTAATCGGCGATCCCGTAGGTATCAGCGAGCCGGATGTCTCAAGGGCCGGAGCGCTATTGTCGCACACAGCGACTTCATTCTCGGGATCAGGATGAGGAAGTGAGGCGCGTAGATCCGTCTCCAGCAGGCAGGTCAGCCGAAGAACACGTCATTCAGCTTCTTCCAATCGTCGTCTTCCACATGGTCGATCAGGCCCCAAATTGGCAATCCACCGTCCAGCAGCGTCTGGCCAAGTGCCGGATCTCCAGGAACCAGGGTGGCGAGAAACACTTTCAACCGCTCGATCTCGCGCATCAGCCAGTTCTGTGATGCCTGCCCGACGAGAAGCGTCTTTGGCAGCTCGGATGGGTCGGAGGATTTGATCTTGTACAGCCAGGCATCGGTGAAATGATCCACCTCTTGCATGTCCCGGCGTTCGAGAAGCGATGTGTTGATATCATCGATGACGCCATCCATGGGGGATCGGAATTCTATCGTTCTGTTGCCATGCCACAGGCGGAGGATCACGTCTCCTTTTCGGATGTTCTCACCGACCGGTTGGGATTCAATGCGATCGATCGTTCCGATGATGCATTGGGCAAAAGCGTCGATCCCCAGCTTCGTCGAGCCCGATTCTTCCAGGAAAACCCACGTGTGCCCCGGATCGAGAAATACGCCCAGGGGGAAGCGCTCCACCAGCCTTTCTCTAAAGGAGCCCGGTGTCTTCGAGTGGATTAACTGGGCAAGTTGAGCGGAATCAACTTCCTTGAGCCCGGCCATGGCCCGCCGGCGCTTTCGTCCAACGAAGTAGCCCGCCATGAGGAAAACCATTACCGTTATGACTACAAGGATGACAACCAAGTTTTCACCGCCTTTATTCTCCATGAGTGCAGTCACTGCGGTAAAGAGCATAATGCGGGCCGTTGCGATAGACGCTGCCAAATAAATCCTCGTGGCTGCTAACTTGTTTCATTAGAATGGATTGGCAGAGCGGGAAAGCAAAAGAGCGGCAGATCTCACTTTGGTCAAGGCATTGTTGCGTTGAAATATTCTACGCAAAAGGGCTGGACTTGGGCACCCAGCGCTCTATTTTATTTGATTTCAATGTGCCGGAAAGAGCGCCGAGCTTTTCAACAGCAAGCGATGAAGATTTCAACATGGGTTTGGAGATCCCGATGGGCGGAGTGCGGGAACGATATCGGCATTAACTGGGTATTATTCCTTGCAGCGCCGACCTTGAGCGGCATCGCATAGGGCCATTGGAGCAGATAACGTTCTGTCGTAGCTCAATCGCTTGATGGATGCGCAGTTTCGGTAAATGACTGGGCCTGGTACCAGGGGAATGTTCCGGGCTAAACGGATGCCATTGGGAGCCGAATATACTTTTCATAGAACCCGACAGGGGTTATTTTGAATGAACTAAATCAACTGCAACAATTTCCCTGTTTCTCAGTATTAACTTCTGTCCACACATCCGACACCATTTCAAATTCCTGGAGGTATTTAATGTTACGGAATATTGGGATAGTTGCCTCATTTGCGCTCCTGGTTTCCCTTTGCGGTGGGCTCGCTTCGGCGGGTGTTTCCGCCGATCCGGGGGTGACAGGTGTTAGCGCGCCGGGCACAGATGATTTCAAGGGAAAAGGAAAAGCGGAAGAAAAGGGCGAAAAGGTGGAAAAGCAGCGCAAGTCCCGAAGCTACGCGGACAAGATCCGGGGCCGGACAAAGAAGCCGCCACCGAAGAAACCCGAGGAAAAGCCCAAATATAAAAAATGGGACGAGGTGATCAAAGATGCCGAGACTCTGGAAGGGCTTTTCAAGGTCTATAAGAAGCGGGAAGACCTATTCTTCGAGATTCGCAAGGATCAGTTGGACAAGCCGTACCTCGCCGTGTTGAGCCTTTCCAAAGGCATCGGCTCATATTTCGTCCTGGGCGGTATGCCGATTGATGATGTGATGTTCAACTTCCGCAGGGCCGAAGATCACATACAGATCCGCCGCCTGAATACTCTGTTCCGAGCATCCGGCGACCCTGCGCTCGAGAAGGCGATCGATCTGTCCTACGGATCGTCCGTTTTATTTTCTCTCCCTATCGAAAGCGAGGATGAAAAGGAGGAAAAACTCCTCGTGAAAATGAACGACGTGTTCTTATCGGACATCTCGGATGTCGGGGATTTTCTGAAGAACGTCCTCAGGAAGCCGGCGCGGCTGGATGCAAAAAAGGCGGTTTTTGAAAAGCTCAAGGCGTTCCCGAAGAACGTTGAGATCGAAGCGATGCTGACCTACTCGCTGGGAGATCGAAGGGGATTGAGGCTTCCCACCGTGCCGGATCCAAGATTTATCGAGATCGGCGTGCATTACAGCATCAGCGAGCTTCCGGAAGAGCCGATGAAACCCCGCCTGGCCGACGACAGGATCGGCTTTTTCCATACGCCGTTCAAAGACTTCACGAAAGATGACGAAGAGTCGTTCATGGTGCACTATATAAATAGATGGCGTCTCGAGAAAAAGGATCCGGATGCGCTTGTCTCCGAACCGAAGCAGCCGATTGTTTTTTACGTCGACCATACGATTCCCGAACAGTACAGGAAGTATGTGGCGGAAGGTATTGAGGCGTGGCAGGATGCCTTCGAGGAAGCGGGTTTCAAAAACGCGATCATCGCCAAGGATCCGCCCGATGATCCAGATTTCGATCCCGAGGACGCGCGGTATAACACGATCCGCTGGATCGTTTCTGACGTTCCTGTGTTTGGCGCCATCGGCCCATCTCGCACCGATCCGCGAACGGGAGAGATCCTGGACGCGGACATTCTCATCGAAGCCAACATGCTGGCCAACTTCCGGAGGGGCTATAAGCGTTATGTCGGACCCGAAGCGCTTGCTGAATGGGATCCCTTCTTGAGATTCAACGATCCGGAACGAGCGGATGAAGAGATGCCGGCGCTTCCCTTCTTCGAGCACAACCACCGGTGGGCTTGCAGTGTGGGCAACTGCGTGTCCGAGGGGGCGGCATTCATGCGCCTGGCCATGCTCTCCCAGGGTTTGATCGAAGCAGGCATGGACGTCCCGATGGAGTATGTCGGTGAAGCGCTCCGCTGGGTAACGACGCACGAGGTGGGTCACACGCTCGGCTTGAGACACAATTTCAAGAGCAGTATCGCTACTCCTTTCGACAAGCTGAACGACAGGCGTGTTGTCGAAAAAATCGGTCTCACCGGCTCTGTGATGGATTATGCCGCTCCGAACATTTCCGAGGATCCAGACTACCAAGGCTATTATTTTTCGCCGACACTTGGTACGTACGACTTCTGGGCGATCAAGTGGGGGTACATGGAAGTGCCCGGCGGATCGCCCGAAGCCGAAGCAAAAGCGCTGGAACCTCTGGCGAAAGAGGCGTGGAAGACGGAGCATGCGTACGGGGCGGACGAGGACGCCTACCCGGCGGGAGCCCTGGATCCGCGCTGCAATACGTTCGATCTCGGCTCGGACCCTTTGAAGTATGCACAAAAGCACTTCCGCCTCGCCAATGGCATCCTGAAAAGCGACAACCTGGAAAACCGGGTCTGCGCGGAAGGCGACAACTATGTTCCGCTTCGCAGCGCCGTGGAGACGCTCCTTCTGCAGGAGTATGTCGCTCTTACTCTCGCAGTAAAATATGTTGGCGGTCAATACACAGAAAGGCCCCATAAGGGTGATCCGGGGGATAACCTTCCGCTCAAACCGCTGGCACCGGAAGAACAGAGGAAAGCGCTCAATTTCCTCGTGAAAAATGCGTTCTCAACGGATGCATTTGCCCTGCCTCCGGACGTGTTGAACAAGCTTGCCGACAACAAGCTGTCCGACTGGCAGAATAGACCCTTTGCTTATGGGCGGCGGTTCGATTTTCCTCTTCTGGGATGGACGGGCGCGATCCAGAATGCGATTCTTTGGCGCCTGTTCCAGCCGATGCTCCTCCAGAGAGTCATCGAAGCGGAGTACAAAGTAGAAAATCCGTTCCAGCTGTCCGAGATGTTCGGGTCGCTTACGAAATCCATCTGGCTGGATAATCCGACGCCATCGGGTAGGACGGCCGCGATGCAGAGAAACCTCCAGAGGATTTACCTTCGCTGGCTCGTCCGAATGGTCGTTAAACCATTTCTCGGAACGCCGGATGATGCGATCGCCCTTGCCAGGTGGAACCTGAGGAGCATTCGGACAACCATTAATTCGGCCATACAGAGGAAAGGCCTGGGGGATGCGGCCAACGCGCATCTCTTCGAGAGCCTTGCCCGTATCGACCGTGCCCTGGATGCAAAACTCCAGTCGTCGTTCTAGAGTTTTGCGTCTTTAGTTGAGCGGCCCGCCACATTCGGCAGCTGCTGGCATTCACGAACAAGGGCTTCCCCACGTATCATGATGACAGTGGGGAAGCCCTATTATTATTAACAAAAGTGTTTGTCACCGGGGCTTGGAAAAGCCGCGATAGTGTTCCCGTTCCAGAATGAAATTGGAGATGGCGTTGGCGACTTGTTGGTTGCCACTTTCGTTGAAGTGGAGGTCGTCGTAGAAAGCCGTCGTGTCCTTTGGGATGAGTGGCACGAGGTCAAGACAGGCGACATTTCTTGCACTGCAGATCTCGACAAGGGTGCGGTTGTACATCTTCATCCCCTCGGCCAGTGATTCCACGGAATAGTACTCCTGGCTTCGGTTACGCAGGAAATGTCCCACACCACCAAACCAAAGTATCACCCTCAGTGATTCCGGGAGATCCGGATCCCACAGCGCGGGTTGTGTGACGAAGATGATGTGCATGTCCCGCTCTTTGGCTGCGTCGATGATCGCGTGGATATTTCGTTTATATTCCTTGAGAGCTGGGGATAGATCCGGAAGCGTTTTGCGAATGACAGATGCTTCTAGCCTGTACTTCCGCCATGTATGATACTTACGGCCTGCCTCATCCTGGTCCCTTCCGGTTGGAAGAGTCGAATGTCTGAATCCCCATGCCAAACGCCACAGTCTGGTGCGCTGCGGAAAGGGAAGCGAGTGGTAATAATTTGCAGGCAGCACGTAGAAAACTCTGGGGAGGAGTTCTATTTCAGCTAGCGGACGATCCATGAAAGAGGGATCGTATTGGTCGTCTTGGGCCAGTCTCGCGGTAAAGTCATTTGCCCCGACCATCATGATGATCATATTCATTTTTGGATAGTTCGGGAGCAGGTAGCGCATTAGAACAATATGATCCCTTGTGGTTTGACCGCTCTTCCCTGCGTTTCCCACCCACACGCTCTCACCGGGAAGATTCTGATTGAGTATTTCTTTAAGGATGTGAGGCCATGTTTCGTCTTGGTCCAGGTACTGGCATTCCGTGGTGCTGCCACCAATCGTCATGAGCCTCAATGTATGATCGGGAGTCAGCTCATCCGATCTCAATCCTCTCGAGTTGATGATGAACCGGGCATCACCTTCCACCCCCGGCATCGCACCTGGTTGCGGTCGAAAAGTGCGCCGGAGATACGGGGGCCACACGTAATATCCCTCCGGTTGCGGAAAGAACACGCGGAGGGCCACCTCCGAGATCACGAGGGCGGCCGCCGCAAAGACGATAAGCAGTGCGGCTTTTGCAATTATTTCTCGAGGGGGATGTCGCTTCATGAAGGCTATTCCCTCAGTTTGATTATGCCGGCACAGTTTAACATATTCGCCTCAATTCTGGAATCGTCTCATTAACATGGGGCATACATCTATCAATAAAACGGCTTTGATCGGGGATGCGAGGGGTAACTGAGAAAAATGGCTGCAGGCATGCGCCTCTTTTGCAGTCTGAGGCAATATGAAAGCGGCCGTTTCTAAAAGGAGCGGTTGGCAGAGATAAAGTAAAAAAGGGCTTAGAGCTGGTGCGGGGACGTTCTCCAACGGGTCATCCTTTGGCATTGGGGGTCATCTTTTGGGATTGAAGTCTCCGCCGTACGGGCGTATATTCTAATTGCGAATCGGATCTATTTCCTATCATATTTTTCGAGCGATGGACACATCAGCTTATACCGTTCCAACCAAATACTGGCATGCGCTGGAAGACGGGCGCATCCAATGCGACCTGTGCCCCCGATTTTGCCAGCTTCGCGAGGGGCAGCGAGGAATGTGTTTCGTCCGTGCTTGCGAGGATGGCGCTATTGTTTTAAAAACCTATGGACGTTCGAGCGGTTTTTGTATCGATCCGATCGAGAAGAAACCACTCAACCAATTCTACCCGAATTCGGCGGTGCTGTCTTTCGGCACGGCCGGCTGCAACCTCGCCTGCAAGTTTTGTCAGAACTGGGACATCAGTAAATCTCGTGAAACGGACACATTGGCGGATGAAGCGTCTCCCGAAGTGATCGCGCGCGCGGCGAGCCGGCTGGGCTGCCGCAGCGTTGCTTTTACGTACAACGACCCGGTGATTTTCCACGAGTATGCCATTGATGTCGCAGCTGCCTGTCATGATGTGGGCGTCAAGACAGTCGCTGTTACCGCCGGAGAAGTCTGCGAAGAGCCTCGCGCTGAATTCTATAAGTACATGGACGCGGCGAATGTGGATTTCAAGGCGTTTACGGAACGATTTTACAAGGAACTCTGCAAAGGTCACCTGCAAACCGTGCTGGAGACGCTGCTCTATCTGAAGCATGAGACGAATGTGTGGTTCGAGACGACAACACTCCTCATTCCCGGAGAAAACGATTCGGAGAAAGAACTCAACGAACTCACCCAATGGGTAGCGGAAAAATTGGGTCCCGATGTGCCCATGCATTTTACCGCTTTTCATCCCGATTTTAGGATGCGCGACAAACCTCCAACGCCACCTGCTACTCTGACCAAAGCGAGGCGCATAGGTCTGGCCAACGGACTCCGCTATGTTTATACCGGAAACGTCCACGATGAGAAGGGAGGCAGCACGTATTGTCACGGGTGTGGTGAGAAACTCATTGGCCGGGATTGGTATGTGTTGACCTCTTGGAACCTCGACGAGAAAGGTGCATGCAAGAGCTGCGGCGAGCCGTGCGCGGGCGTCTTCGAAAGCCGTCCAGGCGATTGGGGTGGTCGGCGGATGGCCGTTCGGCTCGCAGACTTCGCTTGATTGACGATTCATGCGTAGAAATTCGAACACCCGATGCACGATCCTCCTTAACGACCAATACCTCATATTGTGCCAAGGAGACGAAAGAGCTCGCCGTCATGCTGGACACCTCTGCGCCGCTCAATCTGGCGAGAGCCTCCCAGAACATTGACGATGACAAGTGTCCATAAAACTGGCTGGAATGGTAGTTGGGAACGGTGTGGTTGGAAGAAAGGGCCGTTAAAGCACGATTTCCACGAGAGTGATTCGGTTCTACATGCGCGATCCTGAAGAAGGTAAAGTATGATTATTGATCCCAAAGATCAACCGAGAAGAGATGTGTATAAGCTGATGATTGGGAGCATCCTCCCCCGGCCCATCGCTTTCGTTTCCACTATTTCTACCGACGGGACTCTCAACCTGGCCCCCTTTTCTTTTTTCACCGGCGTTACATCGCAGCCTCCCACAATCTGCTTTTCACCGGCAAGGCGGCCGGCGGATGGCACGCAAAAGGACACGCTGAACAATATCGTGGCCACAGGAGAGTTCGTAGTAAACGTCGTTACAGAAGCGATCGCCCGGCAGATGAACGAAGCGGCAACGGATTTTCCTCCGGAAATCGATGAGTTCGAAATGACGGGGCTGACGCCGATCCCCTCACAGATTGTTGCTCCTCCTCGTGTCAAAGAATCGCCCATCAATATGGAGTGCAAGCTCCACCAGGTGATTGAGATCGGTCCCGAGGGACCTGGTGGCGGGGCCCTCGTGATCGGGGAGATTGTGCTGTTCCACGTAGCCGATGAGCTTCTGCGCAAAGGGCGAATCGACACGGGAGCATTGAAACCTGTTGGGCGCCTCGCCGGCACTGAGTACACTACGCTCGGCAGGCGGTTTTCGATGGAGCGGAAAAAATACCAACCGTGATGATCTGCTCGAGATATCTTCAGTCGATTGGCAGTCGGCGGGGAATCGGTGGTCCTAATGAGCGTGATCGACTGCACAGGTGCGCAACCAACGAGTGAGCACCGGATGCCGATAGCCAAGGGCGCCGTATACATGCCATCTCACGTTATGCTGCGGCGAAAGGATTGAACCGGCATGGCACTTTCCGAAGAAACCCTGGAGAGAATCCGCCATGCGCGGGACTTGGCAGATGTTCCGCACGATAACCGCCTGGTGGAGTTCAAGAACATCGGCGAACTTTTGCTCACGAGAGCGTCGGAGCTCGGCGGGGAGGAGTTTCTTGTTTACCTTCCGGATTCCGGGGAGCGGCAAGCGTTTACTTATGATGAGTTCTACAGGAGGGTCTGCCAAACAGCGAATTTCTTGAAGAGGTGCGGGATTGAAAAGGGAGAGCGTATTGCTACAGTATCGCAGAACCACTATGACACCGTTATCCAGTACTTTGCCGCGTGGCTCATCGGCGCTGTAGTGGTTCCGCTCAATGCGAGCGAGGACGAGCAGCGAATGAAGTACATTCTCAACAATTCAGAAACGGTTCTCATTTTTTCCCGCAATCCTTACCTCGAAAAGATACAATCCATCCGTCCCGGTCTACCCCTGCTCCGTGAAGTCGTTGTAACAGGGGAGAAAGCGCCTGGCTTTCTTCATTTCGAGGAAGCATGGGAGGAGGCAGAGGAATATTTCAGCGCAAATGTGCCCCTCCCGAATGATGAATCGTTCATTGTTTACACATCCGGCACGACAGGTCATCCCAAAGGCGTGGTGCTCAGCCAATACAATCTGATGGTCGACTCGATGAACATCGCTCAATGGCACAAGATGGCGAAGGGCGAAAGAATGATGTGTGTACTCCCCCTTCACCATGTAAACGGAACGGTCGTGACCATAATAACCCCGCTGTACTACGGCGGCTCGGTTGCCCTGAACGAGAAGTTTCACACAGACCAGTTTTTTCCGCATCTGGCTTCCGAACAGGTCGCCGTTGTGAGTGTGGTGCCTACACTGCTTTCTTTTCTCCTTCAGGGGAAAGTGTCTACCGAGGACCTTGATCTCTCCAACTTCCGGCATATTATCTGCGGCGCCGGTCCCTTGACGGTAGACCTTGCGAAATCATTCCAGGACTACTATCGGATGCGGATCATACACGGATACGGGCTGTCCGAAACAACATGCTATTCATGCTTTCTTCCTCCAGATCTGTCAGAATCGGAACACCGGAGTTGGATGGAAGATTACGGTTTTCCATCGATCGGTGTCGCAATACCGGCAAACGAAATGGACATCCATGGTTCAAACGGTCAACCGGCGGGTGAGCAGGAGCGGGGTGAGATCGTCATCCGCGGACACAATGTCATGCTGAACTACTACAGAAACGACGAGGCCAATACGGATACGTTTGCGCATGGTTGGTTCCGTTCCGGTGATGAAGGCTTCTTCCAAACCGGGAGCGATGGAAGGAGATACTATTTCATCACCGGCAGGATCAAAGAGCTGATCATCCGCGGAGGAGTGAATGTATCACCTCTCGAGGTCGACGAAGTATTGATGTCGATCTCCGGCGTCAAAGCGGGTGTTGCGGTCGGATTCGAAAACAACGTCTATGGAGAAGAAGTTGGCGCATACGTCGTGCTCATGCCGGGGGTCGAGCTTACCGAAGAGGGCATTATAGATGCCTGCCGAGAAGCGCTTCCCCACCATAAATGTCCAAAAGTTGTTGTGTTCGGGGAAGAAATTCCCGTGACATCCACGGGGAAGTATCAACGCAACAAATTGAAACCTCTTTTCAGCGCTTATCGTGACACGCAGTTTCGAGATGAGCGGCATAAACGATAGGTGTGGCCGGCACTGATGCGTATCCCTCGATTCCCAACACTGATCCACAAGCGACTCCTGGTTTTCTTGGTCGCGTGTTTTTCGCTTGCCAGCTGTTCGGATCGAGATATCCTGCCTCCACAAAAACAGGCTGAGTTCTGCGTCGATTATGCTTCCTTCATGCATCTCGACGGAATCGTCGATACACCGGCACCGGGCAACGCCCGCGGTGCGGATATTTCGGGATCGTATGCCTACTTGGCAGATGGTGGGGCGGGATTGCTTGTCATCGACATCACAGATCCTGCATCCCCCTCAATTATAGGAAGTGTTGATACGGCGGCGGGGGGAGAAGCATGGGATGTCGGCGTGGAAGGAACGCTCGCCTATGTTGCATACGGTTCTACCGGCCTCGTTCTCGTGGATATCACTGATCCCTCGTCTCCCAAGATCATCGAAGGCGTCGAGACCCCCGGCCGCGCGCTCGGGGTTGCCGTATCGGATACATTTGCTTATGTCGCCGATGATGCGATCGGTTTGATAGCCGTCGATGTCGCCGATCCCGGCACTCCAGTGATAACGGGTATCGAAAACACATCGGGCGAAGCATGGGATGTAGCGCTTTCACAAAATTTTGCCTATGTCGCCGACAAAATCCTGGGGCTTCGCGTCGTAAGTCTGGGCGATCCTGCTCATCCTTCACTCATTACAACGGTGGATGCGCCTGGAGGAGCTCGTGCAGTGGCCTTGTCGGGGAATCGTGTTTACGTCGCTCTGGAATCCGGGGGAGTGCAGATCGTTGATATTACCGAACCGGCGTTGCCTGAAGTCATTGGATATGGAAATGTTCCCAATGCGGCGTGGGGTGTTTCGGCGGAGGGTGATTACGTTTTTGTCGCCGCTCGAACATCGGGTCTCATCGCCCTCGATGTCGAGGATCCCAGTCAGCCGGTCATTGTCGGCACCGTTCCAACGTTGGGAGAAGCGACATCTCTGCTCGTAAAAAACGGCCGCGCTTATGTGGGTAGCGGTGGTGCGGGCTTTCGCATTATCGATGTGTCGAACCCGGAATCGCCGCCCCTCCTGGGGCGACTGGATTTCACGGGGCCCGGGGCGACCAGTGCAGTGGCTGCGTGTGGTGAATTCGTTTATGCAGCACGGACGAACGGAGAGCTCCACGTTATCGACGCGAGCGATCCGGGTTTACCGGAGGGCATCGGGACTATCCACGGACTCGGCGATTTGCGCGAGATACTCATCACGGAAAAAGCAGGTTATCTCGCAGCAGGAGGCGATGGAATTCATGTAATATATATAGCGAATGCCGGAGCTCCTGTTGTTACCAAGAGCTTTTCCACAGGGGGAGACGCCAGAGCTGTCGCGATCGAGAACAGCACGCTTTTTGTGGCAAATGGCTTCTCGGGTCTTCTCATGGTTGATCTCCTTATGTGGTACGATCCGGATCCTTTTAATACGTATGCTCTCTCGGGTATGGCTGTCGACATCGAGGTCTTGAATGGCATCGCCTATATCGCAGTGGCATTCCGGGGATTGGAAGTGGTCGACGTGAGCGATCCATCCGATCCCCGAACCCTCCAAGTCATCAATCAATTTGGAACCGTCCTGGGCGTTGAAATCAGCGATGGATACCTATACCTCGCCACGCCGGGCTCCGGTCTTGTCGTCTTGGATATTGCAGCACCCGGCCCACCGCCAGTGGTTGGAACCATTGGTACTATCGGAAATCCTACATCTGTGATCGTGCGTCGCGGCATCGCGTATGTTTCGGAAGGATTGGTGGGATTCGAGGTGTTCGATGTCCGGAATCCAGCCGCTCCGAAGCGTCTGGGAATCGTCAAAACCCGGGATGCGGTCGAGAGTCTCTCAATCCGCGGAGAATTCTTATACGGCGCCGATCGGAATGCTGGATTTTTTATTGCGGGAAGTCAGTGTGATTGGTGAGTTGAAGATCCCAACGTGCAAACATCGGCGCACGAATCACGCTGTGAAGCATTTCAGCATTGACTGCCTGGCTCAAGGATGTCCTTTCTCAGTCCACAAAGCGCTTGCCTTATGGCCATAATTTCTTGAAAATATGTTTGCTTGGCACGTCTGGCTTCGAACCGCACTTATCACGAATCCTGGCAGGTCAAAACTATAAACGGAGGAAACTTCTGTGAGAATTAGGTCGCTTTGCATGCGAAATATCTTGTTGGCTATGAGCACGGTTTGCTTGGTGCTTTCAATTTGCTTTATTGCTTCATCGCAGGCTTCCGATCAACGTGTCGTCAACATCGGTATCGTCATCGACGGTCCCTGGGAGCGCAATGATGAAATTGCCGGTATGTTCATGCAGGAACTGCTCGCCCTTACCGAGGGCGAGTTTGATGTTCGTTTTCCGGAAGACAAGTTTATCGTTGCGGACGGATCGAACGCTGGTGTCAGCGAGGCCATCGACCGCCTGCTCCGTGATCGCGGAATAAATATGGTGATTGCGTTCGGCGTTCTGGCCTCGGACAACGCCTGTCGTCGGGAGGGACTTCCGAAACCAGTTATAGCTCCGTTTGTGCTCGATATCGAGTTGCAGGGTGTATCGTTCAAAGATGGGTCCAGCGGTGTTGAGAATCTTCATTATCTTACGTTTCCAACTCCTATCGAAAGGGACATCCGCTACTTTCTAGAAATCGTTCCTTTCAAAAAAATGGTATTCCTCGTAAACAAACGTTTTCAGGATGGTATTCCTAACCTATCTGTTCGTGCGCAGCAAATAATGCGCGAGCTCGGCGTAGAGCCGTATATCATAGAAGTGGATAGGTCAATCGATGAAGCATTTGCCGCATTTCCCCCTGATGTAGAGGCGGTGTACGTGACGCCGCTGATTCACATACCATCAGAGGAATTCGATCGTATGGTGCAAGGGCTTATAGAAAGGAAATTGCCGAGCTTTTCATTCTTCGGTGTGTTTGAAGTCGAGCGCGGCTTGCTCGCCACGGCAAACCCGGATATCTTCCCCCGCTACACACGACGGATTGCTTTGAATGTACAGCGTATCCTATTGGGTGAAGAACCCGGAACAATCCCGGTGACAATCCCCGCGGAAGAGCGGCTCACGATCAACATGGAAACGGCCAGAGCGATCGGAGTTTACCCGGATTGGAGCATAGTGACGGAAGCGAATCTGATCAAAGAAGCAAGAGAAGAAATCGAGCGAGTGATCGACCTGAACGACGCCGTAAGAGAAGCGCTCGCTGTTAATCTCGATTTGGCTGCCAAGGAGCGATTTGTCAGAGCCGGGACGAAAGATGTCAGCTTGGCGCGGTCGAATTTGTTTCCGCAAATCGAACTCTCAGCCCTCGGGGTTCGAATCGACGAGGATCGCGCAGAAGCGAGCTTCGGTCAACAGGCCGAACAAACCGTGACAGGATCTGTCGGTGTGACGCAGCTCATTTACTCCGAACCCGCATGGGCCAACTTCTCCATTCAAAAGAGCCTTCAGAGATCACGTGAGAGCGAACGGGATCAGCTTCGACTCGATGTTGCCCGAAACGCTGCAACGGCGTATCTCAACGTGCTTCGGGCCAAGACGTTCGAGCGCATACAAAAGCAGAATCTCAGCCTGACGCGCTCGAATCTCGAGCTTGCCAGAATTCGAGAAAGTATCGGCACTGCGAGAACGGCCGAAGTGCTTCGGTGGGAAAGCGAACTGGCTTCCAACCGCAAGGCCGTAATCAGCGCCAACGCCCAGCGGAATGTGGCCGAAATTGCGCTCAATCGTATCCTTCACCGGCCGGCGGAGGAACATTTCGAGACGGTGGAAACGGATCTGGAAGATCCACATCTATTATTATCGCAAGGCCGGTTGATGCAGTACGCGGATAACCGTTGGGATTTCAGGATACTCCGTAGTTTCATGGTAAAGGAGGCTATCGAATACTCCCCTGAAATCCGAGGCATTGAGGCGGCAATCGCCGCTCAAGAGCGCGCCAGGAGCTCGGCGACGTGCGCCTTCTGGCAGCCCACCCTGGCACTCCGAGCGGAAGTATCGAGCATTTTTTCCGAAGAAGGAGCGGGCGCAGATCCTCCTTCGCTATCGCTTCCTCCTGCTATGTCGGAGCTTTTTCGCGATCCGGATGATCTCGATTGGAGCATTGGCCTGAGTGCAACGTTTCCTCTGTTCAGCGGGGGGACAAAATTCGCGAAGCGATCCCAAGCACTGGAAAAGCTCACGCAGCTCAGATTCGAGCGGGCGGCTTTAGCGGAACGCATCGAACAGCGGGTCCGCTCGGCCCTTCATCTTGCCGGAGCGTCCTTTGCCGGCATCGAACAGGCACGCCTGGCTGCGGAAGCGGCAGATCAATCTCTTGATCTCATGATTGATGCGTATTCCCGGGGCGCGGCGACAATTATCGATCTGCTCGATGCGCAGAACGCCACGTTGGTGGCGGGCGAGGTGGCAGCGAATGCTGTTTATGATTTTCTCGTTGATCTTATGGAAGTAGAACGTTCCATCGGTAAGGTCGTGCTTCAAATGTCGGATGAAGAACGCGAGGCATTTTTTGATCGCATAGAAGTTTTTTTCGAGACGTTCGGGAATCAATGAGTAAATAGAAAGGATGCAACGCTCATCATCGAACTTAGATTTCCATTTTGCTTTAAATAATATTGATGCATTCGAAATAGAACAGATTCGAGCGGAGGAGAGTTTTATGATTCGAATATCTCGTTTGTTGATGATGCCCCTACTCGTTTTTTTGGCGGCTTCTTTTATGTCCTGCTCCAAAGAGGAGCCGCCTCCAGAGCCGATCATTCGACCGGTTCGCTACATCCAGGTTTTTTCGACCGGCGGTCGGCATACCCGTACTTTTTCCGGAGTTGCACGTGCGGGTGTGGAATCGAAGCTCAGTTTCAAAGTGGCGGGAACGATCAAGCGGCTTGCCGTCGATGTGGGCGATCAAGTCGAGGCGGGTCAGTTGATCGCCGAGCTGGATGCCGAAGATTATCGACTGCAGGTCCTGGAGGCGGAAGCATCTCTTACCCAGGCGAAAGCGCGGGAACGCAACGCATCGGCAAGCTACGAGCGCGTGAGAGATCTCTACGCAAACAGAAACGCGTCGAAACAAGATCTGGACGAAGCCAGGTCGGCGTACGAGTCAGCTGCGGCGACAGCTGAATCAATGGACAAACGTTTGGAACTCGCCCAGCGCCGGCTTGGCTACACGCGGCTAACGGCGCCGGTGACCGGTTCCATCGCTTCCTGCCTCGTAGAGATAAACGAAAACATTCAAGCCGGTCAAACAATTGTTTTATTGACATCTGGGTCGGATCTCGAGGTAAGGGTTGGAATACCGGAAGTCCTCATTGCCGGGATCGAGGAAGGAAGCGCCATCACCGTTACATTCGATGCCCTGCCTGATAGGGAGTTCACCGGTCGCGTGACCGAGGTGGGTGTCGCCACGACGGATATGGCAACGACGTATCCCGTCACTGTTCGGCTGGATCGCTCTGATCCTGATATCCGTCCAGGCATGGCGGCGACAGTTGCCTTCGTATTCGAAGCGGAGGGTCCCAGAGGAAGGTTTTTTGTTCCTCCGGTCGCCGTGGGGGAAGACCGCGAAGGGAGATTTGTTTTTGTCGTATCGCCTACCGAATCTGGATTCGGGGTGGTTCATCGGCGGGCGGTGAAAGTAGGAGAGATCACGGGAAGAGGGCTCGAGATCTTGGAGGGATTGTCGGATGGTGAGCTCGTAGTAATCGCCGGTGTTAGTCGGATTCAAGATGGCCTCAAAGTTAAAGTACTGGAAATTGCGGGGGGTCAGCGATGAGCCTCACAAAGCATGCCATCGAAAAAAACCGGATTACACTCGTTGCATTGATTTTAATTTTTGTCGGCGGTCTCTATGCTTTTCGAACGATGTCGCGAGCCGAGGACCCGGGTTTCATCGTTAGAACGGCCAGGATCATGACATATTTCCCCGGTGCAAGTCCGGAGCGAGTTGAGCAGTTGATTACGGACAAACTCGAGAAAGCCATCCAGGAAATGCCTGAAGTCGATTTTATCAGTAGCGAATCCAAGACGGGTGTTTCGATCATCTATGTTAGCATCCTCGAAAGCTACAAGAAAATGCGTCCCATCTGGGATGATCTTCGCCGGAAGGTTGGTGGAGTAAGAGAGAACCTCCCCGATGGAATCAGGGGTCCTTTTGTGAATGATGATTTTGGGGATGTGTTCGGCACCGTTATTACCATTACTGGAGAAGGCTACACCTATGCAGAGCTGAAAAATGTCGCTGATCAGGTTCGCGACGAGCTTCTTCTCATTGAAGAAGTGGCGAAAGTGGATATATATGGAGCTCAGGAAGAAAGGATTTTTGTTGAGTACAACAACGCCCGCCTGGCAGAACTGGGCCTTTCTCCTTACCAGTTGGAGCAGATCCTCAAGAGCCGAAACATTGTTTTCCCCGGTGGAATGATTACAACGGAGCACGAGTCGATCGTTCTCGAACCTTCGGGCAATTTCGAGTCCGTGGAAGAGTTGGGACGTGCGGTCATCAATCTTCCTGGCCGTCGTGATCTTGTTTATCTCGAGGATGTCGCGAAGATCTACCGTGGTTACATCGATCCTCCCACATCAAAAATGCGTTCTTCGGGAATGCCTTGTCTGGGGCTAGCGATCAATCTTCGAGAAGGCGGAAACATAATCGCTCTTGGCGAGAAGGTCAAGGAGAACATTCAGAGGCTTCAGGGTCTGTATCCAATTGGTATCGAGTTCGATATTGTTGCATTCCAGCCGACTCATGTCGATAAAAAGGTAAAGGATTTCTCGAGAAGCCTTATGCAGGCTGTTTTTATCGTGCTCCTGGTTATGCTGGTGACTCTGAAAATTCGAACGGGGCTGGTTGTCGCAAGCTTGATCCCGATGGCGATGATCATGAGCCTTTTGATCATGTCATTAATGGGCATAGGGCTGGACCAGATGTCGCTGGCATCTTTGATAATTGCCTTAGGTATGCTCGTGGATAATGCCATTGTGATGTCCGAGTCCATCATGGTTCAGATGAGCGAAGGGAAGAAGGGTGTCGAAGCGGCTGTCGATTCGGCCGCCGAACTCCGGATTCCCTTGCTAACGGCCTCCCTAACTACGGCTGCCGCCTTCCTCCCTATTTTTCTCGCGGAGTCCAGTACCGGCGAATATACTGCACCGCTTTTCAAGGTAGTAACGATCACACTTCTCTGTTCCTGGATTCTGGCGTTAACGATGACGCCTTTGCTCTGTGTGATGTTCATCAAGGTGAGGAGGACGGCTGAGGAGGAAAGATACGATTCCAAATTTTATAGAAAGTATCGCGGGTTCTTGCTGACCATGCTCCGGCATCGTTTTCTCACGGTAACTTGTACCATTGTCGCATTTCTTATAGCGATGCAAGGATTCCGCTTCGTTCCCAAAATATTTTTCCCACCAAGTGACAAAGCAATATTTACGGCTGAATTTACTTTGCCGATGGGATCGCCGATCGAGCGCACCGAGGAAATGGTTCTGAAAATCGAAGATTTCATGAAGAGTGAGCTCGTCGCAAATCCGGACCATACGGAAGGTATCGAGAACTGGGCGACGTTCATTGGTTCTGGCGCACCGCGTTTCATGCTGGCGTACACACCCGAACCAAGAAAACCGGAATACGCAATAATGATCGTGAATGCAACATCACTGGAAGCATGCAAAGAGCTGATTTCCAGAATGGAGTCATTTTGCTATGAAAACTTTCCTGATGTGAAGCCGGAGATAGACTTTTTGAAGCTCGGCGCGCCTTACGATGCCCCAGTGGAAGTCAGGATCTCCGGGAGGGATGAAGATGTGGTGTTCGATCTTGTAGATAAAGCGAAATCGAGACTATCAAGCATTTCCGGAATAAAAAACATGTCAGATAATTGGGGCGCCAGATCGAAAAAGCTGCTCGTTAAAATAAATCAACCGCGAGCAAGGCGGGCTGGACTCACCAGTTTGGATGTAGCCCTGTCTCTACAGACGATTCTCACGGGCTATCAGACCACTGAGTATAGGGAAGAGGATGAAGTAATCCCGGTTACACTTCGATCTGTTGCAGCAGAACGCAAAGATATCGCAAAGCTAGAAAGTCACAACATCTTTTCTCAGCTTACTGGGCGATCCGTTCCGCTGAAACAAGTTGCGGATATCGAAGTCACCTGGCAGCCGGCAAAGATCCTCCGCAGGGATCGCTTGAAGACGGTAACCATTCAGGCGGATGTCACCGAAAAAACGCTTTCGATCCCGATCGCGGTTGAGATCGGTAAGTGGCTCGAAGAAGAGAGCAAAAATTGGGGAATTGGGTACAAATACGAGCTGGGAGGTGAATACGAAAGCGCCGCGTTGGCAAATCAATCCATCAATGAAAAGGTGCCCATTGCGTTTCTGTTCATCCTGATCTTACTTGTGTCACAATTCAACTCCCTGCGCCGCCCTCTGATCGTTCTGATGACCATCCCGCTTGGTCTGATCGGAGTTGTAATCGGACTATTGATGGCAAAGTCGTATTTCGGCTTTATGACGCTGCTAGGTATCATTTCGCTGGCGGGCATTGTTATCAACAACGCGATCGTGCTTCTCGATAGGATCAAGATCGAAATCGAGGAGAACGGTTTGGAACCTCCCAGGGCTGTGATCGAGGCAGCGCAGAGGAGGCTCCGGCCCATTTTTCTCACGATGATGTCGACCGTAGGCGGATTACTTCCATTGTGGTTCGGAGGAGGTCCAATGTGGCAACCGTTGGCAATATCGATCATCTTCGGGCTCGTCTTTGCAACCGTTTTGACGCTCGGTATCGTTCCTGTGCTGTATTCACTTTTCTTCCGGGTGAGGTTCAAGGAGTTCCAGTATTAGAGAAGGCAAAAGCAGTTTCCAGGGTGACAGATTTCGCGTTCAGGGGAAAATGTGTCTTCTCTTCGCTCACTACAGTGGTGACATCATAACTTATGTGCAGAAAATGCGATCAATCCAGGCACACAAGGCGCACCAATCAGGCAATGGAAAAGCCGAAACTCTCTTTCAGGATTTTCCCTTCTCATCGAAGCTCGGCTTCCCCGCACCAAGAGCGGCAATGATGAACAGTCCCCCGAGTATGGCGAGGTTTTTCATGAACATGATCACCTGTACCTGTCTATCAGGATCTTCCAGACCCCAGAAATTGTGAAAGATGAGCGTGGTGGGAATGAGGAAGATGATCAACAACCAAGCCCCGAATTTCGCTTTGTAACCGAGGAGAACGGAAAGTCCGCCGAGGAGTTCAAAAATGATTGCCATTATCAAAAAGAATGGTACAACAGGCATGCCCTTAGCGGACATGTAGCCTGCTGTTACGGACCAGTCGCCGATTTTCATAATCCCACTCATTAAAAAGATCAAACTCAGGAGCAATCTGCCTAGCGGAGCGGCAAACCAGTCCACAATGAACCTCCTTTGAACTTTCTGGTCAGAAGCGCAGTGGTTCCTTATAGAGTGTTATGGGTGCCATCGCAATACGGGGAGTCACCCGTATGTTTGCACTGGCAGAGCGCACACTGCTTTTTCCCCTCGATTTTGAATTCGAGCGGCTCGAACTCCGTGCCTTTGTGAGAACCGTCGCAAAAGGGTTGGCTCGTAGAATGTCCGCACCTGCACCAGTAGTAAGTCCCAGGCTCGAGTTCGATGACGACCGGTTTTTTATCTGCGATTTTTGGTGTGCTCATGTCTTGTTCCTCCTTTTTTTATGCCTATGGCGCAGTACGACGTTGATCCTCAGGTTGGGATGATCAGCGCACGCCTCGGGGACCTGTTATTATATGAATCACTTCGGAGCGATCGGTGCTCCCGCATCGCAAGTGCTGAAGCATCAAGACTGGATAGGCCGAGGCGGGCCTCGGTCATTTGGGGACAAGCTATAGGTCCACAAAAGATCTGTCAAAGGAAACATGGTGCACTGCCTCGACTAGCCCTTGGCACGATAATTGCGAACCTAATCGACGTTTGCGGAACTAAGTGCATGTAAGACAATGTATTGCAAATTGAAGAGGTTTCAGATGCGCATCAAAGGATTCACACTGATAGAATTGATGATAGTAATCGTGATCATCGGTATTCTGGCTGCTATAGCGATACCCGCATTTAGCCGTATGCAGCAGAGAGCCAGAGAAGCCAGAGTGAAACATAATTGCCACACCGTGCAGCTGGCAGCTGAAGATTTTGCTGTTCAGAACGACGGCATCTACGCCGCCAACACCGACATTGACACCACCCCGAAAGGTATGACCATGCTCGACATGTTGCCTGGGGGGGTGAGATTGGAGAATCCTTTCACCCAAGCATTGACGGAGCCTCTGTCTTCCGGAGCGGCGGCGGCGATGGGGCAGACCGGGTATGTGCCGACCATCGGCCCTGCCGGGACCCGGGACGGCTATACGATTACCGGTTTCGGGAAGGTTGTGATCGTTATCACCCTCACCAATGGGCAATAGTGCCCGAAGTTCCGCGGATCATAAGAGCAATAGCATTTCGGGCGGCTCGATCGTCCAAGCGCCTTCTATATAAGCGCCGTTGTGAAAGGCTCCGTGGGGGTTCTTCACCTGCGCCCACCCCGCTTTGATTCCCGCATCCGGCTGGTGAGCATAGTTGCGGGAGACTCTGCGGGGTTTCTCACAACGCTCCCGCTTCCATAGAAAGCGCCTGTCAAGTATGTACTCCTGCTGTGATCGCT
>JABAOH010003110.1_pt2 | contig 20775 bp, 20 predicted proteins | sample 7062181 | NCBI WGS metagenome assembly JABAOH01 (sample SAMN14538630, study PRJNA623070) | marine sediment metagenome | biome: marine biome [ENVO:00000428]; feature: marine pelagic biome [ENVO:01000023]; material: deep marine sediment [ENVO:00002113]; isolation source: pool of 5 deep marine... | reverse complement strand
AACCAGATGACGCTCGTCCAGGCGCGCAAGTTCAAGAAGCTACTCGAGGTCCTCGACGTCTCGCCCGAGAAGTTCGACGCGGCCGAGAAGTAGTTAGGCCAAAAGGCCAAGGCCGTCCCGCCAGCGACGCGACGGCCGCGGCGCGGGGGAGGGTAATCACGAGAATCCGACACCGACGAAAAAGCCCCCAGGGGGGCTTTTCCTTATAAGCATCTTGCGCTCGAGCTACGACGCCTCGCTCACGACCTTGGCCTGCGTGAAGAGGAGCAGGTAGTCGCGGCCGCCGGCCTTGGAGTCCGTCCCGGACATGTTGAAGCCGCCGAAGGGGTGGACGCCGACGAGGGCCCCGGTGCACTTGCGGTTGAAATACAAATTGCCGACGTGGCATTCGCGGCGCGCCTGCTCGAGGCGCGCGCGGTCGCTCGAGTAGACGGCGCCGGTAAGGCCGTAGACGGTGTTGTTGGATATCCTCACCGCGTCGTTGAAGTCCTTGGCGCGGATGAAGGCCAGGACCGGCCCGAAGATCTCCTCGCGGGCGACGCGGGCCTTGGGGGGCACGTCCGCGATTATCGTCGGGTTGATGAAGTAGCCCTCCGCGGAGCGTTTATCGCCGCCGAGGACGAGGCGGCCCTCCTTTTTCCCTATTTCTACATAGTCCAATATCTTCGTCTCCGCGGCGGCGTCGATGACCGGCCCCATGAAGTTGGCGAAGTCGCGCGGGTCGCCCACGGTCACCTTCTCCTTCGTCCGGGCGACGACCTTATCGAGGACCGACTCGTAGACGTCGTCGGTGACGATGGCGCGCGAGCAGGCCGAGCACTTCTGCCCCTGGAAGCCGTAGGCGCTCGTCACGATGCCCTCCGCCGCGGCGTCGAGGTCGGCGGTGCCGTCGACGATGATGAAGTCCTTACCCCCCATCTCGGCGATGACGCGCTTGATCCAGATCTGGCTGCGCTTAGGCCGGGCGGCGAGGCGGTTGATGCGGAGGCCTACCTCCATCGAGCCGGTGAAGGCGATGAAGCGGACGCGCGGGTGGCTCACCAACAAGTCGCCGATGGCGGCCCCCGGCCCGGGCAGGAAGTTCACGACGCCCGGCGGCAGATTGACCTCTTCCAGAATCTCGAAGAACTTGTACGCGATGGCGGGCGACGCGGATGCCGGCTTGAGGACGACGGTGTTGCCGGCGACGAAGGCCGCGGCCGTCATGCCGACGAGGATGGCGCACGGGAAGTTCCACGGCGGGATGACGACGCCCGGGCCGAGCGGGATGTAGTACTGGTTGTTCTCCTCGCCGGCGAGAGGGGTCAGCGGCTGCGGCTCGGCGAGGCGCATCATCTCGCGGGCGTAGAACTCGCAGAAGTCGACGGCCTCCGCTACGTCGGCGTAGGCCTCGATCCAGTTCTTGCCCTCCTCGATGACCATCCACGCCGCGAGCTCGTAGATGCGGCGCCGCATAATGGCCGCGACTTTGAGAAGGTACCGGGCGCGTTCGTCGGGCGGCGTCCAGCGCCACTTCTCGAAGGCGCGGTTGGCCGCGGCGACGGCCTTGCGCGCCATCCCCCCGTCCGCCTTCGAGAAGACGCCCACGACCTCGTCCGTCTTGGACGGGTTGACGGATTTGAACTTCTCCGCGGCGGTTACGCGTTCGCCGCCTATAACAAGAGGGTACTCGCGGCCGAGCTTGGCCTCGACGCGCGCGATCGCCTCCTCCATCGCGAGCTTTTCTTCGGCCTCTTTAAAAAACACAATAGGCTCGTTTTTGAACGGCGGGAGCATGTTAACGCGCCTCCATTTTATATTAATAGAGTCTAGAGAATTATCGATCGCCATATTTTACTCGGCCACCGACCTATAATCAAGGGAAAAGCTCCGAGCCTCGTTACGTTTTGTTTGCGCGGGGTTGGGGGATGTGGTATAAATGGACGCGCGCGAGTTATGCGGTGGCCTCGAAATAATGAGAGACATTTCTCCGTCTGGGGCAGCGCCCTTATTGGCCTAGCAATTTTCGCTGCCTTAGCCGGGCGGCTTTTTTTCGCGTTCGAACGCGGCCCGCTCGCCGGGGACGAAATTACGTACGTGCGGTACGCGGACAACATTCTATCGGGCCGCGGCTTCGTCACGCTGGCTTTCGGTCTCAAGTTCCGGTTATACGTAGCCCCGGCTTACCCCGTGTTCCTAGTACCGTTCCGGGCGGTATTCGACCTTGCGACGTTACCCCGGGCGGTGGGTATCGCGCAAGCGATTCTAGGTTTGGGGACGGCGGCCCTGATTTACTTGGCGGCGCGCCGCCTCGGCGGCCGCGTGGCGGGCGGGGTCGCGGCGTTCGCGGTCCTCTTTCATCCGTATATGGCGTTCTTCGGAAGCCGCGTGCTGACGGAAACGCTGTCCATTTTCCTATTCGCGCTATTCCTATCGCTCTACCTCGACGAGAATGCCGGCCCTTACAAACTTGGCGCCGCCGGAGCCGTCATGGCCCTGGCGGCGTTGACGAGGGCCGTTTTCCTCTACCTGGGCATACTCGCCTGCGTATGCTTACTGTTCCGGAAGCGGGGCGAACCGTGGCGGAAAAGGGTGATAAACGCGGGCGTGGCCGCGGGGGCGCTCGTCGTCGTCCTCGCTCCGTGGACGGTCCGGAACTTCGCCTTGTCGGGCCGGTTAATACCGGTCACCGACGTGTCGGGAAGGATACTGTATCAGGGGAATCGCGACCTTGCGGAGGAGGATTACCCGCTACCCGACAAGCTTATTCAGACGGAGGCGTTCCGCAAGCGCGTCGCTCCTTTCGCCGACGACCCTGTGGCCGTCGAGCTGGCGTTCCAGGACGCCACCAAGGAAAAAGCGATGCGTGCGATCGCCGGCAACAAGCGAGAGTTCCTCCTCCTCTCGCTTCGCCGGTTAGGCCGTACGTTCTCCTTGCACCCGAACTTAGCCGAAGGCGCCGAACCCGTTCCGGGCGTCGGGTTCGTCATACCCGCGGTAAGCGTGTTCACGGTCTTACTGTACGTCGCCGCGGCGGTCGGTTTCTTCGCCGCGCCGGGCCGGCTCTCCAAACTATTCCTGCCCCTCGCCAGCATAGTTAATACGGGGATACACGCCCTATTGATATCGCTATTACGGTACCGATTACCGACGGACCTCATCTTAACGCTAGTCGCCGGCCTCGGCGTCGCGTTCCTTTGGGAAAGGGTGCGGCGTCGGGAGCGCACCGCGGACGGAGGGGGGTTAACGTGATGACCGAAGAACTGCTTCGCCGGACGCTCGTCCTTATACCCGCTTACAACGAGGCGGCCAACCTCAGCTCGACCGTCGCAGAGTTGCGCGAGGTTTTACCCGACGTCGACGTCCTGGTAATCGACGACGCCTCCACCGACGACACGGCCCGGGTAGCGCGCGACCTGGGCGTCCGCCTGGTCCGCGCTCCCGTAAATCTCGGCATCGGCGGGGCCGTCCAAACCGGCTTCCAGTACGCGCTACGCCGGGGGTACGAGGCTACCGTAGAACACGACGCCGACGGCCAACACGACCCGGCCGCGATAAAAGCCCTGCTCACCCCGCTCGCCCGAAAGGAAGCCGACGTGGCCATCGGTTCGCGCTACGTCGGCCCGGAGCGCGGCGCCGGCCGCCCCAAAGGCGCCCGGCGGCTCGGCGTCGCGTTCTTCTCGACGCTCACGAGTCTGCTGGCCGGTAAAAGGGTCCGCGACGTAACCTCGGGTCAATGGGCCGTTAACCGGCGTGCCCTTAAGTTCCTGGCGGAATTCTTCCCCAACGACTACCCCGACGCCCAGGCAATACTGGCGACGCGACGCGCCGGCTTCCGAATCGTCGAGGTCCCGGTTGGGATGCGACCGCGACTCCACGGCGTCTCGACCACGAACCTGTGGCGGTCGCTCCTCTACCCGTTCAGCGTTACGATCGCGGTCGTCGTGGAATTTTTACGCCGGAAAACTAAACCGGAGAAGGAGGAATAGCGTGGGTAAAATCGCCTCCCCCTTCGTGCTCGTCCTCGCCGCGGCTTTCCTCGTACTCGTAATCGCGTTGGTGCGCGCGAGGAAGCTGAAAGAGGAGTACTCCGTCATTTGGGTCGTGGCCGCTATTTTGGTCCTCGCGGTTACGCTGTCGTGGCGGCTGGTCGAGATCGTCGCGCCTTACCTGGGCGTAGTCTATACGCCGTCCGCCGTCTTCTACCTCGCCATCGTTTTCCTGATGGGTGTCAACCTCGCCCTGAGCGTGCAGATATCCCGGCTCGAGCGCGACCGCATACGGACGGCCCAGGCGGTGGCGCTGCTGGAGGCCGAAGTACGCGAGCTCCGCGGCCGCATCCCCGGGTGCGCCGCGGATGCGACCCGTGAAGAAGCTTAACGCGATAAAATGGTATTGGCTCGCCGTCTCCGGCGGTTACGCGGTCGCCGCGGCGGTACTCGTTGCGCGCGTATTATCGTCGGGTTCGTGGCGGGCGGAACTCTCGCCGCTTTATGCCCTTTTACGGCCCCAGTTTTCGCCCTGGGGCCTAATCGCGTTGCCGCTCTTCGCGCTCCTGCTGGCGCTCCTGCCGCGCTTGTTGGCCGCGCGCGCGCACGTATTCCTCCCGTGCGCGACGCTGTACGGCGCGGCGCTCGCTCTGGCCGTAAACATGCTCTGGACCGGCGTCGCAGACCTGCCGGCGCGGGGGATAACGGTCTTCCTGCGGGACCTCCGGAACCTCGGCGGTTCTCCGGCCTTCCTCGGTTCCTACCATGAGCTCGTAACACATATATCGGACCACGGCCACGTACGGCCCCCCGGGTTATTCCTTTTCCTGTGGTCCTCCGTGAAGATATTCGGGCAGAACTTATACGTGCTCCAAGCAGTGGTTACGCTCTTGGCGGCAGCTGCTGCGTTCCCCATCTACGCCCTGGCCCGGCGGTTCCTGGGGCGGGAGGCCAGCGGCCTGGCGGTGTTGCTTTACTTACTCTCAGGTAGTTTCGTTACCCACGGCGTCTCGTACGACGGCCTCTTCGCCACGCTGGGCGCCGCGGGTATCTACCTCCTCGTCGTCGTGGCGCAGAAGGGCCGTTGGCGGGATACGGTGGCGGCCGGCGCGTTATTCGCGATTGCCGCCTTCTCCTCCTTTACGCTCGCGTTCTTGCCCGTTCTGGGGGGGGCCCTCCTAATATACTACGGCGTCAAGGAACGGGCGATGGGCCAACTGCTACTCCGGGCGGCGGCCGTCGTGGGGATACCCGCAGCGTTCCTTTTTATCCTGTACATCGCCTCCGGCTACGACTTCCTGGCCAACTTCCGCGAATCTTACCGCTGGGCCCAAACCCAGGCCTCCGGTGGCATGAACGTGTTCAAGCTGCTCTCGGGGTGGGAATTGCCCTCGGGCTACCCGCACCCGTCTTACTACCGCTCTTACTGGCTCTGGGTTCCCGCTAACCTCTTCGCGACGTTCTTCACGCTGGGAATACCGACGGCGGCCCTCTACCTATGGTGGGCGCGGGACCTGCTCCGCCGGGGGGCCTGGGCCAAACCGCTAAATGCCGTCTTCGGGACGGCGCTCGTGGCGTTCCTCCTATTCAACCTCACCGGCGTCACACTCGGCGAAACCGAGCGCATTTGGCTTTACCTCCTACCCATCCTCACGATACCCGCCGCGGCCCGGCTTGCGGAAGCCGAGGCAGCGGCGCGAAGCCGCCGCTTCCGCTCCCTCGTGCTGGTCGTCCTATTCTCGCAAGTGGTGGCGATGCGGCTCTGCTTCTGGATACCTTGGTAACGCGCGGCCCGGATCGGAAAAAACGAGGCCGCCCTCGCGGGGCGGCTTCTTATTTCGGCACACAGCGGCGGGCCGCTCAGTCGCCCGATATAACCTCCAACGCCTTGGCGGCGGCTTTACGGACTTGCTCGTACTCATCCGAGGCCGCGACGCGGCTCAACGCCGCGCGCGCCCCATACGCCTTCAACTTTCTTAGCGCGCCGCAAGCCTCGTACCGCACCCATTCGTAATCGTCCCCGAGCGCCGCGATCAACGCGTCCGTCGCCGCGGCGTTGCCGAGTTCGCCCAGGCCATAAGCGGCGCTCGCGCGCACGTCGCCCTCGCTCTCGTTGGCGAGCGCCTCCATCAGCGGCGCCAGGGCCCGCTCATCGCCTATCTTCCCCAACGCGCCCAAAATGAACCGCCGTACGTTGGCCTCCGCGTACGGCAGCTTTTCTATCAACGGCTCGACCGCCCGCTTATCGCCTATCCTGCCGAGGGCCTCCGCCGCCAGGAGTTGAACCTTGGCGTCGTTGTCGTCCAGCGCTGCGACCAGCGCCGGCGTTGCGACGTCGAACCCCATAACCCCGAGCGTTTGGGCGGTGCTGCGGCGCTCTTGGACGTCGGGGCTCTCGAGTAGCTCTATTAAATAATATATATCCTGGGGCGGCTCCTTTTTCTCCGCGGCCCCCGCCCCGAACGCCGCGGCCAAGGCCAGGCACGCGACCGACCTCAGGACTTTGACCTTTCGGATAAACAAGCTAGCCGCCATCGAATAACCTGCTCACGGACCGGTTCCGGTGAATGGCGTCGATCGCGGCCCCGAAGAGCGGCGCGACGGAACATACTTTTATTTTTCCGCCAGCGCCCTCTTTCAGCGGCACCGTGTCCGTGACGAAAAGCGCTTTTAACCTGCTCGCCTCTATTTTATCGACGGCGTCCCCCGCCAGTATTGGATGGGTAACGACCGCGACGACGTCAACCGCGCCCCGCTCCAGCAAAAGCCCCGCCGCTTCGACCAAGGACCCGCCCGTAGACACGATATCGTCGATTATCACCACGCTCCGGCCCTCTACGTCGCCGATGATATTAACCGCGGCCACCTCTTCCGCCCCCGTACGGCGCTTGTCGACCACCGCGAAGTCAACCTTACCGGGCGCGCCGCGCTCCTCCCTCATTCGCTCGAGGCGCCGAGCGAAGGACCGCGCGGCTTTAACGCCCCCTACGTCGGGCGAGGCGACGACCAGTTCTGGGAGGGCGAGCGCCATGGCCGCCTTAGCGAAGATCGGCGCCGCGGCAAGGTTATCCACGGGTATGTCGAAAAACCCCTGTATCTGGCCCGCGTGTAGGTCCATGGTCAAAAGCCGGTCCGCCCCCGCGCGCGTCAGCAGGTCGGCCACAAGCTTGGCGGTTATCGGGACGCGCGGCTGGTCTTTGCGGTCCTGCCTGGCGTAAGCATAGTAGGGCACCACCGCCGTCACCCGGTACGCGGACGCGCGCTTGAGCGCGTCCATTATTATCATCACCTCCATCAAATTCTCGTTCACCGGGGGGCACGTAGGTTGGATCACGAAGCAGTCCCGGCCGCGGACGTTAACCTCGACCTTTAACGAAACCTCGCCGTCGGGAAACCGCCCCAACGACATCCGCCCGAGACCTTCGCCAAGCGACTCCGCCACGGCGCGCGCGAACTCGGGATTTCCCGTACCGGCAAATATCAACCTTTCGGCGTCCACAGCACCTAACCCTCTAGAAAATGAAATCTGGGGCGGGTGGATTCGAACCACCGCATGCGGGTTCCAAAGACCCGTGGCTTACCGCTTGCCTACGCCCCAAAGTTCTCTACTTATTGAGCTGCAATAAGTAGTATCTTCTATATGTATTTTATAACTTCATATTGTTTATGTTTCAAGTAAAAACCTTAGAACCGGTGAGTTCTGTAGGGATGGCGTCTTTAATAAGGTGTGGTTGTGGTGGGGGTTCGTTGTATTAGAATGGGCGGGCGGCGATGCGGATAAGTTAAAAAAGTTTTCAAGGGTATTTGGTTGTGTCTGGAAAACGCGGTGGTTACGGGGTAGAAAGCGGTGGGGAATTAGTTGGGAACTTAGCGGTACGTAGAGAATAGTGAATTTTTCCACGGCGCGGAGGTTTAGGAGGTGCGACTTAAACTGGTATGCGCTCGAGGTTCTTTTCGATGTCGCGTATCGTTTTGGTCAGGCCTTCCTCGCCGGAGGTAAGTTCGCCCTCGACTTTCGTGATGGAATAGAGGACGGTGGTGTGGTCGCGGTTCCCAAAGGCGAGGCCTATGTCGGCCAGCGAGGTGGACGTCTTTTCGCGGCACAGGTACATGGCTATTTGGCGCGCGCGGGCTACGTTGGCGCGGCGCGACTTCGACAGTAGGTCGCGGCGGCTGAGGTTGAAGTATTTAGCGGCGGCTTCCTGTAGTTGGTCGATGGACAGGCTCACGCGGCGGTCCTCGGGCGCGATCTCGGCTAGTATGTCCTGGGCGAGCGACATCGAAACCGCCGTTTTCGTATGGTGGGCGGTTGCGAAGAGGCGGTTCAAAACCCCCTCTATCGCCCTTATGTTCGTCGTAAGCCGCGTCGCGATGAGGTCGGCTACGTCGTCCGCGATCCTGATTCGCTTGAGTTCGGCCTTGCGCGCGATGATGGCGCGGCGGGTTTCGTAGTCGGGCGGTTGGATGTCTGCGATGAGGCCCCACTCGAAACGCGTCCGGAGGCGGTCCTCTACTTTGGGTATGTCCTTCGGCGCGCGGTCGCTCGATAAGACGATCTGGCTGCCGGCCTCGTAGAGGGCGTTGAAGGTATGGAAGAACTCGACCTGGGTACCCTCCATACCCGCGAGGAATTGGATATCGTCGACGAGTAGGAAATCGACGTTGCGGTATTTTCGGCGGAACGCGTCGGTCCGGTTGTTTTTCACCGCGGCGATCATCTCGTTCATGAAGTGGTCGCACGAGAGGTACGAGACAGTCGGGCCGTTGCCCTTTTGGAGCGTAGCGTGGCCTATCGCGTGCAGGAGGTGGGTTTTGCCGAGGCCCACGCCGCCATAAACAAATAGCGGGTTATACCGCGCGCCCGGGCTCTGCACCACCGCGCGGCAGGCCGCGTGGCAGAAGGAGTTCGACCGGCCCACGACGAACGTATCGAACGTGTACAGCGGGTTGAGCTTCGAGGCCTTGGGCGGCGGATACTTGGGTGCGCTTTCCGCCGGCGAACCGTCGCTCAAAAACAGCCCCTCCTGGCCCACCGCGGCCGCGATATCGACCTGCGCGCCCGGCCCCAAAACTTCTAGCGCCTTCGTCTCCAAAAGTTCCAAATATTTTTCTTTTATGAATTCGCGGTATAGGTTGTTCGGGACTTCGAGGCGGAGGACGTTGCCGCGGATCCCCTTACACGCCGCGGGCTTAAGCCACGTTTCGCACTCTTTGCGGCCCATTTCCGCGGCAACGCGCCGGTATATTTCCCGCCACACGCGGCTCTCCGCATTTGCCGCTTTCAACTTACCGCCTCCTGGTTGGCAGAGTCGCTGAGTGGGAGGGAGCGCGGGCATCCGCGGAGGCCCAGAATGAGCCGAGTTTTCCACAATCGTTCCCGCCCTCAATCGCGCCTGGAAACGTTATATCGCGGCCCCGCCTACGCCGCGCGAGCTTTGTCGCCATTCGTTTCGACTCGGCCTTTTTTCCCCTAAGGCACATATAGGCAACCGCCTGAAAGAGCGTCGGGACAGTTAAAGCTTTTATTTTCGGAAGGTTACGAACCCGACTTAACTAGTCGTCTTTCGGGGGCCGGTCAAAAAGACCTGCCCGATGTTAGGCAGGCGCGTCGGCGGGGAATTTTTTTAAACAGCTCCGGTTGAAGGGCCAAGGTCTCACGGTATAAGTTTTACACAGCTTATCAACAAGGAAAATCAGGCACTTACGACGCCGGATAATATAACATAATGCGGGGCGATTGCAAGAAAAAAATGCAGCGAGCCGGAGGCGGGGGGCTTTTTTTAGGCGTTTGACTACGCGGTGGCGTCGTGTTATTGTCCTTGCCGGGATTGTGCCTTGGCTAGTTACCTTAAGTTGAGCGGCGTAGATAAAATCTACCGCGGGCCGGTAACGCTGCTGAAACCTTGGGCGGCGAGGCACCGGATAGTCGCGCTAAGGGGCGTAGATTTAGAAGTAATGCCTGGCGAAGTCGTTTGCCTTTTGGGCCCGAACGGCGCGGGTAAGACGACCCTTCTCAAGATAGCCGCGGGCGCGGTAATAGCGGACCGCGGCACGGTCGAGGTCAACGCCGCTTCCGTAGGTTTCGTTGCGGGCGGCGAGCGGAGTTTCTACTGGCGCCTTTCCGGGGCGGAGAATTTACGTTTTTTCGCGGTCCTTTTCGGGATACGCGGCGCCGAGGTGGCGCCCCGGGTGGCCGCGGCGCTCGCGCGCGTAGGCCTCGCGGCGCGTGCCCACGACCCGGTACGTAACTATTCCGGGGGGATGCGTCAGCGGCTCGCTTTCGCGCGTGCCCTCCTCGCGGAACCGTCGTTGTTGCTCGTGGACGAATTGGCGGGGGAGTTGGATTACCCGACGACGTTGGAGTTGGCGCGCTTCGTGCGGGAGGACCTCGTGAAGAAGGAGGAGCGGGGCGCGCTCGTCGCCACGCACCAGTTGTGGTTGGCGCGCGCGATCGCGGACCGCGTCGTCGTATTGGTCGGCGGCCGGGTAGTCGCGGCGGGGCCGCCGGGGAAGGTGTTGGGCGCCCTTTCCGCCCGCTACGGGGCGCGGCTGGCGCGCGTCGACAAGGCCGCGCTCAGGGCGCTGGAGCGGCGCGTGGGCCCCGTCGACGTCCAACGAGGCCCTGAAGTGTCGTTCGTTTATTTCGACGAGCCCGCCGATGCCGAGGCGCTCGCGGAGGCTTTTAAAATTTTGGCCGAGGCCGGGGCTTCGCCGGCGATAAGGGTTCCGGAGGCGAAGGAGGCGACGTACCTGTCGCTCATAGGGGGCCGGAAGGATGTTTAATTTTTTCCGAGTATGGGCGGCGTTTTTCCGGCGCGATTTTCTTAACCTCGCCTCTTATCGTTTATCGTTTTTTATGGCGTTGGTCTCCCTCGTATTTTATTTACTTATATTCTTTTTCGTCGGTCGGGTATTCTCGGGGCTCGGCTCGGCGTACCTGTCGCGGTACGGCGGCGCGTACTTCCCCTTCGTAGTCATCGGCCTCGCGATGCAGAGTTTGGTCGGCGCCGGCTTGGGAGGGTTGTCCCAGGTCATATCGAGCGAACAATACCTTGGGACGCTCGAGCCCATGCTCGGGCGGCGGGGCGGCGCCTTCCGCGTTCTCGCCGCGGCCTCGTTATCCCGTTACATAACTTCCTCCGGCCGCCTTATTGCCTACTTCGTGGTAAGCGCGTTGGTTTTCGGCGTTTCTTTTAGGCTCGGCGGCTTTCCCCTATTCGCCGCGGTAACGGCGCTCACGGTCGCGGCCTACTTCGGTTTGGGGATGTTTTCTGCGGCGTTCCTCCTCGCCTTCAAGCAGGGCAATCCCGTAAACCTGTTCTTCGGTCAATTGGCCGCGCTCTTATCGGGAGTATATTTCCCCGTGGAAGTATTGCCCGATTGGTTGCGCGCCGTCGGCGCCTTTATCCCCCTCACGTACGCTTTGGAGGTGGGGAGGTCCGCCCTTCTGACGGGCGCGGCTCCCGCGGCCTCCGCCAAGGCGCTCGCCATCCTCGGCTCCTTCGCCGCTGTCTCGCTCGCGGTGGGTGCGGCGAGTTTTAGGTGGGCCCTCGTGCGCGCCAAACGAGACGGTTCGCTAAGCCAATACTGATGGCGACGGACCGCGAGCGAGGGAGGGTAAGGCTCATCGTCAACGCCGACGACTTGGGCTCGAGCGCGGCCGTCAACCGCGGCGTAGAGCGGGCTTGCCGCGAGGGGATCGTAACGTCGGCCTCGCTGATGGCCGGCGGCCCGGCTTTCGACGACGCGCTGGCGGGTTTGGATGACTTGGCCGAGTTGGGCGTCGGCGTACACCTCACGTTGGCCGGCGGCCTCGCGGTCCTCGACGCCGGCGGGGCGCCGACGCTCGCGGGCCCGGGGCGGGCCCTCCCGAAGGACGCGGCGGCTTTCGCGCGCGCCTTCTACTCCGGAAAGATTTCGCTCGCCGACGTGCGGGCCGAGCTGCGCGCGCAAATTGCCCGGGTATCGGCAGCCGGCATCCGCATTACCCACCTCGACGGCCACCAACATCTCCACAACCTTCCCGGCGTGGCCGCGGTCGTGATAGGGCTCGCTCGCGAGTTCGGCGTGCGCGCGGTCCGTCTGAGCCGCTGCCGATTGTGGCCCCCCGGGCGCCGATGGCTCGGGCGCCAGCTCGCGCTCTGCCTTTTCGCGGAGGCGTTCGGGGTACGCGCGCGCCGTGCCGGCCTCAGGATGCCGGACGGCCTCGAGGGCCAGGAGTGGGCGGGGGCTCTTACCGTGGAGCGGTTATTGGCGATCGTGGCGCGGCTCGAGCCGGGGACGCGGGAGCTTGTGTGCCACCCCGCCGCGCGCGAGCCGAGCGGCCACGCGGATGCGGACGGCTACGGCCGCGCGGGCGAGCTCAGGGCGCTAACGGCTCCCGCGGTGCGCGCCGCGCTCCAGGAGCGGGGGGTTCGGCTGATAAACTACGCCGCGTTATGACGGCCCGGCCGACGCCCCGGAACGTGTTGGAAGTTGCGGCAGAGCTCGCCGCGTGCGAGCTATTTTTATTAAATTATCGAAAGAGGGCTTTGACGCGACCGAGGCTCGTCGGCTCCACGGCGACGCCGCCGTACTCGCGCGGGTCCGTGGCCAGTTCGTAAACGTAGCGCTCGCCCGTGAAGGTGGAGACGAAAATACTTTGAAGCGACGGGCGGCCGCAGCAGGCGCCGCCGACGTACTCGTCGTTCACGTCGAAGGCGAAGCTCGCGACGCGTTGGCCGCCGGTCGTGTATTCGCGGGCGTCGAAGTGGGGCCGGCCGGATACGAGCCACAGGTTGGAGGCGGCCGCGGCGAGGCCGTGGTTTTTGGCGTGGGCCGCGGCGAAGGAGGAGACGACCGCCCCCTTAAAGTCGAGCCGGTAGACCAAGGCCGACTCGTAAGACGACGCGTAGAGGTACGAGGCGGCCCAGGCGAGGCCGTTAACGTGGACGCCCGCTTTAAATGGGGCGTCGAATTTGTTCGTAATTGCGCCGGTGGCGGCGTCGAGGACGAATATTTTTGCGCGTTTGAGGGGCGAGGTCAGGTCGTCGGCCACGTAAATGCGGCCGGGCGTGCCGGGCCGCCACGCCAGGTCCATCGCCCAGTAGACCTCCGCGGGGCAGTTGAAGTGACTTTTGACGCTGGCCGTCTCGCCGTCGTAGACGAACCTGGATATGCGGACGCGGTTGGGGCCGCGGTTGTCGGCGACGGCGTATTCGGCGGCGCCGTCGAAGGCGAGGCCGCGGGGCCCGTTCAAGGAGACGCCGGGTACGTTAAAGCTCGAGATTATTTGGCCGGGCGCCGCGGCCGCGGCCGCCGCGGCCAGCGTTGCCGCCAAAGACTTCGCGATAAGGTTCCTGCTCAAGGCTCTCACTTTAATTGCGACCTCGCGGTCGGGGTGCACGGGCCGCCCCGGGGAAGGTTTAATTTCATAAATTAATCATATCATCTTCAGCGGCCCGCGTCCACATCTTCTCCTCGCGCGCGGGCCCGTACGTATTCGCCCGCCCGCGGCTCGAGCGTCTCGAAGTCTTCCGGCCGGGCGCCCACCTCGACACACGCGTTCCTCGCGAGGCGTAGCCCCGCGGGCAGCTCGCTCTCCCGCCCAACCAGCACCAGCCCCGACGTGAGTTGGTCCGCGTAATAGCGGTTGGGGGCGCAGTCGTCGCCGTAGCCCAGCTCGCAGCCGTCGCTCACGGTAGTTTCCTTATCGATAATGACGCGCTCGAGGCGGCAATCGGCGCCGACGCGGCACTCGTCCAGGATGACGGAAGATTCCACCGTCGTGCCCGGGCCCACGGTCACGCCGGGGGAGATGACCGAGTTCCGCACGGCCCCGTATATCTTGCACCCCTCCGCGACGAGCGAACGGGCCACGGATGCCCCCGCGTACGTGCGCGCCGGCGCGTAGTCGCGGCTCGGCGTCCGGATGGGCCAGGCCGGGTCGTAGAGGTTCATGTCGGGCGAGTCCGCGATCAGGTCCATATTGGCGTCGAAGTAGGCGTCGACGGTCCCCACGTCCCGCCAGTAATCCTCGAAGATGTAGCCGTAGACGCGTTGGTCCTCGATGAGGGCGGGGATGACGTGGCGGCCGAAGTCGGTCATCCCCTTCGGCACGAACGCCATAGCCTCGAAGAAGGCCTCCCGCGTGAAGAGGTAAATGCCCATCGAGGCCATATCCGACTTCGGGGCGGGCGGCTTCTCCTCGAAGCCGACGACGCGGCCGTCCGGCGCGAGCTGAAGCGTCCCGTAGCGGGTGGCGTCTGCGCGAGGTACGCACAGCGTCGCGACGACGACGTCGGCGCGCTTGGCCTCCAGGACCCGCCGGAGGAGGGTGTAGTCCATCGCGTAGACGTGGTCGCCCGCGAGGACCAGTATATATTCGAAGTTGCGGGCGGCGACGTAGTCGCGGTTCTGGAAGCAGGCGTCCGCGGTCCCCTTATACCAGTCGGAGTCGGCGCGGCCGAGGTGGGGCTGGAGCAGTTCGACGCCGCCCCACCTACGGTCGAGGTCCCACGCGCGGCCTATGCCGACGTGCTTCATCAGCGAGCGCGGGCGGTACTGCGTGAGGACCGCGACGCGGAAGATGCCGGAGTTAACGCAGTTGGAAAGCGAGAAGTCGATAAGGCGGTAGCGGCCGCCGAAGGGGACCGCGGGCTTGGTGCGGCGGCGGCACAACTCGGCCAGCCGCTCGCCCTTGCCGCCGGCGAGTATGAGCGCGAGCGTATTCCGCATGAGGCGTTTATTTTACGAAGGGGGGGCCGTTTTTTAAAGTAAATTTTAAACCCGCCAAGGGGAGCGTGCATCGTCGATTTCTATTAAGGCTTTTCGATCGGGAAACTATATTATTTAAGATCGGCGCGTAGTATTTAAAAATAATTTAGACGGTAATAGAGCGCCGCCGTCATGGGCTAATATTATTAAAAATAAACGCATTTGTTAAAATATGAGCGGAATACTCAACTTAGGGTCGAATTGTTCATTTTTCCCTTGACGAATATACGTTATTATTTGAAAATTTGTATTTAGGAGGAATATTTTCTATTAAAGGGGCAACCTTGTTACCTAATGCAGGAAGGGAATCGAAAGGGGTTCTGGAAACTCGCCGATAACCGGGATGCGGTCCAGGTTGGGCGCGCGGCGCCTACCTGGCTTTTATTATGGCTCGACGACGGCTATCGGGGCGACTTGGAAGGGACCTCCTACTCTTGCGCTATGGGCACGGGCATCGCCGCCGGGTGTATGGTGATGCTCGAGGGCCCGTACGAGGGCATCGACCACGACGTGCGCGAGTGCATCCATCACGGTGGCGCGAATTGGCCCGGTTACCCCGACGAGAAATGGGGCTACGGGACCGAGTATTACGACAAGGCGTTGGACCGGGCTATGGAGATTCGCGACGGCGGCGGCGACGGCGGCTCGAGGCCCTTAGCCGCGGCGGCGCCGGCCTTGAGGCTCGCCCAGAACGCCCCCAACCCCGCTACGTCTTCCACTACTATTCGCCTCGAGCTTTCGTCAAGGGAAGTTACGCGAGCGGAGGTTGCAATCTACGACCTGAGCGGCCGGCGGGTCCGGGCCTTCGACGTACCCGTTCGCGACGGCTTAGCCGAAGTGGCGTGGGACCTTACGACGAGCGGCGGCGCCCGCGTGGCGCCGGGCGTATACATTTACCGCGTTTCGGCCGGCGGCTTGGCCGCGGCCAAGAAGTGCGTCGTCCACTGAGCGTAAACCGAAACGCGCCCCCGCTCGAGCGGGCGGGGGCGCGTTAACCCCCCGTTAACGTCATGCTAAAAATTAGTAAGTACGCGAAAGTGTTTTTTGTTTTGCCGTTTTTGGCGGCGGTAGTGAGTTGCGAGGACGTCCCGACTTATACTTTACCCGGGCCGTACGTGCCGCCGCCGGTGAAGGGGGACGACGGTAGGAGGTTATTGTGGGAACCGGGGCCTATGGAGGCGCAATGCTACGAGCCGTCCTTTTCGCCCGACGGCCTGAAGGTCGTCGTGAGTTACCGTTACGGCTTTTTCGCTCGTGCCGCGGAACTCGCGATATTGGATTTAAGGCGTCGCCTTTCTGGACGGCGCGCCTAACGCTTACGTCGAGACTGAGCCGGCGCCGGAGACGGATGAGCTATGGTGCGGGCGCCTCGGTGCCGCGTTCGGCAGGTACGCGGTCGAGGCTTCGTACGCGCCACGCTACGATTTGTACGCCGTCATCGGCGCGGTCCACGATTTTACGGCCGTAGCGCGGGCGGCGCCGATTTACCGCGACCGCTGGTCCGTCTACGGAGAGGCCGGCGTGGGGGTTTCGAGGTCGGCGGCGGCGATGGCGTTTTTATTGGAAGAGGGCCCGGAGTATATTTGGTCGCCCATCGTCGGCGTCGGCGCCGCGTACGGGCCTTGGGAATGGCTCGAGTTCGACGCCGGCGTTTCGCACCGCATCCGGGCCCAAATCCTGCAATACGGGACCGTTAGGTCCCGGGCGATCGACATATACGCCGACTGTTTGTTTGAACCTTTTAAGTTCGTCGCCGTGGGCCCATCCTTCCGCCAGATCCTATACGGCCCGTACGATTATTACTTGTACGCCGAGACACACAGGAACGCGGGTTGGGTTACGGGGAAGGAGACGTACGTCGTCGCGACGTTGGCCTTCCCGCTCCGATTTTAAGCGGTGACACAAGCCAAATTAAAAGCGGCCCGCGGGGGCCGCTTTTTTTCGAACCTAGGCCGGGGGTGATTACTCGAACAGGGCTTTGACCTTTCCGAGCGAGGTGGCCTCGACGCCGTAGAAGTTCCGGTACCGGTATATCATGCCGTTTTTGCCCACGGCCCAGCCTTCCCGGTCGCTCAGCATGAAGAGGCCGGAGAAACTGCGCGACGTGGGCGGCTTGATTTCGGCCAGCGACCACTCGACGCCGTTGTAACGCAACATTACGCCGTCGTCGCACGCACCCCAACCACTTGTGGGGCTCGTGAACGCCATTTCGCGGATCGCGGACGAGGCGGGCGTATAAACGGGCGTCCATTTGACGCCTTCGTAGTGGAAGAGTTTCCCGTTGGCGCCGCCTACCCATACGTTGTTCGGCGATAGGGCGTAGATGCAGAAGAAGTTCACCCCCGTGGGCGCGTTCACGGCGGTCCACTTCGAGTCCGCGAAGTGATAGATCTTGCCGAGGTTACCGCAGAGCCAACCGTCGGTTTGGCTCGAGAAGAAGACGTCGTGGAGGCCGGCGGTAATCCCTATGTCAAAGCGGCTCCACGCACCGGTGGGCCCGCCGCTCCAGCGATAGACGCTGCCGCGTGCACCGACGGCCCAGGCCACTTTGTTTTGCCCGGGCGGGACCGTGACGCCCCACATGTTCCGGGGCTTCGGTAGGTTCGCAGAGAGCCACTTCGTACCGTTGTAAACCGCGCCGCCTCCCCCTTGGCCTATGGCCATGCCGAAGTTCGCGTTCCCGAAATCCACGTCCTGGAAGTACTGGATCGGCCAGTGTTCCCTGACCGTCCATCTCCCGTTCAAGTAACGTAGGATTACGCCCCAGTATCCGACGGCCCAGCCGTTGTTGGCGTTGATGAACGTCACGGCGTTGAGGTCTTTGTCGGTGGGGGATTTTTCATATTCTGTCCACCCCGAGGTCGCGTAACCGGCGCCGACCCCGACCGCCAACGTCGCCGCTGTGACTATCCAACATACCCGCTTCATCGTGCACCACCTCCCGGTTAAGCACATTGCTCGCGGGTTAACCGTCCCGGTTTGTGGGACGGCGTCTTTAACTCGTTAGCGTTGCCTTTACTTCGCGTCGCACCGTATCGTTCCTCTTATCCTCCCCCCTTTGCGCGATAACATCCCCGCAAATAAGGCCCGCACGCTTGGCCGTTAGCATTACTAGCCCGTCCCGTACGTCATCGCGAAATATGCCCTTCTCCTTCGCATCAAATTAAAATATATGGCGGCGTTTGTCAAGGGTTTTTTCGGGAAAACTACCATAATGAGCCAATTACGTACGTTGATTTAAAGAGTTTTTTAATCTATAACGCCGGCGGACGCTCCGTTAGGGAACGCGCGGCCAGGGAAGTGCTCAAACGCCGTCTCTTGTGTGCCTATGTCGAGCAGGCAGTTCCGGCCTATCGCGAAGGCCGGCGGTATCTTTACCGCCTTGGCGACAAGGGTAGTGCCCTCGCTCAGTTGCCCCGGGAAGTCTTCGTTCGGCCGCGGCTCGCCCACGTCCGCGCCGACGCGCGCGCCAGCGCCCACGCGGACCAGTTTGTCTAATATCGCCCGGTCGACGGAGGCTCCCGTCTCGACGCGCGCGCCGTCCATCACGATAGAGTCCTTTACGCAGGCGCCTTTTTCGACGTAAACGCGCCGGAATATTACCGAATTTTCGACAAGGCCGTTGATTATAGACCCGTCCGCGATGAGCGAGTTATGGACTTCGGCGTTCGGCCCCAACTTCACGGGCGGGTCGTCGGGGAGTCTCGTGTATATGGGCCAACGCGGGTCGTCAAGTGAGCAGGGCGGGTTTTCGGTCAAGCATTCGAACGTGACGGCGTAGTAATCGTCCACGGTGTCGATGCGGGCCCAATACCCGTCGTAACCGTACGCGGCGGCGGCGCCCTCGCCGACGGCGGGCACGATTATTTCGTTTACGAGGTCCGTACCGCTGCTTTTCATGCGCCGCAATTTATCTACGAGGAAGGGTCGGTCGAAGACGTAAAGGCCGACAGAGGCGCACGAGGCGCCTTGGCGTGGGGCGGCTTCGCCGTACGCCTTCACGACGTTGCCGCGACCGAGTTCGACCGCGTCATATGCCCCCGCTTGGGCGGCCGGCATTTTTTTCACCACGAGCGTGACGCCCGCACGCGCTACGGCGTGGAAATCGAGAAGCGGCCTATAGTCCATCTTATGTACGAGGTCTCCGGCCGTCACGACGACGTGGTCGAAGCGACGGTCGTCTATGACCTCGACGTTCTGCGCGAGCGCGTCGCCCGTGCCCCGGTACCAGCGTAGCTCGCCGCCGCGGTAGTAGGGCTCGAGCAGGCGTACGCCGCCGTCGCGCCGGTCGAAGTCCCACGGCTTGCCGATGCCGATGTGGGCCTTCAGCGACGCCGGGAGGTATTGGGTGAGTACCCCTACGTTGGTTATGCCGGAGTGTGTGCAGTTGGAGAGCGCGAAGTCGATAAGGCGGTAGTGGCCCGCGAAGGGGACCGACGCCGTTGCGCGCACGCGGGAGAGGGCCAGGAGGCTGTCGCCTTTGCCCCCCGCCAATATCGTCGCGAGGACGTTGCGCATCGGCATTTACGACGAGCCTTCTTTTAACATAGTTTCGGCTAAGCGGTTCAGGTCGTCGGCGCTGAAGTAGTGGACTTTGATGGCGCCGCGTTTCGCAGAGCCGGTTATCGTAACTTTCGTAGCCAACAACTTTTCGAGGCGGTCGGCCAAATCGTTGAGGTACGGTGTGGCGTCGCCGCGGCGTCGTCGGGGGGCTTTCGGGGCGGCCCTCTTGGCGAGGATTTCGGCCTGCCGCGCGGAAAGGCCCTCGCGGCCTATGCGCCGCGCGAGCGCTATTTGCCGCGACTTCGGCTCTACGCCGACGAGCGGCCGCGCCTGGCCCGCGGTGAGTTTGCCCTCCTCCAACATCGCGAGCACGGGGGCGGCGAGCTCGAGCAGGCGCAGCGCGTTCGTGACCGCGGCGCGGCTCTTGCCGACGGCCCGGGCGACGGCCTCGTGGCTCAGGCCGTACTCGTCGACGAGAAACTTGAAGGCCGCGGCCTCCTCCACCGCGTTAAGGTCTTCGCGCTGCAGGTTCTCCACCAACGAGAGGGGCAGCATCATGTCGTCGGGAACGGCGCGTATGACGCACGGGACCGTCTTCAGGCCGGCTTTGCGCGCGGCCAGCAGGCGGCGCTCGCCGGCGACGACTTCGTAACCCTTGCCGGCCCGGCGCACGACGAGCGGCTGGAGAATGCCGTGCTCGCGTACGGAGGCGGCCATCTCGGCGAGTTCCTCGGCGCCGAAGCGGCGCCGCGGTTGTCGCGGGCTGGGCTTAAGCAAGTCGACGGCGATTTCGCGGACGACGCCGCCTTCCGCGGCGCCGGGCGGTATTAATGCGTCTAGGCCCCGCCCCAGGACTTTCTTAGCGGCCATCTTGCAAAACCTCCTGCGCGAGCGCGAGGTACGCCTGCGCGCCGCTCGAGGCGGCGTCGTATAATAACACCGGGAGGCCGAAGGACGGCGCCTCGGCCAGCCGGACGTTGCGCGGTATTACGGTCCGGAAGACGGCGTCGCCGAAGTAGCGGCGGATCTCGTCGGCCACCTGGGCCGAGAGGTTGGTCCGGCCGTCGTACATAGTGAGCAGTACGCCGCCGAGGCCGAGCGACGGGTTCAGGCGTTCCCGCACCAGCGCCAACGTCTCCATCAAAAGGCCCACCCCCTCGAGCGCGTAGTACTCGCACTGTATGGGGAGGAGGACCGACTCCGCGGCCACGAGGGCGTTCACGGTCAAGAGGCCCAGCGAGGGCGGCGTATCGATCAATATGTAGTCGTATTCGTCCGTGAGCTCTTTTAATTTAAATTTGAGTCGCGCCTCGCGTTCGTCCCAGTCGGCGAGCTCGAGTTGGGCGCCGACCAGGCGGGGGTGGGCGGGGGCGAGCTTGAGGCCGGGGATGCCGGCCTCGACGACGACTTCCGAGAGCGTCGCCTCGCCCAACAGCAGCTCGTACGTCGTGGCCTCGAGCGCGTCGCGGTCGACGCCCAGGCCCGAGGTGGCGTTGGCCTGCGGGTCGATATCCACCAGAAGGACCGGCCGCTCCGCCGCCGCGAGCGC
>JABAOH010019967.1_pt1 | contig 20784 bp, 18 predicted proteins | sample 7062181 | NCBI WGS metagenome assembly JABAOH01 (sample SAMN14538630, study PRJNA623070) | marine sediment metagenome | biome: marine biome [ENVO:00000428]; feature: marine pelagic biome [ENVO:01000023]; material: deep marine sediment [ENVO:00002113]; isolation source: pool of 5 deep marine... | reverse complement strand
ACTGGTCAGCAATACCGAAGATAATCCTAACATCAATCCCGCTTCTAAAATTGATATCCAGTCGTAGCCTGTCAAGAATAAGGAGCGAATGGGATTTACCGCGTAAGTAATTGGATTGTATTTGGCAATATTTGAAAGCCAGTCCGGCATCATTTGCAACGGCATCATAGCGTTACTGGTAAACATCATAGGCATTGTAAGCAGATTAACTGCGGCAATTAAAGTCTCATGAGAAGCTGATATTGCCCCGAGCGATAAAGAAATTCCGGCAAAAACCAGACAAAGCAAGCTTGCCAAAATTATCATTATCAAGAATCCGCCCACTCCGCCGCTGAAACTGACATTCATAACTAGCGCCACAATAAAAATAACTGATACCTGAAAAACAGTTTGGGCAGCAATAGCCAGCATCTTCCCAAGAATAATGGAAGTTCTCGAGATGGGGGCTGCCACCATTTTCTGCAGGAATCCCAGACGCCGGTCCCAAATAAGAGTCATTCCACCAAAAACTCCTCCGAAGAGAGTTACCATCACCACGATTCCCGGAGCCATATAGTTGAGATAAGAATTAGTTGGAAATCCTGGTACGTTAGCTATTCTCTGAAAAACATTACCCATTAAAGTAAGCCACAGTATAGGTTGAAAAATAGTCATAAAGATCCGGAAGCGCTGCCTCAGTAAATGCTTCATCTCTCGCCAAAAAATCCAGTATGTGTCATTAAGAAAATTTTTCATCGTCTAGCTCTCCTCATGGTAATTCTCGATTTTAGGGAAGCCTCCCGGTTACCCGACTCCTCCCGTAAATCCCGGCCGGTATAATGGAGGAAAACATCATCGAGAGACGGTTTTTTTAAAATCATAGATTCTATTGACGTTCCCAGTTTGTCCAGGAGCGAAAAAATTTTGGGTGTAGAATGTTCTCCATCTTTTACAAATAACAGAAGGCTATTGTTTTTAGTCTGAACTTTTCCAACAAAAGGCAGCTCTGATAATCTATTTTGTATATCCTGTATCTGGGTTTCTCCGGAGTTCTGTATCTCCAGTTGAAGGATATCGCCGCCTAAGTCATTCTTTAGCTCAGAAGGTTTACCAATTGCTTTGATAACACCGTGGTCAATTATGGCTACCCGGTCACAAAGAGAATCAGCTTCATCCATATAGTGAGTGGTAACAAATATAGTAATTTCTTTCTCCGTCCTGAGCTTCTCGATATAATCCCAAATTTTATACCTGGTCTGGATATCAAGACCCAGCGTCGGTTCGTCAAGGAAGAGAATTCTGGGACGATGGATAAGACCTGACGCAATATCCAACCTCTTGCGCATTCCGCCTGAGTAATGCTCAACTTTCTCGCCAGCTCTATCTTTCAGATCAACCATCTCCAGTACTTCCTCAATTCTCTCCTCCGTTACCTGTTTGGAAAGGTGATAAAAACCAGCTTGAAGAACCATGTTCTCCCACCCGGTAAGATCATCGTCAACTGCAATATCCTGAGATACATATCCAAGACAACACCTGACTTTGTGTTGGTCCGAGACAATATCGAAGTCGCAAACAGTAGCCTTCCCGGAAGTTGGCGGAAGTAGAGTTATCAGCATTAAAATAGTAGTTGTCTTACCAGCCCCATTAGGTCCAAGAAATCCAAATATCTCTCCTTTCTTAACTGAAAAGGAAACACGGTCTACTGCAAGTATGTTTCCGGGATATACCTTGGTCAACCCATTAGTCTCGACTATATTACTGTTCATTAATTTCTCCCTTTTCTCCAATTTTACAGGATTTCTCTAATGCTTGAAGGCCTTGCAATAGAGCTTTTTTATCGCGGGCATCCATATTGACTAATGCCTTCTGAAAACTCTTAAACTTTGCCTGATTAAACCCATCTATTAATCGACGCCCCTTATTGGTTAAGCTAACCATGACCAGGCGCCGGTCGTCTTCGCTTCTCTCGCGGGAGACCAGATCCTGCTCTACCAGATTATCCAATATAAAAGTAACATTAGGTATTTTTACTCCTAGCTGCTTGGCGATTGAGCTGACAGTCAGCTCACCCTTATGAGCCAGGGTAAAGAGAATCCTAAGCTGGGGCATGGTCAAATCTGCATTAATCCAGGCTTGGGAGTTCGCAGCTCTAAAACTATGTATTGTCCTACAATATAAGTTCCACAAATCTTTATGTTCCATAACTCTAACCATTTAAATTAAAGCGAGCTTAACATTTAAAGATGCTTTAACTATAAAAGGCAATTATAGAGCCAAATCCCAAAGTTGTAAATATCATTTTAGAAAACAACATAAGAAATACTTGTCTATGCTTTTGAGAACAGTACCCTGCTCAGCTACTATACGGGAATTTAGATTGCCACGTTCGCGCTGATAAAATCAGCACTCACTCGCAATGACTAAAAGGCAGGATGCCATTGCGATCTATTTTTTCTGTCATTTTNNATCTATTTTTTCTGTCATTTTAAGTTATTTTTTGTCATTGCAGCCCCGCCGTTGCGGGGGAAGCATTCTTGGCCTTCTTAGAATGTCATTACGAGCGCAGCGAAGTAATCTTGAATTGATAATAAAGAACTTTAAGATTGCCACGCTCCTCCGATTAGCATCGGAGTCCCTCGCAATGACAGATAGAATAGAATTTCATTGATACTCTGTCTGAAGTAAAATAAGTCAATTTATGGCAAAGCAATCTCAATTTATTGTAACCCGTAATGCGTAACCGGTAGCTAAAAAATCATTATAGATTCGAACCTGCTATTGGCGAAGGGAAGAATCCCTATCAAGGCTACCAGCTTCCACCGCCGCCTCCGCCGCCTCCGCCGCCGCTTCCTCCGCCGGAGAATCCGCTTCCTCCTCCTGCTGCAGTCGACGATGGTGAAGAAGTAAGAATAGTGTTTGCAGAGGTAGTAAAACTATGGAGATCCGAGGCAAAAATTGAGGAATTAAGCGCCCTGCCGGAAGCATCATAATACCAGCTCGGCTGCTCTTTGAAGATATCTTTAAACTGTTCTGCCCACTGCTCCTCAACTCCCAGGGAAATAGCATAAGGGAGTAACTCTTCAAAATGTTTGGGATTTTTCTCAGGAGCATTATGAAACTTGAGCCGATCCTTTTCAGCAACTGTCAGGTATTCTTTTAAACCCAAAATATGTTCTCTTGCTACAGCTCCCTTCTTCGTCTTTACTGGCATAAGGGGAGCAAAAGCAAGTGCTATTATTCCGCTGAAGACTATGCTGAATACACCCAAATATCCCAATATAGATGTAACCACTAAGATAACTCCAAGTCCAATAATTGTAATCCCTAATACGGCATAAATCCCTTTTACCATCCTGGGACTCGCCGGAAAATATCCCTTTTGGACAACAGACCTGTAAATCAAAGATCTTATATCTTTCATATCCTTATAAAATTTATCTTTGAGATCCGAAAGGCGTACACTCTCCGGAGATACTATATTCTTCGTAATTTGTTCCGAGCCCTCATCCATTAAGGAAGAATTAAGAAGTTTGGTGAGATCTGGCTTAAATAAGCTGGTCATCAGTTTCCTTTCAAATCCATTCGGTAGATCTCGCTCGCTCTTCAGTTTTTCCAGCACGTAATCAACTCGCGTTCCAAATATCCCCAACAATTTTTCTTCTTCAATGCGGATTATTTTCAGATAACCTTTCACTGCGAGGTTAATAATATCAGCGGAAATATCCTTATTGTGAACTGTTTCGTCAACAATGGTTCCAATTTCTGAAGGTGTTAGACTTTCTGGTGCTTCAAACTGAGTTATAACAACCCCTCGCCCCATTGGATCACGACCACGCGACCGCCATAACCAAAGAAAAAACGCAAGAGTGGCGACCGGTAGAAACAGAATCCCATTGTCCCTTAATATCTCCAGAGCGGTCTCAAAAAATGTGGGTCTTCTGAGTATTCCTTTGGGAAGCCCGACTACAAAGGTTAGCCCTTCATAAAGAGCTAAACCGTTCTGGTAGAATTCAATCCCATCTATGGCATTAGAACCACCGGGTAAAAGATTTGTGCTGGTGCACTCCTGTGTGCTTCCTGTAGGACCAGCAAACGAATCGTATTTAAGGTTTTTCGCTTCGACTTCTTCCGGAAAAACCACAAAAGCTCTTGCGCTCTCAATTGCTACCTGCCATTTGGTACCAATAGCATTCCAGTAAAGCTCGTCGTGTCCTGAAAAATAGTTGATGGCTCGTTTAATTTTATAGTTGATTACGTACGTCCGAAGACCAGTGACATACTTATCCGGGTCACCAATTTTTAATCTTATGTTAGGACTCGCAAACCCCTGGGTTTTTGAGAACCGGTAATCTTTGCCATTTTCATCGGTAACGTTTATATTAGAAATCCTGAGAGCAAAATTCCCACCTCGAGCTTTATAACGTATTGGAATATCGCGGTAAATTCCATGTTTTTGATTTGCACCAAAATCGTATTCGATCTTCTCCGTAATGTCGATTGACGCATCCTTATTTATGATTATTGATGTGTCATAAGAGCGGATAATTTCAGTATATGCTGAAGATTGAGCACTACCGAGGGAAGGCACCGCTAAAAACAGTAAAAACCCGGCAAGGGTTATTATGGATATAGATATCCTTTTCATCTCTTTATATTTGTCAGGTTCAACGGATGCTTACAAAAATTTATTGAACATTAGCCTTTCAATAAATTCACATCAAGAAACATATTTCTTTATCCTTGATAAAAGGAAGCGTAAAAGCTAAGAGAACAAAATAAATGTTTACAATTTACTCGCCCAAATAGCGTTTAATATCCAGCTCCATTTCGCTTGTGTTATACCATTGTTGTGCTGCCACAACTTTCTTATCCGTGCCAATAAGATAGGCTAGATTTGGCGCCGGTCCGAACTCCTGCCAGACACTATTGTCTACTCTATCTACCAGCATTGGAACAGTAATACCGGCATCCTTTATGCATAATGAAGCCAGACGAGCCCGTTCATTATAAGTTCGAGGTTGCTCGATAGGGTTTCCTTTTCTATCCTTGCTGTAACTCATTTCCCACTCACCGTCCGAGTAGGGTGACTTAGAACCAGACGGATGCGGCTCAATAACATATATGACTAAAAAATTGACTTTATCTTTATATTCATCATAAAGAGATTCCGTATCAGCTACCTGCCGGCGATAAGGCGGTCATGTATACGCGCCAAACTCAAGCATTACCGGCTTATCCTCAAGCAACTGATATAAAGCAAACTCATTCCCGTTAGGGTCTTTGAGTTTAAAATCCGGAACAGTATCTCCAACATTAAAGCCCCGCCTTAATTCTTTGACAGTATCGGGCATCTGAAGTCTATCTTCAGATTCATCCGATAATTTTCTCTCCTGTTTCACACTAGCTGGTGAAGTGAGTTCCTCCAGAGAACTCTTCTTGCCTTTACATCCACTAAATATTAGCAAGGCTAGCAATAAATAAAAAGTATAGTGCCAGATTTTCATTAAATCGCCCACAGCTCCCGGGCTAACATCTATCTCTTTCTNNAAAATTCAAGATAGGGAAACTTTTTCCTTGTTACGGAAAGTATATCAAGCACTTCTGTTCCTTTATTATGAGCTCTATTTTTTGTCTCCGTGAACGAAGCAAAGCAATCTCTCAACATATAACTCATAGAGTACACACGTATCACACAACCGGTTATCCACAAGTCATAGACATTGTTCTTTAGATCACTACTAAAGCCCACCAAAATGCTATACCGAATAGTAAATGCAGGACAAGCTGTTCAAGCCACACATTCTGTCCGATTTTTCTCCCCATTATTCCCTGGCCCGCTGCAGGAAGCGCTAAAAAAAGCATAGACAGCCACAATAAAAGCACATAAAGGAAGAGGGCCAATATTGATATAGCATTAAAATCGAACAAACGGGCTAGAATAATATACGCAGCGCCAAAAATGGCGCTAGTAATAAGGTGTATGAATATTCCCAAAATATATATCTCAATCTTTTGAGCACCTTCCTTAATAAACTTTGCTGCAAACGAACCATCAATGACAACCAGATTAGACCTGATCATGCCTGTACGATAACCTATATCCGAAGCTAAACCCATTAAGGTTCCTGCGAGGATACCGGCTATAATTCCCTCCAACACAAACATATCGAGCACCTCACCTTTTTAGTTCTTTGTATTACTTTCCTGCTTCCGCATCAGCGGGCTTTCTGCACGCCTGCTCACCTTTTCTGCAGGCAAGAATATACGAAAGCTTGACTCCTCAACAATCAGTACGTTGTGCGGCTTATCTATCTCCTCCTCAGTTACCAGTTCCATTGCGTGTAGCAGAGAAAAGTGTAAAGCCCTAAGCTGAGCAAGTTTGGGCTCCAGCCGCGGATGCCATATCTGGTAGCGTTTCGTTACGTCGGGTGTTCCATAAAACCCAATGACAGCTTGCGTGACATATTTGGACACCGCTTCGATACTTTTAAATGGTGGCATTTCGCCTGGATGTTGTGGTATTTCTGCTACCTCAAGAAATAACTTTCCGCCCCACTCTCCCCTGCCTTTGTAAATGTTATACCCGGTTTCCTGCGAAGATCGAACCTCGAAGTCATATTCAATGTAATGCCAGTTGAGACCTGCGAGACGCGTTAGTAGAGACACAAACCTTGAAGTAATCCCACTTATCAAAAAGTATACCGCTTGATTGCCTGTTTTTGGATCCTTAACATAGGTTCGGACGTTTATCTGGTTGTAATTAAAGGATACATAGGGCAAACGTTGCAAATGCACATTTATGCTTCCGAGCGCAACCGCAGAAACTATAACTTTGTTTTCACCTATAACAGCTAGCGGCAAAAATTCCGGCACTAATGAGCGAACTCGAGATACGGGGACTAAATATGACACATACAGAACATGGCGCAATTCCTGCTCCACCGTCATTAATCCATCGAGTAATCCCATACTGCTCCTATTTTCTCAATTATCTTTTCTCTACAAGCGTAGTTTATAATATTGACCGGCTGGTAACAATAATGTTACCGCCATATATAGATTTGTACCAACATCGAGGAGAATACGATGAAGATCCTCGTCAGTGGAGGGACAGGCTTTATAGGAAGGGATCTTACCACAAACCTCATTGCGCAAGGGCACAAAGTGACAGTTCTCAGCCACCGCTTAAGCAGGAAAGAGACGATACCCAAAGGGGCCTGTTTCCTATATGGTGATGCTACGAAACCCGGGCCATGGCAGGACAAAGTAGCAAACTACGAAGTAATCATTAATCTTGCCGGCGCCTCTATATTCAGAATTTGGAGTCCCAAAGGTAAGAAGGAGATTCTTGAAAGTAGAGTTTCAATAACCAGTAATCTGGTTGATGCGTTATCCGGTCGATTAGGTCAAGAGACACAGTTCATCAGTGCCTCCGGTATCGGTTACTATGGTTTTTGCGGAGATGAACTGCTAGATGAAGATAGCCCACCTGGAAATACCTTTATTGCTCATGTAGCTGTAGAGTGGGAGGCTGCAGCATTCGGTGCGAAAAAGTTCGGATCGCGTGTTGTATTATGTCGCTTCGGCCATGTACTTGGAAAAGGTGGCGGCGCACTGAGTAAATTTGTGGCTATTTCAAAGCTGCATCTGGGAAGTCCTTGGGGGAGTGGTCAACAGTGGATTTCCTGGATTCACCAACAAGACCTCAAACATATAATACTCTTTTTATTGGAGAACAAGGATATCGAAGGTCCGGTTAATGTCACATCCCCATACCCCATCAGCAACAGGGAGATGACGAGGTTGTTGGGACAATACACACACAGTGCAGCCTGGATACCGCCCATTCCGGGATTTCTGCTACGACTAGTAGCAGGCGAATTTGCTACTGTTTTTCTGTATGGGCAAAGGGTAGTGCCAAAGAAACTGCTTGATAAGGGTTACAGCTTTTCATACGAAACAATTGACGCTGCTTTGAGTAATCTCTTGGAAAAAGAATACAGATAACGTTCCAACAACTATGCATCTATTTCGAGTAATTCAACCACTACGCTATGAGCTAGTAAACTCTATACGTCCTTAAAAATTAATTTCTCCGTCACTTTCGTGCGAAAGTGACAATGATTGGTTTTCTTGTTATCATCAGTACCACTGCTATGCATTATTATGAGAAGCAGTGAAGCAACCTCTTACCGCAAAATAAGACTGTTTAAAAATTCTTACGGTTAGATGGTTGTATTTAGCATAGTGAGATAATACTTTCAAATTTTAAACTAATAAAACATAAAGTGCTCTGTTTTCCCTAGTCTTCTCTTCATCCCTATTTTATCCTCTGCTAAAAAATCTATCAGATTGTATTGAGGGAGTAGGTAGCCAGATTTATACTTTCTGCAACCTGTGCTACTCCTTCAATGCAATACTCATAATGCATAATAATACTTGCTTGACTATTGAAAAATAGAGAGCGAGGTTTCATCAATAACGGAGGATAGCAACTACACTTTTTTCCTCAGGTATTTTTTCAGGTTCGACAACATAGACGGTTCCACCCTGAAGGAAGGTCTGCACTGCAATAAAGTCCAGGAGATCCTGGTCGCCAGGTCTCATCCTATCATGTATTTCTACGGAGCCGGAGGCGGGGTCAAAAGCACCCCACCACTGCAAACCAAGACCAACAAACACCGTATCAATTCTTCCTTGATGGGCTGCAGGCACAATTTTTTTTAAATTCTTAGAGACCCGCTCAGTACCAGCCAGCTGCCCATACTTTTTTAAAGCTCCTTCTTGTGCACTGAGAAAATAGGGCTGTATAATCTTCCAGGCTTGATCATGTAATTCTTTTGCACTCAACTCTTCAGGATTTCCACTAATCCCTTCATCTACCAGGTTGGGATAAGTATTCGCTTCTCTGTAGATAGGCATAAGGTAATCTGTTGCAGCCAGCATCAGAGGTGCCCGCTCATCCTTAAACCAGTTGTGCAACCCCCTGTCTACCTCACGGAAGTATCGCAATATCCTATCTTTTGTATCATCAGTTCCCACTCCATGGCCGTGGAAAACTGCTGCGCGCTCCCCTCTTCGCCCTGGCCGTTCTGCTGTTCCTGTGTGGAACTGGAGCTGCCTCTCCGGATCATCAAACTTTAGAGCTTCTGCAAGATTTTCAGGAACTCCCTTGAGATCAATTTCGGAAGTACTGAAGTGAGTGTTTAAGAGGAGTCTTACTTCGTTTTGACTTAGGGCCAGGATATAGAATAACCCATCACCGGAAAGCAGCGATAGTAGAGGCTTTATGTGGAAGTGCTCTGCTACTGCAAGCACCTCATCAAAGCGAATAGGTAAGCGGTACCAGCGGAAGAATTCAGCCGATATGAACATTGCCAATCCGTCACCTTGATAGCGCCAGAAAAACCCATCCTGCAAGAGATTCTGGGCAGGCTTGAGTAGATCCTTTGCTTCCGGAGCACGAAGTCCCCGCGCAATTAAAAGATGGTCCGCATCGCGTAGTAAATTTTTAAGCCTGATGGGATCTTCCTGAGTTTCCCTTCCTGCTCGATGAGTAGGCATAAAAATAGAAACACATGGAACTTTGTGCTTTTTTAATAAATCCTCAATGTCACTTCTTGCTACAATTTCCATGGAGTATCCTCTCATAAATAATGGAAATATTTTTCTCTCTGTAATAAAAATGCCCGCAGAGCTCAATTTTCAAACGTTTGAGCTAAACGGAAATAGTCCCGGGTTCATTAAAATATTTGTAAAATAAACCATATTAATTATAGCCTTTATTCTTTTGAGACTTAAGCAAAAATCCTCCACTTCTCTGAAAATACGTGTCTTTGTCACATTCGTAAGAAAGTGACAAAGATGTGTCTATTCTCGTCACTACAATTCCTTAGTCATTGCGATCCACGCCATAGGCGGGAGAAGCAATCTCGGTTTTAGCTAAAAGCAATTGCGAACGAAGTGCAGCAATCCCGTTCCTTGGCTTGCAATGAGAAACCTGCAACGCTTTTTCTCTCCTTACATCTTGCGTCTTGAGTCTTGCGTCCAGTTCTGTATCCTGAATCCTGCATCTTGAACACTTTTGAAAACCAGTATGCTAAATTGTCTCTACTGTTACCGCTGATCTTTGTTTCAGTTCCGGAGAGAAAAAAAGACTGCACACTCAACTTATTCGATCGGAAACTTAAATACTTAGCCTGGCCAGTCCCTTTTCAAACAATAAAAATTCTTATTCCCTATCAGCCTGTTTACTTTTAAGAGTTGAATTATAATAGCTTATTAAAGTTCCTTAAATATCAAATACAAAGACACGACCCTTTCTAACAATTCAATAAACCTCTAAATTTTGCTCTAGATTTTTAAGTTCTCGCTTCTTGTTAAGCAATTCCAACAGTTGGATTGGTTCATACATTTTAAATTGATTGCAAAAATCCCTGTCCTCTGTTGCAACGATATTGTTAACTTTTTTCACATATTTTTGCGGCACTACAATCCTAGGTCTAGAGTTCCACCGTACATAGGCAAACTTTAACCGTGCTATCGCCTTCTCAATCACTCCAGACAATTCTACTTCAAAAGCAAAAGTGGGTACCCCTGCAATTTCCCTTTTNNGCCTTCTCAATCACTCCAGACAATTCTACTTCAAAAGTGGGTACCCCTGCAATTTCCCTTTTCCAGACAACATCAAGGTTTTTATCTTCATTCGGCAGTTCTACAGGATATTCAAGTTGAGTATGATAAAACTGTAGTTTGCCAATCTCTGCAATCTTTTGCTGCAAATCTCGATGAGTAGCGAATTGCCTTTCTTTCTGTACTAATGCTACATATTTCTGTGTTGTTGGCTCAGCTACTAATGGCTCTGAAATTGTAGCGCCTCTAAAAAAATCTCCTTGCGATACACCGCCAAATAACTGCTCTGATCTTGTAATTAATTCTTTCACATGGATACTTTGTAAAAGCTGAAAACCAATCTGCCAATTAAGGTGAAAATCGCTTATTTTTACGTTGTCTTTTTTCCATCGTTTTCTACCTATCACTTTTAAAACATGAATCCTAAAACGTAATGGCCAGATAACCTCTTTTTCCTCTTGTTCTTTGTCCCAGACCAGATTTATATTATCAACATACTTATCTTTAATTGTTCCTAACCCGATGACACCGCTAATCGGTGATGTTGCATAAAACCAAACAATGTCGCCAATACTTAAGGCCTGAAATTGTTCTTGATAGCGCAGCTTCAAACCCCATATGGGAACCGGCTGAGACAAAGCTGTCTCCCAGTTTTCACTAATACCGACTAGTAACCAATTCCGAACTTCTTTATTCATACTGAATTTTCTCTTTCAAGCCCAAATAGTCCATTCTGGGTCTAAATTAAAACGATCTATTGCTTAAGCATTCTCAAGACTAGCAGTCTGTTTAAAACCAGCACCTATCCCCTGAGTTTCTTAATAAGATATGGAGTCATACTTCTCTATTGCTTTTTATAATAAAATTTAAATCGTGTATTTTGTTTTATGTTCACAGAGGAATTTCTCTACAATCCCTGTGATTCTGCTATATTCCTTTTCGGTAATATCCTTCCAATCTTCCTCTGTAATTGGTTCAACTTCCCAACCAAAGCCATAATTGCTATCTTGTGCCAACCAATAATAAATCTTCCCTCTATATTCAACCTTACCACCAGCAAGATAGTCATCAAATTGATGACGGCAATACTTGGAATCAATAATTACCTTGATCACAATTTTTACTGCCTCCTCTCAATAACGCCAAACTGCTCACGCTGTTTATTGTGAACCAAAGCAGAGTTATATAATTCCTCCAATTCTTTATAAGACCTAAACAAGAACTTTTCTTTAAAATCTCTAAAAGGTGTTTGGATAATATATTGGTCGAATAACTCTTTTTCTTTTGCGCTTGGGCCTATAATAAAAAATCTGGTAGGAAATCTTCTTGGTATTTTTAGCAGTCTATCCAAACCAGATTTAACCCTTGTTGTTTCCTCTACTTCAAAGGCGTAAACTGGAAATAATCCATAATCATCTTCATCAAACCACAAAGTATCTATTTCCCTAATCTTTGCCAAATTTGGTCCCCTGAAAATATCTGTGCAGTTTAATACACTGACAAAATCTTTCAGAGATTTCCCCTGAAAATTTCTAATGGTTTGGTCGTGTGGTGGCACATAAGTTTCATATCCATAAATCTCCCCAAGTGCTATCAACATTCCTTGAGCAATGCCATGGTCAATTTCTGGTTCCTCAGTAAAACTCTGCGATTCAGGCTTTATTGAAATTTCTTCCACCAACTTATAAATACCACTTCTTTCAGGTGGTATTGGCTTAAAAATTTTATATTGCCTTACAACACGTCTAATAGTATCTTTCCAAGTTGGATTTGTTTTCGTCTTAGGATGACCTTCTACTATCCTATTGATTTCGGATAGGTGTCCTTGCCCGCCTAGTTCCAATAGAGCATTTTTCACAATATCTTTCCAGGTTAATCTTTGTTTATTCATTTCATTTGACATATTAAGATCTTGTAATCCTGTAATGACGATACATTTTGTTGATCTTTTACAGATGGCTTTATCTTACTCGAATGGCTCAAAATATGTCACACCATCAGAACGTACAATTACATTTAACCGCATAAGCTCACTGGTATCCTTTTCATATTCCTCAAATTCACGAAGTGCCTCTTCAAAAGAGCATGCGTGTTCTGTAATGTAGAGTACCACTAAATCTGCTAGTACACCATGCACATCGGGTCTATCCCCCAGGCAGTAGAAACAGGGTGTACTATTGGTTCCTGAGGGATTTCGACTGACTGTTATTTCAGTTTGGTCCATTATCTCACCTCAATACAGTTATCTATTGTTCATATCTAGATTGCAGCAAAATCTTAAGAAATTAATATAATCTGCCTGCTCAATTCTTCAGTTATAAGCGAAATCCTGTTTTTTTTAGAAGAGTTAAATTAGCTTCTATAAGATTCTTTGCTGTGATAAGAAATGATATGAAACGACAGGTCCAAAAAACCGAGATTGCTTCACTACGTTCGCAATGACTGGAGTAAAAACAACAAAAAAGAACTATCGCACCTACATCCTCTCCAATTTAGAGAGAGGCAAATATCCCTGATGCTCCTTTAGAGAAAAGAAAAACTGAGATTACTTCCCCCACCATAGGCAGGGTCGTAATGACAAAGGATGAAAAGTTTGCTTCTCCACTATCATTGCGAGAGACTCCGATGTTAATCGTAGGAGTGCGGCAATCTTAATGTTTCTTATTGTCAATTGGAGATTGCTTCACTCCGTTCGCAATGACAATTATAGTAGTATGAGATTGTTTCGTCGCCCTGCTCCTCGCAGTGACAAAGGTATGATTCTCTTCTCGACTTGCTTTACTTGCTCGAAGAGTTCCTGTTTACAGCGAACTGTGAACGGTCAAAGGTCAACCAATCTCACTGCTGACTGCCAATTGCAATTAGAGAGTGCTTCGTCGCTCTGCTCCTCGCAGTGACAAACTGAACTGCTAGCTACTTGCAGCTAGTTCGATGGGGCGGGATTGTTCTAATACTTTGCCGAGAAACTGACCGGTATAAGAAGTGGGATGTTGGGCAATCTCTTCGGGCGTACCTGTCGCCACTACATAGCCTCCCAGGTCTCCGCCTTCGGGTCCGAGGTCTATTATATGGTCGGCAGTCTTAACCACATCGAGGTTGTGCTCGATAACCACAACGGTATTTCCTCCGGTAACCAGGCGGCGCAACACATCCAGAAGTTTATGAATATCGGCGAAATGAAGGCCTGTAGTCGGCTCATCCAGAATATAAAAAGTCCTTCCCGTCTCTCTCTTGGAAAGCTCGGATGAAAGTTTTACTCTCTGGGCTTCGCCTCCTGAAAGAGTAGGAGCCGGCTGGCCCAGCTTTATATAGCCCAGACCTACATCATATATAGTCTGTAATTTCCGCTTGATGCGGGGGATGTTCTCGAAGAATTTCAGGGCTTCTTCTACCGACATATTCAGGATATCAGCAATGTTCTTCCCTTTGAACTTAACCTCCAGAGTTTCTTTGTTATACCGCTTCCCCTTACATACCTCGCAGGGGATATAAATATCGGGAAGGAACTGCATCTCGATCTTGATGGTGCCCTCTCCTCTGCAGGCCTCGCATCTACCACCTCGCACGTTAAAGCTGAAGCGTCCGGGTTTATAGCCCCGCATACGTGCCTCCGGTACCTGTGAAAAGACCTGCCTGATATCGTCAAAGACCTTTATATATGTAGCGGGATTTGACCGGGGAGTGCGGCCAATGGGAGACTGGTCAATCTCTATAACTTTGTCGATATGCTGAATACCCTTAATCCCTTGATGCTTACCCGGTCTTTCTTTGGAATGATAGAGTTCAGCAGCAAGTGCTCTGGATAAAATATCGGTAACGAGTGTGCTTTTGCCGGAGCCTGAAACACCTGTGATACACACAAATAAGCCCAGCGGTATTAATACATCTATATTTTTTAGATTATGTTCGGCTGCTTTCTTTATAACCAGACTCTTACCCTGAGGCTTTTTCCGTTGGTCAGGAATAGGGATGACCAACTCCCGCGCAAGATATCTTCCAGTCAAAGACTCGGCGCAGCCAATTATATCTTCAACCGTTCCGGTACAGACAATTTCTCCTCCGTGATCACCTGCTCCGGGGCCGATATCGATTAAGTGGTCTGCGCTTCTGATGGTCGCCTCATCATGCTCCACCACCAGCACCGTATTTCCCAAATCGCGCAACCTCTCTAAAGTATCTAGCAAGCGGCGGTTATCTCTCTGATGGAGACCAATCGATGGTTCATCAAGAATATAAAGTACTCCCATCAGTCCTGAACCAATCTGAGTTGCCAATCTTATTCTTTGAGCTTCCCCTCCCGCAAGTGTAGCGGTTGCTCGATCCAGAGTAATGTAGTCAAGCCCAACGGCAACCATAAAATTCAGGCGTTCCTTTATCTCTTTAAGTATACGGTTTCCGATGAGTATCTCCCGCTCAGTGAGCTGAAGATTTTCGGCAAATTCCAGAGCATCTTTGGCAGACATCTGAGTAAATTGATATATGTTTAAATCCCCCACCGTAACTGACATACTCTCTGGCTTTAGGCGAGAACCTCCACATACTGGGCAGGGACTCATCCTCATATACTGCTCGATTTTGCTCCGCGTATGGTCACTCTCAGATTCGTCGTAGCGCCGCATAAGATTGTCAACTACTCCCGGAAAAGTAGTATAGTAGGCACGTATACGTCCAGTTAAGCTGCGATACCTTACGTACACCTTATCTTCACCAGTTCCATAGAGAATAATGTCTTTCTCCCGCTTGGTTAGTTTCTTCCAGGGTTTATCCATATCTATATCATATTCTTCTGCTATGGCCTGCAGAATTTTGCGGTAGAAATCCACCCTGGTGTGGTAAAAAGGAGCAACAGCCCCTTCACGCAGGCTCAATTTGGGATTGGGAATCACCAGTTCGGGGTCTACTTCCATCTTTGCTCCCAGCCCCAGACATCGGGTACAGGCTCCATAAGGACTGTTGAAGGAGAACATTCTGGGAGCAAGCTCTTCGTAACTGATGCTGTCGTCAAAACAGGCAAACTGCTCGCTAAACTTGAGCTCCCTCTCCCCGCCGACTGTGGGGTCACCAACAATTTCTACTATAAGGTATCCTTTGCTGAGATTAAGGGCAGTCTCAACCGAATCAGCCAGCCGCCGTCTTATCTCAGGCTTCATAACCAGACGGTCAACCACAACCTCAATATGATGGATCTTATAGCGGTCGAGTTTAAGCTTTATGCTCTCCTCAACTTCATAGACCTTGCCGTCAACACGAACTCTCGCAAAGCCCTCCTTGCGAACGCTTTGAAGAAGTTTACGGTACTCACCTTTTCTTCCACGAACCAGAGGAGCCAGTAGCTGAAATTTGGTTCCAGATGGAAGCGACATCACCTGTTCAATGATTTGCTGGGACGTCTGCCTGGTAATTTCTTTACCGCAGACGTAGCAGTGCGGTATTCCAATACGGGCATAGAGCAAGCGCAAGTAATCGTATATCTCAGTTACTGTACCCACGGTAGAACGGGGATTTTTGCTCGCTGATTTCTGGTCAATAGATATAGCGGGAGAAAGCCCATCAATGTGGTCAACATCAGGCTTTTCCATCTGGCCGAGGAACTGGCGGGCGTACGCTGAAAGAGACTCCACGTAACGCCTTTGCCCTTCCGCGTAGATAGTATCGAAAGCAAGAGACGACTTGCCTGAGCCGCTTATGCCGGTGATAATCACCAGCTTGTCACGGGGAATTTCAAGATTTATGTTTTTGAGGTTGTGCTCACGCGCACCTTTGATGATAATTTTGTCTGTAGCCATTTTAATTTATTACCGATACCAGATTATTTTATGTGGGCGTGACACCCACTAGCCAAATCATGTAATGAGGTCATCCATTCTATTTTTCGGAAGGGCACAGGTCCCTTCCCTACGTTATTCTTTATTTTCGCAACAAGACAAGCTCTTTTCCTTACGTTTTCTTTTCGTAGGGATGACCCTTGTGGTCATCCGTAAACATTAATTATCTATTTTTCGGAAGGGCACAGGTCCCTTCCCTACTTGTTTTTTGAGTTTCCCATAATTCATTGCATGATTATCTTTCTAACAAACTCTTCCTCTCCCCTTCCAGTTCCAGGCGGAGTTCGTGGATTTCATCGCGAAGCTGTGCTGCCCTTTCGAACTGCAGCTCTTCTGCTGCAGAGCGCATCTCTTCCTCCAAAGTCTGTATTAACCTTCTTATCTCTTCCTTAGGAAGTTTCAAAATCTCTTTATACATATTTCTCCTCGTTTTATAGAGCGCATGGCTCTCAGCAGCTTGAGCAGCCTGGATAATATCGCTGACAGCTTTGCGGATGGTCTGGGGTTCGATGCCATTCTTCCTATTATATTCTATCTGCAGTTTCCTACGGCGGTTTGTTTCATTTATAGCTTGTTTCATTGAGTCGGTGACATCGTCAGCATACATTATCACCTGTCCGCTTACGTTCCGGGCTGCCCTACCTATTGTTTGAATAAGCGATCTTTCAGATCTCAGGAAACCTTCTTTGTCAGCATCGAGAATAGCAACCAAAGATACCTCAGGAAGGTCGAGTCCTTCCCTTAAAAGGTTAATTCCCACCAGTACATCAAATTCTCCCAGACGGAGACTGCGCAATATTTCGATGCGTTCGATAGTATTGATGTCCGAATGTAGATACCTGCCCCGCACTCCCGACTCTAGCAGATAGTCGCTTAAATCTTCTGCCATTTTCTTGGTTAAAGTCGTTACCAGAACTCTCTCGCTTCGTTTTACTCTTTCCTTAATCTCAGCTATGAGGTCGTCAATCTGCCCTCTGGTGGGTCGAACCAAAACTTCCGGATCAACCAAACCAGTGGGTCTGATAATCTGCTCCACTACCTGCTGGCCTACTTCAAGCTCCCAGGGCCCCGGTGTTGCACTTACAAAGATTGCCCGGGGTATTCTCTTTTCAAACTCATCAAACATCAGTGGCCGGTTGTCAAGCGCTGATGGAAGGCGGAACCCGTGATCTACTAAAGTAACTTTCCTCGAGTGATCTCCTTCATACATCCCATGAAGCTGAGGAACTGTAATATGCGACTCGTCAATCATTATCAGAAAATCATCGGGAAAGTAGTCAAGCAAGGTGTGCGGCGGGTCACCGGGGTTTTTTCCGGAAAGATGACGGGAATAGTTCTCGATGCCCGCACAGTATCCAACCTCACGCAACATCTCCAAATCATAGTTGGTACGGGTCTTTAGCCGATGGGCTTCGAGAAGCTTACCCTGGCTCTCCAGCTCCTTTAGACGCTCCTCCAGTTCCATCTTAATGGAGACCAGAGCACGCTCCAGCTTATCATCAGAGGTAAGGAAATGGGTAGCAGGATAGATGGCGACCTGATCAAGATTCGCCAGTACCTCACCTGTTAAGGGATCAAACCTGTGAATCTTCTCAACTTTATCACCGAACATTTCAACGTGGAGGGCAAACTCGTCATAGGAGGGAAAGACCTCTAAGACATCTCCTCTAACCCTGAATTTACCACGCACAAAGTTGAGTTCGTTTCGCTCATAGTGAATCTCAATAAGCTTTCTTAATAGCGCTTCCAAATCATAGCTCTCGTTCTTCTTCATCATTACCATACGGCTAAGATACTCTTCCGGCGAGCCCAGATTGTATATACAGGAGACGCTGGCCACAATTACTACATCTTTTCTGGAAAAAAGAGCGCTGGTTGCTGAATGGCGCAGTTTATCAATTTCTTCATTTATAGAGGCATCCTTCTCAATGTAGGTATCAGTCTGGGGCACATACGCTTCGGGCTGATAGTAATCGTAGTAGCTCACAAAATATTCGACCGAGTTATCAGGAAAGAACTCTTTAAACTCGTTGCAAAGCTGCGCAGCCAGAGTCTTGTTGGGAGCAATAACCAGGGTGGGTTTTTGCGCAGCCTCAATTACGTGAGCCATAGTGAAGGTCTTTCCGCTTCCAGTAACACCCAGTAAAGTCTGATAGCGGTATTCTTTTTTAAAGCCCTCAGTAAGCTCTTTGATTGCTTTTGGCTGGTCTCCGGCTGGTTTGTAACCAGCTTTTATTTTGAATTTCATGTCAAATCCAATTTGGACCTCTAAGCTATACTTATTTTGCTGTTACCTTCAAAACCCGCAGTAATAATGACTAATGTCTAAGCCCTAATGAAGAAGGAATAACCAACCAAGAACGCAAAATTCAAAAGTCAAAATGCAAAATGACAAATCAAAATTCAAAATGGCCTGAATTACTTAACCGCTGGACTTTTTTCAATTTTTATTTTTACATTGTCATTTTGATTTATGCACTTTAATTTTTGCATTATTACCAGGGATTCACCATTAAACATTAGACATTTACTTTCTTTTACTTCCTACCTATATGTTATACCCTCTTCTTCCCTAATTTTTTCTGAAGGGTTTCCCACAAATCTTCTGCCTTTTTTCTCAGCTCTGCTAAGCTCCCTTCATTTTCTATTATATAACCCGCTAATTCAATTTTCTCTTTTTGGGGTATCTGACTACCGTCCCTTACCCTCACATCCTCCGGTGTTAATCCCATGCTTGCAGCTCTTGATAAACGCACATCCTCTCTTGCTACTACAACTACAAGCAGATCAAGCATACCTACCATTCCAGCCTCGATAATGAGAGGTGCGTCTATTACCACAATGCTTTCCGGTCTTTCCTTTTCAGTCTCTTCCAATTTTTTGTTAATCCGCTTAATTACCACGGGATGAACTATGCGGTTCAACATCTCTAGATTTTCAGGCTGTGAAAAGACAACTTTAGCAAGTTTCTTACGGTCTATCTCCCTGTTTTTTTCAAGAACACCTTCGCCGAACGTATTAATGATATCTTGCCAGGTTGTAGAACCAGCCTTTATGACTTCATGCGCGATCACATCGGCATCGAATATCTCTGCACCTTTCTCTTCAAGCATCGATGAGAGTGTGGTTTTGCCGGAACCGATACTTCCGGTTATGCCTACTACTAACATAATCCTTTCACCGTTCCCTGTGCGCTGTCCACTGTGTAGTAAAAAGCAGTGAGGCTATTGGTTGCTGGTTTCAGGTTTAGAGATTGCTTCACTCCGTTCGCAATGACATTCTACTCCGTCCGTCATTGCGAGGGACTCCGATGTTAATCAGAGGAGCGCGGCAATCTTAACGTTTTTTATTGTCAATTCTAAATTGCTTTACTCCGTTCGCAATTATAATTGTGGTAGTATGAGATTGCTTCGTCGCTCTGCTCCTCGCAATGACAAAAGTGTGGTTCTCTTCCCGACTAGCTTTACTCGCTCGAAGAGTTCTGTTTACGGCGAACTGTGAACGGTCAACGGTCAACCAATTTTACTGCTGACTTTCAATTGTGATTGATGGCTTCTTTGTAAACCTCATCATACCAGAGGACAAGTGACCGCTACCCACTCAACTGCAAAGTAATCTCTTAATATTTATACCTTTACCTATTTACCGTGATCCTCGCAACTCACGACTTTAACTCAAAGATAAAAATGCTCTGGATGAGAACCCAGAGCATCCTATACAATTCTTCAGCCTAAGGTGATATCTTAACTGCTCTCTTCTACTTTGCTCTTCTTGCTAGCCTGCTTCTTCATTTCCTCCAATATTTCCTCCAAAGAAGCAGACTCTTCACTTTTTAGATCCTTATCTTCTTCTTTATCAAAATCTGAGGATTCTTTAAGTTCTAATGTCTCTTCCTTCTTTCGTTCAGCTTCGCTCTTTTTCGCTTCCGAACCTTCTGCCTCCCCAGGTTCTTCAGAATGGACAGCTTTTGCAGCTGCTTTTTCTTCAGCGCTCTCAGCCTTTTCTTCCTCGGCTTCTTTTTTAACCTCTTCTTTTACGTCTTTTGCTTTTACCTCAGTCTCTTCTTTTACCTCTTTTACTTCTTTTACTTCTACCTCAGCTTCTTCTTTTACTTCTTTAGCTTCTTCCTTAGTCTGTTCTTCTATTCCGACCTCAGCTTCTTCTTTCTCTTCCTTAGCTTCTTCCCTAGTTTCTTTGACTTCTTCTTTTGCCTGTTCTTTTATTTCCTCCTCAGCCTCTTCCTTTGTTTCTGCCTTTGCCTCTTCTTCGGGCGCTTCCTGTTCGCTTTGGGCCTGCTTCAAACTCAAGCTCACGCGTCTTCGCTCATAATCAATATCTGTAACTA
>JABAOH010016011.1_pt2 | contig 20791 bp, 20 predicted proteins | sample 7062181 | NCBI WGS metagenome assembly JABAOH01 (sample SAMN14538630, study PRJNA623070) | marine sediment metagenome | biome: marine biome [ENVO:00000428]; feature: marine pelagic biome [ENVO:01000023]; material: deep marine sediment [ENVO:00002113]; isolation source: pool of 5 deep marine... | reverse complement strand
TATAAAGCCTTCCAGGCTCAACCCGAACAATATGCCTGCCACCAGGACCTTTCCATGACTGTTAACTTTGATGCCGATTTTTAAAAAAATGATTGCTCCAAAGAATATAGCGCCGGCGGTTATGTAAATTGCCAGGGGCTTCCTCGCGTACACTTTAAATACCGATAGTATGTTCTTTTCCAAATCGGTCAAATTCATCGATTTACGCTCCCTTCCTCTCAGGTTTTTTTCTCGAACAATATATTCCGGGCATTGCCAAAGATTCTTCTATAGCCATACTTCCACCGGTTCTTTCCCTTTGTTTTTCAAAAGCTCGTCAAGCGAACCCTTAAATAGTGCCACGGGAGATTCACACTTCCCTGCAATCGGGGCTTCTTCAATTGTATTTATCTGACGGATTGGTTCGAGTTTTTCCCCGAGGCAGAATGCACCCACCCATAAGCCGTTTTTTACCGTTCGAACAATCTCAAAATGGTTGTTTGGCCATAGATCTTCGTCCGGGGCGACATATATCGCCTGGCCGTCACCCGGATCTACAGCGGGCCAGTGAAGGCTGCCGAGCTCCAATCTGAGCGTGAGGTCACCGCCCGCGTCAAAGTAGTATACTTGCGGGCCCCCTTCATTGATTTCGACGACAACTTCCGACGCCTCGACCCTTGCAACTTCGACCCTGTTATCTTCCAGCGCTTCAATGAGTTTCCACTCCACCTCCATCCGTTTTTTCCGCCATCGTAAATTTTCCCTCGACAGAAACGCCACAATTATCATACCCAGCAGGGACAAGCCGGCGAATATAAGCGCCTCCGTTCTCCCCCAGAAGAAATAAGCCAGCCCTCCCGTAATCAAACATACAATAAGGCAGCCCAGCCAGGGTCCTTTCGGCTCTCTCGGTGGTTTTTCCATAGCGAGGCGTTTTTCCATCAATTCCCGCTCACGCTCGTTAAACTTTCGTAAAGTTGTGCCTGTCATGACGTGTCCTCTTGAAAGACTGCAAACCCAAGCGCGAAAGAGATAATTTTCGCAGGCAAGGGATCTTTCAATGCATTCTATTGCCCGCAACTGTTCAAAGGCAATCTCGATGCAAAGGGCTCTCCACGAATTCCCTTGTCAATTTGCCTTCGCCATCGCCTTCCTGGGAACGTCTACCGGAAAATTATCGGGAGGACACAGCCATTGTAAGCTCCCCCGTTATTCCAGCTGGTATGATGTCGTATCCTCCTTGGCAAACCATCCAATTTCCAGAAACTTTGGCTCCCGGCCGAGCTGCTTCCATTTTGCATCGATCATTTCTACAATTTCTGATATTGGCTGCTGCCAGGGCTGGAAGAAACCGACTTCGAATTGTCCGAATATGACGCCGCTGTGTGAGAGGAGCTGCTCGGCAATTTTCAGTGTTAACCGGCGAATTTCTTCGGGATCGGCCAGCCTGTAAAGACCTCGAAGGTCTTCCGGTATCGTCCAGAGTCCCACCACGTCCACATCGAGCTCTTCAAGTATTGATTGTATGAGTTGATCATACTTCTGGATTTCACTCATGAAGAACCTTTTGTTTTGAATCCAAAGTTCACCATGTTTAGAATTTTTGGATTCAACAGAACGCATGTATACTTGTTTACCTGTTAATATGACAAATGCCGGGAATACCGTCAAACACATTCGGGTATCCATGTGGGATGCCTTAACGTCACAACATAGGGAGAACTATATTTGTACATCCCGGTTACGAACCTGAACGGCCAAATGCATCCATAGTCCCTTCCTGATTCTTTGACAGTTTCATCTATTTTCATTGAGAAAAAATGGAATTAATCGGAGGTAGAGCAGCAGCTTATGTGTGCCAGAACTTCACCTGCAAGAGCCCAACGGCCGATCCGGCGAAGCTCCGGGAGGCGCTCGAAAGCGCTCCTCCGATACCGAAACCCGGGGCACCTGCCTGACATGCCGGAGACTGACCAATTTCCTTTTCTGCAACTCTCGATCCGCCTGTTTGAGATGGGTATGTTGAGTAAAAAAGTCCATTCTGCGGAAATGCTATGCAATTTTTCTGCAGAACGTATTAATAAAGCAGCCGAAATGGTGGGGATTGAACTCCTTCCTCGGAGCAATGTCGACAAAGCATATCAACAAGAACCGGGGCCTTTCTCGTTTCGGGTGCTGGAATTATTGTGCGTTTACAGCAAAGGGGGAAATTTTCCGTCCCGATAATACGGAGCCAGTTCCTCCGGGGCTTTCCCCATCCTGAATTGGATTTTCAAGTACCACAGAAGAAAAATTGTCCTCACAGGCCCCCACTTCTCCCAGTTTCTCGCAGATGTGGTGACGGGTTTCCGTATGATGGCCACCTTTCCTGCCTTACGCATCTTTCCCGCTATAATCAGGTCCTCCATGAGGGGGACATCGGGAAAACCACCGATTGTTGAGAACACACCCCGGCTCATGAAGATCGCCTGGTCGCCCGAAAATGATTTGAAAAGAAGCGTCCTTGCGTTAATCATCCATCCGATGAGGCGGTATATGAACCCTCTGTTTGAGAGTCTCACACAATAGCACCCGCCGATGACGTCGCCCGTATTTATCGTGCTCTTCAATTGTCTGGACCAACCGTCAGGAAGCACCGAATCAGCGTGGAGGAAGAGATATACGTCTCCGGTGCACATCTGTGCACCGAGATTCATCTGATGTGACCTTCCTCTCTTCTCGGCGAGCACCACCCGTGCGCCGGGGAAAGCACTGGCCACTTTGACAGTTTTGTCTGTGCTTCTCCCATCGACGACCACGACCTCGAAGGGAGAGCCATTTAGCGCTGATTGAATCGTTGTGGCGATAGTTTTTTCCTCGTTGAGAGAGGGGATAATAACGGAAATACGGATATTTGCTCTCATATCCCAGACCCGGCGGCGCCTGCCAGATTAACTTTCCCACCGATAGAGTATAAAATGATAATAGGATAAACAGGAACACTATTATTTTTTTCCGGAGGAACTGAGGGTTGTTGAAAAAAATAACGGACAGCATCCTCTCGGTACTCTTTGGAAAATTTCCCGCTCTCTTTCGATTGTGGGAAAGGTCATCCAGTATACTCACCTTTGATGAGACTTACTGGACTCGGCCGCCGGAGGACCCCTTCTCGTCGAAGATAGCACTGGTGACGACAGGGGGAGTACACCTGAGGGATGATGTTCCCTTCGATATGGACGATCGGGATGGTGATCCCACGTACCGGGAAATACCACGAGATGCAACCCAGGAGCGCCTCACGATTACTCACGACTACTATGACAGAAGAGACGCGTTGGATGACATCGGCGTCGTATTCCCCCTCGGCGCTCTCCTTGACATGAAAAGTTCAGGCCATGTGAAGGATGTGAATGGCCGTCATTTTTCATTCATGGGGCACATCAAGGGTCGCCATCTAGACACGCTCATGGAAGAGACGGCCCCTGAAGTGGCTGCCAAATTGAGGGAAGATGGCGTTGATGTTGTGATCCTGAGCCCCGCGTGAGGGCTCTGCAATCAGACCGTGGGTCTGATTCAGAGGGAGATCGAGAGGCAGGGCATCCCCACCATTTCGGTCAGCCTCTCTCTGGAAATTGCGAAAAAGGTCAAACCTCCAAGGGCGGTCCATTTCGGTTTTCCTCTCGGACACCCCTTCGGATTTCCGAACCAGAAGTTTCTCCAGAAAAGGCTCCTCCATTTGCTCCTTGAGAAGATCAAAACGATGGAAACACCGGGAACCGTAGACACCATACCGGTTTACGGAGGAGAGGCGGGAGAATGTGCCGTCTGCGAAAGGGGGTGATGACTTTTCCTCTTATGGCATCTCCTTTGCTGTGATAGTCGGCAAAACGAAAGGAGGTGCCGTCATGAAGCTTTATAGGTCGCCGTTTCTTTATTTCTTTCTTTTATGGTTCACCGTTTTACCCCTATTCAATTCCCTTTCCCATGGCGGAGGGGTATCCGGCAGGCACAACAGGAGAATTGCCGGTGTGACGAAAGGAAGCCGTCACCGTCTGACCGGAACGGTAACGAAAGTCGACGCGGGGAAAGGGACATTAAGTGTAAAGGGCAGAAGGGGTAACCTCTCCTTCGAACTGGATCCTGAATGGGCAAAACGAATATCAGCGGGGGAGAGGGTGAGAGTATACTATGTGAAATCGCCGGATAAAAAAAANNTGAATCTGCTGCAGGTGCGAGGGGCCTGAAAGGACGTAAAGAAGGTGGACACTGAAGCTCGACATTGAAGATTCTGTTTTTTTGGGGGGATTGCAATCCCCCCATTTTTTTGGTTATCTTTTGCAATTGACAACCTATCATGCCTTTGATAGATAGGGAATTCCTAAGCCAAAAAGTGGAGGTGAGAACATGAGAAAGTATTACCTTCTTGCGCCTGGACCGACGCCGATTCCTCCGGAAGTGCTGCTGAAAATGGCCGAGCCGATAGTCCATCACAGGGCTCCCGCCTTCGAGGCAATAATGGAGGAAGTGAGGGAGGGGCTCAAATATGTTTTTCAAACCCAAAGAGAGGTTCTGGTTTTTGCATCGTCCGGGACGGGGGCGATGGATGGTGCTATTTCAAACTTCTTGAAGAAGGGTGATAAGGCAATATGCGTTCGTGCAGGGAAGTTCGGGGAAAGGTGGGCCGAGATATGCGAGTGTTACGGTGTTACGCCAATAAACATCGATGTCCCTTACGGAAAGGCAGTTGACCCGGCCCAGGTAAAGAAAGCCCTCGAGGATAACCCCGACGCGAAGGCTGTATACATACAGGCATCTGAGACGTCAACGGGAGTCATGCATCCGGTAAGAGAGATTGCGGATCTCGTATCGGGGAGGGAAAGAACGATCATCGTCGTTGATGCCATAACCGCTCTCGGTGTCTTCGACGTCCCCACGGATAGGTGGAATCTCGATATCGTCCTGGCAGGCTCGCAGAAGGCCTTCATGCTCCCGCCGGGGCTTGCCTTCGCTGCGGTTTCAGAGAAGGCCTGGAAGCTTGCCGAGGAGTCTGACCTTTCGAAATATTACTTTGACTATAACAGAGAAGCAAAGGCCATCATGAAAAACCAGACTGCTTATACCCCCGCAGTTTCCCTGTTGATGGGGCTCTGTCAGGTTTTGAAAATGATGAAGGATGAGGGCCTGGAGAATATATTTGCCCGGCATGCCAGGCTTGCCCGGGCGACGAGGGAAGGGGTGAAGGCCCTCGGTTGTGAGCTCTTCGCGCCGGAATCTCCGAGCAACGCAGTGACCGCCGTGAAGGTCCCCGAAGGCGTGGACGGAGGCAAGATCCCGAAGACGCTTCGGGATGAGCACAACATAACCATAGCCGGCGGCCAGGGAAGCATGAAGGGGAATATTTTCCGGATTGCCCACCTCGGGTACGCGGGCAATTTCGATGTCATAATTGCTATCGCTGCCCTCGAGATGACCCTGAACAGGCTCGGGTATCCCGTTGAGTTCGGAAAGGGCGTCAGCGCGGCGATGAAGGTTCTCGAGAAGGACCGAGCGACCATATAAGACACGAAAGGAGTTTTCGATATGGAAACATTTAAGGTCCTGGCACTGGATAACCTCCAGGCGGTGGGAATAGATTTCATGCGCAGTGAGGGTATAGACGTGGACGTTCAGGGAAAGATGCTTCCCGAGGAGCTGAGGGAGGTAATCAATTCGTATGACGCCCTCATAGTGAGGAGCGGGACGAAGGTCCCGGCTGAGGTGCTAGATGGTGTTGTCCGACTGAAAGTGATCGGGAGGGCCGGTATCGGTGTGGATAATATCGACATCGGCTCAGCGACGAAAAATGGAGTCGTCGTCATGAATACCCCGGGGGGTAACACGGTTACCACGGCTGAACATACGATATCGCTACTTTTGTCTCTTGCAAGAAAAATCCCCCAGGCAGCCCGTTCGATGAAAAATGGCAAGTGGGAGAAGAGCAAGTTCATGGGATCGGAAATAAGCGACAAGACGATTGGCATAATCGGCCTGGGAAATATCGGGAAGATCGTCGCTGACCGGGCGAAAGGCCTGAAGATGATTGTCATCGGTTTTGATCCCTACATTTCCCCGGACGATGCGGCGCGTATCGGGGTGCAGCTCGTTTCTCTGGAAGAGCTCTTTAAACGGGCCGATTTCGTGACGGCACACACGCCCCTGACACCCGAGACAAAGGACTTAATCAATAAAGAGACCATAGCGAAGATGAAGGACGGAGTTTACATTATCAACAGCGCGCGGGGAGGCATCGTGAACGAGAATGACCTGATCGAGGCGGTAAACTCCGGGAAAGTAGCCGGTGCCGCCCTCGACGTCTACCCCCAGGAGCCCCCCCCGGAAGACAGCCCGGTGCTCAAAAACGATAGGATTGTTTGCACGCCCCACCTCGGTGCCTCGACAATCGAAGCCCAGGAAAAAGTTGCCCTGCAGATAGCCGAACAGATCGTCGATTACCTGAAGAGGAATACCATCAGGAACTCGGTGAACTTTCCTTCCATATCTGCAGAACTCGTGCCCGTTATCAGGCCGTTCCTGGAGCTGGCAGAAAAGCTCGGGAGCTTCCATGGGCAGCTGCTCACGGGGAGGCCTTCTGAAATACAGGTCGATTATCATGGAGAGGTGGCCCAGTTCGACACCTCCCAGATAACGATCGCTGCCATCAAGGGATTTCTCCAGCACCAGGTGGAAGGGGTGAACCTGGTGAACTCGCGGATGATCGCCGATGAGCGGGGTTTGAAAGTGACCGAGGCGAAAACGGCAAGGTCCGAAACCTACGCCTCCCTCGTTCGCGTGAAGACACTGAGCAACGGTAAAGAGTTCGTCTGCTCCGGAACGCTCTTTGGGAGGGAGACAATGATCGTGAAGATCATGGGGTTCCACATCGAGGCTCACCTGGATGGCTCTATTATCATGATGAACAACCTGGATGTTCCCGGGGTTCTCGGAAGTGTGGGGACCTACATCGGCGAGCAAAATATCAATATAGCGGGAATCCAGCTCGGCCGGGAAAAGGTTGGGGGCACGGCCATTTCCCTCATCAATGTTGACCAGGAAGTTCCCGCCGACGTGTTAGAGGGGATAAAAAACCTTCCTAATATAACCGATGCAGTGTATCTCGTCTTTTAGGGGGAAACCAGCCATTGAAAAGCGTAGTTGTTCTCGGGGCCCAGTGGGGAGATGAAGGCAAGGGGAAAGTTGTGGATATTTACTCCGAGTTTGCCGATATCATCGTCCGTTTCCAGGGTGGAAACAACGCGGGTCATACCCTCGTTATCGGTGGGGAAAAGTTTATCTTTCACCTCATTCCCTCGGGCATTCTCCATCTCAACAAAAAGTGCGTGATCGGCAACGGTGTCGTCGTCGATCCGGGTGTGCTGCTGCAGGAAAAGGCCAGACTCAAGGAGAGAGGTATCCTCGATGATGACTCCCGGCTCCTTCTGAGCCACATAGCAAATATCATAATGCCCTATCATATTGCTCTCGATACGGCGAAAGAGGAAAAGTTGGGAACCAGGAAGCTGGGGACCACTGCGAGAGGAATAGGTCCCTGTTACGCTGACAAAATGGCCAGGGTCGGCATAAGGGTTTGCGATCTTCTCAAACCAGCAATTTTCCTCGACAAACTCCAAAATGCGCTGGATCTCCATAATTTCGTGCTCACCGGTTACTACGGTCAACCCCCCCTCGACCTCGAACAGGTATACGAAGAGTACTTGAAATATGGTGAACTTCTCAAACCGCACGTCGTCGACACTTCGCTCTTTCTCGACAGGGAAATCAAAAAGGGGGCAAAGGTGCTCTTCGAAGGGGCCCAGGGTGCCATGCTCGATGTGGACCACGGTACCTATCCCTTCGTCACTTCCTCAAATACTGTTGTCGGCGCGATAGCCACCGGAGCAGGGGTCTCGGTGAAGATGAGAGAGGTCGTCATCGGCGTTGTGAAGGCATACACGACGAGAGTGGGCGGAGGACCTTTTCCGACTGAGCTCTTTGACGAGGACGGTCAATTCATCAGGGATGCGGGGAACGAGTACGGATCAACCACGGGGAGGCCGAGAAGATGTGCCTGGTTTGATGCGATGGTGGTGAATTACGCCGCCAGAATCAACAACTTCGACGGACTTGCCCTTACCAAAATCGACGTGCTCACCGGCCTGCCAAATTTAAAGATTTGTGTCGGGTATGAACTGGATGGCCAGCCTCTCGAGGATCTTACTCCCGAGATCGACCTGCTCGAACGGGTGAAGCCCGTCTACGAAGAGCTCGAGGGCTGGACGGATGATATCAGCGGAGCAAAAAAATTTTCAGACCTGTCGAAGGCGGCGCAGAGATACGTCAGGCGCATAGAGGATCTGACGGGCATACCCATCGTGATGGTTTCGGTCGGTCCCGACAGGAACTCGACGATCATCAGGAAGAATCCGTTCCGACAATAATGCATTTCCGGGCTCATCGTTAAAACCGGAAGTCGATATCAGAGCCGGAACATTCCTTTTAAGCGGTCCGGCGCATACCGATGGACTGCTCCGAAACTGATTTGAATTGACACGCGTCGTGAGCATTGACTATAATGAATTTTTCAAAATAATCGAGCCCATAGCTCAGACGGCAGAGCACCGGACTTTTAATCCGGGGGCCGCAGGTTCGACTCCTGCTGGGCTCACCACTTGTAAGTCCCCATCGTCTAGTCTGGCCAAGGACACCGCCCTTTCACGGCGGCGACGGGGGTTCAAATCCCCCTGGGGACGCCATGAATTAAGGGGCCCGAGGCCCCTTTTTTTCTCAGAGCCGTGCGGGCCCGGTGAGATATTCACAAAGGGTGGCTCCTTTCTTTGACTCTCTTTGTAGCCTTTGAGCAACCGGACGGGTTTCGAAAGGTATGGATCTTGAAAATATTCAAGGAGATTTCAACGAGTTACCTGGGATGCCGGAGAACGAACGTGGTATAATCAGGAAAAATTATCGAAAAACCCTGGAGAAAACTGATCCTTTAATTCAAATTTCTCTTTCCTTGACAACGAGAAGCATCGCTCACTATTATTTTTTAACATTGCAAATTATGAATTCGATGGACTTATCTTGGATACGCCGACGTTTTTGATTCCCAAAAATCAACTGGAGTCAGGGTACAAAGACTGTGTCCTGTGCTTCGTGGACCGGAAGGGGGAAGAAAAGAGGTGCGACAACTGTTCCGGGTTGAAGGATGCCAGGGAAAAATTGTTGTGGGAAATCAACAGGGAGCGTATCAAGCAGACAGCAAGGGCGCTGTCCCTATTTTTCCCCGGCGTCGGCCATGTATACAGCGGAAGAGTCTTTGCAGGATTGTTCTGGATGTCCCTCATTCCCCTCACGATTGGTCTCGTTATCAATACCTGGCAGGGGCCGACGGTAGGCCATGTGATTCTTGCATGTATGTTTGGTCTCCTGTGGTATTTCGTTTACCTCGATGCCGGAAAGGGATATTCCGTTAAGACGGCACCATGTGAAACCGCGTGCCCGGCAGGTCTCCATGTGCCCGATTACATTGCCCTCGTCAGGGAAGCTTCGCCCGAAACATCACTCGCCCTCATCCACGAACGCCTGCCCTTCGCGTCAGTTTGCGGAAGGATTTGTCACCGTCCGTGCGAGGAGGTTTGCGTCAGAAACGAAGTGGGCGACCCGATAGCTATCGCCGCAATAAAGAGGTATGCAGCAGACCGAGGGTACGCCACAGGGGTGCTTCCAAAACGGGCGGTAAAAAGTGGAAGAATTCCCAGGGTGGCCATTATCGGAGGGGGCGCCGCGGGCTTAAGCGCTGCAAACACGCTCGCCATTCTCGGCGCCAGGGTCGTTCTCTATGACGCGAAGGTGAGGCCGGGGGGCATAATGTATTCCTGCATCCCTTCCTTCAGACTCCCCGTTGAGGAACTGAACCGGGACATCGATTTCATCCTGAGCAGGGGAGTTGAGTTTCGCGGAGGTGTCACGGTGGGACGGGACACGGAATTCGAGGGTATCGTTACCGGCGGCGAATACGACGCCGTGCTCGCAGCTACCGGGTCGACGCAGGCCCTGACGCTTCGACACACGGGAACGGAGTCGCAGGGGTTCTACAATTCCCATACATTCCTCGAGAGGGTGAAGTTCGGGAAAGAGACAGATGTGGGAAAGAGAGTGGTGGTCGTTGGCGGCGGGAACGTTGCAACGGACGCGGCCCGTTCCGCTCTCAGGCTCGGCGCAGAGGACGTTTCTCTTGTGTGCCTCGAAAAAAAAGACGAGATGACCGCTTTTCCCTGGGAGGTGGAGGACGCCCTGCGCGAGGGGGTCAGGCTCATAGACGGCACAGCCGTGAAAAAGTTCTTCATCGTCAGGCAAAGGGTTGCCGGATTCGAGGCGCTGAAAGTTTCCGAGTTGCTCTTCGACAGCAGGGGAAGAGTAACGCCGCTGACGGAACCCGGGTCGGAGTTTGAAGTAAAATGCGATACGGTTATCATAGCAATTGGAAGCAGGCCCGACCTGTCGTTCATTCCGGGTGAATATGCGCTGAAAATAATAGATGAGAAACACAAAACTGCACGGTTGATTTTTAAGGATAAACGGTATACAATCCCGGTCTATATATGCGGCGATTGTTTGACGGGGCCATCTACCATCATCGAAGCTTCCGCCTCGGGGCGGAAAATGGCACTGAATATTTATAAGGACATCTGCGTCGAAGAGGTGAAAAAAGTCAGCTTGAAGGATGGTTACCGGAGGATAAACGAACAGCAGGTTGAAGACAGCGCGGAGCTCAGGAAGAAAATCGCCATGGAAAAACTCAGTCCCGAACAGGCGGTATCGAGTTTTGAGGAGATCGGCAGGGGCTATACGGGGGACGAGGCCCTTTCCGAGTGCGAACGTTGCGCGAGATGCAATCTTTCGCTGTGAGCGGTTCGATAACAAAAAACCCAAGGAGGGAAAACGGTATGAAGAAGATCGCAACATTACTCGCTGTGGTATTCGCCGTTGTGGCTGCATTTACCTACGCGAAAGCTCTGGACACCGGACCTGAAGTTATCTCGATCGATAAGATCCAGGAGAAAAAACCTCCGGTAGAGTTCAAGCACAGAGAGCACCAGAATAGGGTGAATCAGGACTGTAAGGCCTGTCATCACACGACGGAAGAGGGCGCCCAGCCGCAGGGTTGCTTTGAGTGCCACAAAAAAGAAGCCACCGGGGATGTTCCGGATTTCAAGAATGCGTTGCACACCTCGTGTAAGGATTGCCACAAGAAAGAGGCTGCGGCAGGCAAGCCTGCTCCCACCAAATGCAATGAATGTCATCCCAAGTGAGTTTATCGCCTGTGCGATATGGGGGCGGTTAAACCGCCCCTTTTTTTTTTACCCTCTTTTCAAAAATGGTGTAGAATAGCTGTATACTGTATACAATGATAGCGCAGATGAAAATGAATCTTTTTGAATCCTGTACGACATTTTGCGGTATTATCTAACAAGTAAAGTTCATGGCGCAAAAATCATATAGGATATTTGTGGAGAGCCTCTTAAGGACCTTTCCAACATACATTTTTCCAGGGTGGTGTTATGGCAAAGAGCAGTGAATCGTTTTTTGACAGGGTTTGGAAATTATTTACATCTCTCCGGCTCACTATTTTTCTTCTCATAAGCCTCGCAGTCGTGTCGATATTCGGCACGGTCATCGAGCAGAACCAGCCAATCGAGGCCTACCGGCGTTTCTACAGTGAGTCGACGATAAGGTTTCTCTCATCGATAGGGATGTTCGACATGTATCACTCCACATGGTTTCTCCTGCTCCTGGCAACGTTTACCGCGAACCTCATCTTCTGCACTCTCGATCGGCTTCCGAATGTATTCAAGGTGGTGAAAAATCCCCGGCTGCAGCTGGACGAAAAGAGCGAAAAAAGCTTTTCGCTGGCTCACCGCTGGAAGGTGAAGGGGGACGCTCGGCAGCTTGCGGATAAATACGCAGATGCTTTGAAGACTCGCTTCGCCAAACCCGTGGAAACGACCAATTCGGACACGGTGCACCTCTACGCCGAAAGGGGACCGTATTCGCGGTTCGGGGTTTACATTACCCATCTCAGCGTAATCATAATTTTCCTGGGGGCAATGATCGGTAACATCTGGGGGTTCAAGGGGTACGTGAACATAATCGAAGGGAGGTCCGTGACCAGCGTTCAAACGAGGGGTTCGAAAGGGACGGTGGACCTCGGTTTTTCCGTAAAAAACAACAAGTTCTGGATCGAATACTATGCCAACGGGTCACCGAAGGAGTATTTTTCGGACCTGTCCATCATTGAAAATGGGCAGGAGGTGAAGAAAGAGCGGATAGAGGTGAATTCTCCGCTGAGGCATAAAGGTATCTGGTTCTATCAATCCAGCTACGGTCCTGCCGGGGCGGAGAAGATAACCATCGACGTGAATAACTCCGACAACTCGATCTATAAAACGGTGAAGCTGGTTCCGAACCAGCCCGTTACCGTCGAGGGTGTCGGCGCGGTCTCCGCAATCGACTATTCTGAAAACTTTCAGGGATTTGGCCCGGCACTTCTCGTCTCCCTGAGAAATGGGGACAGGCCCGAAAAAAGGTTCTGGATTTTCAAGAACTTTCCCGATTTCGACAAGAGAAGAGGTGAGGAGAAGTATATGTCATTCAGCGGAATCGACACGATTTTTTACACGGGGCTCCAGGTGGCAAGGGACCCCGGCGTAAACATCGTCTGGGTGGGATGCACGCTCATGGTTATCGGAATCCTCATCGCTTTTTTCAGCTCCCACCGGAGGGTCTGGATGAAGATCGTTCCGGCAAAAGAGGGCAGGGCTGAGATGGTGCTTGCCGGAGCCGCAAACAAGAACAGGCTGGCTTTCGAAAAGACTTTTGCAAAGCTCAAGGATGAGATAACCCAATTGTAGGATCCGGGATGGATTCGCTTTCCGGCCGCACGTTTGGTGCCGGGAGATGACAGCACTGAATCAGACATAAATATCAAGGAGTAACCGTATGGAAAACCTGAACGTTAAAATTTTCGACTTCACCATGATCCTCTACGGAGTAGCCTCGCTTCTTTATGGTATCTACCTTTACACGAAGAAGGAAAACATGGGCAAATCTGCCTCGCTGGTCACGCTGGTAACTGCTGTCGCCGCTACGGCCGCTCTCATAATCCGATGGATCGAATCCTACAAGCTCGGCATCGGGAGGGTACCGATAACGAATCTCTACGAGTCACTGGTGTTTTTTGCCTGGTCTGTCGTTCTCTTTTATCTCTTCGTGGAGCTCAAGTACAAAACGCGGATGTTTGGCGCTTTCGTGCTTCCCATAGCGTTTTTCACGATGCTCTTTGCAAACACCGTTGAGAGCTCAATTCAGCCTCTCGTTCCGGCGCTTCAATCATACTGGCTCCACATCCACGTCATCACCTGCTTCGTCGGCTACGCCGCTTTCGCCGTATCCTGCGGAGTGGCGGTCATGTTCCTTCTCAAGGAAAAACAGGAAAAACAGGGGACCAGCAAGGGCGTCGTCGGCAATTTCCCGAAGACGAGGGTTCTCGACGACATCGTATACCGGGGCGTCATATACGGTTTCCCTTTTTTGACCGCTGGGATCATCACGGGGGCCGCCTGGGCAAACTATGCCTGGGGGACTTACTGGTCATGGGACCCCAAGGAGACATGGTCCCTTATCGTCTGGCTCATTTATGCTGCTTTCCTGCACGCGAGGATAACGAGGGGATGGCACGGGAGGAAGACGGCGATTCTCTCTATCGTGGGGTTCTTGGCTACCCTATTCTGCTATCTGGGAGTCAACCTGGTCCTCTCGGGGCTCCACAGTTACGGCGGTTCGTGAGAACCGGAAGCATGTGATTATGGCATATTGGCGTTATGGTAATTGCGGGCTCTGATGGAGAGACCGATCTAAGAATACAACGCCGAGGTTTTGCTTCCCGTCGGACCAGGTGCGGGTCGGCACCCAGATTTCCGGTTTCATCAGGGTTCTTTCCGGGGGAAGCGTTTCCGCGAAATGCAGTGCCAAAATCACTGATGCGGATTTACGCTTGCCGGGAGAAGCCAAAAACTTCAGGGGTTATCTTTTGACGTTACCGAGGAGAAAAACTCCATGACCGCAGATATACTTGGTCTCCGGGAGGGTCGATGCGGAAGAAAATCATCGTAGCATTCGTTTTGCTCCTCACCGTCTCCGCGCTCGTTTACGGAATTTACCGGGGTGAGGCGGGGGAGACGTTTTTTAAAGGGGCTTTGCTCTGACTTTCCTGCATCGGGGTCGGGTGACCCTCCGGGAAACCAGAAGTTTATGAGCTCAGCAATTACGGTGTTCCGCCTGCGGCTCTTGAATCAATCAATGGCACACGTTGAATTCTGCATCATACAAAACCCGGCCCAGGGGCATTGAATTGAATTTTCTCAAACGAAGAATTGTACAGGGAATCGGCACCTTTGGGTCCAACGGCTACTTCAAGGGTTTTGTTACCGCATCTCTCTACCAGGGACCACTGAAAGGTTTCTGCGTTCCCGCCCTGAACTGTTACGCCTGTCCCGGCGCATTATTTTCCTGCCCAATAGGGACGATGCAGCACTTCATGGTAACGCGAAACGTCCCCTTTTATTCCATGGGTATTCTCGGCGTCGTGGGTTCTTCGATCGGCCGGATGGCCTGCGGGACCCTCTGTCCCTTCGGATTTTTACAGGATATTCTCTATAAAATCAGGACGTGGAAATTTCCCATTCCCAAAATTCTCAGGTACGGGAAATATCTTTCCCTTGCCGGTCTCGTTTTTGTGATACCGTACCTGACCCGGGAAAACTGGTTCTCAAAACTGTGCCCGATGGGAACCCTCACGGCAGGCATCCCCTGGGTTACGCTCGACCCGAACATACGGGCGATGATCCAGTGGCTGTTCTGGGTGAAGATATCTATCCTTCTTTTCTTTGTTTCAACGTCGGTGCTCACGAAACGGCCTTTCTGCAGGGTGGTTTGCCCTCTGGGTGCAATTTTTTCCGTCTTTAACAAGGCGAGCTTTTTCAAGCTCGAGTGGAACCCCGAAACCTGCACCAAATGCGGAAAATGCCAGGATATTTGCCCCGTTGATATTCGCGTCGACGAGGAACCAAATTCCGTCGACTGCGTTCGGTGTCTCGACTGCACAAGGTGCCCCAGCGTAAAATCCACAACCATCTTTGCCGCCGATCCTTTCAGCAAGGGTAAATTGAAGGGGGCTGGAGAGGCAGATGCGACCGGGGGAGTCGGCGTTTCCGCTCGCTGATTGAGAGAACCATGTACTCGCCTCCGGGTTCTCTTATTCGACAAAGCATGAAAAAGCCGTCTTCTCGGCGCTGGCAGGGGGAGTTATCATTCCCATGCCCGCTTGCCTTATGGGGGTGGAGGAACCCCTGAATGATGATACGTGGAGCTGTCAACGATGAAAAGACACCCGGGACAGAAAGTGTGGGATTGCGGAGCCGATGATGGTAGACTATCATGATCTTATGGGTTGGGGGTTGAATAAGAAGGCTCTTTTTCTGCTCGTTTATCTTATGACGATGGCGTTCATTTCCGCTTCGGGACACGCCCAGAATACAGCGATGAGGGTGAAAATCGGAGAAAAAGCTCCCGATTTCACCCTTCAGGACCTAAGGACGGGCAAATATGTGCGGTTGTATGACCTTGTGGGGAAGAAAGTTATTATGCTCGACTTCTGGGCACCCTTCTGTGATATCTGCAAGAAGGAAATGCCGGGACTCGTTCAGGCATATAATCGGTACAGGGAGAAGGGGTTTGAGCTCCTCTCCATCGTTGTTTACTCGGGAGACCTGAAAGATGTCCGGGATATCATGGAAGCCGAGAAACTGAATTACCCCGTTTTGTACGACAAAGACTTTTATGTGGCTATGCGCCTTTACCGGCTGGCCGGTCCGATTCCGGTGAAGGTGATCATAGACTACAGGGGGATCGTGAGATACACTCACGCGGGAGATCACCCGCCGCAGGGGAACGAAGTTCCCTTTGTCCTCGAGAGTCTCATTGCCGAGATGAAGGGCGGGTTGCAAAAGGACTGAGTTGGGATCCTGCATTTCGCTATGGAGGTTTTCGAATGAGGTTATACAGTGGTATTCTGGTTTTGCTCATGGCAGCTTTCGTGTTTCTACCGGGCGCATCCGCACGGTACAACAATGAGCTTGATGTGGGCGACCGGGTGATGGACTTCAAAGTACGTTCCCTTTCGGGCAAGGAACTTCATTTTGAAAAGGATATCCTCAGCAAGACGAGCCCTACGCTGTTTTTTTTCATGACGACTGCCTGCAGCGCCTGTTTCGAGGAGCTGAAAGACATCAGCGAGTTTGTCAAGGAGAACAGGGAGAAACTGACCGTCTGGGCTGTTGCCGTCGACCTGAGAGGCGAAAAAACGGTCAAGCCCTATGCCGATACCTATAAGTTCGAGGTGGATTACATTCTTGACCCGGAGTTTCAATTACCGCGGCTTTTCGGATTGTCCTACACCCCCTCATTTGTCCTCGTGGACAAGGACGGAACGATCCTTTACAAGAAAGCTGGCTTCACGCCCGGTGAACATGCAGAGGGGATCATAAGGAAATTCATAAAATAGGCACGTGAAAAGGCGGGCCCCAGCCGGGACGGCTCCCGCTGCCGGGAAGTAAACTCCTTAGCCGCAACGGCAAAGTCAGGGGCGCCTTTGTATCGGCCTATTTTCCTGATTAACGGTTTCTCCCGATGCAGAAGTACGTTATGCCGTAACCCTTCATCCTCTCGGGACTGTAGAGGTTCCGTCCGTCAAAAATCACGGGTTTTTTCAACAGCTTTTTGATCTTGTCGAAGTCAGGTTCTCGGAACAGAGGCCATTCGGTGAAAATCAGCAGCGCATCGGCTTTTTTCAGCACATCGTAGTTGTTCTTGCCGAAGGTGATACCCTTCTCCCCTTTGAACCGATCCCTGGCGTTCTTGAGGGATATGGGGTCGAAGGCCTTCACCCGTGCGCCTTCCTTCAGGAGAAAATCTATTACGTCGATCGAGGGGGCTTCCCTGATGTCATCGGTGTTGGGCTTGAACGAAATACCCCACACCCCCAGCGTTTTCCCGGAGAGCTTGCCGGAGAAAAAGCTCTTCACCCTTTCCCCGAAAAGTTTTCGCTGTTCTGTGTTGATCCGGACAACCGACTCGAGGAGCTGCGGCGTTACCTTTTCCCTCTTTGCCGTTGTAATGAGGGCCCGCAAGTCTTTCGGAAAACAGGAGCCGCCGAACCCGATACCGGGATAGATGAACTTGTTCCCGATGCGGGGATCACTCCCGATACCTTTGCGGACGCTTTCCACGTCGGCGCCGACGGCATCGCATATCCTGGCCATTTCGTTCATGAAGGAGATCCTCGTGGCGAGCATGGCGTTCGCCGCATACTTCGTCATTTCCGAGGACCTGATGTCCATCACCGTGACTTTCTCCCCCGTCCGTGAAAAGGGAGCATAGAGCTCTTTCATGATTTGTGCAACGCGGGCATTGGAACAGCCGATGATAATCCTGTCGGGGAACATGAAGTCCTCGACGGCCGCACCCTCTTTCAGGAATTCGGGGTTGTTGACGACGTCGAACTCGAGGTTTTGATCTTTCACGTTTTCTTGAATGACCTGGGCAACCTTATCGGTCGTTCCCACGGGCACCGTTGACTTGGTGACGATTATCTTGTAGGAGTTCATGTTGCGCGCGATATTTCTCGCTGCTTCAAAAATGGCATCCAGGCTCGCTTCGCCCCTCCTTCCCGAGGGCGTCCCGACGGCGATGAAGATGATGAACGCATCATTTACCGCATCTTTGATATCCGTGGTGAATTTCAGCCTTCCCTGGGCGAAATTCTTCCTTACGAGATCCTCGAGGCCCGGTTCGTATATGGGAATCATCCCTTTTTTCAGTTTTTCCGTTTTTTTTCTGTCAATGTCGTAACAAATGACGTCGTTGCCCATTTCGGAAAAACAGGCACCGGTTACAAGCCCCACGTAGCCAACGCCGATCACTGAGAGTCTCATACGTTCCCCCGCAAAAGTAATGGTTTTCCGGAATCCTATTCCAAGAGGGTTTCGCTGCCGGGCAACCCTCTCAGTCGCAAACCAGAATACTATATATCATCGACATAATTGAGCGCAAAGTTAATTGCGCTGAAACGGGTCAAGGCCGGCGGGTTGTCCTCCCACCTGGTTGATTATGAAAAGCTCCCAAAAAAGGAATATGGGGGATTCTTTCCGGTGTTAAAATAATGAAAGAGATTGCTGATACAACCGAATGACGCCGGTGTTAAAGAAGATTCGCTGATAAACGGGTGGAGGTTTCATTGTATTTTCCCTTTGAAGTTCGCCCCGGAAATCTCAGGGTACCATCATGAATATCGTGTCGCCCGTTGACGGTTTCAACGAGGCAGAATCGCTCATAGGCAGCGGCGCAAATGAACTGTACGGCGGCTATCTGCCTGATTTCTGGATAGAGAAATACGGCCACATGACGTCGTTAAACCGGCGCTCTTTCCGGGCGGCGAACATCGCCTCTTTTGAAGAGCTGGACCGCATCTGTGAGCTCTGCTGGAAAAAGGACGTTCCCTTTCATCTTGCCCTGAACGCCCCCATCGTTCCTGAAGATGATCTTGCCCCGGTTGTGGATTTTGCCTCAGCGTTAGCGGCCAGGGGGGTGTCGGGTTTTATCGTGTCAGACCTGAATCTTCTCTCCCGGCTCAGCGAGGCCCGGCTGAAAGTAGAGCTTCACGCAAGCACCCTTCTTGCGGCCTTTTCCCTGGCGACGATCCGGTTTTTCACCTCCTTCGGGGTCCGGCGCGTTATCCTCTCCAGGGAGCTGGCCCTCGGCGAAACCTGTGAATTGGCGAAAAAGGCCGGGGGAGCAAAGCTCGATATCATCGCTTTCAGGGGAAAATGCCCGAATATCGAAGGATATTGTTCCCACCTCCACGATGACCCGGACAGGAGATGGCCCTGTCAGCTCTCGTACAGGAAAAAGTGGGTGGGTGCCTTCGAGAAGAGCCTGAAGGACCAAGTCTTCGAGAACATCTCCGAATGGGAGGGGCTGGACCCATTTTATTCCTGCGGGATTTGCGCTCTTCCTCAACTTGCCTCTTCTGGAGTTCACTCAGCGAGAATCGAGGGCAGGGGACTCGAAACGGAGAAGAAACTGCGGGCTGTTGCGGTTCTGCGAAAGATGCTCGAATTTTGCAAAGATGAGAGTGACCTCGAGAGGTCTATCACCATTGGAAGGTCGATTTACGTGGAGGAGTTCGGTATGCCCTGTTCTCAGAAAAACTGCTACTTCCCCGAATTTTTCAACGGGGAAAAGCGATGAGGCGGCACGTTCAGCTAAATAGCCCGGAAGATTGGGGCGCCTCACATTTCAGGGAGTTCGACGGAATCGTCCTGGGAAGCGAATACTGCTTCCATCTTCTCCCCGATGATGCGGAACTAAAGGATGCAAGCGATTTTGCGGCGGAACGTTCGATGGAGATGACAATTATGGTTCCCTGCTTGAGGGAGCACCAGATGAAGTCTCTCCTGAGGTCGCTCCGGGGGATCAACGGGAAGATCAAGCCGAGGCTCGTCGTGAACGACTGGGGAACGATGTATCTCTTTTCGAAGGTGTCTTTTCAGGCCGAAATCGTGCTCGGGAGGCTGCTGTCAGGGCAGAAGCCCTGTGTCAGGATCGAAAACTCTCCTTTTCTGACGGGCGAAGGCAAAGAGCTGCTCTATAGTGATCTATTTGTCTCAGAAAAAATGCGAGCGTTTTTTGAGCGGGAATTCGGCGTCACGACGATCAGCGTAGTTCCCGATCCAGAAGATGTGACAGCGGAAAAACCCTACCGGAGATTGATGCAGTATCCCTACATCCTTGTATCCGTTACCGATTACTGCCCGTACCGGGGAAATCTCCCCTCGGCGCTCATCTCTTCCTGCCAGAGGCTATGCAAGAGGGGATATGTTGTCCTTTCCAACGATTCTCTCGGACAGTTGATATATCAGAGGGGAAAGGGGAGGTTCTTCAATCCCTTTCCCGAGAGATACGAGTTTCCGAANNCCGATTGTTTGCCACATCCCGGGGAACATGTGGCCTGCCGGGGAAGATCAGCGCATGCAGGCGGAGAGGTCGATCGGCCACAAGCAGACGATCTGAAGGGTGAATACATAGTATAATATTCAGAACCATCTCGATTCAGGGGAGTCTCAAAATGGGAAAAGACAGGCTGTCGAGAAGGGAATTCATAGCTCTCGGCGCGAAAACGGCCGGTGCATTTCTGATCACCAACTCCATCTTCCCAACCATATCCTTTGCCGGTGAGTCCGGGAAAGTCCCCGTGGCGGTCAGGGTGAACCCGGATTTCGAGACAGCTCTTTCGGGAGCGCTCGAAGCCCTGGGAGGAATGAGGAGTTTCATTTCGAAGAACGACATCGTCCTCATAAAGCCGAATATAGGGTGGGACAGGGTTCCAGACCAGGCGGCGAACACTGATCCCCAACTGGTGATTTCCCTCGTGCGGCGCGTCCTCGATGCGGGCGCAAGGGAAGTGCGAATATTCGACCGGACGTGCAATGAGCCGAGGCGCTGTTACATCAACAGCGGGATAGAGCCTATCGTTGAAGAATTTTCCGAAAAGGAAGGGGTGAAAGACAGCGTAAAGATCTATCACGTCAAGAGGCGAGATTTCGTAAATGTAAAGATTCAGAACGCCCGGGTTTTGAAAAAATGGCCGCTATACAGGGATGCCATGGAGGTCGATAAAATC
>JABAOH010032186.1_pt2 | contig 20805 bp, 18 predicted proteins | sample 7062181 | NCBI WGS metagenome assembly JABAOH01 (sample SAMN14538630, study PRJNA623070) | marine sediment metagenome | biome: marine biome [ENVO:00000428]; feature: marine pelagic biome [ENVO:01000023]; material: deep marine sediment [ENVO:00002113]; isolation source: pool of 5 deep marine... | reverse complement strand
TGTGGGTCATGGTGTCAACTTCATTAATGACAAATACCCGCGGGCAACAAACGAAAAAGGGGAGCTTCAGACCGAAGAAGACTGGCTCGTTGAACACAGCCTTGTGAGAAAAGGTGCCTCCATTGGTTCGGGGTCCACGATTCTATCAGAAGTCACTGTGGGGGAGAAAGCCATCGTAGGAGCGGGAAGTGTAGTCACCCGCGATGTACCGCCAAGAACAATCGTTGCAGGCAACCCAGCCAAAGTCCTCAGACGGATTGACGAGGCAGAAGAAAGGATTAAGGAAGAAAAATGAAAATCCCCTTCCTCGACCTCAAAGCTCAGCACATCGAACTTGAAGAAGAACTCGTGGAGGTCTTCCGTAATGCCCTGAAAAACGCTGCCTTCATCGGTGGCCCTCAGGTGGAGGCTTTTGAGGAGGAGTTTGCCCAATTCTGTGAAACTCCGTACTGCGTTGGTGTTAACAGCGGAACCGATGCCCTACGATTGGCGATGATCGCATCAGGAGTCAAAGCTGGTGACGAGGTGATTACCGTCCCTAATACATTTATCGCCACCGCAGAAGCCATTTCCCAGGCTGGCGCCAAGCCGGTCTTTGTCGACGTCGATGAACGGACCTACAACATAGATCCCCAAAAGCTCTATGATTACCTCAGGACCCGAAATTCACAATCGCAAATCCGAAATCGCATCAAGGCCGTGATTCCCGTCCACCTTTATGGCCAACCGGCAGACATGGATTCCATCCTTGAGATCGCTAACCGATACGAATTGATCGTCATAGAAGACGCTTGTCAGGCTCATGGTGCGGAATATTTTTCCGAACAACAAGATCGTTGGAGAATGACTGGCTCTATGGGCATTGCAGGTGCCTTCAGCTTCTACCCGGGCAAAAACCTCGGAGCCTGTGGGGAGGCCGGCGCGGTAACGACCAATGATGAGAAAATTGCACAAAGAGTCCGCATGCTCCGGGATCACGGCCAGACCAAGAAATATTTTCACGAAATGGAGGGCTATAATGGCAGGCTCGATGCCATCCAAGCCGGCATTTTACGGATTAAGCTCAGGCGTCTCCATGAGTGGAATGAAAAGCGGCGAAAAAATACGTCTCTGTACAACGAGCTTCTCGGCCAATTGGATGGAGTCACTACCCCCACCGAACCATCATGGGCCAAGTCTGTATATCACCTCTACGTAATCCGAACTCAAAAGAGGAATGAACTCCAACAGTATCTTTCAGGCAACGGCATTGCGACGGGTCTCCATTACCCTATTCCCCTGCACTTACAGATGGCCTATAAGAGTTTGAGTTTTAACATGGGCGATTTTCCAGTAGCTGAGAGACTCGCTTCGGAGATTATCTCTTTACCTATGTACCCAGAACTCACCTACGAGGAGCAGAAGAGAGTCGCCAACAACATTAAAGAATTCGCTTCAGGGGAATTTTAGTACTAAGTGCTCTGTTCCCGCGGTTTTTCACCCCCACGCTGTATTTTTTGACCCTGACTTCCGAAGCTCGGGTTCAGCCCAAGAATCATGTAGGGGGCAAATGGATAATACGCTTGTTCGCAAAATTTATTATAATCTAAGACCCTTGATTCCAAGGCGATTGCAACTATCAGTAAGAAGAGAGATAGTCAGGCGGCAAAGACTAGCGTCCAGGCATATTTGGCCGATTGATGAACGGGCCGGAATTCCATTTGAAGGTTGGCACGGATGGCCAGATCGAAAGCAATTCGCCTTGGTTATCACGCATGATGTGGAGACGGCAAACGGCCAAGCAAAATGCCTTGATCTGTTGTACCTAGAAAAAGAATTGGGATTTCGATCATCTTTTTTTTTCGTCCCTGAACGATACAACGTATCATCCGAGTTTCTTGATTCCATCAGAAATTATGGATTTGAAGTGGGTGTCCATGGCCTGTATCATGATGGCAAGCTCTATAGATCGAGAAGTGTGTTTCAAAACAGAGCCGCTAAAATTAACCGTTATTTGGAAGAATGGAAGGCCGTCGGCTTCCGTTCCCCTTCGATGCACCATAAACTAGATTGGATCTGTGATCTTAATATTGAATACGATGCTTCCACGTTCGATACAGACCCTTTTGAACCCCAGCCCGATGGCGTGAAGACAATTTTTCCCTTCTGGGTTAGAGGAAATTCTCCTCAAAAGGGATATCTTGAACTACCCTACACGCTCTGCCAAGATTTCTTACTATTTGTAATCTTGAGACAGAGAGACATTGAGATTTGGAAACAAAAACTAGAATGGATCGCCAAGTGTGGCGGTATGGCATTAGTTGTTACCCACCCGGATTACATGAATTTCGATGGCCTCAAACAACGGCCAGATGAATATTCAGTCGAATTCTACCGAGAGTTTCTTAACCATATCAAGCGTAATTACGAAAACCTGTATTGGCATGCGCTGCCAAATGAGGTAGCCCATTATTGTAAAAAAAAGATGTCCCCCCAATAATCTCTCTTACTTCCACTTGAGATTACTGCGTGCAAGATGACAGCTTCTGACACTATCAAAATTTGGGCCCCCTAAACAAATCCTAGATATGTATTCATGATATATTTTTGAGAGGAGCTTATCGGTGGAGAAAAATGTCTATATAGAATGGAATGGTTGCAATCGAAGATTTTTGGACATATCCAAGATAAGCAGATATTTGACCTTGAATGGGTATACAATAGTTCATACACCTCGTAAGGCGAAATACATTCTCTTGGCTACCTGTGCATTTAAAGAGGAGGAGGAAAACCACTCAATCGCACGGATCCGTTTTTACAGTGCTTTTGATGCAAAGTTGCTTATCTATGGGTGCTTACCAGACATTGCTCCTTCAAAGTTTAAGAAATACTCTGAATTACCTTCGGTTTCTCCAAGAAATATCGAAAAAATCGACCTATTTTTTGAGGATATTTCTACCAGGTTTTGTGAAATCGACGACGCAAACCTTATCACATACCAAGGTACAATCCCATACTATCAAAATGCCGCTAAAAAATTCTTTAGGGATTTCAAATTTTCCCAAGCATTCTACGACCATATAGTTCATTCGGTGAAAAATTCCGTAATCAGCCTCAAAAAATCGAACAAACCATACTATCTCTTTGTATGTCGAGGTTGCATGGGCAAGTGTAGCTATTGTAGCATTAAATTCGCCATCGGGGCTCCCAAGAGCAAGCCCATCGACACAGTAATCCAGGAACTGCAAAATGGAATCAAGGCTGGTTACGAAAATTTCATCATTTTAGGTGATGATGTCGGGGTTTATGGTGCGGACATAAACAGCTCATTCCCTCAATTGCTCTCTCGACTCCTGGAGGAAACACATCACATTAAGAAATCGTTGGCCCCGACAGACAAGAGTAATCGTAGGCCTTCCTTTCATATAAAAGAACTCCACCCACAATGGGTGATCCGTCACCAACGAGAACTCATTGCCCTCATGAGTTCTGACTATATCAAGAGTATTTTATGCCCAGTAGAATCTGGAAGCGATAGAATATTAACCCTAATGAAAAGGGAACATACGGCTCAAGATATCAAAAAAATCCTCTTGAAAATCCGAGCCTCTAATCCAAAAATTGACCTTTCAACCCAAATCATAGTAGGATTTCCATCGGAGACAGAAGAAGAATTCAATCGAACGTTGAATTTAGTGAAAGAGGCAAAATTTGATTCTGTCGTGATTTTCCCTTATCATCCAAAAGAGAATGCTCCTGCAACCCGGTTAACAGGAAAAGTTCTAGACCACGTTATCGAAGAGAGAGTTTTCAAAGCACGAAATTATTTCCGCCAGAGAAAGATCACGCCGTATTTCCACTGTCCGGCTTAATCTTCTGTGAGTTAATAGGACGCCTTTCAGATCTTCCATCTATACAAATCGGTGCTTATTTTTAAACACTGTAGGTGCTGCTGAGATAGATTAAGCTCGATTCCACAGAACAAAAATCCCGCACCGCTCATTAGGAATGAGACAAGACTCGACCAAACTTGAATCAGACCGATTAGAAGGACTCACTCTTGACAATTATCCGTGGATACACGAGAGGCATAGAATATTTCCAAACATATTCGAAAATCGCAACCATAAGAAAATCCTGGATGTCTCCGCTGGAATAGGGGTTATCGCAAAGAAAATTCTCGATACCTACCCTGCCGTTTTGACATGCAATGATATAGACTCCACATGCTTAAATGAGTTAAGAAAGCTCAATGTTAACCTAACATGTTTTGATCTGGACTCCGCTCAGTTCTATCCCTTTACGGATGGATCTTTTGATGCAATCATTTGCCTTGCTACGCTGGAGCATCTAATTCATGTCGATAATTGCGTCAAGGAATTGAAAAGAATTTTGCATGATATGGGTCGCTTGTATGTTTCAGTTCCCAACTATGCATCTTTATATTGGATGATTCCCTTGCTAAAGGGGAAAACATTTCATGACCCGTTTAATGATAGATCACGATATGAGTTCTATGCACATATTCGTTATTTTACCTATCACACACTACTACAATTCATGATCCATTTCGGATTTCACGTGGATACCGTATACCTTCCCTTACCGCAGGGTAGTACAAAGTTTAGGGAAATTAAACAGCGCTCCAAATTACTAGCATCGCTCATTCAAAATTCTCTACGATTATTGTATTTTATATCGCCAAGGTGGCATCAGGAGCCCGTCATATGTTTTGCGAAGAATAACTATAATGAGACTATCAGAAAAGTTATTCTCTAAATATCCGTTTCAAACCAAACATTTAAGAAACCTGAAACGTGGATAAGGAATTGAAAACAGCAATAGTTGTTTATTCCCACATTGTAGGTCTTGCTGTAATACGGGCTCTAGGCAAAATGAATATTCCTGTCATTGCCCTGCACTATCTCCCAAGTGAGATGGGATTCGTTTCCAAATACGCGATGCAAAGCATACGGATACCCAATCCTAATGAACAAGAAGATAGTTTCCTGTCAAAATTGATAGATTTATCAAAAACCTTCAAAGGAAGCCTCCTCATACCTACTGATGATTATACGGTAGTCTCAATCTCAAAAAACAAAAAACTCTTAGAGTCGTATTACGTTGTTGCAGTTGAAGATTGGGACATAGTTCAAAGGCTCATTCAAAAGCAGTACACGTATAAATTTGCCCGTTCGCTGGGGATCCCATGCCCAGATACATTTGTACCAAAATCCCTTGAACATTTGGGAAACCGCTGTTCCGAACTCACCTTTCCATGCCTAGTGAAGCCCTGCGAAGGACNNTCAAGAGTTATAGGGAAGCAGAAAAACTAGGATTTAAAGTAATGATTCAAGAAATTATTCCCGGCGATGCAAGCAATGGGGTCAACTATAATTCTTACTTCGTTGATGGTAAGCCAATCGCAGAGTTCACAGCGAGAAAAGTGAGAATAGATCCCCCGTTTTTCGGTTCTCCCAGAGTCCTAATAAGTGAGCAAATAACCGAAATTATTGAACCAGGCCGTCTGTTGCTGAAAAATCTAAATTACCAGGGATTTTCCTGCACCGAGTTTAAGAAGGACAACAGAGATGGATATTACAAATTAATGGAAGTCAACTGCAGAAATAATCTAACAGGTTCGTTAGCAGTGAATTGCGGAATAAATTTCCCTTGGATAATGTATAGACATTTGCTCTATGGAGAGATCAATCATCAAACATATTTCAGCCCTGGAATATACTGGATTGACCTTACCAAGGATTTTTCTCGTTTTTTTAGCTCAAGAAAAGAGGAGGGTTACTCTGTAAAGGAATACGTAAAACCATATCTCTCTAAAAAGATTTTTGCCATTTTGAGTTTTCAAGACCCCTTTCCCTTCTTAAAGCGCTGTGTTTATCTTGGTACAATTATTCTCAAGAAATTACTTGAGATATTTACTATAAAATGCAAAAAGCACAAATTACTCAAAAAAATACCAACCTAATATAAAAGATCAGAATTAGAGCATGCATAAGAAGAATACCGTTGGGGCTGTTATTATCGGGGGAGATTTTCAGGCCTTAGGTGTTATTCGTAGTTTAGCCGAAAATGACATACCTATTTTTTTACTGGATCATGAATTGGGTATTGCCCGATATTCCAGGTATGCGAAGAAAAGAGCGAAAAACTATTCACTACTCTCCGAAGAAGTCTTTACCGATTATCTAATCCGTCTTGCCGAAAAGGAGAATTTGCATGGCTGGGTATTATTTCCAAATAATGATGAGATAGTCAAACTGCTATCAATAAATCGGGATAATTTGAACAAATGGTATCGAAATCCCGTTCCTCCATGGGAGACTACAAGGAAATTTTACTACAAAGAGTATGCATATGAAATTGCTGAAAACTTATCAGTTCCCGTACCAAGACTTTATCGGGGCGGAAGTTTGGAAAGCATCCTTGAGCAAAATGTGCAATTTCCCATTGTCCTAAAACCCTCTTTCAAGGAAAATTATTACCCCAAAACCAAAAAGAAAGCAATCAAGGTTGAGAACAGAGAGCAGTTGATAAATGAATATAGAAAAATGTCTTCAATCATCGAGCCGTCCCGAATTATTGTTCAGGAGATGATAGAAGGGGGACCCAAAAATCTATACTCTTATGTTACATTTTTTGATGGCGAGAAGAATATTGCGGGGATGTCGGGCAGAAGGTGGCGTCAACACCCAATGGACTTTGGACACGCGACAACCTATGCGGAATCTGTCGCCGTGCCGGAACTGGAATCTATGGCAACAAAATTATTGAGGGAATTGCAATACTATGGTCTGGCAGAAGTGGAATTTATGAAAGATGATAAAGACGGCTTATTCAAATTTATAGAAATCAATGGCAGGGTGTGGGGTTGGCATACATTGGCAAAAGCAGCGGGAGTAAATTTGCCGTTCATCTTATTTCGGCATATGGTAGGAGAAGAAATTGAACCTCCAGAACCTATTCTAGGAGCTAAATGGATCCGGTTAATAACAGATCTTCCGACGGCATCTAGGGAATTATTGGCTGGAAGAATGAAATTGAGATATTACCTGAGATCCTTATTAGAGATAAAAGAATTTGCTGTGTTTTCTTTGAAGGATCCAATCCCATTTTTTATGGAATATCTCATGATACCGTACCTTTGGCGTAGGAGGGGATTCTGAATAAACTAAGTCAACGCTGAGGACTCCACAAATGACATATCTCTTCCTGGTCTTTATTACATGCTTTCTTCTTATTTTTTTGGGAATCAAATGGGAAATAAAGGTCAAAATCGTCACTCCCTGGACGATTTTCGTGGTACTATTAGGATGTTTAACCATTTATTTCCTACATAAGACATCTCCAAATTTTTCCTCCATCTATGAAGTAACTATAGCATTAGCCCAGACTCTCATCATCACATTCGTAGTTACACTTATATTTTTTTATCGCGATCCCGACAGAATTCCACCAACGCAAGAAAGGGTCATCTTATCTCCTGCAGATGGAAGAGTCCTGTATGTTACGGAAATCAGTGAGGGAAAATTTCCTTTTGCAATAAAGGGCAGGAAGGAGATTCCACTCGGAGAATTTATTAAAGAGGATTTTATATATCACCGTGGGCTCCAGGTAGGAATTGGGATGAATCTCCTCAATGTCCACGTGAACAGAGCTCCTATTCGAGGAAAAATTTCCCGATTAAAGAGGATTCCTGGGGGATTTCATTCTTTGAAAAAGATGTCCTCTCTGCTGGAAAATGAGAGAGTCTTCACAATTATAGAGAATGACGAAATAAAGGTAGGAATTGTTCAGATCGCCTCTCGCCTGGTACGCCGAATTATTCCGTACGTAAAGGAAGGAGACAATGTACAAAGTGGCCAGAGGATCGGATTCATTCGTTTTGGTTCCCAAGTTGACGTCTTAATAGCTGCAAAGGATAGAATAAGCATTGAGATCAAACCTGACGATGACGTAAAGGCGGGAATCTCTGTAATTGCCACTTATTGAAAGAGCGTCTGGGCGAACTGAGTCAAAACATAGACACAAGCACTCTTTACCAAAGATGCTATGGGAGCACCGGGTCGAACCTCACTAAGATAGGCCATTCTCTCTCTTACTATCTGGAAAGCCAGGGAATGGGCGCTATACCTTCAAAACCATTCCCTTCACCAATGTCGAGACCTCTGATAGGGTTGGGGACATGGTCGATATCGGAGTAAACTACCTATGACTAGAGTCTGTATGGTGGCCTTTACTTCCTATCCTGCTGATGTGCGGGTGCGACGGCAGGCTGAAGCTTTGGTTGAAGCAGGCATCTCAGTAGACGTGATTTGTCTCAGAAATCAAAATCAGCCATATAGGGATGTCGTGGAGGGAGTATATGTCTTCAGACTTCCTCTAAGACGTCAGCAGTGGTTGGAGAAATATCACTATCTGGCTCATTACCCACTGTTCATGGTTTTGGCCTTCATCAAATTGTCCACGCTTCATTTCAGAAAACGTTACAGCATCATTCATGTGCACAATATGCCTGATATTTTGATACTTAGCGCCCTGATCCCTGCATTGACGGGGGCTAAGTTGATTTTGGACATACATGATCCCATGCCAGAAGTCTACATGGCAAAATACTCCAAAACCGAATCGCACCCCGCTATTCGGCTCCTCCGATTTATGGAGAAGTGTAGTATCAAGATTGCCAGCCTGGTGATTACAGTAAACAGTTCGTGTCGTGACCTTTTGGTTTCCCGAAGCTGCCCTGAAACGAAGGTACACGTGATTCTGAACTCTCCCCAAGAGAAGGTATTCTCAAGGGGGCCTAGCAGGAAGAGGGAAGATGAAGCATGGACGCATAATGGCAATTTTATAGTTATGTACCACGGTAACCTCACGAGGAGAAATGGCATCGAAGTCGCCCTCAGAGCCTTTGCTCTCATCCGCGAAAAGGTACCTAATTTAACATTTCATGTCTACGGGAGGGGCGAGTTCTTGGACAATTTCTTGGACCTTGTCCGAAAACTGAATTTGGGGGATATCGTAAAATATTATGGCCTGGTTCCTCATGAGACGATCGCTGCAGCTATTCAATCAATTGACGTTGGCCTCGTCCCAAACGAGAGGAGTAAGCACTGGGATCTGGCAATGCCAACACGAATTTGGGAATATCTATGCGCGGGAAAGCCGGTTATTGCTCCACGAACTCCTGGGATCTTGACTTACTTTGACGAGGATTCTCTTTACTTCTTTAGGTCTGGTGACACATGGGATCTGGCCAGGGCGATCCTTCATGTTTACAAGAGGCCGACGCGCCGTCGAATTGTACTCGAGCGAGGAATCGCCGTTTATAAAGCACATCGATGGGAAGTCCAAAAAGAGCATTTTCTGGAGCTTGTTGAGAAACTTTTGAACCAAAGCGGTCCTCAGTTCAGCAGGAAACAAGATGGCGAACATATTGAAATGTGGCGAAGATGAACTATGAAAGCTTTGAATTCACTCTTCACGACGCCCCCGAGACCAACAGACACCTAATTGACATTTCGAAAGGCAAAAAATAACGGCTTTCCATCTGAGGGACCAAAGGATATCGAGACGAGGCCAAAATTCTCAATCACGGATATGCTATCGGTACGCCTGCGCGAAACTGAACAACATTCGTGTCAAAATTATTTCCTCTGGTTTAACAAGGGCTGTTAGACCTCAAGACGAAATTAATCTCAATACCGGCGTCACAGACCAGACCGTTGGGATCATCAAATAGATAACTGCAACCAATGATTGGATGATTGCGACCGAAAGTGACGATATTAATAATCCTTTCTACCAGTCACTTCTATTTTCTGCAATCCATGCTGTGAACTCCACCTGGCGACTGATATAGATGGAGTGGGAGATACAAAAGGGCATAGTTAAAGGTGCGGAATTGGCTACTCCTGTAATTAATGTTCGAGTGATGAGAAAAGGGTCAAATGGAAAAATTCTTGAGGAATCACTGTCAGATGAGAAAGGTCAATGGGAAGTGAGATATATTGAAACAGGTGATACCATAATTTTTGAATCAGAGGGATATGTCAAAAAGACTTTCTCTCCTGATAATCTGCCCAAGGTCGTACGCTTGCTAGAAAACAGTCTGATAGGATATCAAAAACGGCTCTGGTTTAACCCCGGGGAAACGGTCGACGTATTTGTTCATTCTCCACTGAGGTTTTCTGCTCGTCTATTCCGACATGGATTACAAAAAGAATGTATCCTCGATGCGGGCCTTTTTGACAGGAAAATTCAAAATGTACCCGATGATTATTTCGTTGAAAACGGCCTCAATTGGGAAAGCACTTTTTCATATAAGATCCCCCTCAAGGCTGAACCAGGGATTTATAGTCTGCTCTTAGAAGCCGATGCACAAGATCCATTTGCTATCCCTATGGTTGTTTCAACCTCGAGGGGTGACTGCGGTAAGAGGTCCCATCTATTAGTATTAGCAAGTACAAATACATGGCAATCTTATAACGTATGGGGTGGACGCAGTCGCTATCGCAATTTTGAGGGCAACACAAGCAGAGAGTATATAGATCTGAAATCGCCGAGACACAAAATAAAAACAAAAGTGGCCAAATTTCTCCCCCTTGAGATCAAATCGAAAATAAAGCGCCTCCTGAAATATTGGACTAAGAGCGGATCCTTCTATTATAAGAAGCTAACAATCCTCAGGCCCTTTACCAATTGCAGCTTAGAGGGGGACAACGTATATCAACCGTTTACTAACCATTTGGCTGCCGGAGAGTGGCGTTTGCTTGCATGGTTAGAGAGGGAGGGAATCAACTATGATATCATAAGCGGGGCAGAGCTCCACAACGACCCTGATCTTCTGAAAAATTATAGGGCCATTATCCTTTCAACCCATTGCGAATACTGGACTCGTAATATGTATGAGGGGTTGAAATATTATCATGAAAACAATAACCTTTGGATATTAAATATTTCTGGAAATACAATGTATCGTGAAATAGCTTTCTTTGAAGACGGTTCGACACATTGTGTGAGCCTGTCTTTTCCAGATCAATCACAAATTTTTGGCGTTAGTTTTACTGAAGACGATCTTTACACCTGTGCTCCGTATCGAGTACTACAGCCTCATCATTGGGCCTTCGAGAACATCTCACAGATAAGAGGAACCGATACCTTTGGAGAAAAATCTTTGAACCGGAATATACCGAAATCGGATAACCGGTACGATCCGGGTCGCCCAGGAGATAAAATCGGTTTACGAGGAATGGGAGCATCTGGTTGGGAAACAGATAAACTATGCAAGAATGCTCCAAAAAATGTCCAAATTCTCGCAAAGGGAACCAACGAAAGAGGTGGTGCTGACATGGTCATCAGAGAACCCCAGGATTCTCGTGGGGGCATGTTTTCGGCTTCCTCAATAACCTTTGGTGGGAGTCTATTAATTGATTCAGTAGCCTCGCAACTCGTGAAAAACATTATCTCAAAAGCATTAGGAAGTTAGCTAACAATCTAAAAAACAAGGGGGGAGGAAATGAGTTTGTCCACCAGGGTTCTTAGAACGTTTGAAGACATAGAGGATGTCCGTGGGTTTTGGGAGAAGGAGCAATGGCATCCTTATGCAGATATCGATTACTATCTTAGGTTTGCTGGATCAGCACCGGGTTTTATAGAACCACACGTGGTGTTACTTACGGGGCACGAGCAACCGTTGGCCTTAATGATCGGCTGGATTAGAGAAGCACCTCTCACCTGGAAGGTTGGCTACAAAACCGTATATAGAGCTCATGTTCGCTCCTTAGAAATTGCGTACGGAGGTATTCTGGGAGATACTACCTATTCGAACTGTGGTGTCTTGGTTCAAGAAATCTTGAATTGCTTAACACGGGGGGAGGCGGATATTGCTTTTTTCAAATTCATCAGATCCAATTCTCCTCTTTTCAAGGTAGCTACTGACCTGCCTGACTTTCTCTTCCGTGATCATTTTCCTCTTATAAACCCTCACTGGAAGCTTTCCCTGAACAATTCATTTGACGAATTCTATCAGCAACGCTCCAAGAATACTAAGAGCAATATTCGAAAGTATGCAAATCGAATGAAAAAGGGCTTCGGAGACAGTGTATCAGTAAAATGTTTCCGAGAAAAAACCGACGTGGATCAAGGAATGAGCGACATCGAGACAATAGCAGCGCAAACTTATCACCGGAAATTAAGAGTTGGCTTTTTCAATACACCTGAAACTCGCAGTGAATGGATGTTCGCGGCTGATCGGGGATGGCTTCGCGCGTACGTGCTGTACCTCCAAAATCTACCATGTTCATTTTTGACCGCTTATGCATATAACAGGGTATTTTATGTGGAGGCTCATGGATTTAATCCGTCTTACGAATACTACCACCCCGGAATGTTTCTCTTCATGAGAACTATAGAAGACCTGTGCAGTGATCCTGGAATAGACTCCATAGATTTTGGTTTTGGAGATGCTGATTACAAGAGAAATTACGGTGATCAAAGTCGGAACGATGCGGCAGTGTACATTTTTGCTCCAACCCTGAGGGGCATAAAATTTAACTTGACCCGGAGCTTGACAATTCTCGTTTCCAAATTCGCTAAAACTACCCTAAGAAGGCTAAAAATCCTAGGTAAGGTAAAGACAAAATGGCGTCGACAACTTACCTCAAGTAAAGGCAATCCTATACCCAAGACATAACCTACGCTGCTTGGATTTTTCAATAAGCACTGAGGGTACAGAACTATGCGGTTTAAATACGTGATTATTACGCCGGTAAAGGATGAGGAGACATTTTTCCCAAAAACAACAGAATCTGTTCTGAATCAAGAAATTAAACCTGAAAAATGGATAATCATTAATGATGGTTCCACAGATCGGACCGGTGAATTGGTTAGCAGGCTTGAAAGGGAAAATAGCTGGATAACGGGGATCCATCTCGAGAGTGGTAGTGAGAGAAAGCCGGGGGGAGAGTCTTTAATAAATAGAGGGCTTCAGAATTTAAGGCTGAAGGATTTTGATTTCTTTGTGAGAATGGACGGCGATCTTTCCTTTGAAAACAACTATTTTAAAAGATTATTTTTTGAATTTCAAAAGAACCCGAAACTCGGAATAGCGAGTGGCGTCTGTTTTGTGCCCTTAGGAGGAAGACTGAAACAAGAAAAACATCCTCGTTTTCATACGAGAGGTCCTCTGAAAACGTATCGTATCCAATGTTTTTTCGATATTGGTGGTTTAGAATCCGACCTTGGATGGGACACGGTGGACGAGGTAAAGGCAAATATGCTTGGGTGGCAAACAAGAAGTTTTCCTGAACTGAAAATTCTTCATTTGAGAAAAACTCAGACAGCCTCTGGTGTTCTAAGAGGTAAAAGAACTCTTGGCATTACAGATTACTACTTGGGATACCATCCTCTCTTTATGCTCTTAAAGTCTATGAGACATATGGCTTTACCGCCTTATTTTTTGGGTGGTATACATTTATTTGCAGGTTTCTTGAGTGGGTATTTGAAAGGGCGGAAACAGATTGATGATCTGAATTTTATCAAGTATCTGAGAAAGCAGCAATTTAACAAACTCATTGGTAGAGAGACAATCTGGAAATAAGTCGAATGAACACCATGATGAGCATTACATGCTATTGGCTTCGAAAGAGGATCTTTGCCCCGAAGAAGTCAGAAAAGGATCTTTTCATCAAGTGCAAAAGATTTACTCCGATATTTCAAAGACATATCGTGCAGCAGTTACTCAGTGAAACAGCAGGCACCACTGAATTGGGCAGGCGATATAAGGTCTCAAAAATGCTATTATCCACCCATGAAAAACAGGGATGGCAGGACAGGTGAGACCTGAACTCTCCCGGGAAACAGAATTTAGATCCGGTCTCGAGAAGCAAACCGACTACCACACAAAATGATCTGAGATCAATCCTTGATGAGTAGTCCCAATAGGAAAAATGCCGTCATTTCTATTAAGATTAACCCAGCACGTATAACGTCTGTTTTATTAATCATAGTCGCTTTCCTAGTTTTTGCCAGTTCCAGTGGTTACTTCCTCAAATTCGTCATTCGATATCCGGGGATCAAGAACTTTTCCCTGTTCAACCTGGATTGTGAGGGTAACGTACCAACTTATTTCTCTTCGCTTATCTTACTTTTCTCAAGTTTTCTTTTTGGTCTCATAGGATTCTACAAGAAAAGGGAAAACGATTCATATGTTTTTCACTGGGGATTTTTGTGCCTCATTTTCGTGTATTTATCGCTTGACGAAGCCATTGCCATCCATGAATTACTAAACAGACCTTTACGAACAATGTTCGCCTTAGGTGGTATTTTTTACTATGCTTCAGTCATTCCTGGCATCATAGCAATACTGATTCTCTTGGTGGGCTATTATAAATTCTGGGTTAACCTCCCTTCGAGATCAAAGTTCTTCTTTACAGTTGCATTCATCTGCTACGCAGGGGGAACGGTCGGGATGGAGCTTGTTGGAGGACGACACTCAGATCTGTATGGCATAGATAACTTATCTTATGGTGTCTTGACGACTCTGGAAGAAACCCTTGAAATGGTAGGAATTGTTTTGTTGATTTACGCCCTCATGGATTATATCCGCACTTACCTCAAGCAAGTTCAATTCCAGCTTGACTAATTTCGTTTTAATTGGGGGGTTTTTTTCTGAAAAATGTTTAACGTGAAGAATATTTTGAAAGGCAATTCCAGTTTATCATTAATCTCCAAGTCTGGAGTTGCTTCTGCTGATCGGGTAAGGCTTTCAGCGGTGAGTTTTCTTATTTCAACTGTCCTCATGAATACTTTTTCCAAGGCAGAATGTGGCTCCTATTCTATCGCTTTTCCGATATCGCTCTTTCTCGCTTCAATTCAGAACGCGATCATGAACACACCCACTTCTCGGGGAGATTGGAGGCACAGGGGGCTCGCTTCGTGTATTGCAAGGAACCGTGGATATCCGAATATTTGCCGCCAAGCAGAACTCGTGTCGCGTATTTGTTCTTGTGTACATTCAGACGCGGTAACAGCCATAGCCGCTGAATCACCGATGCGGCTGGGAAAAAAAATCCCTTCGCGGCTCTTCATGGTTCTTAAAGCGCTAGCCTACGGGAGAATCAGTCTAGTTTTCATGGTAAGTTTCTGCCCCGGTCCGCTGCTTCGAACGCAATGGCTGATGGAGGTGGCATCAAACCCAGGCAGATTTCTGGCCGCGTTCGATTGGTATTACAAAGGGTATCGGTGAGGCCATGGCAAACTATCAAGAATCAATATACATGGATTATGTGAAAAGCACGACCTCAGCAGACAAGGTCTCCCCATTTTACTCCAAATTGGCAAAAATCTCATTGTTCATCTACCTTTTTTTTGTGTTCTTCGGTACTTCTGCACCCTTCCGCGAGAGGATTACGGATGTGGAAGACATCACAACCTCAAATCCAGTCAACCAAATTGTGTTCTCATTTTTGTACATCCTTTCATTCATAAGCATTCTCCCCAAGAGACATTCGATCCTCCAGTTTCTTAAAACAGAGAAGTTTTTGACCTTCTTTCTATTGTGGGCGCTTTTCACCGTTATCTGGTCTGATTTCCCCATAGTATCCTTGAAGCTGTGGATTCAGATGACGGGAACGGTGATCATATTGCTCTCCGCATTGCTACACCTGCGCTCAGCCGATGAGGCGTTGCCTTATTTTAAAGCCATTTTAATCCTTTACATACCACTTACTTTTTTGTCAATTCTGTTAATTCCAGGGGCCACCGATTGGCGATTCCCTGCTTGGCGAGGATTAGCCCCCCACAAAAACATGCTCGGGCAGGTGAGCCTGTTCAGCCTGATCATTTGGTCTTTTGCTTTACGCAACCGTAATATGATAAAAAAGATAGTGGTCCTCTTGTTTTTGGTCTTATCGTTCATTCTCTTGATCGGCTCCAAGAGCACGACATCTTGGCTGGCGGCTGGCCTTTTGGTCTGCCTCGCAGGGTTATGGCACACGGAAACAGTGATCCTCCGACCTACCGTGGGCAGATTCTTGGCTTTCACGGTGTTCTTTTCTTCTTTGCTAATCCTATTGTTAACCTTCTTGCTTGCGTCGGACCTTGTGGCTTCGGCCCTCCATTTTTTCCAAAAGGATGTCACCCTAACTGGAAGGGTGCATTTGTGGAGTGTTGTATTCAAAGAAACGAAAAAACATTTACTTTTCGGATGTGGCTTGGGAGGTTTTTGGGTTCCGAACAGTCCGGCTATGGACGCAATTTACCAGGAATTTGTCTGGCTTCCAAATCAATCCCACCTGGGATATCTGGATATTTTGAACGAAACTGGTATCCTCGGAATCTCCCTTTTTGGATTTATGGTATTCTTTTATTTTAGAACTCTCGGGACAGTTAAAAAACCACATCCTTGGAAATGGTTGGTTATTGCCGTGCTGATCGTAAATGTTTCAGAGTCAACACTCTTCGGAGGAAATACACTGCAAGAAGTCTTATTCATTTTTTCTTACCTCGCGCTCTATGCTGACCTTAGGCGAGAGGCTTCAACTTCTTCTGCCCGAATGCCTCCCAGTGTCAAGTGACATTCGATATGGCTCGTTGATACCTGCAGGGATAATCATAGTGGGACCCCTTGTCATCACATAATTCTCGCCCAGATTGAGCACGCGCCTCGATAATGTGTGGCACTTCCTATCTAGAGCTTTTTGAATGTGTTCTTCGATTAAAGCATTGCCTGTCATAAATTGGGCCTTGATTAATACCAAATCAGTTTGCCGTGCGGAAAGACGATACTCTATGGCGCTATGCTGTTTTATCGTGTTGTATTCGTGACGCGTCTTTTGTTCGTTACCTGGATCCGTTTGAGGATTCAGAGTGTCTCTCGGTTGATTAACTCCTTGCTTATTTGCCATTGAGACTCTTATTGTACCTGTTTTCCCAAGGGTTGCTTCGTGTAATCTAAAGGGGCAGGACCTGAATATGTGGTGACCACTGAGACATGGCCTTGGCTATGAACTCAGAACCATTGTTCGATCTGAAATGCTCAGGAGCGCGGCAGATGACAGAGGCCTGTACGAGACAGCACACCACAGCAACAGGCCGCAGCCTCCACTCCTTCATAACAGCCAGACTTTGAAGGACTTTTTTGTCGATCTTGAATGTGAAGCAGTGGAGGATGCTAAGGCAAATGGGCTGAGGTGCCAGACGAGAAGGTTTCCTGAATTATGGATCATTCACTTCAGAAAACCCAAAGTGTGCCTCCAGCCTTATGGGATGAAAAATCTCGCGGAGGCAGGCTACTATTGGGGATACCATCCACTTCTCATGGTTCTGGGGGCCGTTAAAAGATGACGAAGCACTGTTGGTGGACGGGCAGCGTATAAGGGATGACCGGGGGCCCTTGGGCGGGTGCGTAAGGAAAAGGCTACAAACCAATGATCCCAGCTTTATGCAGGTACTTAAGAAGACAACAGTTGAGGAGACCCCGTCGCAAAGAGACCATTCGGAAGTGGTAATGCGTTAACCAAATCTGATCCTCTTGGCCAATAAAGAGGCAGGGTCGTCTTTTTCCCGTTTACCCGTTGTTTCCGAAAAGGATATGGCTCTTCCAACAAGAAGAATGGTTCGAAGGGTGATGAAGGAGATTTTGCGCTCCCCATTGATCCTGAAATCCGGCATTGCTACGGTAGATCAGGCAATGCTCTCGACGCTAAACCTATCTATTTCCATAATTCTCATCAAGACAACATCGAAGGCAGAGTTCGGTTACTATTCCTTGGCGTTACCGATCTCGCTTTTTCTCATTTCCATTCAGAATGCTATCATAAATACTCCGCTTGCTGTCCTCTTGATTACAAAAAAAGGGGGTGATAGGCTGCAGTATGCTGCTTCACTTTGCTACGGGCAGTTTTTCGCCATCCTGCCGGCGGTATTCATTGGGCTTGTTGCGATCGGTCTATTACGTTTCTGGAATCTGGATTCAACACAGGCGTCTGTTGCAGCCGCTCTTTGTTTGGCAACGGTCGGTTTATTGTTTCGAGAGTTTCTCCGTGCCTATTTCTTTGCAAAGGAAACCCCTCTCCGAGTTCTGAAGCTGGACGCCCTCTATGCGATACTCCTTTTGGGCCTCATTGCCTTAGGTTATCTGTTCCTCACAATAAGCGTCCCCACCGTTTTTGTGCTGATGGGGGTGAGCGCCCTTCTCGTGGCTCTGCTTTTCAGTCGTGAGTTAGGCTGGCATTGCCACCCAAAGTCCGTTACAGAGAGTTACTGCGAAAATTGGAAATTTGGCAAATGGGCTCTGTTGGGAGTTCTTGTGACACACATACAAAACTATAGCTATGTTTACCTGTTAGGCGTGTTGTTGACCAGTGTGGCTGTGGCTGACGTATCGGCTGCACGGCTCTTATTGGTACCCCTCGTTTTCGTTGAGTCAGGCTGGGGGAAAATAGTGGTGCCGCACGGCTCGAGGCTTCGTGAGGAGGGTCAGATTGCTCTATTCTTCAAAGAACAGATCCTGGTAAGCCTGGTATTAGCTCTATGCGTTATGGCTTACACCGTCCTATTGTGTACATTTTCTGGGATAATTCAAAACTTTCTATTCACCGAAAAGTATGCGAATTCCCTAGATNNGCGAATTCCCTAGATTATGTTTTATTTTGGGGGATGATTTTTGCCATAAGATTCATATCCCTGAATGCGAGCTATGGACTGCAGGTGACGAAGAATTTTCATACTATCTCAAAGGTTAACTTCGTAACCATGCTTGTGACTGTGGGGTCCGCCTATTTCCTTATCAAAAGCCACGGACCCAAGGGAGGACTCATGGCTCTGATTCTCGGTGGAGCATTGCTCGCTGTTGTCCTGTGGTACTGTTTTGGTAAGACCGTATTCTTCCAAATGAGGGGATTAGCCAACGACAAATTCAGGGAAAAAATACCGCTCAAGATTTCAAAAAGAGGTCCTGTTACCCTATTTGACGATTGAACTGAATCAATAGCGCATATACTCCGTATAGACAGAAATGACCTTCTTTTGTATTGAGGTGGAAGCATTTAACCAACACTGTAGCCAGACCGATAAACAAAAGAGGGAACCCGCAATCCTTTGCTCAGTATGTATCCCCACGTATTGCCGTCCGCACCTCCTAGAAAAGCTGCTGAGAAGTCTGGAAAATCAGGTACTTCCCGACGGGGTGGAAATGGAGATTATCATCGTGGACAATGATTCGCTCAAAAGCGCTGAGCCTGTCGTCTACACATTTCAGGACACGGAGCGCATTCGTTTCTGCTATTTCAATCAACCCATAAAAAACATCAGCCTTACCCGGAACATGGCGGTGAAAAAAACATCCGGCGAGTATATTCTGTTCATTGATGATGATGAGGTTGCTTCTCCCCGATGGCTAAGTTACTTACTGAGAACCCTAAAAGGGTTTGATGCTGACGGTGTATTCGGCCGGGTAGTGCCGGAATTCAGTACAAACGTTCCCAAGTGGATGCACCAGATGGATTTCTTCCACGACTCTGTGCGCGCTACTGGAGCAAAAGCCACATCTAAGTGGGCAGGTAACTGCATCGTCAGAGCCCAACTTCTGAAAGAAATGAGAGAGCCTTTCGATCCGAAATATGGGATTACGGGAGGGGAGGATACCCACTTGTTTGATAGACTGGAGCAACAAGGTGCCCGCTTCGTGCATTGCCAGGAGGCCTGGGTCTCCGAATATTTGCCGCCTAGCAGAACACGTCTTTCATATTTGTTCTTGCGTGGATTGAGAGGCGGGAATGCTCATACACGAAGGAAAATTGAATTCGCCCGGCAAAAACAGGTTGAAATTCGAATCTGGATGGTGGCCAAGGCACTATCTTTTGCGCTGATTAGCCTGATTTTTATGATGACTCTCTATCCCAGTCCAGCTCGCCGTACTAAATGGCTGATGAAGCTCGGCTCAAACATAGGCAGGTTTTTGGCAGCTCTTGGCTGGCATTACAAGGGGTACCGATAAAGCCTTGTCGCGGTTTCTTGAATCAGTACCGGCTGAATTTCCGAAACGGCCGCCTGCCTTATCACCTTCCTTCGGATGATTCATGGGCAGAAGGCAATTCCACGTACCGAGCTTAAGCAACACAGAAAGCGAGCATAGCCTTAAGTTCAGGCAAGATGGTATTTGTTCAGGTGTTTGGAAATGCTGTTTAATTCTCTAGCGAAAGATGTATTATCAATTGTAGTTTATTACTCAGGTCTCATTTACATCCTTAGGTTCTTGGGCAGAAATTATGCAAAAATCCTTCTTTACCACAGTGTGAGCGAAAGTGAAAATAAATTTATTAAAGGGACGAATATGTGGATTTCTTACGTCGTTTTTGAGAAACATATGAATTACATACTAAAGCATTATCACGTAATTTCACTGCAAGAACTTGTTAAATTTTTACAGCAAGGTAAGATCCCACCACAATCAATGGTTATTACCTTTGACGATGGTTTTTCAGATAATTTTTCTTTTGCTTATCCCTATTTGAGACGGCACAAAATTCAAACAACTATTTTTCTCGCGACAGATTGCATTGAGAAAAAGAAAACAATATGGATCCAGGAACTAAACTACTTAATTAATACCGTAGGTGTTCAGAAAGTTATAAGAAGTATACATGCCATGAATGAGAAATATGAAATCGATCAATTGATTATAGAGACGAATTCAAAGAGAACGATCCGGAAGCAGGTTGAAGACTATTTGGCATATGATGTAAACAAGGAGGAACGGAAAAAAATCCTAGGAAGTCTGTTCCGCGAGTTCAATATCCGAACAAA
>JABAOH010008512.1_pt1 | contig 20810 bp, 21 predicted proteins | sample 7062181 | NCBI WGS metagenome assembly JABAOH01 (sample SAMN14538630, study PRJNA623070) | marine sediment metagenome | biome: marine biome [ENVO:00000428]; feature: marine pelagic biome [ENVO:01000023]; material: deep marine sediment [ENVO:00002113]; isolation source: pool of 5 deep marine... | reverse complement strand
AAGAATACTACTGGTGCGTCAACAAAGTAATCGATCAAAATCCAATAATCACTTTAGACGATGGCGCTGACCTGGTAGGCATAATCCATAAAGAACGAACCGAAGCCCTAGAGAACGTGAAAGGAGGCACTGAAGAAACCACAACTGGAGTCATACGACTACGAGCAATGGAAAAAGCTGGAGCTCTCAAATACCCAATCATAGCCGTAAACGACGCGTACACCAAATACTTGTTTGATAACCGCTATGGCACTGGACAGAGCACTCTAGACGGAATCCTCAGAGCCACCAACATTTTATTGGCTGGAAAAAACTTCGTGGTATGCGGCTACGGATGGTGCGGCAGAGGACTCGCCCTAAGAGCAAGAGGAATGGGCGCCAACGTAATTGTCACCGAAGTTAATCCGGTAAGGGCGCTGGAAGCGGTTATGGACGGTTTCCGTGTAACATCCATTGACAAAGCCTCAACAATAGGTGACATTTTTGTAACCACTACAGGGGACATCCATGTCATCCGAAAAGAACACATGCTCAAGATGAAAGACGGTGCCATACTTGCCAACAGTGGACACTTCAACGTAGAAATCAACATACCCGATTTAGAGAGCATATCCTCCTCAAAAAGAACAATCCGACCCAACTTAGAAGAGTACCGCCTTCAAGATGGAAGGAACCTCTATCTACTAGGTGAAGGAAGACTCATAAACCTCGCCGCAGCCGAAGGACACCCCTCAGAAGTCATGGACATGTCCTTCGCAAACCAAGCATTAAGCGTTGAACATTTGACGAAAAGAAAAAAAATGGAACCAAAAGTCTACAGTGTTCCGAAAGAAATCGACGAGCTCGTGGCGAGTCTCAAGTTAAAGGCGATGAACGTGGCAATCGACGAGTTGACAGAAGAACAGAAAAAATATATTGCTTCATGGGAAGCAGGAACCGTTTAATTATTTCGCTCGGAATAAACAACAAACTTTATAATAGGGTTATTTAATAAACATGGCTACGTTGTAGTGGTGATGACATATGGTTAGTAAAGATCAAGGCATTGGCGGATTGATTTTCATAGTCTGTGTAGTTATTGCAATTGGATACATAGTTACATTGTTCGGCTACGATGCAATAGTTAAACCAATTATTAACGTAGGGACTACATCGCGCGTTCAATTTTGGCTAATCGCTATTCCAGTGCTGGTTGCATTCGTTGTTGTGCTAGCCATCGGAGCTTGGATCGGCTGGACGATGGCTACAACGCCGCCCCCAAAGCCAATTGAGGAATTCGAAACCGAAGAAAAGAAAGAGGCAGAAGAAGAGAAAAAGGAGTAAAGGAAGAGAAACAACACATTTCTCTTCTTTTTGTTTCACAGTCTGTGGGGCTTCTATGAGTAAAATCAAAGGGTTAATTCTCTGCGGCGGACCGGGCGTAAGACTCAGACCAATCACATACTATTTTCAGAAAACCATGCTACCCATAGGACAAAGACAAAAGCCCCTTCTAGAATACGTAATTCGACACCTCAAATTTCACGAAGTTGAAGACCTAGTTCTTATGGTTGACTACAAGGCAGAACAAATACTGAACTATTTTAATGACGGCTCCAGATTTGACGTGGAAATCTCATATGTCCATGACAAACCGGAGCTGAAGGGAACAGCGGGCTCCGTGCTAAACGCTTACAAACACGGCGCAGTCAACTCAAAAGACACGTTGCTAGTGTATTATGGAGACATCCTCACAAACATGAACCTCAAAGATTTACTGCAGTATCACCGAGACCAGCGGTCTTCAGCAACCGTTGCTTTAGCCTCAGGTTTCACAGTTAGGGTAGGCTTAGCGGATATGGAAGAAGATGGGAAGATCAGAGGGTTCGTGGAAAAACCGAAGTTAGAAAAACCAGTGAGCATAGGAATACTGGTTTTAAAGGGCGAAACCATTAAGGCGATGGATATGTTGAAAAAGGAACGACGTAGACTAGATTTGATGGGACACGTAATTCCGCACCTCGTAAAAACAGGCAAGCCAGTTTACGGTTATCTATCAGATGCATTCTGGTATGATGTAGGTAGCACTGAAGCATACGAGAAACTGAGCCCAAAGCTTGTTGAGGAAACTTTCTCCTATCTCTTCTAACGAACTTAACACTCATGTCAGTAGATAAATCATTGAATGTTTTCATGCAGAAGGAATTATAAATCTAAAAGGACACCACTAAATACGAGAGACACTTAAAAGAAAAATGTGTTTTGAAAAGTTGGTGCACACATCCATTGGAAGATGACACTATGGCAAGTTCACGTATAACATTGCCCTACGTTGTTGAAGACGATGAAAGGAAAAAGCCTTTCACGCAAGACATGGAAACCGCTGCTATTCTCTGCCTAGCAGAAGCAAAAAGGAAAAAGCCGCGTATCCTCGGGACCTCACAGGAGAAACTTTCGTTTATCTCCAAACTATACTATCCTTTGTGGACAATTCCTTGGGACACCGACTCTATAATTGTTGATGGGCTGGAGATATTTTCTCACACGACCACGTACACGAAACCTCCAAATGTGAAGGTTTTCGTTGAAGATCTTCAGAGGAGCAAAACGCTTCGCGAGCTTTTTCGAAGCGTCTTAAAGAAGCATACAAAAACTTTTGAAGATTTCATCGATACGACTCAAATTTCCATGAATGCTATTGTGGCAGACAAGGAGACGCTTGCTATAATCTTACAGTATATCACGCAAAAACTTACCTCTAAGGAAAGGACAACAGCACCTATCGCATTAATTCCGCCGAAGCTTGATGAGAAGGTGGCGCTGGGAAGAGCTGAAAAACTGTTTGACAATTGGAGATTGACTCAGTCAGAGATACAGGGTTTACAGTATGCTATCAATGTTCTAAGCGAAGAAACCAAGTATCATGAACAAAAAATTGCGAGTGAAATTGAGCAGATAAAAGAAACGTTTGAAAAAAAGATTTCTCGCATCAAATCAGAGGTAGATAAAAGAATTGAACAACTGACGACTGAGCGGAACGCCAAAACTAAAAAAATATTTGAGACTTCTGAAAAGGAGCTGAAAGGCGCGCTTAAAGAGAAAGAGAAGCATGAACAAAAACTGGAGAAATTGGAAAGAAATAAACGTGTTTATCAGAAAAGAAAACAGATTCGTAAGCGTAAGGGCAATGAAGCAGGCGTAGTATATTGGGACCACAAGATAAAAGTGTGCAAAAACAAGATTTCTGAAACTAAAGGAAAACTAAAAGTTCTCTTACAATTTATCGAAAACACTCGCAAACAAAGTGAACTCGGCATCAAAAAATTGAATTATAGCTATGAGGGGACAATTGCCAAGGAAAGAAAGAAAGTTTTAGATGTCGAAAACTTGCGAGATTCTCAGATTAAGATGACACAGAAAGAAATTGAAGAACTAATGTTAGAGACTTCGTCAATAACAAATCTAATTGGACAACTCATAGAACAGAAGAGACTGCATGCATCTCAGCTCAAAGAATTAACGATTCCATGGAGACCAAAAAAGACCACTTTAATTAACGTGCCATTCTACGTGTTTCGATACGAAACCGAGACGAAATCTCGATATCATGTGCATCCGCCCGCGGTCGCCATGGGTTATGAAGGCATCATAAGGAAGATTCAAAAGGTCATTTGGAGCTTCAGTCTTGAATCTCGAATCAAACTTCTCTTGCATCTCAAATCAAAAGCATTGGAGGAAATGTTTATTTCAAGGTTTGCCGAAAAGATGCGAAATGATAAAGCTCTACTGGAAGTAGTGCATAGAATAGGCTCTCTCAACAATCTACTTAATACCGAAAATTTCGGAGAAGCATTGGCTAAGGGGATGGAAGAACTTAAAGTAGAGGGTTGGATCACTCAAGAAGAGAAGGATACAATATTAAAAGTCTATACCTAATCAAACAAAGCTTCCTTCAATAGTTATAAAAAACTGACTTACTAATTTCCATTAAGGGGATACAAATTGGCTTCCGATGATAAACGGCTGGAACGAAAACTCTTGCTGAAGAGAACTTTCCCGCGAATAGAACTTTTTGATATCGGAAAAAAATTTAACATTCCATATTTTGATCGCTTCGAGAGCGGGTGGGACATCAATGAAGACGATGCATCTCTTGAGATAGCGTCAAAAATAAGTGATACGCAACTCAAGAAAGTCTTTGATAAGCATTTGCCTCGCAAGTGGACGGTGTTTAGGGGCACACACTACACGTTCGAAAACGGAAAACTGCGCCTAGAAGGGTCTGATAAAACGATTCGAGCCAATGTTTATCAAGCCAAGAAGAAGTATGGAAAAAACTGTGTCGCCATTTTGAAGACGTTAGTGGAGGCGGGTAGAGGCTGTAGCCTAAATGATATTAAAAAAGGCTTGAGACGAGGCGTTGATCCGCTTCCCATACTAGCGGAACTTGAACAATTAAAGGTCATCACTACATCCTATAAGGGTGGTCAGTATCGAGAGTGGAAAATACCGGAGGAGGTTTCTCCAATGGTTCAAATGGAATTGGGAATCGTTATGCCCACGCCTCCAAAGATAAGTGCCATCCCTGATGTTGGAATGGTAGAAGCAGATTATATGTTGGAGGAGCACCAAAGAATCGATGATAAGGATAAAGAGCTTGAGCAATACTTAAACAACCTGTTAAAACATCGTTTAGGCGCAACTATTAAATTTGGAAAGACTTTCTCCGTAACTTCTCTGGCAAGCTACCTTCTAGACCTCTTTGGTCCCATCTTGTACTTTGACAGTTTGCTCAGCATCACTCAACAGTACGGACTGGCTGACGCAGAGATTACACATGAACACGGAAAGACGGGCATGCGGACTGGTTGGAACCTCTCCTTGTTTGGTGAACCTGGAACAGGGAAAAGCTTCTCTGTTAGGGACATGATTCTGGGAAAGCCAGATGCAAAAATCTTTCCCCACGGTATTCCTGGGCGCAACCGTTATGCTGGAGGAATGACACCAGCCCGGTTCATCAGAATTGGTCAAGCTTATGTGAAACGAACCTTCAACTTCATCATTCCAGAGTTTAACGACTGGTTCAAATACAAGGGCATGGTGGAACCGTTGAAACTAGCGATGGAACGGGGAGAAATCAAATATGAAATGCACCGTGAGGTTATTGGGCCGTACCGTTTCAATTCATACTTTAGCGTAAACTACAACGTGTCGACCTATGGTAGAGGATATGAAGTGACCGTTAAGGACCCGAATTTCAATGCTATCGAGGACAGAATGCTTTGTCGACTGCACAGATTGACAAAACAGCGTTACGTGGAGATTGCTCAGAGCCAAATGAGACTGGCCTTCGGCAAGATTGACATCAAAAAGGGCTCTCAACAAATTCGAGACCACCTAACCCTCGTCTATGCGATAGAGAGAGGGCATCCGTTGGTAAAGGGGCAGTTTCCATACAAGCCTGTGATGATTACTCCTCAAGCCTATAACTTAATGGGGAAAGCTAGAGAAGCCATTTTAGAGCTAATTCCTCACGAGTTTGTGAGGTTTTCGGCGCGCCTAGAGAACCGCGCCATTCGATTTGCTTGTGCCGCTTCTCTTCTCAACTACTTCCGTTCAGATTTAGATTACATACCAGTGAGTGAAGATGCATTGAAGTATGCGGTGCAACTTTATGTTGAAGAGGCGTCGGTGAGGTCTAGGGAAGAGTTTAAACCCAGAGAAGTTTTGGAGAAACTTGCTTAACTGGCAACTCCTAACACGGATTCAATGAGACTTCTGTACGCATCTGAGACATTCATATTGTTTTCGTCTGCATGCGCTTTAACCTTCATGTGAACAACCCTCTCAATCTTAGGTCTCACATAAAGCGAAATCGGCGGCTTCAACTCTTCTCTCAGTCTTATCGTTTCCATTTTATCTTCAGGAGAAACTGTGGAGATGGTCCAAGCTCTCTCCAAAATGAAGAGCAGTATCATGGATTTTTCGTCTTCTGCTTTTGATATAGTTACCCAGTTTTTTCCCGGCGCTTTCTTGCCAGTGGCTTCTTCGTATGGTACGATTTGGAAGTGTTCTCGGATTGTTGCTGGAGCTTCTTCTAGGTTGGTTATGATTTTTCGATGAAGCTTATCATTTTCATCTGCATGAGTCAAGGATATGATATCGTAGTACAATTCTTCAATTTGGCTTTTTTGGAATAACATCGTGTTTCCTTCGAGTTGAGCGAAACGTTTTCCGGGTGGACACTTCACTGCTTTCACAGTAGCTTTGTTTAGCTCTTTGTCTTGACAGACTTTGAAGAGCCACTTACCTGTGAGGAAATCTTTAACTCGGTAGAAGCGTACTTCGCCTTCTCGCAGTTGTCGTAGACTTAGGTCGAACCAAGCGTCGTTGGGTCTCTCTTCAACTCGAGTGATTTTGATTTGGTTTAGGTATTGCAAGGGAACATCAACCTGTTTTTCAGTTTGACACTTTAGAATAGATAATTGAATGCTTAAGTTTAATGGGTTGGCTACTGCAATTGCTCTCTTAAATCCCCTCTTTTTTATTATCAATTTCACAAACATTCTGTGGACTTATATCTAGGATTTGAAACATGGTAGATACAAGTGTTGGAGAGACTGTGAGATGTGTCAATCCGAGACAGAAACACACGAGTGTTGTGGTCAGACATTTAACACAAAGGCAGAACTAGATGCACAATGAAGGTTGTTGCTCTTAGCCTGACCAATCCAACCTCAAAGACAAATAATCTCCTCTCTGTTTATAACTGTTATTTCGGGAAGAATCTTCTGGTGCTTCAGAAAAAAGAAAATAGTTAGATATTCAGTGTTTACTTCATCATGCTAGCGCGCGTACGTCTTAAACTTTGCTTGACAGCTTCTCAATAATTTGTTTCATTTTCTTCCCCAAACGCATCCTCACAGCAATTAAGTAACTACTATAGTCCCTTACAGCTATTCCTACGCCTGATACGGCTATGCCTAGGACAATGTGCATTATAGGATAACCTGGAATAACTATCACCATCCAACTCAATGGGTCATCTGTAGAAAAAACATTTTCCACCGCAGGAACCTTCCGTTGCACCTGGCCAAACCAGGATATGAAAGCGTCGTAGACTAAAGGGATATTAAGCAATCCTATGACTATTCCTGTGTGTAGGAAAAAGCATGCAATAATTATCTTGGCTGCTGTATCCACTTCTTCTGCTAAGTACCCTACGAAAAAGTTGGCTACTACAGGTATAACAAACCAACCATACGGAGTAAAAAATGGGTAGAATACCGCCAGCAAGTAAGAAACCAGTAAAACAAAAAAGTAGAAACTACCAAAAATGACAAACACAAATCTTGAATTTATAGAAGTAACCGACTCATCCATCAACAAGACTCTCTACTTATTAAAAGAGTAAAATTGAGTATTTAGTGTTTACTTCATCACGTTATATATCTTGTAACCAAAGACCACTACTATTAATGCTATTCAAATCACTACAATAAAGGCTATCCATGTTGGAAATTCTGATGGGTTATATTCACTTACTTGGATCGCCCAGCTTCCTATTGGTCCGTAAACTCCATAAGCTTGAATTTTCAAGTAGAAACTGCCTGTCATTTTCAGTAAACGGATGTCGGAGATGTCTACCCCATTAGTGGAAAGTGTGAATTCCTGCAGTTTTTCGTCTGTAGAGGCGTTGTAAACTTCTACGACGAATCGCGCGACGAGCGAATATTGACTAGGATAATCAATACCCACTGAAACCAGCCATTTTTCGCTTGTTATATCGAAGGTAATTGTGGTTAGATTCATCGATCCCGATCCCGCTACGGCAGGGATGATTTTTATCCAATCAGAAGGAGGCCGGTAAGTCAAAGCTAACCCCATGCCAACCGCAAATAAAACAACACCGATAACGAGAACCAGTATATACCTGATTTCCTTCATACCCACCCCATAAAAGATAAAATTGAGAAGTTTATAACACTACCTTTTAGAACACACGCTGGGTCACCCGTATTGCTCTTTATGAGTGAGGGAGGGGAAGCCCCGTAATATCGTGTTGGGTATAATCTTCTTTGCGGTCGTAAGAAACATTCTCATTTTCTCTTCAGAAAAAGGCTTCAACCCATCAAATTTCGGATCAACCGTTTCCACATCGCCTTTATAGTTTTGTATAACATATTTTCTGCACCCTCTTATTCGCTGGCATATCTCCTCAATGTCTCGTTCGTCATGAAGATCAGGAACCACTGTGGTTCTAAACTCATATTCAACTCCATCTTGCAGTAAAAGGTCTATGGTTTCTTCAATTTTCACAATCAGGTTCTCCACGTTAACACCGCACACTCTAGAGTATTTTTCCACGGTTAAAGGCGCTTTAATGTCCATGGCTATGTAGTCCACAAGCCTCTTGTCAATAAGTTCTTTTACCATCACAGGATTTGTTCCGTTAGTGTCCAGTTTCACCAAGAAGCCGGTCTCCTTTATTTTCTCACAAAGCTCCAGCAGATCACTGTGGATTGTTGGTTCTCCACCTGTAATGACAACGCCGTCAATCCATCCTCTACTCTTCTTTAAACGATCTTCTATCTGTTCAAACGGAATGGTTGGCAACTTTTCAGGATGCAGAACTAAGTTGACATTGTAGCAGAACGGACAGCGCAAGTTACAGCCTGCTAGAAAGATGACTGAAGATATCTTTCCATCCCAATCAACTAGGCTGATGTCGATGAACCCTTTGATTTCCATGGTTGGCGCCATGTGAAGTTTAATGGAACCCTTATTTGTTGTTTGTGCTGCGGATATGCATAACATGAATTGCGAAAAAATGGACTACAAGAATAAGCACGAAATAAGCTTCTTTTTTTCTCAAATGCGTCAATTCAGCGACATGATAAAACTTTTATATGGAGCATGTGGTTTGAATATTTCATTGTTGGTAACTGTTGATGTTGGAGCCTAGCAAGAAGCCTTTGAATGTGCTGACGAAACAGTTGAACAACCAGCTTTCTGTAACGTTAAAGAACGGAGTGGAGTATAGAGGCAGGATGATTCGTTGTGATGGTTACATGAATATTCTTTTAGAAGGAGCCTCTGAACACGTGAAAGACCAGCTGACCGCAAACTACGGAAGCATTCTGGTTCGTGGAAACAACATCCTATACATTACAATTAAAGGTTCCTACTAAGAAGTTGAAGACGCCCCTTTTACGTATGTCAGGGCTTCTTTGAGTCGAGTTTTTGTGTTAAATTTTCTTCGAAAAAAATGTACCACGTTTCTTACATCCCGCTTAAGGAGCTGATCAGCGTTTGGGTGATCTTTCTTTACGTATTGGGGCCAGTCGATGATGAGGATGTGCTCGTCTGGTTTGACGATGATGTTGAATTCGCTGAGGTCAGCGTGGATAACTCCGACTTCTAGGTAGGCTTTCCGCACGTTGAATAGTATCTCGTCAAGTAGGTTTTGAGGCTCTGATATTTGGGTGTAGTTGGTTAGTTCAGCGCCTTCAATCATACCCATTACGATGACGTGTCGGTTTTGTTGGATGGGTTTTGGTACAGATATTCCGTGAGGGTGGACAAGTTTGAGTGCCTCGAATTCTTTTTGGGCGGCGAGTCGGGATTGGTATAGCCAGCTTATGTGTTGGCGTTCTGCTATGTAGGTTCGTTTGCGTTTGGTTTGGCGGAAGCTGGTTCGGCCTAGTCGGTGGAATTTGACGGCGACTTGTTGGTTGTTTGGTGTTAGTGCGTCGTAAACATCGGCTTCTTTTCCTACGCCTAAGGGTTTGCCGAAGGCTTCTAGTGTGTTGTTTTTTACGAGGGCGTTGATTGCTAGGCAGTCGTAGCCTGCTGTATTGAGTTGGTAGCCTGTGTATGGTCCTTTCCAGATTCTGATTAAGCGTAGTTTGCGGAGGCGGGGGAGGCGGTATGTTACTTCTTGTTGGGTGAGGTTTGCGAGTTTGGGAATTGTGTCTTCAGGGACGTGTTGGTGGCGGCTCATGCCTAGTTCGATGGCTAATAGTACACGGAAGTCTTCGGGTTGGAGTTTGCGGAAAGCTTTGACCGCTGTTTCAGTTGTTGACATAGCTAAGAAAAATAACGAGGAGAGTCATTTAAGGACTTACTCCCGCTAGCACTTTACTAAGCATTCTTATCCTTACTAAAGAAAAATAGATAGGGAGTAAAGACACATATAGAAGGTCAAAACTATTTGTTTTTATCAAAAAATTCTTCAAGCTTTCTCATTTCTGGCCTACTCAAAATTTCTGCGCATCTTCTAGGGTCAAGAGCCCTAAAGTTTAGCCCAAGCGTCACCAAAACTCTCTGAACGCCCTTCGCCAATCGAGGAGCCACCAACAACCCACGAACCTCACGACTCACCGTTGAACGAACAGAATCCACATATCTCGCCAACTGAAGAGCCGCATCACGCCCAGCAGTCTTCCGCTTAATCTCAACCACCACAAGTTTTCCATCCTTATCAATTCCGTAAACGTCTACAAATCCAGGTTCAACTTTTTTCTCGTAGGTGATAGGTTTAAAACCAGACTCTACAATCTCCGGCTCAACCAAAATCGCCCTCTGCATATCCTCCTCACTTGCATAAAGCGAAAACTTTCCATTGTCAACCAAACTAAACGCAGAAAGCAAGTAAACACGATCAAAAAACACTCTAACAGACTCAGAAGGCTTCCTTCGAACAGCCCGAATCTCCAAAACACCATCAGACGTACTGGTTTGAAACAAGCAACCCGGCGGCTGCCAATTCACCGGCTCATACCCAGTAGGACGATGAACCAAAACCGAACCGTCCTCCTTTATCATAACAATCCGTTCACCCGGCTTCAGCTTCGAACTTGCTCTACCCCTATACTCCACCCAACAATTCCCAACTATGACAAGAGCCTTACGCTCTGAAAGCGCTTTTCTAATGAGCCTCGCCGCCTCTTCAACAGTTGGATTTTCCACAGCCCCAAGAAGCTTTCGACTTGACACTTCAATTCGCCAACAACCTTTAGAAGTTGAAGAACACAGATAAAACTTCTGAAGAGCCATGGCAGAATGGACCAAAAAACGCGAGGTCATGCACCACTATGACTCCTCAGCTTCTGTCTACGATGCTCAATACGCTGAAGAACAAAACGCAAAGATGGAGGCAGCGTTAAACAGCATAAACATTAACAAAGACAGTTTCGTGCTGGACGCAGGCTGCGGAACCGGACTGCTACTCAAATATATCAAGTCGGCGAAACTCATTGTTGCTTTAGACATTTCATTAAAAATCTTAAAGAAGGCGAAAAAACGCGTGAAACAACTCCCCAAAGTTGCGGTCATCCGTGCTGACGCTGACTCTATGCCCTTCCAAAACAATGTTTTTGATGCAACTTTCGCGATAACCTTGTTGCAGAACATGCCAGACCCTCTAGTAACGCTTCATGAGATGAAAAGGGTGAGCAAAGACCATGCAACCATTGTTATCACCGGATTAAAAAAGAAGTTTTCCCAAGAAGCTTTTGTGAAACTTCTCCACAAGGCGGGATTACATGTTTCCATTATGAAAACGAACAGTCAAATAAATGAGACTATCGCCATATGCAGGAAGGCTGGAGGAGAGAACATTTAAAAGATGCTGTTGGATGGTATAAAGTGTGATGGGTTAAAATGCCAACACACGGATCATTGTCAAAGGCTGGAAAGGTTCGTTCACAAACTCCGAAGATTGAGCGGACGCTTAAGAAAAGCCATATCCCTAGGTTGCGATGTCGACGCAACTACGAGAAACGGGTGATTCTTCAGCGGGAGTCAGGTCAAAACTGGGGCGGCTCACGGCGGCGACGACGACGACGATAAAAAAAGGTTTCTGAAAACATAGCGTTTCTTTCAGATTTAACAGTTTCAAAATTTTAAGTTACTACACCCATGCGATGCAACTCGTCTCGGAGGCTATCTCTTGTTTGTTTTAGCCTCTGCCTCTGTTCCATATACTCGTCACCGCCAATTTTGCCAGCTTTAAAGTCTTCGTCGAGCTTCTCCATTTGAGAATCAATATCTGAGAGTCGATTTCTAAGCTGATCCATATAAGACACTGCTGTTGTGGGCTCTAAGAGTTGAGTCGGCGTGAGTGATGCTTTGATAAATCCATCCTCAATTCTTAGTATTCTGTTGGCGGCTCTTGCCACATTGGGATCGTGGGTGACCATAATGATGGTTTTGCTCAGATCACGATTTACTTTCATCAAAAAGTCAACAACGATCTTGGCGTTAACGGTATCAAGTTCCCCCGTCGGCTCATCTGCCAACAGAACTGGGGCGTCGTTCGCCAACGCCGCAGCTATTGCCACACGTTGCTGTTCTCCACCGCTCAATTCATCGGGTTTGTGCTTGGCGCGGTCTGTTAAACCCACCACCTCGAGTAACGTTTTAACGCGTTCCACTCTCTTGCTGCGAGAGACTCCCATGGCGATCATTGGCAACCCTGCATTTTCAGCGGCGGTTAGAGTCGGTATTAGGTTTAAAGTTTGGAAGATGTGACCCACAGTTTTTCTTCGGAACTCGATGAGTTGTGAAGTGGATAAGGTTGTCACTTCAGTGTTACCAACTAGAACAGAGCCTGCTGTTGCCTTGTCTAGTCCACCGATGATGTTGAGCAGAGTGGTTTTTCCGCTTCCGCTGGGACCAATAATGGAAACCATTTCACCTTCCTTGACGGACATGGTTAGTCCTCTTAGAGCCTGAATTTCAACTTTTCCGATGCGGTAGACTCTGATCAGATCTTTAACAGTTATTTCTAGGCTTTTCAACCTACTCTTACCATCCTCTCAAGTTTTGAAACGTATCTTCTTGCTACTACAATAACAGGGATTATGGTCGAGGCAAATATGAGGGAAACGCAAGACGCTAATAATAAGAGCAAATCTATGGGGAATACCATACGATGGGCTACGATAGAAGAGGAAATAATGTTGGTTGCAGCGATGTTTCCATACACGAATATGAGACCCACCAAAGCACCTAATAAAACAGCGAACGTAACGATAGCCAAGTTCTCCGTTAAAAGCATTACAATTAGCTGTTTATACGACAAACCGCGCACACTCATAAGTGAAGCTTCTCTGCCTCTTTCCTTTAAACTTACCAGAGTCACGAGGGTAGTTCCCACGGACGCAGCTAAAATGGCAAAGACAATACCCAGACGTTGGATATTCGCTATTCCAGTGCCTAAAGGATCGCTCTGCCTTGTTTCAAGCTGTTCTTCAACGGAGTAGACCCAACTTATATCAGAATCAAGTTCCCGAATCTGCTCTGCAACGGTTTTGCCATTTGCTCCACTTTCCAGTTTAACTAATATTTTAGTCGACGCATATGAAACATCATCGCTTAATTCACGGTACAGTCCTTCAGAAATGTAAGACCAATCTGATAAGATAGTATAACCATCGACGTAAGGCCGTATCCCGATTGTTCCATCTGACGGTTCCCTACCGAAAAAGCCAACGATCTCAAGTTCTTTCACAGATTCTCTAAAGGTTACACTGATCACATCTCCTATGTTTAACTCAAGCAGCCTCGCTATGATAAGTTCTATGATAATAGTGTCGTTATTCGATGCCAGTGAATGGAAAGCGTTTTCAACATTGGTACTAGCAAACCATTCAATTTCATAGTATGCCGTGCCGAGCCAAGCTTCAGGATCTACAGCTCTCAAACTCATAGGACCGCCGCTCCATTGCCCATCAAAAGAGTACTCTAAAGTAGCTGACGAAACACTGGGTAGATTGGTTATGTTACTCATGATTGCTGAAGCATTCGTTGTAGAGCTCAATGAAACGCCTATATCAGCGCCCACACTATAGTAGACATCACGGATGACATAATCTTGTTCACTAGCTAAGCTTCCAACCACTTGAAAACTGTAGCCGATAATCAAGGCTATGAGAAACGCAATGGAAGCCAAACGGGCAGAATTCCTTTGAACATTTCTCGTGGCCAGTGCGCCCAAATCGCCCAAAAATCTAGCTGCTTTAGTTGTTACTTGTTGAAACTTTAGGGACCCGCGTATGAAAATCTTAGTAAAGCCCCAGAAGAAAAGTAATGGTCCGATGTAAGTTAAGACGCCATCTAAAATAGTTGCTATTGCTAGCAAAATCATCACGAGAACGTTCCCGCCTATGTAACGCATCATAACCGCGGTCATATTAATGCCTAAGAGAAGAATGCATATCTTGTAAGACCCCAACAGAAGCGCTACCCATGGCCAAGTCCTCTTGTATGGTTTAACATCCTCCACGTACATATACTGTCTTAAAGCATCTACGGCTTCGAGTTTCGAAGCTCTTCTAGCAGATCTGAACGTGGAGAGAAGAGTTATGGCGATGCCGAAAGCGATTGTTATAATAACTGTACTAGATCCCACAATTGGTGTACCCTCAAACTGACCACCAACCGCTTGGATAAAGAACGGATTTAACAGGAGGCTTAACGCTATTCCAGCAACGCCTGCGATTAACCCGATCAAGAAAGTCTCACTTAGAAAGATCTCGAAAAGCTGACCTTTAGAGAAGCCTTTTGTCAATAAAAGACCGATCTCGCGACGCCTCAAATTGAAGGACACATCGGAAACAGTCATCCCCATGTACCATGCCACGAAAAAAACTGGAAGGGCCACCACAATAAACGAAAATCTCATTCCCATTGACAGCGCTTGATACATGCTAAGAGCGAACCGTAGATTGTTTCTTGTAGATAGTCCGTAGGCTGAAACCTTGTTTTCAATTTGAAGAGTTAAAGCAGAAACTCTGTCTTGTGATCTGCTGATGTCCCAAGGGCTGATCAGTGATTCTCGGTTTATGTGCACAAGGATTTCCGTGTCAATCGAGCTGAAATATGTGGGCAACTCATAAATGAAATCGATTAGCCTGGCAAATGTTTCCTCCCAATTTACGACTAGAATATCATAGTCAGGAATGTAGTTTTGGCGTGCAAATATTACAGGAGACACATAGTATTGACTACTGAAGTATTGACCACTGAGAATCGACAATGCGTGATCGTTAAATTCAGCGAACCCAGCAACGGTAAGATTTAAGGGAATATAAATTTGAGTTATGTTGCCGCCGCCAAAATCAACAGTTGCGGTGATGTTGATTCGAATAGTTTCTCCTTTCTGAAGCTTCCCAGCGTTCCGAGAACCACTCCACACGTAAGTCTCATTTTCTAGAATTGATGGAGCACCACCCATCCATCCGCTATACACCTGAGAGTTATTTGATATTCCAACAAGACTAACAAGTCCTAGGATTGTGCTATTGTCGTCAAGTAACTCAGCCGGGTCCCAACTTCGCGAAATCACTTCAGTGTCGTTTACTCCTTCCAAACTAGAAACTGCGCTTGTCACTTCTGTTATATTGGTTGAGGACAATACACGCTCAGGGTAGCTATGACCAGACTCCACAACGATGTCTACTGAAATTTGACTGAGCTGCTGGTCGAGAGCGTGTTTAGCCGCCGTGTCAGCTCCTATGTTTATGCCAGCGAAAAAAGTTGAAGCCAATAAAACTCCTAACAGTAACGCTAGAAACAATTTCCATGAACGGATGAATCGTTTAAACGCGTAGATAAGCGTTAGACTTCTAACCATTTCACGTCTCCTAAGTTTAGTTCAGTGATGAGTTTTTTAAGTTTACGTCTTAGAACAACCAATTCATTTTCTAGAACGGTTTCTCCCTCCACAGTCTAACAGTTTCAAACCATAAGATGAGACAAGCTATGACACCGAAAATGATAGCGACTACGTTGTGGATGCTTCCATTTATCCCATAGAAGACTAGATAAACAATCAACATGGTGGAGAGCCATACAGAATAAAACAGGTAGCGAGGAACAAGAAAACGCCCCAGCCTAGTGAAGAATCTTAGCAGACCAACCTTCACTTCCTGCGTTAAGAAATACTCGCCCGTCCCCTTTTTATCAACCAACCCAAGCGAAAGAAGCTTATCCAGATGATGGGCAGCAACGCTTGGACTGGAAAAGCCTAACGCTCGCTGAACCTCACGAACACCAACAGAGGAACTGGAAGACCTTAGCAGATACCAATATACGAGGAGAGTTTTCCCCTTCAACTGAGATTCAATCACTGCTAAATCAGAAGAGGAAACGTCAGACACGAAACTCGCCCAAAAATAATATAGATTGGCTGTTCAATTATAACGTTTTTTAGACGATTAACATCCAAGTTTCACTTACGTTTTCCAAAGAGTCCCTTACAACCAATTTCATATATACTCGAAGCCCACTTTCAACAGCTTACACGCTTTCTCAAGTTAGGATGACATAACCAAAGAAACAGAGTTCTGGTTTGAATAAAATGCACAGGCAAGTTATGGCTTAACGACACAACTTTTGCAGTAGTTATGCTACATTCAACGCAGAAAAACTTAAACACGGACGCGCTCCCTAACTAGAAAAATTAGATAACACGTCAAATTGTTTGGATTTGGGGATTTGCCATGGGAAAGCTTGAAGACCTAGTCGTTTCAACGTTAGAAAGTTCTAATGAAGGATTGACGCTTGCTGAAATTGCTGAAAGAGTTGGAGAAACTGAAAAGAAAGTTTTCAAGACGCTACGCAAGTTGTTTGAAAAGGGCATAGTTGACTCCCAAAATCGCCGCTATAAACTTTTGCATAGTGAGCGATAAAAACTTAAATTTCTGGCGCATCCAAGGGACAACTCCTATCACTAATTAATCGTACAAATATTAAAGCCGACATTAAAAAGGATATAACTTTTAAATCAAACAGCACATGTAGCCCCTAAAGGTGAAAAATGCGGCCGGGGTGAGGTAGCCTCGACCAAAATGGAGATATCTCCCGCAAAATCCCCATTTTTTCTAAACCATGCATGCTTAAAGCCAGCAATAACCCATATATGGGTTGGGTAGACGCCCACGCCGGTGAAAACTGTGCCCGCAATTCTAGTTAAAAAAGCTGATGGAACAAGACAGCCATTTCAAAGGGGGAAGGTTATCAACACTTGCTTGAGAATGCACGCAAGTAAGCAAATTGCAGAAAAAATTGCTGACAAAATTGAAAACAGATTGTATGATGACATACCAACCAAGAAAATTCTTCAAATGATCTTTAGCTATCTGAAGAAATATCGACCTGTGGTGAAGCACCAAATCGATCTTAGAAGGGCTATTAGCTTACTTAAGCCCAAACCAGATTTTGAACGGTTTATACAGATGCTGCTTGAAGCACACGGATATACAGTGTCCTGCAACCAGATTGTAAGAGGCAGATGTGTTGAGCATGAAGTTGACGCTGTCGCAATCAAAGGTAACAAAACCTATTTGGTGGAAATAAAGCATCATTCTAACCATCACATTTATACAGGCTTGGATGTGCCACGCATAGCACGAGCAACCTTCGAGGACTTAATTGAAGGATTCAATCTTGATTTACATCCAATTGATTTCAGCCAAGTCCTAGTAGTATGCAATACAAAGTTTTCAGAGCATGCAAACCGCTATGCAAGATGCAGAAGTATACGTCAGATCGGATGGAAAACCCCGCCAAAAGAGGGATTAGAACGAATGATCGAAGAAAAGAACCTCCACCCAGTAACGATCTTGAAGGGATTGAATAGAAACAACAGAGAAAAACTCTTGGATAGTGGACTAATTCTTCTCAAACAACTCATCTCACGCGATGTTTATGAACTGTCGAAAAAAACGAAAATTCCTATGAAGCAACTTACAGAACCCGTAAAAAAGGCAAAAGAAATACTATCGCTCAGTAAGAAAGAATATGGAATAATCTGAAATGGGAGCTGATGTGAAGTGGCTTACGTCTTTAACATACCGTGTCGTGGCAACGCAAAGCTAGAGCATATTGTTGAGAAGGTGAAAAATGACTTGAAACTGCAGACTTTTTGGAAGTGCTCTAACGTTATGGCGATTGACCGTTTGGGTTACACAGACCACGGACCAACACACGTGAAAATCGTCGCCAACTCAGCGTTGAAGCTTCTGAGAATCTTGGTTGGGAAAAAGATTTTGCCAAGCATTGTTGAGCATTACGGAATGAGGAATGAAGACGCTGAAGTCGTGGTGGTTCTCGCCTCGATTTTTCATGATTTAGGAATGATAATCACGAGGAACGGACATGAACAGTACGGTGCAATGTTGGCGTTGGATTTCGTAGAGAAATACCTGCAACCAATCTACAGTGAAGAAGAACGTGTCATAATTTGTTCCGAAGTATTACATGCCATAGTCTCTCATGAACCACTGAACAAACCTCTAACCATAGAAGCAGGCATTGTACGAGTCGCCGACGCTCTTGACATGGAGCAGGGAAGAGCAAGGATACCATTTGAAGCGGGAAAAGTGGACATCCACGCAGTTTCAGCGCTCTCAATCAAAAAAGTAGAGATTGAAGAAAGTGAGAAAAAACCAATAGCCATAAAGATAACAATGTCCAATTCCGCAGGCATCTTCCAAATAGATGAGCTACTGAAGAACAGAATTGAAAATTCGGGATTACAGAAATACATTCACGTTGTGGCGGAAATAACTGGGAAAAAAGAGAAAAGAATAATTAGAAAATTCGAAATCTAGTCGCATGCATTTTTTATCCGCGCGAAGATTATTTCTTGCTTTCGTAAAAAAAGATAGGCGCGCGCATTAACTATCAATCGTTCATTTAAGTGATGCCCAAAACATCTGAAGACAGAAAGGTGCACTATACCGACGTGTGGAATATAAAGAGGCTTGGCTAAATACAAGGAAAGGGCACAAGCAGTGTGGGGTATGTCCGAAGGTAGAGATGTGATTCAGCTCGGTTCAATCCGAGTGCGGTTGATATACTTTGATTCTGTAGGAGCCAAATGTAGCTCTGTACTGGTAAGCACTCCTGAGGTCTCCATCTTGGTGGATCCGGGTGCCGCGGGCCTACAACCAAGTTTCCCGTTGTCGTCAGAGGACAAGGCACTTTTCTGCAGGAAGGCGTACGAGCGTATCTGTAGATTTGGTGTGGGGGCGGATGTGATAGTTGTAACCCATTATCACTACGATCATCACCCCTACCCAGAGTGTTTGAATCGTATGGACGCCGTGTTCCGTGGTAAAACTCTGCTGATAAAGGACCCAAATCAATGGATCAATCAGTCTCAGAACAAGAGGGCATTGCATTTCCTGAGGGGGCTCTGTCAAAATTTTGGAGGGCCTGTGAATTTTGAAGANNTTGAAGATTTGTTAGTGTCCCCCAAATTCAGGGTGCAGGAAGACCCTTTCACTTCGCATCAAAAGACTGCAGCCCTCTGGCGGATGGCCAAAGGCAAAAAGAGGAAGGTGTTCCGGGCTAAGCAGGAGTGGTTTAATAAGACCGCAACGAAGTGGCGGGAGGGCGGGTGGGTACCCGATTTCCAAGTGGATGATACAAAAGTTCTGTTAGCGGATGGGAAAGAGTTCACTTTTGGTGAGACAAAACTACGTTTTTCCCCTCCCATGTTCCATGGCCAGTTCTTGGATAAAATAGGTTGGGTCGTGGCATTCACGGTGGAGCACGAGGATAACAGGTTTTTGTTCACTTCCGATTTGCAGGGGCCTATCATAGAAGAATATGCTGATTGGATCACACAAGCTCGTCCGGACGTAATTGTAGCAGACGGCCCTCCCCTGTACGCCTATGGTTTCATGATTGGTAGAGCAGATATAATTCGTGTCGTCAACAACATGTTAACCGTCATGTCTCAGGTTCGGCCTAATGAGATCATCTGGGATCACCACTTATGTCGGGGCCTATTCAGGTCGAGGCTCAAGAAAGTATATTCTTACGCCGAGGAAGTAGGTGTAAGGCTATGTACAGCGGCCGAACACATGGGCCATAAACCTTTGATAGAGCAATTGAAGGAATCAAAGTAGGCGTGCGCATCTAGTAATTCACGATGATGATATGAATTCTTTCAGCCATCTGTCAGCCTTAATCAACTGAGGAAAGGGTTCTAACAAGCTTGAAGTAACTCTTTTCACTTAATTCAGCATTAGATTCCATTAAGCTACTAAACTTGAATTTTTTCTCCCTTACCTTTCTTTTCCTTTAATTTTTTGAATCGTATTTCAAGGACTCCATTCTTGTACGAGGCCTTGGCTGACCTGGGATTCACTTCCTTTGGTAGATATAGCTCCTCGTGGTATTTCCTGTTAGGTGTGTCAACGGAGATTGTTAGCTGCTGTTCCGCCGTTTGAAGGTTTATATCCTTCTTATCTACGCCAGGAAGCTCGGCTACCACCACAACCTCTTCGTCCTGCTCCAACACGTCCACTAGGGTTTTCCTTCGTTCCCTGATTTTAGGGCTGAAGCGACTTCTCACGTTCCCAAACTCCCTTATCCTAGGCTTTCCGTCTGGGCCCACGGAGATAGAGAAGCCGTAAACGTGGGGGCCATGAGCCTTCACACTCCTTTTGTGTGCGGTGAAGGGGCTCCTAAAGGACCGTCTAAAGGCTTCGAGCATCATCTTGTTCATCATTTTCTCCATGCGCTCGAAGTCCTCGAACCATGGGCGTCTCCTCTTTCTGTTTTTTCTCCACCATCTGTCACTCACAAAGATTCCTCCTTCAACAATTGTGCTTCGAAGGGCAACATTAAAGGGTATCGCTGAGACTTTTGATCGAAATTCAAATTCGTTTTGGTCTCCAAATTATAGAAAGGGGAGACGTTCCTTTAAGCTTACAGCGCTTGTCAACGATAAATCATGCATGCATGCCCAACTGAAATTCTGCAAGAATCAACCTTCGGGGACACTGCGAGAGACTACCGCATCAACAGCA
>JABAOH010149688.1_pt3 | contig 20812 bp, 15 predicted proteins | sample 7062181 | NCBI WGS metagenome assembly JABAOH01 (sample SAMN14538630, study PRJNA623070) | marine sediment metagenome | biome: marine biome [ENVO:00000428]; feature: marine pelagic biome [ENVO:01000023]; material: deep marine sediment [ENVO:00002113]; isolation source: pool of 5 deep marine... | reverse complement strand
GGGAATTTTCGGGGCGCTGAACGCGTTGCCGTTTTCCTGGGTGTTCGCCGGGATCGCCGTCCTGCTGGCCGGCGCGTACTGGTACACGAGCAGCGGCGAGTCCCCGGACCAGGGACCGATCGCCTACACCGAAGACGAGATCGCCCATGCACGGCCGTTCCGGGCCGTCCACGAGATGGGCGGCAGCGTGCCGATTCCGTTCCTGCCGACCGACAGGCCACAGCCGAAGATCGCGGTGCCGAGTACATTCTACGATTTCGGGGTGGTCGGCGCCCGGCAAGTCGTCCGGCGCGAGTTCCTCGTGCGCAACGAGGGCGAGGCGCCGCTCACCATCAGCCGCGCCTACACCACGTGCGGCTGCACCGTGGCCGACTTCACCGCCCGCGTCATCGCACCGGGCAAGGCGGCGCTGATCACGCTGATCTTCGATGCCGGGTTCCATGACGTGCGCGGCCAGGTCGTCAAGCGCGGCATCATCATCGAGAACAACGACCGCACGTCGTCCAAGGCGGAGATCTGGGTGCGCGCGGCGGTGGCGCGGAGCTGACGATGACGGGCGTCCTGCGATCCGCACTCCTGCTGGCCGCGTTCGCGCTGGCCGCATGCAGCGAGGGGGTCGGCGACATCGACGTCGCCGACAGCCACGACATGGGCACCGTGGTCAAGGGTGCGCGTGCGGTCGCGGAGCTGCCGGTGCGCAATCTCGGCGACGGACCGCTGACCGTTCTCGGCGTCAGCACGTCGTGCGGCTGCACCAAGGCGACGCTGACCCCCATGGTGATCCCGGCCGGCGACGAGGGCCGCCTGCGCATCGAATACGACTCGGCGGCCCACGAGACCGACCTGGGACGCATTGACCGCTCGGTGTTCATTTCCTCGGACGATCCGGACGAAAATGACGTGCAGATCCGGTTCACCGTATTCGTACAGGGGGACCCCGCCTGACGCGTTGCCGGCCGGGCGGATCCGGAGTCGTGCGAGGCGGGGCAGGGGTTCGCTGAAACATTCTTGCGTTTTTTCATTTCTGTGAAATTCACTGCTTGATTTTTCACGAGCCCCGGTCGACCATCGCGTCCTTCGGCAGGCGTTTCCAGGGAGGACGGCCGGAATGTCCACGGTGAAGCCGCAACCGCGCAGCCAGGGGGCCGCCGGAAGCTCTGAGGGCATTCTCGTCGGCCAGCAGATCCGCGACCTGCGCAAGGCCAAGGGGCTGACGATCTCGGAACTGGCCGAGCGCATCGACCGGTCGGTCGGCTACGTCAGCCAGATCGAGCGCAACCTCTCGGAACTCTCCATCCCCGACCTGAAACGGGTCGCCGAGGCGCTGGAGGTCCAGATCAGCTGGTTCTTCCACCCGACCGCCGCCGTGCCGCCGGTCGAGCGCGACTACATCGTGCGCCGCAGCAACCGCCGCCGCCTCAGCCTGACCGGCATCGGCGTGACCGAGGAGCTGCTGTCGCCGAGCCTGGGCGGTGCCAGCGAGCTGGTGCTGACCCGCATTCCGCCACGCAGCACGACAGGCGAGGAATTCGTGACCCGCAAGGCGGAGGAATCGGGCCTCGTACTGCAGGGGCAGATGGAGCTGTGGGTCGAGGACCGGTACTTCCTGCTCGAGGCGGGTGACAGCTTCTGTTTCCGCCCCGACGAAAGCCACCGCGTGGCCAACCCGGGCGATGTCGAGTGCATCGTCGTCTGGGTCATCACGCCGCCGGTCTACTGAGCATTTTGTCGGAAGGCATACGTGACGATGAACAAAGAGCTCCCCAGGCAGGCCCGGGTCGTCATCATCGGCGGCGGCGTGGTCGGCTGCAGCATCGCCTACCACCTGACCAAGCTGGGCTGGACGGACGTGGTCCTGCTGGAGCGCAAGCAGCTGACCTGCGGCACCACCTGGCATGCGGCCGGGCTGGTCGGCCAGCTGCGGGCGACGATGAACCTGACGCGGCTGGCGCAGTACACGACCGGTCTCTACGAAAACCTGGAGGCCGAGACCGGCCTTGCCACGGGCTTCATGCAACGTGGCAGCATCGGGCTGGCCCTGCACGCCGAACGCATGGAGGAGCTCAAGCGCGGCGCCTCGATGGCCAAGACCTTCGGGCTCGAGGTCGAAATCGTCGGACCGAACGAGATCAAGCGCTACTGGCCACTGGTCAATACCGATGACGTGGTCGGCGGCGTGTTCCTGCCCAAGGACGGCCAGTGCAACCCGACCGACACGACCCAGGCGCTGGCCAGGGGCGCCCGCATGGGCGGCGCGCAGATCTTCGAGAATGTCAAGGTCACCCGCGTCCTGACGAAGGGCCGCCGTGCCGTCGGCGTCGCCACCGAGCAGGGCGACATCGCGGCGGAATACGTCGTCAACTGCGGCGGCATGTGGGGCCGAGAGATCGGCCATACGGTCGGCGTCAACACACCGCTGCATGCCTGCGAACATTTCTACATCGTCACCGAGCCGATCGCCGAGCTGTCGCGCGACCTGCCGGTGATGCGCGTGCCCGACGAATGCGCCTATTACAAGGAGGACGCGGGCAAGCTGCTGCTCGGCGCCTTCGAGCCAGGCTCGAAGCCCTGGGGCATGGACGGCATCCCGGAGGATTTCTGCTTCGACGAGCTGCCGGAGGACGTCGAGCATTTCGCGCCGGTGCTGGAGGCGGCGATGAAGCGCCTGCCGGTGCTCGAGACCGCCGGTATCCGCACCTTCTTCAACGGCCCGGAGAGCTTCACCCCGGACAACGCCTATCTGCTTGGCGCGGCGCCGGAGCTGGAGAACTTCTTCGTCGCCTGCGGCTTCAACTCGATCGGCATCCAGTCGGCGGGCGGCGCCGGCAAGGTGCTCTCGGAATGGATCGTCGAGGGACATCCGCCAATGGATCTGTGGGACGTTGACGTGCGCCGCATGATGCCGTTCCAGGGCAACCGGCAGTATCTGCGCGAGCGCGTCTCGGAAACGCTCGGCCTCTTGTACGACATGCACTGGCCGTACCGGCAGTACGAGACCGCGCGCGGCGCCCGCAAGTCGATCCTGCACGACCGGCTGGCCGCGCGCGGCGCCTGCTTCGGCACCGTCGCCGGCTGGGAGCGCGCCAACTGGTTCGCGCCGGACGGCGTGGAGCCGAAATACGAATACAGCTACGGCCGCCAGAACTGGTTCGACTATGCGAAGGCCGAACACATGGCGGTGCGCGGGAATGTCGGCCTGTTCGACATGTCGAGCTTTGCCAAGTTCCTGGTCCAGGGCCGCGACGCAGAGGCGGCGCTGCAGGCGATCTGCGCCAACGACGTCGGCGTAGCGCCGGGTCGCGTCGTCTATACGCAGTGGCTGAACGAGCGCGGCGGGATCGAGGCCGACCTCACGGTCACGCGCCTTGCCGAGGACCGCTACCAGGTGACCACGGCCGCGGCCGCGGCGGTGCGCGACATGGACTGGCTGCGGCGCCACATTTCCGATGATGCCCACGTGTTCGTCACCGACATCACCTCCGGCCAGGCGGTTCTGCCCGTGATGGGGCCGAATTCGCGCGCCCTGCTGCAGAAGGTGACCGACGCCGACCTGTCGCTCGAGGGCTTCCCGTTCGCCACCGCGCAAGAGATCGAGATCGGCTACGCGAAGGTGCTGGCGCAGCGCATCACCTATGTCGGCGAGCTCGGCTGGGAGCTGTACATCCCGACCGAATTCGCACCCGACGTGTTCGACCGGATCGTCGCGGCGGGCGAGGCGTTCGACCTCAAGCTGTGCGGCCTGCACGTGCTTGACTCGTGCCGGATCGAGAAGGCGTTCCGCCATTTCGGCCACGACATCACCGACGAGGACACGCCGATCGAAGCGGGACTCGCCTTCGCCTGCGCCTTCGACAAGGCCGTCCCGTTCATCGGCCGCGACGCGCTGCTGCGCCAGAAGGAGGCGGGGTTGCCGGCCAAGCGCATGCTGCAGTTCAAGCTGGAGGACCCGGCGCCGCTGCTCTACCACAACGAGCCGGTCTATAAGGACGGTGTCATCGTCGGCTACACGTCGTCGGGCAATTACGGGCATTTCCTCGGCGGCGCCATCGGCATGGGGTACGTGCGATGCGAGGGCGGTGTGACCCAGGACTGGGTCGCCTCCGGCGGCTGGGAGATCGAGGTCGCCAACGAACGCATCCCGGCGTCCGCCAGCTTGCGGCCGATGTACGACCCGCGGGCGCAGCGGGTGAAGGTCTAGGCGGCGGCGATCGCCGGCGTGTTTTGAGGGAGGACGGAGATGACGGAAGCGCGGGCAACAGGACGACGCCGGGGCGGACGGGCGGCCCGGCAGGCGGAACGCGCGGCGCCGCTGCACGACGACCTGCGGCCGGTCCGGCCGGGCATGGAGGGCGGCCGCTACCAGCCGCTGACCGAGGCGGACATCGCGAAGATCCATCGCGCCGCCCTCGACGTGCTGGAGACGGTCGGCCTGTGCGACGCCATCCCGTCCTGCGTCGAGGCGGTCGTCGCCGCCGGCGGGCGGCTGAGCGACACGGGACGGCTGCTGTTTCCGCGCACGCTGATCGAGGACACGATCGCCAAGGCGGCGCGGCGGTTTCCCGTGCACGCCCAAAATCCGGCACAGGACATGGAACCGTGGGGCAAGCGGGTCTATTTCGGCACCGCCGGCGCGGCGGTTCACATGGTCGACGCGATGACCGGGGAGCACCGCGACTCGACCCTGGCCGACCTGTATGACATCGCCCGCCTGGTCGATACGCTGGAGCATGCGGCGTTCTATCAGCGGTCGGTCACCACCCGCGACATGCAGAGCGGCCACGACCTCGACATCAACACGCTGTACGCCTGCATTTCCGGCACCACCAAGCATGTCGGCACCAGCTTCGTGTCGCCCCGCAACGTCGAGGAGGGGCTGCAGATACTGCATCTCGTGGCCGGCGGGGAGGACAAATGGCGCGCCCGCCCGTTCGTGTCCATGTCATGCTGTTTCGTGGTGCCGCCGTTGAAATTCGCCGAGGATGCCTGCGCCTGCCTGGAGGCGGCGGTGCGCGGCGGCATGCCGGTGCTGCTGCTCTCGGCCGGACAGGCCGGCGCGACCAGCCCGGCGGCGCTGGCCGGCGCCGTTATGCTGCAGGTCGCCGAATGCCTCGCGGGTCTCGCCTACGTCAACGCGATCAAGCCCGGCGCGGTGGCGATCATGGGGCCGTGGCCGTTCGTCTCCGACCTGCGCACCGGCGCGATGAGCGGCGGCAGCCCGGAGCAGGCGCTGCTGACCGCCGCCTGCGCGCAGATGATGCACCATTACGACCTGACCGGCGGCGTGCCGGCGGGGATGTCCGACTCCAAGGTGCCGGACGCGCAGGCCGGGTACGAGAAGGGCTACACCAATGCCATCGCGGGCGTCGCCGGCGCCAACATGGTGTACGAGTCGCTGGGCATGCAGGCGAGCCTTCTGAGCACCTGCCTGGAGAGCTACGTGATCGACAACGACATTCTCGGCGCGTCGATGCGCATCGCGCGCGGCATAGAGGTGACCGACGACAATCTCTCGGTGGAGGTGATCCGGCGGGTCTGTCTCGACGGGCCGGGACATTTCCTCGGCCACGAGCAGACCCTGGCGCTGATGCAGCGCGAATATGTCTATCCGGTGGTCGGCGACCGGACGAGTCCCAAGGAGTGGAAGGAGATCGGCTCGACCAATGTGGTCCAGAAGGCGCAAAAACGGGTGAAGCAGATTCTCGGATCGCACTACCCCGCGCATATCGGAGTCGAGGTCGATCGGGCGATCCGCGCCCAATCGGGCATCCGGCTGCCGCGGGATTTCATGCGCCCCGGCAACGGCCGCTGGTAGGGATCGGGTACGTGGCGTTCGTACCGAGCGACCTCATCCTTCGAGACGGGCCTTCGGCCCTGCTCAGGATGAGGACACAAATATCGGAGCCTCATGCTGAGGAGGCGCGGAGCGCCGTCTCGAAGCATGAGGTCGCGCGGCGTCGATAGCTTATTCTGGCAGGAGGCAGCGATGCAGACACATGCGAGGGCCGTCATCGTCGGCGGCGGAATGATGGGGGTGGGGCTGGCCTATCACCTTGGCCTCGAAGGCTGGACCGACACGCTGCTGATCGAGAAGGCGGAGCTGACCTCCGGCTCCACCTGGCATGCGGCCGGCCAGTGCCCGAGCTTCATCGGCGACTACAACATGGCCAAGATCCACCATTACGGGAACACGCTGTACCCGAAGCTGGAGGCGATGACCGGCCAGTCCGCCGGCTGGCACGGCTGCGGCGGGCTACGTTTTGCCACCACCCCGGAGGAGGTCGACTGGTTCCGCCACGTCGAGGGAATATCGCGCAATATCGGCTTCCGCATGGACGTGATCGGTGCGGAAAAGGCGAGGGAGATCAATCCCTTTCTCGAATCTCTTGACGGTGTGCTGGCAGTGGCGTGGACCCTCGACGACGGGCATGTCGACCCGGCCGGCTGCTGCAACGCCATGGCCAAGGCGGCGCGCGACCTGGGTGTCAAGCTTGAACGGCACAACCGGGTGCTGGACATCCGCCCGCTNNCGCCCGCTGCCCGGCGGCGAGTGGCAGGTGGTCACCGAGAAGGGCGAAGTGACCTGCGAGCACGTCGTGAACGCCGGCGGCTGCTATGCGCGCGAGATCATGAAGTGGGTCGGCGGCGACGCGCCGATCACCAACATGGAGCACCAGTACATCGTCACCGAGGCGATGCCGGAGTTCCTCGCGCGCAACGAGGAAATCCCGGTGATGCGCGATCCCTACGTTACGGCCTACTACCGGCAGGAGCAAAAGGCCGGCCTGATCGGCATCTACGAGCCGAACTGCCGCGAGGCCTGGGCCGACCGCGGCGGCTATCCGGAATGGGAGTCCGAGAGCGAGCTGTTCGAAGGCGACCTCGAGCGGGCGGCGCCCTGGATGGAGCGCTGGTTCGAGCGCATGCCGATGTTCGAGAAGGCCGGCATCAAGCGCATCGTCAACGGCGCCATCCCGCACACGCCGGACAACAATCCGCTGCTCGGCCCGGCGGCGGGCCTGCGGAATTTCTGGATGTGCTGCGGCTCGGCGATCGGCATCGCCCAGGGTGCCGGCTGCGGCAAGTATCTGGCGCAGTGGATGGTGCACGGCGATGCCGAGATCAACATGGCCGGCCTCGATCCGCGGCGCTACGGGCCCTGGACCAGCGAGAGCTATGTGCGCGCGATGTCGTTCCAGGACTATGCGCACATGTATGTCCTCCATCTGCCGGGCGAGGAACGGCCGGCCGGGCGTCCGGTCCGGACATCGACGCTGTATGAAACGCTCAAGGCCAAGGGCGGGGTGCACACGATGGCGTTCGGATGGGAGCGGCCGAAATGGTTCTCGCTCGACGGCCGCGCAGAGGCGCCGGGCTTCCGCCGCAACAACACGCACGAGGTGGTCGCCGCCGAATGCCGCGCGGTGCGCGAGAGGGTCGGCATTCTCGACCTCTCCAGTTTCGCGAAGTTCGAAGTCGCCGGGCCGGACGCGGAGTCCTTCCTCAACCGGGTCTACGCCAACGCCATGCCGAAGAAACCGGGTGGTGTCGTGCTCGCCCACATCCTCGGGCCGACCGGCCGCATCCGCGGCGAGTCCACGATCACGCGCCTGGCCGATGACCGGTTCTACATCCTGTCCGGCGCCGCCTGGGAAATCCGCGATTACGACGCCCTGACGATGGCCCGGCGGGACGGCGAGACCGTCGAGATCGCCAACGTCACCGACGATTGGGGCGTTCTGGTGGTGGCCGGGCCGAAGTCGCGCGAGGCCTTGGCGACCCTCACCGATGCAAGCCTTGCCAACGAGGAATTCCGCTGGCTCTCGGGCCGCGAGATCACCGTCGCCGGCATCCCTGTGCGGGCGCTTCGCGTGAACTACGTGGGATCCCTGGGCTGGGAGCTGCACTGTCCGATGGCGCGCCTGAAGGAGCTCTACGACGCCGTATGGGCGGCGGGCACAGCGCACGGCATCGCCGATTTCGGCGTCTACGCGGTGAACGCGCTGCGCCTGGAGAAGGCCTACAAGGGCCTCGGCGCCGAGCTGACCAACGAGATCACCCCGGTCGAGGCCGACATCATGCGCTTCGTCAAGCTGGACAAGGACTTCACCGGCAAGCCCGAGGTTTCCGCGGCCGCCGCGAAAGGTCCGTGGACCAGCATCGTCTACTGCGAGGCCGCGGCCGGCGATGCCGACGTTCATGGCGGCGAGCCGGTCCTGGCCGGCGACCGCGTGATCGGTGTCGCCACCTCGGGCGGCTACGGCCACACGGTGCAGAAGAGCCTCTTCTTCGCCTATGTCGAGCCCGGCTATGCCGGGCCGGGCCAGCGTTTCGAGGTCGAGATTCTCGGCGACCGGCGGCCGGCGACGGTGCTGGCCGAACCGGCGTTCGATCCGGGCAACGACGCGCTGCGGTCATAACGGAACGCGGCGCGCCGTGGCGGATCAGATCGTGCGGGACAGGGCAAGATCGAGCGACGCGAACGCGACACCCGCGGCGATGGCGCGGTCGGTCATGCGCTGCAGGGCGAGATGGAAGGCGCCGGGGTCGATGCCCGGGCGCACGCAGTCGACGATTTCCTCCCGCACCGCATGGGCGAAGGCGTCGAGAGCCACGCTCGCGCGGTACATGAGAAGTGTGGGGTCCGTTTCGAACTGACCCGCCTTCAGGCCGTCAAGGAGGCCGGCCTGCCGATCCACCATGTCGGCGAACCGGTCCAGATGAGGGCTGTGCGCGTGCCCGCCGCGCAGGTCGAAGGCCGTTTCGACCGCAAGGGCGAGCATCGAACGGATGGCGCTGAGCATCGGGATGGCGCCGTCGAATGCCACTGCCTGCGTTTGCGGACGTGCCATATCGTGCAAGTCCGCGCTATTGGCGGCCGCGCGCCGACTCCCCGTTTCCTGCGCCCGGGTGCCGTGAATTTCCATCGTGTCGAACATTCCGATCCCCTTTTTACCGTCGCCGTGCGCCCGCGCCGGGCGTTCCGGGCCCTCCCGGACGTTCTGCCCGGTTGGCCACCGAAATTTCGGTTAAGTGTTTGTTAAGCTTCTTTGTACCGCAGATTTGCACCCTGTGGTAGCAATATCGCCTTGGTTTTTTCTAAAATGCAGGGAAGTTCGACGCGTTCGCCCGGGAGACGGAGACCCCTGCACTCAACCCAAGGCTCCTGATTTCGCGCTTTCCGGCCAGCGATCGCGCACTGACAAGAAGGTGACGGTTCCGGCACAGTTCCGGCCCGTTCTGCCGCCGATCATTGCGATTCGGCGATGATGCCGGTCCGGTGAGGAAACGCAATGCCGTTCGGCCTTCTCAAATACGGGTTTTCAAAATCCTGTCCGGCACGGCGGCAGATTCCGGCCCGCCCGGATTTGAAGCGCAGCTACGACGTGGTGATCATCGGCGGCGGCGGGCACGGGCTGGCCGCCGCCTACTACCTGTCACGGTATCACGGCATCACCAACGTGGCGGTGCTCGACAAGGGCTATCTCGGTGGCGGCAATACCGCCCGCAATACGGCAATCATCCGCTCCAACTATCTGACGCCGGAAGGGGTCGCGTTCTATGACGAATCGCTGCGCCTGTTTAGGGGGTTGAGCCATGAGCTCGACTTCAACATCCTCTATTCGGAGCGCGGCCACCTGACGCTGGCGCACACCGATGCCGCGATGCGCACAAGCCGCTGGCGCGCGGAGGTCAACAGCCATCTCGGCGTCGAGTCGCGGCTCGTCTTCCCGGACGAGATCGCCCGCATCGAGCCGACTCTGAACCTGTCGCGCGCCGCCCGCTACCCGGTCCTCGGCGCGCTCTACCACCTCCCGGGCGCGATCGCGCGCCATGACGCGGTCGCCTGGGGCTACGCGATCCGCGCCGCGGAACGCGGTGTCGAACTGCACCCGTTGACGGAGGTGACCGCCATCGAACGGTCGCGCGGCAGGGTCAGCGCCGTCGTCACGAGCCGCGGCACGGTCCGGTGTGGCGCGGTAATCCAGGCCGTCGCCGGGATGAGCTCCGTCGTTGCCAGATTGGCGGGAATTCGCCTTCCTGTCCGTTCGATCCCGCTGCAGGCGTGCGTCTCGCAGCCGCTCAAGCCGTTCCTCAACACCATCGTCGTGTCGGGCAGCCTGCATGTCTACATCTCGCAGAGCAGCCGCGGCGAGCTGGTGATGGGCAGCGCCTCCGACCCCTATCCGCTCTATTCGACCCGTTCCACGTTGGAGTTCGCGGAAGGCCTCATGGCCCACATTCTCGAGCTGTTCCCCTTCCTCGGCGAGGTCAAGCTGATGCGGCAGTGGGCCGGCATCACGGATATGACCCCGGATTTCGCGCCGATCATGGGGCTCTCGCCGCTCGATGGCTATTACCTGGACGCGGGCTGGGGCACATGGGGCTTCAAGGCGACGCCGGCGTGCGGCAGGACCATGGCGGCGCTGGTGGCCACCGGGCGCGTACCGGGCCTCATCGCGCCGTTCGCGCTGCAGCGGTTCGACCGGTTCGCGATGCTCGGCGAGAAGGGCGCGGCCGCGGTCGGCCATTAGCGGGGGTCGTCGATGAAGATTCTCAACTGCCCGCTGAACGGCCCGCGCAACATCGCAGAATTCGCCCATGGCGGAGAGGTGCGCGAGATCCCCGACCCCAACGCCTGCAGCGATGCGGAGTGGGTCGACCACGTGGTGATGGAACACAATACGGCCGGCATCGTGCGCGAATGGTGGTGCCATGTCGCAACGGCCTACTGGTTCATCGCCGAGCGCGACACGGTCACCGACGAGATCATCCGGACCTATCCGGCAAACGAAGTGTTCCGGGACCGCGTCGACTTCGGCGGACCCGGCCAAGGTGGCCCGCGCTGATGCCGCAGCCGAGCCGCCTGCCGCCGCCTTACGGCCTGCTCATCGACCGCGATACGCCGGTCTCGTTCACCTTTGACGGCCGACGGTACGATGGCTATGCCGGCGATTGCATTGCCAGCGCCCTGGCCGCCAACGGGCGATGGATGCTGTCGCGCTCGTTCAAGTACCACCGGCCGCGCGGCGTGCTGACGATGGCCGGCCATGACGCGAACAGCCTCGTGCAGCTGCCGGGCGAACCGAACGTGTCGGCCGACCGGATGCCGATTGCGCCTGACATGCCGGTCACCGCGCAGAACGTCTTCGGGTCGCTGGACCGGGATCGGGCCGCGCTCCTGGGCTGGTTCGGCCGTTTCATGCCGGTCGGATTCTACTACAAGGCGTTCTACCGACCGGGCAACGCTTTCCGGTTCTGGGAGCGGATCATCCGCCGCGTCGCCGGGCTGGGACGGGTGGACCTGGCAGCCCGCCCCGCGGACTACGACAAGTCGTACGGGTTCTGCGACGTCGCCGTCGTCGGCGGCGGGCCGGCCGGGCTGGCGGCGGCGCTGGCCGCGGCGGATGCCGGCGCCGAGGTGATGCTTGTCGACGAGAACCCGATGCTCGGCGGCAGCCTCAACTACGCGCGCTTCGACGGCGACCGCGCGCCAGCCGAGCGGCTCCGCACCGACCTCGTCGCCCGGGCCTCGGCGCATCCCCGTATCGTCATCTGCACCGATGCCGTGACGCAGGCCGTGTTCGCCGACAACTGGCTGCCCGTGACGACCGGCAACCGCCTGTACAAGTATCGGGCCGCGGCAATCGTGGTGGCCACCGGATCGATCGAGCAGCCCGCGGTGTTCCGCAACAACGACCTGCCCGGCGTGATGCTGGGCTCCGCGGCGCAGCGGCTGATCCGGCTCTATGGTGTCAGGCCCGGTTCACGCGCGATCGTGGTCACCGCCAATGACGATGGTTACGGCGTGGCGCTGGATCTCGCCGAGGCCGGCATTGCCGTCGCCGCCGTCGTCGAGCTGCGAGCCCGCACGGGGGCCGGGCCGATGGCGGCGGCAGTGGCAGCGAAGGGTTTGCGCGTGTTGCCGGGCCATGGCGTGAAGGAGGCGCGCGGCTCCCGCGGCCTTCGCCACGTGACGGGAGTCGTGGTCGCGCCGCTCACCGACGACGGGCCGCCAGCGGGTGCCGAAGAACGGATTTCCTGCGATCTCGTCTGCATGTCGACGGGATATGCGCCGGACGCCGCGCTCCTGTATCACGGCGGCGCCACCCTCGCTTATGACGACGATGCCGCGGCGTTCACGCCCACAACCCTGCCGGCGCGTCTGTACGCCGCCGGATCCGTCGACGGCCGGTACGCGCTCGACGCGGTGCTGGCCGACGGGCGACGTGCGGGCCGCGCGGGAGCGCGTGACGCCGGGCACGACGCGGGCTCGGTTCCGGACGCGCCTCCAGATCCGTCGGCTGCGGCGCAGACCCACCCCTGGCCCATCTTTACCCACGCGAAGGGCAAGGAATTCATCGACTTCGACGAAGATCTTCAGGTCACCGACATCATCGACGCAATCCGCGAGGGCTACGACGACATCCAGCTGCTCAAGCGCTATTCGACGGTCGGCATGGGGCCCAGCCAGGGCCGCCATTCGGCGGTCGCCACGCTGCGCCTTGCCGCGAACGCGACAGGCCGCGACATCCGCGCGGTCGGCACGACGACGACCCGGCCGCCGGTCGGTCCGCTGACGTTCGGCCATCTTGCCGGTCGCGCCTTCGACCCCGTGCGTCGCACGCCCATGCATCACAGGCACCTCGAGGCAGGCGCCCAGATGATGGTGGCGGGCCCGTGGATGCGCCCCGCCTGGTATGGCGCCCGCGCCGCGCGCGACGAGGCGGTCCGCGGCGAGGTGCGGGCGGTGCGCACCAATGTCGGCCTGATCGACGTTTCGACCCTGGGCGGGCTCGAGATCCGTGGGGCCGACGCGGCGGAATTCCTCGAACGCATGTATACCGGTGCTTTCATGAGGCAGCCCGCGGGCCGGGCCCGCTATGCGCTGATGACCGACGAGACGGGCGTTGTCATCGACGACGGCATCGCCTGCCGCCTGTCCGGGCAGCATTATTACGTAACCGCAACGACCGGCGCCGTCGATGGGGTGCACCGCGCGATGCTATGGCACAACGCGCAGTGGCGGCTCGATGTCGACGTGACCAACGGCTCGGCCGCCTGGTGCGGCGTCAACCTCGCCGGGCCGCGATCGCGCGCGGTTCTGGCACGGGTCTGCGACGACATAGACCTTGCCGCCGGGGCATTCCCCTACATGGCCGTCCGCGAGGGAACCGTTGCCGGCATCCGCTGCCGCGTGCTCCGCGTCGGCTTCGTCGGCGAGCTCGGCTACGAGATCCACGGCCCCGCGGATCACGGGGAGGCCCTCTGGGATGCGCTGCTGGACGCCGGGCAGGATGCGGGAATCATCCCCTTCGGCGTCGAGGCGCAGCGCGCCTTGCGGCTCGAGAAGGGCCATCTCATCGTCGGCCAGGATACCGACGGCGTCACCACCCCGCATGAGGCCGGGCTCGACTGGGCGATCGCCGCCGAAAAGCCCTATTACGTCGGCCAACGAGCCGCGCGGATACAGCAGCAGGCCGGCCCGAGGCGCCGTCTGGTCGGATTCACCACCGTCGACCCCGATGCGCCGGTCCCCGAGGAAGGCCATCTTGTGGTGCGGGGCAGGGAGATAACGGGTCGCGTGACGTCGGCCCGCCGCTCCGAGGCGGTGGGCGCGCTCATCGGACTGGCCTATGTCCGGCCGGATCAAGCGGAGCTGGGGTCCCGGCTGGACATCAAGATCGGTAAGGCGCACACGATCGAGGCCGTGGTCGTCCCGATGCCGTTCTATGACCCCGAAAACCGGCGCCAGGAGATGTGAGGCATGACACAGGCGGACGGCATCAGGCCGGCTGACCGGCCGCGGCGCAGTTTCCTGTATCGCAAACTGCATGGGGCCGGGGCGCGTTTTATCGAGATCAACGGCGCCGCCGTCGCGGTCGATTTCGGATCCGCCGAAGCGGAGCCGGATGCGGCGCGCACCATGGCTGTCGCCGAACTTTCGCCCCTGCCCCGGGTCGGCTGCAAGGGCCGTGGCGCGCTCGAGTGGGTGCGTGGCCAGGGCATATCGATCGGCGACGCCAACAATGCCGCATATGCCCAGCCGGACGGTGGGCTGGCCGCCCGGCTGGCCGACACCGAAGTGCTGATCCTCGACAGCCTCAAGGGCACGGGCACAGTAGTGCAGCGCATCGAAGCGGCATGGTCGGCGGACGAGGCGCCCGGCGCCTGGCCGGTCAGCCGCCAAGCCGGTAATTTCTGGTTCATGGTAACCGGCGCGCACGGGCCGGCGATGTTCGCAAAGCTCTGCGGCGTCGATCTGCGGCCCGGCAAGTTCCCCCCCTACGCCGTCGCCCAGACCCCGGTCGCCCGCGTAAACTGCGCCGTCATTCGCGCCGATCTCGGCGAAACGACCGCCTTCCATCTGCTTGGCGATTGCGCGGCGGCGGAATACCAGTGGGGCTGTCTGCTCGACGCAATGCACGAATTCGGCGGCCGCCCGGTCGGGATCGAGGCCCTGTGGCGGCTCGGCCAGGGGGAAAGCTCCGCCTGAGGAGCGGAGCTAGGTCCGGATGATGTTGTGCTCCGGCCCGAAGGGAAAACCGGTGATGTTCTCGGCGCCGTCGTCGTGGACGATCAGGATGTCGTGCTCGCGGTAGCCGCCGGCGCCCGGCTGGCCCTCGGGCAGGGTGATCATCGGCTCCATCGAGACCACCATGTTGGCGGCAAGGACGGTCTCGATGTCCTCGCGCAGCTCCAGCCCCGCCTCGCGGCCGTAGTAATGGCACAGCGTCCCAAACGAATGCCCGTAGCCGAACGTGCGGAACTGCAGCACGCCGTGTTCGCGGTAGATTTCGTTGAGCTCGGCCGCGATGTCGCAACAGCGGGCGCCGGGTCGTATCAATTCCAGCCCGCGTCGGTGGACTGTCACGTTGACCTCCCAGAGCTCGCGGCTGCGCGCATCGGCATGGTCGAAGAACAGCGTGCGCTCCAGCGCCGTGTAGTAGCCGGAGATCATCGGAAAGCAGTTGAGGCTCAGGATGTCGCCGTTGCCGATTCGGCGCGTCGTCACCGGGTTGTGGGCGCCGTCGGTGTTGATGCCGGACTGGAACCACGTCCAGCTGTCCATGAGGTCCGATTGCGGATAGGTGTCGGCGATCGCGCGGACCATGGCCCGGGTTGCCTGCAGCGCCACCTCGTGCTCCGGCACGCCCTCCCCGATCGCCTCGACGCAGGCCGCGCCGCCGATGTCGGCGATGCGGGCGCCGTTGCGGATCACCGCCAGCTCCTCGTCGGATTTGACCATGCGCTGGCGCATGGTGGCGCCGCCGATATCGACGAGCTCGGCACCCGGCAGCGCGGCACCAAGCTTGGCATGCATGTCCAGGTTCACGTGGTCGAACTCGATGCCGACCCGCTTTGCCGGACCGACCTGCTGCTGCACGGCCCGGAAATAGTTGTCCCGCTGCCAGTCTGTGTAGGTGACCGTATCGCTGTATCCGCGCCGCCATGGCTGGCCGTAATCGATATTGGCGATGATCGCCGTCGATCCGTCGTGCGTGACCACGAGCCCATAGGGTCGGCCGAAGGCGCAATATAGGAAGTCATTGAAATAATTGATGTTGTGATAGGAGGTGAAGAGAACCGCGTCGAGCGCGGATGCCGCCATGTGGCGCCGCAGCCGGTCCAGCCGAGCCGCAATCTCCGCATCCGAGAAGACCCGCGCGGATTTTGCGCCGTTGCGAAGTATCAGTATGTTCCGCAGTTCTTCCTGCCCGACCATCGCCGCCAACCCTGTTCTGCCGGAGAGGATTCCCGACTGCCGTCAGACTATCGCCGGGTGGTGCCGATTCAAACCTGGAAACGGGGCCGGATCACAGGTCCTTGGTCTCTCGGCAGCCGCGGGGAACAACCCCCGGGCCCAATTTCAACGGTTCAGCCAATGGCGTTACGGCCGGAAATCAGTCCGCCGGTCGATATTCCAGCCGCTGCGACTGCAGGATCCTGTTGCTCTCGTCGACCACCTCGACGCTCCAGATTCCTGCCTTGTCGGCCGGCAGAATCTGAGTGGACCAGAACCGCCACCTGAAACCGTTGATCGTCGACGACGCCTCATAGACCACGGCGCCCTCGTAGCGCCAACGATGGGTGACCGTGCGCCCCTGCATGTCGACGAGTTCGGTGAAGAACGAAACCGCCTGATTGGGGTCGTTCAGGGAGCTGACCTGGTTTCCCGGGAGGCGCCGGCTGATCTGTGTCGTAAACTGCGCCAACGCCACCCCCCGATCGACGTTAAACCGCAGCTCGTCGCGACCTTCGCGGGCCAAATCGCGGCCCTCCGGCCGATTGTTCGCGCCGGCCCTGTTTCCGCCTTCTGCGTCGCGTTCCGCGCCGTCGGTCCGGCCGTCGTCCATGTCGCCGTCCATGTCGCGGTCCGTGTGGTCGCCCTTGTCCCGATCGTCGTCGCCGCCCTTTTCTTCGTCGGCAAACGAAACTGCGATCGACAATGCGCCGTCGCCGCCGGTCATGCCCAGCCCGAGGGGCCCCACGGCCAGCGCCGTGCCAAGCCCGATGACCAGAACGACGGATCGCACGGCAAGAGTGGGCACCCGTGTCCCCGACTCCGTATCCTTGCCGCCACCGATGATCAACATTCAACTCCCCATCCGTCGGCGTCGCCACGCGGTCCGATGGCTGCCGGACTGGAAGCGGCTCGCCGCTATGTCAATGTTGTATTAAGCAATTTTCGTGCCAAAAGTGGATGGCGGCACATTTCCGGAACCTCGTCGCTTCGCCTCGTGGCAGGGGGTTGGACCCGCCGCGACATTGACTCGGCACGAGTGTTCGTTCTACTGTGTTCCATTAAACAAAATAAAATTCCGAAAATCGGAACTTACCGGAGGCGACATGTCGGAATCCGCCGGCATATTGGGGCGTTACGCCCGTGTCCTCGACTCGGTCGCCGCGGCGCCGGACGGCATGACGCTGACCGAACTGATCGCGGCAACGGGATTGCCGCGCGGCACGCTGCACAGGCTACTGGCCGCGCTGCAAGAGGTCGGCTATGTCGCCCGCCGCGACGGCCGCAAGGTTTACGTGCTGGGCCCGCGCCTGCTGCGGCTGCTGCACCTGGGGGCGCCGGCCGCGGCGGTCTCTGCACTGGCGCGCCCGATGCTGCAGGACCTGTCGGAACGGTTCGGTGAAACCGCCTACCTTGCCAGGCTGGCCGGCACCCATGTCGAGTCGGCGGCGATGGTGCTGCCCGACACGGGCGGCCAGACCTTCGTCCAGCCGGGACGGGTCATGCCGGTACACGCCTCCTCGTCGGGCAAGGCGATCTTCGCATTTCAGGACCCGGCACTGCTCGACAGGGTGCTGGCCGAGCCGCGCCAGCGCTTCACCGCCAACACGGTAACCGACGAGGCGGCGGTCCGGGCCGATCTCGCCAGGGTGCAACGCCAGGGCTATGCGATCTGCATCAACGAGCTGGATCCGGGCGTTGCCAGCTATGCCTGCCCGGTCCGCGTCGAAGGTGCCGATGTCGTCTACGCCGTCGGCATGGTGGGCCTGGAGGAGCGAATTCGACGGTTCGCCGCAACGGAGATCGTCGCCGCCCTGGGCGAAGCAGCGGGGTTGCTGGCGATCCGGCTGCAGGCGGGCGTTCCGGAAGACAGCCTGGCAGGGCCGACCATATGAGCGGCGGCTGGCAGGCGGGGATCGACGTCGGCGGCACCTTCATCGACGTGGTGGCGCGGAACGGTGCGACCGGCGAGACGCGGGCGGCGAAGGTCCGTACCCGAACGAGCGATCGGATCTCGGGCATCGTGGCGGCGCTGGTCGCCGTCGATCTTGCTTGGGAAGATGTCGACGATCTGATCCACGGCACCACGATGGCGACGAACGCCGTCGTTGAGGGCACATTGGCGGACGTCGCGCTGATCGCAACGGAGGGCTTTGCCGACACCCTCGAGATCGGCCGGCAGAACCGGCTGCACCTGTACCGGTTGGATTTGCCGCCGAAACTTGCGCCGCAGGTGCCGTCGGAGCGTCGCTTCGAAGTCGCGGAGCGGCTCGACCACACGGGGCAGGTCGTAACGCCCCTCCACCGGCCGGCCATCGAGGCCGCCGTCGACGCCGCCGTCGCGAGCGGAGCGTCGGCGGTCGCGGTGGCGCTGCTGCACGCCTATGCCGATGACCGCCATGAACGGGCGCTGGCCGAGGCGCTCGCGGGCCGCGTCCCGTACATCGCGCTGTCCAGCCGGGTCAATCCGGAGGCCCGGGAATACGAGCGCACGGCCACCACCGTGCTGAGCGCCAGCCTGATGCCGTTGGTGGCGGGATATCTCGACGATCTGGAAGCGGCCAAGCCGGGGCGGTCGCGGCTCCATATGTTCCATTCCGCTGGCGGCATGGCGTCGCCCACGGCGCTCCGCGATCTGCCGCTGGGCCTGGCGCTGTCCGGCCCCGCCGCCGGGGTCGCGGCCGCGGGCAGCATCGCCGCGAACCTCGGCATCGAGCATGCCATCAGCTTCGACATGGGGGGCACCACGACCGATGTGTGCCTGATCACCGGCGGTCGTGCGCACATCGATAACGATCGCGCCGTGGCCGGCAGGCCGCTGCGCCAGCCGATGGTGGCGGTCGAGTCGATCGGTGCCGGTGGCGGCTCGATCGCGCGGCTGGATCACGGCGCTCTGACCGTCGGCCCGGACAGCGCGGGCGCCGATCCCGGGCCGGCCTGCTACGGCAATGGCGGCACCGCGCCCACGGTAACCGACGCCAATCTGCTGCTCGGCTACATGTCCACGGACCGCCCCTTGGGCGGCGAAATCCGCCTCAACACCGACGCGGCGCGCGATGCCATCGCGCCTCTGGCGGATGCCATGAAGGTCTCGCCCGAACAGGCCGCGCTCGGCATCGCACAGGTTGCCAACGCCAATATGACGCGGGCGCTGGGCCGCATCACGGTGGAGCGGGGCATCGACGGCCGAGGCTGCACGCTGATCGCCTTCGGCGGTGCCGGTCCGATGCACGCCGTGGCGGTGGCGCGCGCGTTCGGGATCGCGCGGGTGGTCATCCCAGCCTATTCCAGCATGTTTTCCGCGCTGGGGTGCGTGGCCGCCGAAAAGAGCTATGCGCAGCAGCGGACGCTGCGGATGAAATCCGGGTCGTGGCGGACCGGCGAGGTGCTGTCCGCCCACGAAGCCCTGCGCACACGGCTCGCCGAGCCGCTGATCGTTGCCGGACACGACGCCGATCAGCTGAAAACGCAGACCGTGGCCGGCGTCCGCTACAGTGGCCAGAGCTATGCGGTGGAGATTTCCGACCCGGCACTGGACGAGCCAGCGGCGCTGGGCCGGGCCTTCCGCGAACAGCACGCACAGCTGTACGGGTTCGCGACGGACGAGTCCTGGGAGCTGGTCTCGCTGCGGGTGACCGTATCGGTGCCGCGTCCGGCCGTCGACGCCGGGGGATGCGCCGCAACCGCGGCGCCCGAAGGAGGCGGCAGCGCCGACTGCGTGTTCGGACCCGACGGCCCGGTGTCGACGCGCCGCCTGGATCGGGGCATGCTGTCGGCCGGCGAGACGATCGCCGGTCCGGCCATCATCGAGGACCCGTGGTCGACGACCGTGCTGCCGCCCGGTGCCGCGCTGCGCGCCGACGAGAGCGGCCATCTGCACATCGATGTCGGGGGCGCCCCATGACGTTTGCCGTCGACCCGGTCACGCTGGAGGTGATCCGCAACGGGCTGACCGCCATCGCCGAGGAGATGTCGCTGGTGGTGATGCGCTCGGCGCGCTCGCCCCTGCTGCGCGAGGCCGGCGACCTGTCGTCGGCGCTGACCGACGCGGACGGCGAGCTGATCGCGCAGGGTCGCGACATCCCGATGCATCTCGGTGTCATGAGCTTCACGGTGAAGGAGTTCCTGAAACGCGTGCCGAAGGCGCGCCTCGCCCCGGGCGACGTCTGGTTCCTCAACCTGCCCGAGGTGGGCGGCAACCACCTGCCGGACGTCAAGGCGATCCGCCCGGTCTTCGCGGACGGTGCGATCCGCGCCTTCGCGGTCAGCCTGGCGCACTGGGCCGACATCGGCGGCGCGGTTCCGGGATCCTATGTCGCCGGCGCCACCGATGCCTGGCAGGAGGGCCTGCGCATCGCCCCAACGCGCCTGTTTACCGGCGACGGGCCCGATCGCGAGACTCTCGATCTGATCCTGGCCAACGTCCGCGGCGCGGACGAGCGCGAGGGTGACATCCTCGCCCAGATGGCCGCGACACGGGCGGCGGAGCGTGCCCTGCAACGGGTGTTCGACGAGTACGGCGTGGCCGTCGTCGAGTCGGCGATCGCCGCCATTCACGACCGGGCGGAGGCGCAGATGCGCGGGGCGCTGCGGGCGCTGCCCGACGGCGTCTACGACGGCGAGGATTTCCTGGACGACGACGGCGCCGGGGGCGCGCCGCTGCCGATCCGCGTGACGGTGACGCTGGACGGCGACCGGGCCGTCTTCGATTTCACCGGCTGCGGCGATGCCGCGCGCGGGCCGCTGAATACGACACCGTTCATCGCCGCCGCCTCGGCGTTCTATGTCGTCAAGGCGCTGGTCGGGCCCGACATCCAGCCGAGCGGCGGCTGCTACCGGCCGCTGGAGGTGCGCACGCGTCCCGGATCGGTGCTCGACCCGGGCCCCGACAGGCCGGTCGTCGGCGGCAATCACGAAACTTCGCAGCGCGTCGCCGATGCGGTGTTCCGGGCGCTCGAGCCGGCGGTGCCCGAGGCGCTGAGCGCCGGCGGGCCGACGACATCCGGCCTCCTGCTGTTCGGCGGCCGACGCGAGGACGGCGTCTGGACGACCCTTTACGAAACCCATGGC
>JABAOH010001635.1_pt3 | contig 20813 bp, 21 predicted proteins | sample 7062181 | NCBI WGS metagenome assembly JABAOH01 (sample SAMN14538630, study PRJNA623070) | marine sediment metagenome | biome: marine biome [ENVO:00000428]; feature: marine pelagic biome [ENVO:01000023]; material: deep marine sediment [ENVO:00002113]; isolation source: pool of 5 deep marine... | reverse complement strand
CCGGAAATAGGTGTCAGGGTCTGTCTCGAAGGGACTTCAGCCGAGTCGGACAGAAGGGTGAATGAGCTGAAGAGCACACAGACCATGGCCTTTGATGGTGAGATCTCCAGGCTGAAGGCGGGTGCCCTGCAGCCTTCGGCGCACATCCAGTGGTTTCATGTAGAGAATCGGTTCTCCCCAATGGGTGTGAAAATGATCGGTGCCTTTTGTGATTTCATCAAGAACACGGATTTTGTCGATCCAAGGAAATACATCGCAGGGTTTCAGATTATTCCCAATGAAATCCCAGGCTTCGGCGTTATCGAGTTTAATGAGGTGAAAATCTCCATGAGGGTTTCGGCCCTCTTGGAGGGTGAGATCCGGGCAGGAAGGGCCGTGGGCCTCGATACGCTGCTTCCCATGGCTACAGACAGAGTCGGTGGATTTTCTGATGCGTGCCACAGTTTGACCGCTGCCACAACCGTGACTATCGGCAAGGAAGCAAAACTCATCGCGGAGATGGAAAACATTCTTGCCGGCAGACGTGTCTAGCGCTCGTGCTCTCATTTCCTGAGTGAGGAATAGACGCCAAGCGGCTCATCTGATATCAACAGGCTGTGACCTCAATGAGCCTTGACGGGCCGTTGCCCAAATCACTTTTCTCGGCTTATGGTCTGACGAAGGCGGAAAAGGAGCGCTCTTCGCTGCTCAGAAATCTTTTTTCGACAATTCTAAAGTCCGGCTCCACTGCAAATCCAAAACTCGCCCTCCGGGCTCAAGCAGTTGGATTTGAGGACGTTGCGCCTCGCCAAGAATTGTTAGCGAGAAAACCTTGATTCGCGCTCAGAGCTTCCTCTCCCACTTTCTGGCGAAATGCTCTTGAAAAGTCGCTACCAAATTGTTCCAAATATGGATTTGGGCAGGAGTTCGTTGACAACTGACCACTGACGACCGACAACGGACACCAAAAAAACTTTTGAGCACCGAAGAACGAATCCTTTGGATATCATAAAGAATCTGTAGACTTGTGTATGGAGGGTGATCCTATGGGGAGAGGAACAGGGTTTGGCAAAACGATATTGATCGGAGACCAATTTGTCCTGGAGGGGGTGCCGGCGATTGTGTCATCGCTTTCCTATGAAACCATGGCCACCGTTGAGAGGTTTGACGGAGACGGATGGGTCCTAGAGGACAATCGCGTCGAAGTGCCTGGGTACAAAGAGAGCAAGAAAGAGCAACAGATCGAGTCGATCAACCGGATTCTCGAGGTGATGAAGATTGATGCCAAGGAGGATCCCATCAAGATCATCTTTGAGGGAAGTCTCCTGGCCGGAAGTGGCGTTGGTGCAAGCGCCGCCAGTTGTGTGTCTCTGGCGAGAGCATTGAATGAGGAGTTTAACCTGGGCTTTTCAACTGACGAGATCAACCAGGTCGCTTGGGAGGGAGAGTTCGCCTATCATGGCATCCCAAGCGGTGTCGATAACACGGCCTCCTGCTACGGGGGACTCATGCTGTATCAGTTGAAGGACAACCAGAAGATTATCGAAAAGATCGACGTTAGAGAGCCGATTGAAATCGTTTTGGGAAACAGCGGCGTCTCGGCAAACACCGCAGCCCTTGATGGACTCGTGCAGGAGGAAAAACGGCGGGATCCGGGAGTCTTTTCAGCGAGACTCAGAACCATTACCGAGCAGGCTCTTGAGGTGAAGAAGGGCCTCGAGGCATACGATCTCCAAAAAGTTGGCAGAATCATGATCGAGAACCATAAGATCTTGATCAATATGGGGCTTTCCCACGATAAACTCATCTATCTATGTGACTTGGCCCTCCAAAATGGAGCTATCGGTGCCAAGCTCACAGGAGGCGGGATGGGAGGCTATATGGTGGCGATGACGCCAGGACGCGACCTCCAGGAAAAGGTCGCATCAGCCATTGAGAATGAGGGATTCGCAGTCATTCGTGCCACTGTCGGTGGAAGTTGATCAATGATGATCATGGAGGCACAAAAGGACTACTCCTTTTTCCAAAAGGGCGCGAAACGTCTCGAGAGAGCCATGAAAGGGGTGCCAGACCGAGTCCCAGTCTACGCACAGATGCATGAATTCGTGATGAAGGAACTCGGTGTCAACGGGAAAGAATTCTATACCACGCCCGAAATTCTTGTGTCCGGCACCTTGGAAATCTGTGAAAAATACGGCATCGATGTGGCCTTTCTCGATTACGACGTCTATAACATTGAGGCCGAGGCCCTTGGACAAAGGATCATCTACAGTGACAGTGGCATGCCAGATGTTGACCGTTCCCGACCTCTGATTCGAGATCGAGACGATCTCAAGAAGATCAAAACCCCTGATTTCGATTCAGATGGACGTCTGCCGACCGTTGTTGAAATCTACTCCATATACAAGAAGCTCACGGGTATTGACGCTGCTATGGAATTTTCGGCTCCCTTCAGCTTGGCTGCAAATATTCGGGGCATTGAGCAGCTTCTCGGGGACCTTTATGACGATCCCGAATTTGCCAAAAGCCTGTTTGATCGGTTGACCGAGGAGATACTCGCCCCATGGATTCAACACCTAAAGAAGACCTTTCCCGATGCAAAAAGCATCGCCGGAAATGACGCCACAGCCTCTCTTCCAATCGTGAGTCCAGATATCCTCAGAGAATGGGTCATCCCCTATATTCTGAGACTTCGAGAGTTGTGTGGTCCCGCGGTCCACGTACCAAACTGGGTGGGTGAAAGATATCTCAAGAATCCCCAGGAAATGTTCGACCTCAAGCTGACGGTATGTCCAGGATTCTTGCAGGGACAGGATCCTGATGTGGAGGTACTCGGTCCTGCTGTCTATAGGGAATACGCTGAAAAGCGCGGTGTGCCCCTTATCCTTGGCATCGGGGCAAGCTTCTTGGCCCTGAGTCAGCCTGAGGACGTAGAGAAGAGGGTGAAAAACTATATCGAGGTCGGAGGGAAGAACGGCCGATTTGCCTTATACCTCTGCAACCTCGGGGCGACAACCCCTCCGGAGAACGTGAGGGCCGCGGTTAATGCTATCGGCAAGTACGGTACTTATGAGTAAATCCTTGACAATTCTGCATGGGTGGCTTTTTCTCACTCATTCTCTGCCCACAACTGAGCGATTGAGTGGTAAGCCTCACCACACCACTTCTCTTTCGGAACCGTTCCCGGCCAGACTACCTCGAGGTTGAGGCAGGGGAGGTCTGGCCTTTTCTTCAAAGTTTGAATGATGGGCTTCCAATTAATTGCCCCCTGGCCAGGAAGGAGATGCTCGTCCGCTCTTCCATGATTATCATGGAGGTGCGTCATAATCAGGCGGTCTAAATAGCGCTCAAGGATGTCCATTTCACCGGTCACATTGGCGTGCCCTGAATCAAAGCAGAATCCGAGGTCTTCGGGCGGATAGATTCGAAAAAGATGGTCGAAGAGACGCACGCAATGACGGGCCTCGATGTTTTCAATGGCAAGTCGAACACCAAATCTCTGAGCCTCGGGAAGGAGAAGCTCAATGAGCTTTTCCGATTGATCCCGCTCGGAGTCGAAAAGATGATCGCAATGGGCCAAGGGGAGATGGACGACGATACTATCCCCTCCAAGCCACGAGATGAAGCGGATCCGGTTGGCGTTGAGTTCATGCCACTGATGTGCTGTAAAAGGGCGGTCCCTGTCGATTCGAGAGACGCCGTGAACGTTTTGGATTCGTATGCCGCACCTCTCCGCCATTTGGGCGACGTGGCCGGCATAGGCTTCGGTGTAGAACATATTAGAGGTCCAGTGCTCGGACCAGTGGATATAGGTGAATCCTGCACTGGAGAAGTGCTCCAAACGTTCGTCAATGGGTTTGTTGAGATCGTAAGCGTCAGTCGTCATCGAAAATTCCATGACCATAATATACTTTCCTGCCGTACGTGATGGAACCCTTATCCACCTTAGAGAATGAGATCGTCCCCAGGAATTTTCGTCGGTTTTTGGGCTTACGCCTCACTTAATCAAACAGATAAACAAACTTGAGAAACTCAATGGCGCATGGGATAAGCGGTTTTGTGACTTTTTCCTCGACTTTTCGTGCTGGTCATGCTAAAAAAACCGCAGGGGTGATGGCTAGCTTATCGTTTTTTTCCTTTCATTCAATTTGTAACATCTGGATAGCCGTTCTAAGATTGAAATGAATCAAGCGCTCTGAGCTTGGCGGGTCCAGTTGCTTCGTTCCGCGAGCGAAGGTCGGCTATCTTCAAAACAATGAGAAACCAGTGAAAGGAGGTGAGAGGAATTTTCGCTAAGAATGGGGCAAATCATTGTAGCCAACGGCGAAGCAACAGTTACTACATAAGATCAAGGAGGGAAACTCATGAAGAAAAGGTCGAGAGGTATTCTAGTTTGCTTTGTACTTGTGGGTTTGCTTGGTATCGCCGTACCTGCCTTTGCGGCGGAAACCCTTTCGCTTATCACTTGGGAAGGCTATGTCACTGACAAGATGATTGCTGATTTTGAGAAAGAGACGGGAATCAAGGTGGAGGTGACTTACATCGCCAACAACGACGAGCTGATCAGCAAGTTGCGGGCCACCGGTGGGGAAGGATACGATGTCGCTCAGCCCTCAGTTGACAATACGCCTGAGGCCCAGAGAAACTTCGGCATCTACCAACCCCTTGATTTATCGAAGATAAAGACCATGGATAATATCATCCCCTCACTCGCAAAGGCTGTCATCGAAATGACCACCATAGACGGGAAGGTGTACTCCATTCCCTATACCTGGGGTACGTCAGGGGTCATCGTTAACACGAACAAGATCAAGAAGGACTCGTATTCCTACATGGACATCTACGATGAGAAGTGGTGTGGGCGAGCAACGACTCGGTTCCGTTGGCCGACTTTTGCGGGAGCCGGATATGGTCTCGGTTGGGATGTTTTCAGGAATTTCAAAAGCGAATTCCTCTTCAAGAACATGATGGACAATATCACGGATTTTCTGATCTCCAAGAAGAAGTGCATCAAGACCTACTGGACGACCCGGCAAGAAAATATCGACCTGATGGCCAAAGAAGAGACCTGGATCTCCCAGGGTTGGGATGGCACAGGCTGGTTTTTGGGCAAGAAATACCCCCATATCAAGTTCTTCGCACCTGAAGAAGGGGCCCTCGGCTGGATCGATACATCCTGCATTTCGGCCGGGGCGGAAAACATTGAAGGTGCATACAAATGGATTAACTTCGTCATGACTCCCGAAAGGGCCGGCCACCTCATCGAACAGGGGGGTTTTCTGTCGGCCGTAAAAGGCGCGACCGGTTACCTCCCTGCGGATCAGAAAAAGCTCATCGAAGAGAGCTTTCCACCTGAGGCTATCGACAACATCAACTGGTATCCGGCTATTCCTGATTACGTGAATACAATCAGGGCTGAAGCCGAGGAAAAGTTGAAGGCGGCAAGGTAAATTACAATTGTTTGGGATCTGGTCACTGAGGTCAAGGCCTCGGTGACCAGATTTTTTGTTTGAATTCCTATGATTAGAGTAGTGATCAATGGCGACCAGTGAAATAGATGTGCAGGTAGAAAATCTGACAAAGAAGTTTGGCGATTTCACCGCCGTGGACAAGGTTTCCTTTTCTGTTCCGAGAGGGTCCTTCTTTTCGCTCCTCGGGCCTAGTGGATGCGGTAAAACCACCATTCTCCGGATGATATCTGGCTTTGAAACCCCGACCTACGGCGACGTCTACATCGGCGGAGAAAGAGTGAACGAGATTCCTCCCAACCGTCGGAGAACCAACTTGGTTTTTCAGAATCTTGCCCTTTTCCCATTGAAATCGGTCTTCGAGAATGTCGCATTCGGTCTCAGGCGTCGTAATGTGCCGAGAGGCGAGATTCGGGAACGGGTGCAGAAGATGCTGGAGCGAGTGGGGCTTCCCGGGTTTGAAAACAAGGCGATTCACCAGCTATCAGGGGGCCAGAAACAGCGTGTGGCCATTGCGCGGTGCCTGGTTCTGGAGCCGACGGTGTTGCTACTGGATGAGCCCTTGGGAGCCCTGGATCTGAAGCTCCGGGAACACATGAAACTGGAGTTGAAAAAGCTCCAGCATCGGGTTGGGACCACCTTTATCTACATCACCCACGACCAGGGGGAAGCCATGACCATGAGCGATCAGATCGCTGTCATGCTGCGGGGACGGATTGTTCAGATAGGGGCACCTGAAGGGCTTTACAATTCTCCAGCCACGTCCTTTGTGGCCGCCTTTGTTGGTGATTCGAACCGGCTTCAGGGACGGGTATTGTCGAGGCACAACAAACGGGTGAACGTTGGTGTTGGCCCTCTGGAGGTTGAAGGAGTTTCCCAACCCGGGCTCGAGGGGGAAAGCGATGCCCTCATCTTTGTGCGACCTCAGAATGTTCTGATCGGGTCCGAGGCCGATCCAATTCCTGAAGGCTACCAGGCCTTTCCAGGATTGGTGAGAGAAGGAATCTTTGAAGGGGCCGTGAGCAACTATATTGTTGAGCTTGCTGAAGGGTATCAGATCAAGGTGGTTGTTCCCCAAGCCTCCCATGTTAAGGCCTTTTCCGTAGAAGACCGTGTCCAAGTGGCCTGGTCTCCTGATGATACCTTCTGTTTTTCCACCGAGGAACTTGGCGATATCACGATGAGCGTGGGCCAGGAGTAGGCCAAATGGGAGGGATTCAAAACAACTCGAAAAAATCTTTTAAGCCTTTTCCCTGGTTCAGGGTTGTCTGCCTGATTCCCCTGTTGGTCTGGATTTTCGTCCTCCTTGTTGGCCCCCATGTCCAGCTCTTCGTGATCTCCTTCATAAAGAACCGGCATCCAGAAGAGGGGTTTTATCTGGGAAACTATATTCGGTTTTTCTCGGAACCGCTCTATTGGCGAATATTTGTACGGACCGCCATCTATGCCATTGTCACGACCTTTTTCACCCTGTCCATCTGTTACCCCGCGGCCTTCTTTCTTGCCAAGATGGCCAAGGGGAGATGGAAGCTGGGCTTGATTCTTCTCGTGGTCCTCCCTTTTTGGATCAGCGAACTGGTCCGGACTTACAGTTGGATGATCATGTTGAGAGAAACCGGCGTGATCAATTGGATAATGGTGAGCCTTGGGGTCTTCTCCAAGCCGATTGAGATGCTTTACAACGATTACGCCATTTTTGTGGGACTTTCCTATGCCTCGATGCTCTATATGCTTCTTCCCATTTACGGGGTTTTGGATGGGCTGGACGATACTCTCATCGAGGCAGCCCAGGACCTGGGTGCGAGCCGGTGGACCATTCTCTGGGAGGTCGTCTGGCCTCACAGTCTGCCGGGAGTCACTGCCGGGTGTATCATTGTTTTCATGCTGACCCTTGGAAACTACCTAACACCGACACTTATGGGTGGGAAAAACAGTCTCTATTTCACTGAGACCATTTATAATCAATTCATTGTTTCCTGGAATTGGAACCAAGGATCGGCTTTTGGCTTTCTCCTACTGCTTCTGAGTGGCCTTTTTGTGTGGCTCGGCCTGAAGTTCACCGGTCAGAAACTCACGGAGGTTGTGAGGTGAGCAAAAAACCTGGAAGTTCCACTTCCCTCAAGACTATATACATCATTTATTTCATAGCCTTTCTCCTCTTTCTCTTTGTGCCATTGATCATAAATGGGATCCTCGCCTTCAATAGCGACGAAGTTCCCTCGTTTCCGTGGCGAGGGGCAACGTTTGGCTGGTTTTATAGCTCAAGTGAAGACCAAGTGGGGGTTCTCAACGACGCCAGGATGATTCGAGCCATAGGGGCGAGCTTTAGGGTGGCAGGTATGGTTACACTTTTAAGCCTCCTTGCCGGTACTACCAGTTCGTTTCTCTTCGTTCGAGAGAACTTCTGGGGAAAGCAGGCCCTCTATTTCGCCATCATTGCGCCCCTGGTTATTCCGGGTGTGATTCTCGGCATCTCTATCCTGGTCTTTTTCAACGGAATCATTGGAGGTCTTAAGGCTACGTTTGGGCCGGATCTTGCCCGGCCGATTGTTAGGGCCTTGCGCCCGGGTTCTCTGCTTGTCATATTGGGCCAGTTCAGTTTTATCGGCACCATTGCCACTCTTGTGATAAGCGCACGACTGCGGAAATTTCCCATCGAGTTAGAGGAAGCTGCGATGGACCTGGGCTCGAGCCGGTGGGGGGCCATATTCAGCGTAACGGTGCCGTATCTTTTCCCGGCCCTTTTGAGCGCGGGGATCCTTGCCTTCCTTCTTTCGTTTGAGAACTTTGCCACGACCCTCTTTCTCATCGGCCCCAAGCCCACCCTCCCGATTTTCCTCTATTCCAGACTGCGCTTCTTCATCACCCCGGAGATCAACGCCATCAGTGTGATTCTCATGGCCGGCACGGCCCTCTTGGGCCTGCTTAGCATGACTATGAGAGGACGAGCGGAAGTCGGTTAGCGGTATAAGGCTTGGGATGTGGTTCGGTCTTCATCTTGATAATCAGCTATATTCATTAATTCCTTTGAGAAAGAATCCAGGTAGTCAGATCAGAAAAATGGCTTGCAAATTTCTCCCATCTCGATTAGTATGGGCCCACAATCTGCTGAAAACTGATTCGCAATAGCTACAAAGATAAGAGGGAAGGAGGTGAAACGTTAATCCAACCATAACAACAAAGGAGGGAAAAAGATGAAAAAGAGTCGTTGTCTGATGTGTCTCCTCGTTGGGCTATTGGTCACTGGTCTCGTTGTGGGTATGACTCCGACGGTTTCGGAGGCGGTCACAAAGATCAGCTTCTGGCACGCCATGAGTGCCAAGAGAATGCCTGCAGTCAATCGAATCGTTGAGGGTTTCAACGCCGAACACCCGGATATTCAGGTTGAACCCCAGTTTAGTGGGAAGTACAAGGAGGTGCTAGCAAAAGCCATCGCAGCGGCCAGGGGTGGTTCTCCTCCGCACATCGTTCAGGTATACGAGGTCGGTACGCAGACGATGCTCGACAGTGGGGCGATCGTCCCTGTTTTCGAAATTGCCAAAGCAGGAGAGATCGATTGGGGAGACATCATTGTCCCGATCAAAGACTACTACGCGGTCGGCGGCAAGCTTTATTCCATGCCCTTCAATTCCTCCACCTCGATTCTCTACTACAATAAAGACCTATTCAAACAGGCCGGATTGGATCCCAACAAGCCGCCAAGCACCTTTGCGGAGATGGAGGAAATTGGTGGAAAGATCGTGAAGAGCGGTGTCGCTCCGAACGCCGTCTCATTTGGTTGGCCGGACTGGCAATTCGAGCAGATGCACACCCTCCACAAACAATTCTACGCAAACAACGAAAACGGAAGGTCAGCAAGGGCCACAACGGTTTTAGGAAACCAGGAATTTGGGGTAAAGGTCGTCAGTGAGTGGACCAAGTGGGCCGAAAAGGGGGTCTTTATTTACGGAGGCCCTGAGTATTCTGCCAATAAAGCATTTCTGGCCGGGAAAATTGCCATGCTTTACCAGTCCACGTCTTCGGTGGGTTCCATTAGCAAAGCAGCCAAGTTCGAGGTTGGCACAAGCTTTCTCCCCAGACTGGAGGGATACCAAAAGGGAAATTCGGTCATTGGAGGGGCTACCCTTTGGACGATGAAGGGCCATTCTCAGAAAGAGTACGACGCCATTTGGGAGTTCTACAAATACCTGGTTCGTCCCGAAGTCTCGGCCCAATGGCACAGGGACACGGGCTATTTCCCATCGACGAACACCGCGGTCAAACTACTCATGGACCAGGGATGGTTTTCAGAAAACCCCAACCACGTAACGGCATTTCTGCAGATTCTCACGGGGATTAAAGTACCAGAGTCCCAGGGCGTCCGGTTGGGTCCTTTTGTTGCCATTCGGCAGGCCTTCAAAACAGCCCTCGAGAAATCGGTCCAGGGACAGCTGACGCCTAAGGCGGCGATGGAGGAGTACGCAGCCGAGGCGAACAAACTCCTCAAGGAATATGGCGAGCTCTATCAATAACCCTGACCTTTGGAAGAGGACCTGGGGGGCGAAGGATGCGCCCCCCAACCTTTTCTGGTAAACGATGCAGAGCAAATTTCCCAGTCGATTATTGCCCTATCTCCTTCTCTCTCCGTCTATCGTCATCGTCATTGTGTTTTTGATCATCCCCTCCCTTCAATCTCTGTATTTGAGTTTCTTCAGGGTTTCGCCATTCGGAGATCGTCTCATTTATGTGGCGATTGACAATTTCACGAACCTATTAACCCCAGATTATCTGAACAGTTTCATCGTCACTGTGGTTTTTACCGGGGCTGTTGTTGTTGTCGGACTCGTTGTTTGTCTCGCTTTAGCGTTGGCGGCGAATCAGAAAGTCGCCGGGATTGGACTCTATCGGACCGGCCTGATTTGGCCTTATGCCCTGTCTCCAGCCGTGGCCGGTACCATCTGGGCCCTTGTCTTTGACCCCTCCACAGGAGCTTTTTCCTATTTTATCTCTCTTGCTTCAGGGGCGATGCCCAATTGGCGAACCAACGGTCCTTTTGCCGTTGTGGTGATCACCTTGGCCGCCACGTGGAAGATGGTGGGCTATAACGTGATCTTTTTTCTCGCTGGCCTGCAGACGATTCCCCGGGAGCTCATTGAGGCTGCTGAGATCGACGGGGCTGGTCCTTTGAAACGCTTTTGGAATATTACCTTTCCCCTTCTCTCGCCAATGACCCTCTTCCTTCTGATCATGAACACCCTTTATGGGTTCTTCCAAGTCTTTGGCCTGATTGATGTCATGACTGAGGGAGGACCGGCACGGGCCACAGAAGTGCTCGTCTATAAGCTCTACTACGATGGATTCATCAGCTTGAAGACTGGGTACGCCTCGGCCCAGTCGATCGTTCTCTTTGCCTTTGTGGCCGGATTAACCCTGCTCCAGTTCAGATTTGCGAAGCGCTGGGTCTTTTATCAGTAGGACGAAGATGAACCGGAAACGATATTTTCACTTTTTCATACATCTTATTCTGATCGTCTCCTTTGTGATCATTGCCTTTCCGGTCTTTTATGCCTTTATTGTGAGTACCCAGACTTTCCAGGATGTCTTTGTTTATCCTCCAAAGTTTACGCCGGGTAACGACACGATTCAGAACTATGTGGCCGCATGGGAAACGGTCAAGATGGGGCGTCTTCTATTCAACAGCACCTTGATCTCGGTGGCTGTGGCTGTCGGGAAAATCGTTCTGTCCCTTATGGCAGCTTTTGCTTTCACTTACTTTGGCGATTTCAAGGGAAAAGGTCTTTTCTTTGTGATCATCTTGATCACCCATATGCTTCCCCTGCCGATCCGCATTGTTCCAACCTTTGAGTTGATGAGGAGTTTTAACTGGGTGGATACCTACTATGCCCTCACGGTTCCTTTCTTTGCCAGTGCAACAGGGGTTCTTCTCTTCCGGCAGCTTTTTCTTACAGTACCCGCCTCTCTTTGCGATGCCGCCCGCGTTGATGGTATTACCCCCATGGGTTTTTTGATGCGGATTCTCATTCCCCTGTCCAGGACAAATGTTTCTGCTCTCTTTCTTATTGAGTTTCTATATATGTGGAATCAGTATCTCTGGCCTTTGGTGGTAACCAATCGTGATGAGATGCGGGTGGTTCAGATCGGTCTCAAAATGCTTTTGGCGGGTCAGGCGCAGGCGGCGGATTGGAACATCATCATGGCAGGAACGATCATCGCCATGCTTCCTCCTTTAATTATCCTGTTTGTCATGCAAAGCAGCCTGGTCAAAGGATTCAGCATGCAGGAGGAGAAATAAGGGTACCCCACTTCTACTGCAAAGTCGTTCAAGGACAAAGGGGTTCTCATCAGAAGGACAACAAAATCCAGGGGTTTTCCCCTGTGTCAAGAAATGATAAGATTAGCAGGACAGGAGGACAATGAATGGCAGAAGTTCGGCTCTCCAATATCACCAAGCGATTTGGATCGAATGCCGTGGTCAAACAGGTGGACTTGACCGTAAAGGACAAGGAATTCCTCGTCCTCGTTGGTCCATCGGGTTGCGGAAAAACCACGACACTTCGGATGGTGGCGGGATTGGAGGAAGTGACGGAAGGAGAGATTTACATAGGGGAGCGGAAGGTCAACGATGTCCCTCCCAAAGACCGGGACATCGCCATGGTCTTTCAGAATTACGCCCTTTACCCGCATATGAACGTGTATAAGAACATGGCCTTTGGCCTCCAACTCCGAAACTTTCCAAAGTCGGAGATCGACCGGCGTGTAAAAGAAGGGGCTAAGATCCTGGGAATTCAGGAGCTTCTGTCGAGAAAACCGAGGGAGTTGTCTGGAGGCCAGAGACAAAGAGTAGCCATGGGTCGGGCCATCGTCCGGAAGCCTCACGTCTTTCTCTTCGATGAGCCCCTGAGCAACCTGGACGCCAAACTCCGGGTTCAGATGCGGGGGGAACTGGCCAGACTTCACGAGCGATTGGAGACGACCATTATCTACGTCACACACGACCAAGTCGAGGCCATGACCCTGGCTGACCGAATCGTGGTGATGGACGACGGATTCGTCATGCAGGTAGGAACCCCGCTAAACGTGTATGAAAATCCCAAGAATGAATTTGTGGCGGGATTCATTGGAAGTCCTTCGATGAACTTCCTCGAAACCAACGTGGTGGAGGATAATAAAAGGCTCTACGTCGACGGGGGAAGTTTTCGGTTGGCTATCCCTGAGAAGTTGTCAAAAAGGTATCGTCCCAGGCTCGACGATAAAGTCATTTTTGGGATCCGACCCGAGCATATCAATGACCGTTCCTTTGTCACCGATGTTCCTGGAAGAGAGAAATTGGAAGCTATAGTCGATGTTGTCGAACCCGTGGGATCTGAGGTCATTTTGATCGTCACCGTGGGCGACCATCACCTGACAGCAAAGGTCGACCCCCACACAAAGGCCTCTGTTCACAAACCCATTGATCTCAGTGTGGACATGAATAACCTCCATCTATTCGACAAGGAAACCGGGGAGGTCATTGAATAGTCCTCAGTTCCCCTCTCAGTAACCCGTTCATATCAAATCCTTTAGAGGGCATCCCAAGTTGAATTCGCTCCGATCTCCGGTGTAGGTGCAAGGGCAAACCTTGAACACCAGACGGGCTTGGGAGAGAAATGATGAAGAGAATAGCCATCATCGGTGACGGCGCTTGGGGGACCGCGCTGGCTCTGCTGCTCCGTGCAAAGGGTTTCAACATCGTGATATGGGGCAACTTCCCTGATTACATTGAGGAACAGCGGGAAAGGAGGGAGAATTTCAAATTCTTGCCTGGGGTCGAGATACCCCGCGACATAGGCTACACAGCAAATTTTACAGAGGCCGCCGAGAAAGCCGATTTGTTGATCTGCGCCGTCCCTGCTCAGTTCATTCGTGACGTCTTCCAGAGATTTGTTCCCCACTACCCGAGAGGCGTTCCGGTCGTCTCGGTTGCGAAGGGGATTGAGCAGAAAACCCTTAAGCGCTGTACTGAGGTACTGGAAGAGTTCCTCGAGGGGGCACCCCTGGCTGCACTCAGCGGCCCCTCCCATGCTGAAGAAGTAGCTCGCAACATCCCAACCGCGGTTGTCATTGCCTCCCATGATCCTCAACTCTCGCGTTTGCTCCAAGACACTTTCATGACAACCTCCTTCCGGGTGTACACGCAGGACGACGTCGTTGGGGTCGAACTTGGCGGAGCGCTCAAGAACGTGATCGCCCTGGCCGCGGGCATGTCGGACGGTCTTGGCTATGGTGATAATTCAAAAAGCGCCCTCTTGACACGAGGTCTGGTTGAGATGTCTCGGCTCGGTGTGGCGGCTGGAGCGAAGCGCCTGACTTTCTCAGGCCTCTCGGGAATTGGCGACCTCATGACGACCTCCTTTTCTCGGCACAGTAGGAACCGTGCCTTGGGCGAGAAGATCGGACAAGGATTGTCACTCCGAGAAGTCCTGGAATCGACGGAGAAAGTGGCCGAAGGCGTATGGACAACGACCTCTTCGCGTGAATTGGCTCAGAAACTAGGCGTGGAGGTCCCGATATTCGAAGAAGTTTACAAGGTCCTCTTCAAGGGAAAAGATTGCCGCCAGGCTGTCATCGATCTTATGACCCGTGGCAAGAAAGAGGAAATGGAAGATCTCGAATAGGAAAGTCGAAAAGCCCACCGGATAAGACCTTCAGTTGCTCCTATCATCAGATGTGAGGAGTGCCGCCGTTTGGTTTACGACGACCCAATTCTTCGTCCCTGTCTCAAGAACGAGCGTAATCGAACCTATTGCCTAGCCACACGAAGATCTCTTGGGTCATTCCGAGGCAGGACTTCTTTTTCTATCCTTTGATTCCCGAGGTCAGAAAATTCTTAATAAAGGTCTTCTGGGTCGCCAAAAAGAAAGCAATGATGGGTGCACAGACAAAAAGAGTCGCGGCCATCAAGAGGCTCCAGTCTGAGCCGCTCTCCTGCTGGACAAACATCCCCAGCCCGATGGTGAGGGTCCTCACACGGTCAACGTCAGTGATGATGAGGGGCCAGAAATAGTCGTTCCAGTGGGTGGCGATACTGATCATGGAGAAGGTTACGATGGTGGGGCGAGAGAGAGGGATAAGAACATGCCAGATAAATCGGAGATGGCCAGCGCCGTCCATCAGAGCTGCGTCCTCCAGTGACTTCGGCACCTGCTTAAAGGTCTGGCGAAGCATAAATGTGCCGAAGCCGCTGGCCACGAAGGGCAGGATCAAACCCGTCCGNNTAGTTGGGGATGATGATCGATTCAAGAGGAAGCATGATTTGAATGACGAAGAGGAGGAACATCACGTCCTTGCCGGGGAAATCGAGGCGCGCAAAAGCGTAAGCCGCCGGAATGACGAGGAGGAGCTGGATAACCAGGATGCCGACGCAGACGATGATGGTGTTTAGCATGTAAAGCCAGAAAGGAGCCTGGTCCATGATGTCCACGAAATTGGTCCACATGAACTTTTCTGGGATCAGGGATATGCTTTCGGTGAAAACCTCCCCGGGGCTCTTAAGGGCTGTGGAAATCAGCCAGATAAACGGCAGGATCATGATGATTGCGGCAATTTGCAGAATGAATACTTTCACAACCACTTCGTATTTCTTCTCTTCCATGAATTCCCTCGGGTTCAATCTGCCGTATAGGTAATCCGCTTTCCAAAAATTCCGAAAATGATCAGCGTTAAGCTGAGCAGTATCAATACCAGAATTGTAGTTAGGGTACTGGCCCTGCCCCAGTCAAAGAACTTGAAACCGTTTTCAAAGATATAGTAGACGATGACGTTGGAACTGTTCCCTGGACCCCCCTCGGTCATGAGGTGGATTTGATCAAAGACCCGGAAGGTCAAAATGATCGCGACAACCAGGACAAACAGGGACGTTGGGCCAACCAAAGGGAAGGTGATGCTAAAATGGCGTCGCCACCAACCCGCTCCGTCAATGTAAGCGGCTTCATAGAGTTCCCGGTTTACATTCTGAAGGCCTGCCAAATATATGAGTGTAAAAAAGCCAAGGTTTTTCCAGAAAGTCATGATGATCAAAGCCCAGAGCGATGTTTGGGAGCTTCCTAGCCATCCAAGCTTGGGCAGTCCCAATTTGGCCAAAAAAATGTTCAAGATCCCCAGGTTCGGCGAGTAGATGTAGACCCAAAGCATCGCGGCAGCAGCCATGGGGATCAGGGTGGGGTAAAAGAGGCTGTATATATAGTAAACCCGCCCTTTCATGCGCTCATCAATGAGAATGGCAAATACCAGGGCCAGAAACATGGTTGGGAAAATGCTGACCGTGACAAAAAAGAACGAATTCTTCATGACCAGCCAAAAAACGTCATGCTGCCAGAGTTTGACAAAATTTTCCAACCCGGAAAATACTGGTTTAGGAGAGAGGAGATTCCACTCGTTGAAGCTCAGCCAAGTAGACCAAATGATGGGGAGATAGGTGAATAGAAAAAGAAAGAAGAGACCCGGTATCAGAAATAGGTATGCACGATATGACTCCAGTTTTTCTCTCATGAGTTCTTGTCGTAGTTGGGATCCCTCTCTAAGGAGGGATCCCAACTATTTTTTGTCTTCATGATCCTTTGATAGCTTCTTCCATCAGCTTATGTGCATCCTCCAGGGCCTGTTCCGGGGGCTTTGTGCCCTCGAGTGCTGCATCCAGATTTGTGGTCATGGCGTTTCTGATCAACTGGTAGTTGACAGCCATCATTTTTGGATAGGCGTATTTCAGTTGATCTCTTGCCACGGTCATTTGAGGGAATTTTTCCAGAAACGCCTTCATTTCTGGCAGGTCGTAGGACTTCTTGTTGACTGCCACATACCCGGATTCGATGCTCCAGTGGGCCGCCATATCAGGACGGGTCATAAACTTTGCAAACGTCCAGGCGGCATCCTGGTTTTCTTTTGGAATGCCCTTGAAAATGTGAAAGTCCCCTCCACCGACGGGGGTGCCGTACTGTTTTCTCTTGGGCTGGAAGGCTGCCCCCCAATCAAATTTGGCGGTCTTCCGAATCTTGGCCATCCCTCCCGTTGAGTAGTACATCATAGCTGTCACGCCGCCGATGAAATCATCCGGGGTGATGTTCCAGGGGCGAAGGACTGGACAGGTCTGGAGCTCCTGCATGAGTTTAACCCAGAGCTTCAGGGCTTCGAGGTTCTCAGGCGAGTTAAAGGTCACTGTCAGGCCGTCCTCTTTGAGAAGCTGCGAACCGTTTTGCCGGGAAAAAGCCTCAAAGATCCAATCATTCCACCCGCCCGGGATGATGAGCCCATATTGTTTGGTCTGATTGCCCTCTCGTATTGTCAAGATCTTTGAGTACTCTACGAGTTCGTCCCAGTTATCTGGCGGACGGCTAGGATCTAATCCAGCTGCCTTCAATTTGTCACCTGCTGCTCGAAACATGTCCCTGTTCCAGTAAAGAATGGGTGTACTGCGCTGGAAGGGGAAACCGTAGATTTTACCGTCCCTGCCGTATGCGTTTCCGAGGAAGCCTGGGTAGAAGTCAGCCAAAAATCCTTTCCCCCCTTCCCGTTCAACATAACTGTCCAGGGGAATGAGGGCATCCATCTGAAGGAGAGAGAACAACTCGGAGATCTCGACGACGGCGACATCTGGTGGATTTCCCCCCAACACGGCGGTCTGAACCTTCTGCATCGTCTGGTTGTAGTTACCGGCATAGACTGGCTCCACATCGATGTCTGGGTTCTCGCTCTCAAACTTTTCAACCATGCCATTGATGACCTTGACCAAGGGACCTGCTACACCGACGGGGTAGAAAAACTTGAGCTTCACTTTCGCCGAGGCGGTGGAGGAAAAGAGAAAAAGAACCATCAAGGCACCGACCCAAAAAATCTTTCGTTTCATAGTACTTCCTCCTTTTTTTATTGTGTACTTCCAATCGATGAAGAAAAGATTCTTCAGTCACCTCCTTTCCTCAGGAGATACTTAGCGACAGGTGTGGAGGATCTGTGGAGAACAGATGCATTTTCTCCATATCAGCGACGAGATCCATCTCCTCGCCAAGAACGGCCCGAGTATGGGAGTCTACCTGAGCTACGATAGTTGCTTTCCCCACAACGATTTGAAGGATAACGAAAGAGCCTACCGGTTCGATCAAATCTACCCTAGCTTTTATGACATTTCGAGGGTCGTAATCCTTGATGAACTCCCGGTCGTACATGTGCTCGGGACGGATACCGAAATAACAGGTCTTCCCTTTGTGCTGAGCGTATTTCTGACCCTTTGAATCCGGGATAGGAAGGCAGAACTCTCCTCCATCTACCCAGAGAGCGCGGTCCTTGCTGATGAGCTTCACCTCCAAGAAATTCATTGCGGGGCTCCCAATGAATCCGGCAACGAACATATTATCAGGAGAATCGTACACTTTGATTGGTTCTCCCACTTGCATAATCTCACCGGCATTCATGATCACAATCTTACTTCCCATAGTCATCGCTTCGATCTGATCGTGAGTGACATAGATGATGGTTGACTGAAGGCGATGGTGGAGTTTCAGGATTTCTCCCCGCATCTGAACCCTGAGCTTGGCATCGAGGTTACTGAGAGGTTCATCGAAAAGAAAGACGGACGGTTTTCGAACAATGGCACGCCCTACGGCAACCCGCTGCCGCTGGCCACCAGACAACTCCCGAGGCTTGCGTTTCAAGAGTTCTGAAATTTCCAGAATTTCGGCGGCGTCGTGGACCCGTTTGTCGACTTCGGATTTTGGAAACCGTCTCAGTTGAAGCCCAAAAGCCATGTTTTTATAGACTGTCATATGAGGATAAAGTGCATAGTTCTGAAAGACCATGGCAATGTCTCGATCCTTTGGGTGGACATTGTTCACGACACGGCCGTCAATTTCAATTGTCCCTTCGGTAATCTTCTCCAGGCCCGCCAACATTCGCAAGCTGGTAGATTTTCCACACCCTGAGGGCCCAACGAGAACAACGAATTCTTTGTCCCCGATGCCGAGATCGAAATCCTTGACGGCCACGAAATTTCCAAAACGTTTTGTCACGTAATGGAATGACACCGTCGCCATGATACCAACTCCCAGCCTGTCACATCACATGCGATCTTAATCCTATCCAAGGCGGCCCTAAAGGCAGACATAACCTTATGTTTTATCGAGTTCTTTCTTCTCAGTTGGGACTGCTATAGTAGAATCCCTTGAAAAAGCCTTGCCTCGAGAATCCTATGAACTGGCTTGAAAGGTTCTTTCCTTATATCTGCTATGGTGTAACAGGACCTGGACACCAGGGCCCCATTTCGTAAACTGGCTGACTGATTGTGATAATACTTGGAATGACAAAAGAGGCTATCTGAACGTCTTCAAACCCAACAATCCACGGGCCTTTTCGTGATTCCACACCCCTTTCTTGGGACCTTCCAAGGTACGGTAAATACAATTACGAGTCGCTAGCGCCCCTTATCTGGTGAGTTAATCAGTCTGGATATTCTAGCGCTTGAAATCACGTCGTTCCGGCAGGCTGAAGGACAACCCCCATTGCTTGGGCATTTAAACAGGTTCATCCCGTTATACTTTTCGCCCTCTTATTTGTCAATCGTTTCTTTGACGATTTTGTCCTTCTGCTCAAGTATAATCTTGGCAATCTCGGCGAACCCTTCTCCTCCCTCCCGATTTGCTACAAAGGTTGGTAAGTGCTTCATCTGGTCAGCGAAAGGAAGGACGTTTCTCACTCCGACTGCATAGGGAAAGTACCGGAACATGGGCTCATCGTTGGGCGAGTCACCGCAGAAGAGAAACCTCGTCTTATCGGCATCCAGATCCACTCGCCATTGCTCCTGAACGAAGATTTTCGTCATAGCGAGTTTGTCGTAATTTCCGAACCATCCGTTGACATGGATGGAGGCTACCTTACAGGTCGCCCCGTGTTTTTTGAAGATCCGGCAAATTCGGTCGACGGCACCTCGATCGAGAGGTTTCACATCCTCGCAATAGTCGATGGCCAGATCACTCTCCCGATAGCGTTGATCACTCGCAATCGCCGTGCCCGGAACCGAGGCAAGTATCTCATCCCGAATGGCCTCCAGACGGTTCCGTTTTTCAGCACGAACGGGTTCAGGATCGAGGAAACGCTTCTTGAGTTTTCCTTCTGGTTCGTCATACCAGAAATAGAGGGCCCCGTTTTCTCCGACAACGCCATCCACAGGCCACATCCGGGCAATGTGATCACACCATCCCGCTGGTCGCCCCGTAATAGGAACAACCCTGAGATCCGATTCCTTGAGGGCCCACAACGCCTGATAAGCGACAGAGGGGATTTTGCCACGGGTCGTGAAAGTATCGTCAAGGTCAAAAAATATCCCTAAGAGGTTTTTCGCCGTCTCAGGGGGTAGCTTATCGATCGAAGGAATCATGATTACGTTGACTTACGCCTCACCTCTGATATCACATGTTGAAACACCTGAGAAAGTCACTCACAAACTGGTTTGCAGGGCTTCTTCGGATTTTCGATGGGGCATCGATCTGGATGATTTTTCCCTCTTGCATAATGGCGAGCCTGTCTGCCAAAGAGAATGCCTCAACCAAATTGTGGGTGACATGGAGCGTTGTGGCTCCGATCTGGATATGGTAGTCCTTCAGCTCCTTTCGAAGGGCCAGACGATGCTGGGGATCCACGTTGGACAGGGGTTCATCGAGGAGAAGTATTGTAGGCTCGATAGTCATGGCCCTTCCAATGCCAACCATCTGTTGCTGGCCTGCAGATAGCTGGTCCGGCTTTCTGGGATACAACTTTTTCTCAATACCGAGTCGGCCTGCAATCGCGTTGGCTTTTTCTTCGATCTTCTGAGGCGGCTGTCTTCGAATCTTCATGGAGAAGCTCAGGTTGCTAAAGACCTCTTTGTCAAAGACCTTCATGTGAGGCCAAAGGGCATTGTCTTGAAAGACCATGCGAACCCGTCGATCAGAGGGCTTCTCCTTGTCCACACATCGACCGTGGATAAAGATATGGCCCGCGTCAAGTTTTTCCAGACCAGCGATGAGCCGAAGCAGGGTCGTTTTGCCACATCCAGTCGGACCGACGATTGCGAGGAACTCGCGGTCCTCTGCCATGAAACTCACTTGGTCAACAGCGGGAACGGATCCGTAACGCTTGGTCACTCCGTCCAGAACAAGGCTCTTGTTGGGTGGTATGTAAGCTGAGGGATCCATGGGGACCGTAAATTTCCCTAGGGAATCGGCTAAAACATACTACAAGTGAGGAGAATGAGTTGTCAAGGAGCACTGATCTTGAATTCTCGGACCTTCTCAGACCAGCGATTCGTGCTTCATTCCTGAATAAACTCCATTTGAGTTCAAGACGAGTTCCCCCATATTTGAGGGG
>JABAOH010092108.1_pt3 | contig 20816 bp, 21 predicted proteins | sample 7062181 | NCBI WGS metagenome assembly JABAOH01 (sample SAMN14538630, study PRJNA623070) | marine sediment metagenome | biome: marine biome [ENVO:00000428]; feature: marine pelagic biome [ENVO:01000023]; material: deep marine sediment [ENVO:00002113]; isolation source: pool of 5 deep marine... | reverse complement strand
GGCGCGTCGGACTCTTTGACCGAGCGGGCGAATTCGATGTACGCGTCCTGATCGGTCAGACGAATGTCTTCGTTCATGGTGGATTGTTGTGTCACGCCGGCCAGCCAGTGCCAGAGCATGACCGCCACGAACAGGCCAATTGCAGCGATTCTGGCCGGGCGTGAGAGAGTCACACCAAGCATTGCCGTTCACGACGCTGCGTCATGGTGGTTTCTCTCACCTCTTTGTCGAAGCCTGAACGGCCTGCGGTCGCTGATTCCGCGGCACGACACCGGCCCGGCGGCGAGCGAATAACCGCCGGACTCTCAAAGCGCGAGTTGATCCTCGCATGCGGTTTCGCAGGCGGAAGCCCGGTACAACCCGCGAGGTAAGGGATAACAGCGCTTGAAAGGGGACACCCGAGGGCGGTCTGTTCATGCCGCCGCCAGTGCGCCCTCCCGGTAAGCGTCGTCGGCCACGGTGGCGCGCACGAGGTGGCGCGGCTCGCGTTCGTTCCAGGGGCGGCCGCGATGCAGCACCGCGCTGTTGTCCCACACGATGAGGTCGTGGGGCCGCCAGCGGTGCGCATGGACGTGCTCCTCGCGGGTCGCGTGGGCGAGCAGAGCGTCCAGCAGCGCCCGCCCCGCCTCACGGCTCATGCCGATGATCTCGCGCGCGTGGGAGCCGATGAAAAGAGCGGGCTCGCCGGTCACGCTGTGGCGACGCTCCAAGGGGTGGCGCACCGGGGGAAGGTCCTTGTCCTCGGCCTCGGTCAGACGGCCGGGCTCGACCTGGGAGCGGGAATGGGCGAAGTGGTGCACCGCCATGCGACCGGCAATCTGCGCCCGGAGCGAGGATTCGAGCCCGCGGTGCGCGAGCCGCGTGGAGACGAACTCGGTCGCGCCGCCGTGCTCCGCCACGCGCCTGCCGGACAACACCGACGCGTACGCCGGAGTCTTGCGAAAAGACGCGTCCGAGTGCCACAGCTGATTGGCGCGCGCGTGAAAGAGCTGATGATCCGAGGCCGGCAAAACGCGGCCTTCGGCGTCCAGGTTGGTCAGCACCACCAGCTCGCTGCCCTCGCCGACGGCGCCGACACGGGTCTTCTCGAGGCGCCCGAAGCGGCGCGCGAAATCAAGCTGGGCCGTGTCGTCCACCGGCTGGTCGCGGAAGACCAGCAGCGAGTGGCGGTCGAGGGCGTGCTTGACGGCGGCAAAGACAGCGCCGTCCAGCGGGCGGGTCAGGTCGACGCCGTGGACCTCGACGCCGAAGAGCGGATGGAGCAGCGCAAAATGGGGCATGGCGGAGGCCTGCGGCGGGTTGTCAGCGATCGCGGTTGCACAGTATAGGGCAACGGCAGCGCCCGGAGAACTGCGGCCGGGACGCGTCTGCGGGCAGGGGCGCGGCCCCGCACTCTGCTCGCGATGTGCCCCGGCGGCTGCCGGCGCGCGATCTTCACGGCGGCGAAATGGCGCGCCCGCCGCAAAAGGGTCGTGCATGGCGCAAGACACCGCGACCCGGAGTGGATAATCTCCACGGTCTGGCAGACGAGGGACGGCGTTGGCCGCCCCGCAGTGCAGCCCGGGAGAGATCGCCGACATGACCGTTCGCAATGGCCGTGAGTTCCTCAGCATTCCAGGCCCCACCACCGTGCCCGATGAGGTCCTGGCGGCCATGCACCGCCCCGCAATCGACATCTACTCCGGGCCGCTGCTGGACATCACCGCGAGCTGCCTCGAGGACCTGCGCCGCGTGTTCCGCACCGCCGGGCGCAGCTACATCTACATTGCCAATGGGCACGGCGCCTGGGAGGCGGCGCTGGTCAACGTTCTGTGCCGGGGCGACAAGGTGTTGGTGCTGGAGAGCGGCATGTTTGCCGCCGCCTGGGGCGGCATGGCGGCAGCGCTCGGTCTCGAGGTGGAGACGCTGGCGGGCGACTGGCGCCGGGCCGTGGACCCGCAGGCGCTCGAAGCGCGGCTCAGGGCCGACACACGCAGTGAGATCAAGGCGATCCTGGTTGTGCAGGTGGATACGGCGAGTGGGGCCGTCAACGACATCGAGGCCATCGGCGGCGCCGTCGCGGCCGCGGGGCACGGTGCGCTGCTCATGGTCGACGCCATCGCATCGCTCGCCACGATGCCCTTCGAGATGGACGCGTGGGGCGTCGACGTCGCCCTGTGCGGGTCGCAGAAGGGCTTGATGATGCCGCCGGGCCTGAGCTTCATCGCCGCCGGCGCGAAGGCCCGGGCGGCGCATCGCGGGGCCGATCTGCGCGGCCGTTACTGGGACTGGAGTGAGCGTGACGGGCCCGAGCACTACATGAAGTACTGCGGCACCGCGCCCGAACACCTGCTGTTTGCCCTGCGCAAGTCGCTGGATCTGCTGTTCGAGGAAGGCCTCGAGCGCGTTTTTGACCGGCACCGACTGCTGGCCGAGGCGGTGCGCCGGGCCGTCGAGGTCTGGGCCGAAGGCGGCGCCCTCGCGCTCAACGTGGTGGCGCCGCGCGAGCGGGCCGACTCGGTCACCGCCGTGCTGATGGACAACGGAGACGACCCTCAACCGTTGCTCCGTTACTGCGATCGCAACTGCGGCGTGGTGCTCGGCATCGGCATCGGTGCCCTGAAAGACCGGGGCTTTCGCATCGCCCACATGGGTCACGTCAACGCCCCCACGGTGCTGGGAACGCTGGGCGCCGTCGAGACAGGGCTCATCGCGCTCGGCATCGAACACCGAAAAGGCGGAGTTCAGGCCGCCGTGGACTGGCTGGGCCGGGCCGTGCCGGCGTGACGCGCGACGGTGCCGCAGAGTCCTGTCGCCCGGTGTACAGAACGTCTAGTCGGCCGCCGGCATGCGTGGCAGAGGTCGCAGACGATGCGTTGGGCGTGATACTGGGGCCTTGTCACTGGATGGGGCAGCGCAGGGACGCCGCGTGTCACTGCTTGCAGCCGGTGCTGCCCGCGTGCGGTCGAGATGTGCGATAGAATCAAAACCAACCACGCATCCCGAGTGTGTGCCCTGTGAAGGACTCTGTGCGCTGGTATACCTTGTTGCTTGTGACGGCGCTGCTTATCGGGGCATTCGTCTACTACTTCCATCTCAGCCGGTATTTGTCGTTCAACGGCGGTCCGGACGAGGCTTCGCACTATCACGCCGCGAGGTTCATTGCCGAGCACGGTCGGCTCGCTGTTTACCCGGACGACGAGGCCAGTCTGCACATTTCACGGGAAGGCATCACTTTTTTCTTTCGCTCTCCCCTCGCTTACGCAACAAGCGCGCTCGGCTCGCGTTTGCTGCAGGCGCGAGAGATGCCCGACGAGCGGCGCTTCAGAGTGAGTTCCGCCTTGTTCGGTTCGTTGAGCGTGGCGCTGGTATTTCTGGCCGCTGTGACGCTGACCGGGTCGACCTGGCTGGGGTTGTTCGGTGCCCTGTCATTCGGTCTCATGCCGCAGTTGACTTTTCTGTCGGTGTACGTAAACGACGATATAGCCGCCGTCGCGGTGGCTGCGCTGCTTTTGTGTTCCCTGATCGCGCTCACGCGCCGGGGGGTCAGTCCGACCCTGGTGATGCTGACGGGCTTTGCCGTGGGTTTGGTCATCATCTCGAAACCGTCGGCATGGGTGGTGGCGATTCCCCTGACGCTGGCTGCGCTGTGGCTGGTGGCGCGTTCGCGCATCGGTGCCGCTCGCAGAATGTTCGTGCTGACGGCGGTGGCGGCGGCGGTCGGTGGATGGTGGCTGCTTTTCAACATTTACCATCACGGCCTGGACGACCCGCTGAACCAGGGTGTCGAAAAGGAGGTGGTGGCGAAACATCGAGAGTTCGTACCACCAGAGGGACGCAGCTATGCGGAGCAGAAAATAGGCGTCATCGATCTTCTCGCCGACCGGGACGACTTCATGACCGACACCTTCAAGTCGACCGTCGGCAACCTCGATTGGCTGCGCTTGGAGATGGGCAGGGTGCAGTACGGCTTCTATGCCGTGCTCTTTGTGATCGCCGGCGTTGGCTGGCTCTACGGTCTGTTCGCGCCGCGGCGAGGTGCCGCGGCTTCACGTGCCGTCTTCATGCTGTTACTGGCCGCCGTGGCACTGCAGTTCCTCGCGTATTTGTGGGTGAACCTGAGCCGCTTCGCGCAGCCACAGGGCCGCTATCTGCTTCCGAGCATGCCGATCGTGATGACGATGGCGGTGTACGGTCTGTATCGAATTGCCGGCTCGCTACGTCATTTCGCTTGGGGGGGCGTGCTCCAAGGCGCCGCGTTGCGCACGTCGACGCTGAGCCTGCTCCTGCTCGCGCCTGTTTATGTGCACCTCGAGGGCTTCGTGCATCACGTTCTGCCGTTCTACCGGCTTCCCGACTACTATGGTCTCGATGCCTCGCACTTCGATCCTTGGTATCCGGGCTGGAGTGATGTCCCGGAGACGAATCAGCTTTCTCTCGATCGGCAGGGCAATGCGGTCGTCGTTCGCAGCACCGGCAACGATCCTTGGCTTTTGTTCGGGCCCGAGCAGGCCAGTGCCCTGACCGACGGCGCGATGCTGCGCATTTCCCTGGACTCGCAGGCCAACGGCCATTTTTCCGTCTACTGGGATGAGGGCAGCGGGCTGAGCGAGACGTTGATGGCGAGCCGCCATTACAACGTGGGTACTCAGACCATATACCTGCGGCTCGACACGCGCAGCCCCGTGGCGCTGCGGCTGGATCCCATGACGCGGCCGGGCAGCGTGACGATCCACCAGATCGCCGTCGCTTCGATCGACAACGAGCCCCTGAGCGTGCTGGATTTCCTCGGCCGATTGCGCTGAACCGCCTTACGGGCGCCGCGCACCGCACGCCCGGTCCTGATCAGCGGCCCGAGTTCGGCTCGAGGTGCGGGCACGAGAGCACGAATTCCTCCAGGGCCCGCTCGGCGGCGCCGGTTTCGGCGGGGTGTGCGCCGGCGGCGGCCCTGAGACGGGCGATCTCCCGCGGGATGGCGGCGCGCTGCTCGAGCAGATGATTGAACTGCGCGTCGCAGGCCGGGATGGGCCGGGGGTAGTGCCTGATCTGCCGCTCCACGGCGGCCAGGCGTGCACCCAGCCGGCGCTCCAGCGCCTCCCAGGCGGCATCGATGTCGACTGCCGGCGTCGGCGCGGCGGCGGGCGTTGCTCGGTCGTTCATGCGCCGGTCTCCCGTTCCTGGCTGCGGCTTGCCTCGACAAAGACCCCGGTCAGTCGCTCGCGGAGAGCTGGCCGGGATCCACGATGCCGGGCACAGTTTAACAGCGACATCGCCGTGGGGCTGCGACAAGGGCATCAGAAACGAAAGATCAGGTCCACCACCGGGTTGTCCGCGCGGCGCTCCAGGCGTCGGTGATAGTGGGCCGACAGGGCGACGACAATGCCCAGCAGGATGAGGAACGCGGCCACGATGAGGGAGAGCAGCGGCGGGTAGATCGCGATCAGCACTCCCGCCAAGATCAGTGCGATTCCGGCGACCATCGTCGTCCTCCGAGGTTGCGATGTGCGGGGGTCTGCAGTTTGCAGCGCCGCCGACGGCGGCGCAACGGTGAGACCTTCTCGGGCGTGCCGCCGTCCGCGGGTCACGCGGCACGGGTTGCCCCGCCGGCTGCGGTGAAGCCCCGCGGCTCGGCCCCTGGCGGGAAAAGGCCTGACCCGGTGTGCGGGACGGCCGCCTGCCGCTGCCGCACCGACGTGCGTTGCCGCGTGTGCCGGAGGAATTCGGCCGCGGGGCTTCACTCCGGGTTCGACTGTGTGCTACATGGAGCCCCGGGGAATCGGCTGCGCCGCGTGTCGCCGCCCCATTGCACGGCGGAGCCCCTGCCGGACCTCGTCGGCGCCCGTGGCCCGCGTCCCCGCTGTGATCGGCTCGCCGGGAGCCCTTTGCCGCCCCCCGGGTCTTGCCGTGTCGGCGGGGAGGGGCCGGCGCGCGCTGCGAGGAGTGCATCGGCACGTGCTTGAACGCGACCACAACACCGCAGCGCCCGGGGCGCCCCCCGGGGCGGACATCGAGTTCCTCGGCGTCTCCAAGCGTTACGACACCGTGCTGGCGGTGGACGGGGTCGACCTGACGGTGCAGCACGGCGCCTTCCACTCGCTGCTGGGTCCGTCGGGCTGCGGCAAGACCACCTCGCTGCGGATGATCGCCGGCTTCGAGCAGCCGAGCGACGGCGACGTGCGCATCGGTGGGCGTTCGGTGGTCGGCACGCCGCCCCACCGGCGTCCGGTGAACATGGTGTTTCAGCACTACGCCCTGTTTCCGCATCTCAGCGTGGCGGGAAACGTCGGCTACGGGCTGCGGCAACGGCGTCCGCGCCCCACGGCCGCCGAGATCGGGCAGAGCATCGGGCAGGCGCTCGATCTGGTGCGGCTGCCGGGTTTCGAGCAACGCCGCGTGTGGGAGCTCTCGGGCGGTCAGCAGCAGCGGGTCGCGCTGGCGCGCGCGCTCATCAACCGGCCGACGTGCCTGCTGCTCGACGAGCCGTTGGCGGCTCTCGATCGCAAGCTGAGGCGGGAGATGCAGATGGAGCTGCAGAGTCTGCAGCGCGAGGTCGGCATTACTTTCGTCCTGGTGACGCACGACCAGGAAGAGGCGTTGTCCATGAGCGATCACATCAGCGTCATGCGTGAAGGGCGCATCGCGCAGTCGGGGACGCCGCGCGAGCTTTACGACGCGCCCGCCAGCCGCTACGTCGCCGATTTCGTCGGCGAGACGAATTTCTTCGCGGGAGAGGTGGCGGCGGCGGATGCGCAGGGCGCGACGGTCCAGTTGGCGTCGGGTCCGGCGCTGAGCGCCCCCTATTCGAGGAGCGCGGCCCCATTGCGCCGCGGCGGCCGCGCCGTCATCGCGTTGCGCCCGGAGCTGATCGAGCTGCGGCCGGCGGCCGCCGGGCTTGGCATCGACCCGGGCGTGTCGTTTTCCGGGCGCGTGCACAACCGGATCTACCTCGGCGACCAGACCGAGTTCCGGGTCACCACCGATGAGCTGGGCGAGGTCCTGGTGCGGGCCGGCAAGACGTCGCAGGCCGTCGCCGCCGGCGTCGGGCCCGGGGACCCGGTGGTGCTCGGCTGGGGGCAGGATGCCGGGCTCGCGCTCAGCGACGACTGAAGATGCTCAGGCGAGGCCGAGGCCCTGGCGCTTTGAATTCGTAACGTCGAAGCGCCGCGCAGTGGGCGCGGCCGCCGACGACATCGCCCTAAAGGAGGCAATCAGTGAAGACCATCGACCGTAAGCAATTCATGAGGCTTCTGCGCAGCTACCGCGCCGGCTCGATCTCGCGGCGGGACTTTCTCGGCCTGACCGGGCTCGGTACGGCCACCGCCGTCATGGCGGCGAACATGCCCGAGCTCCTGCTGGGCCGTGAGGCGCGTGCCGCCGAGATCGGCGACAGGGTGGCGCTGGCAACCTGGCCCAACTATCACGACCCGGCCAACTTCGAGAAGTTTGCCGGCAGCACGGGAGCCCGGGTTCAGGTGAACGTGTTCGGCTCCAACGAGGAGATGCTCGCCAAGCTGCAGGCGGGTGGCAGCGGGTGGGACGTGTTCGTGCCGACGAACTACACCATCACCACCTATGTCGAGCTCGACCTCATCGAGCCGCTCGATCTGGCGAAGCTGCCGAATTTCGTCCGTGAGGCCTACCACCAGCGCTTCATCGAGCCCGGTATCGTCAACGGCACCGTCTACGCGGTCCCGAAGAACTGGGGCACCACCGGCTACGTCGTCAACACCAAGCACGTCACCGGCAACCCGACGACGTGGAAGGAGTTCTGGGACCTGACGATGACGTCCGCCAGCGGGCGTACGATGGTTCACGACTACCAGCTGACCACGATCGGCAATGCGTTGAAGTACTTCGGCTACTCCTTCAACTCCGTGGACCCCAAGGAGCTTGCCGATGCCGAGGCGCTGCTTTTGAAGGCCAAGCCCCACCTGTTCGCGATCAACAGCGACTATCAGCCCTCCATGCGCAGCGGCGACGCCTGGATGTCGATGTGCTGGACCGGCGACGGCCTGCAGCTGCACCGCGACATGCCGGAGATGATCTACGTGCTGGGCCGCGAAGGCGGCGAGATCTGGAGCGATTTCTACGCCATACCGAAGGATGCGCCGCACCGCGAGGCCGCCTACGCTCTGATCAACTTCCTCCTCGATCCGGCGGTCAACGCCGACGAGGTGAAGGCCCACGGCTACCCGAGCAGCGACACCCGTACCGACGCGCTGCTGCCGCCCGAGCTTCTCAATGATCCCATCATGTATCCGGCCGCCGAGCTGCTGGAGCCGCTGGAGTTCGGCGCCGCGGCCACCTTGACCAGCCCGTTGCGTGCGGAGCTGTTGGCGCGTTTCAAGGCCGCCTGAGAGGGACGCGGCGCCGCCACGATGACGACGACGGCCACGACCGGTTCCGCCGCGGGGCGGGTGACGGCCCTGTTGCTGTTGCCCAGCAGCCTGTGGTTTCTGCTTCTCTTGGTCATGCCGCTCGTCGTCATCGTGGTGTTCAGTTTCGGCGAGCGCGGTCCGGCGGGCGGCTACGAGCCCGCTTTCACGCTCGCGCACTATGCCAATCTGGGTGCGCGCCTCAAGGCGTTCACCAACACCCTCGTGCTGGCGCCGGTGGGCACGCTGTGCTGTCTGCTCATCGCCTATCCCTTCGCCTATTTTCTCGCCACGCGTGCGGGGGAGCGGGCGAAGCCGCTGCTGTTGACGCTCGTGGTCATCCCTTTCTGGACGAGCTTTCTCATTCGCACATACGCCTGGATCTTCATACTCGGCAGCCGGGGAATTCCGTCTCTGCTCGACGCCGCCGGCGTGGCCGACGTGAGGCTCATCAACACGCCTTTCGCCGTTCTGGTGGGGATCGTCTACGGCTATCTGCCGCTCATGATCTTCCCGATCTACGTCAGTCTCGAGAAACTGGACAAGCGGCTGCTGGAAGCGTCCGGCGATCTCGGCGCCAATCGATTCAGGACCTTCCTGCAGGTGACGCTGCCGCTGTCCATGCCCGGGGTGATCACGGGATCGCTGCTCGTGTTCATACTGCTCATGGGTGAGTTCCTGATTCCCGCCATACTCGGCGGGGGCAAGGTCTTTTTCGTCGGCAACGCCCTCGTCGACCTGTTCCTGCAGTCACGCAACTGGCCCTTCGGATCGGCGGTCGCCGTGGCGTTGGTGGTCATCATGCTCGTTGCCATCGCGGGCTATCTGACGCTGGTGGCACGCAACCGCACGCACCGCGATGCGGTGCTGACTTAAGGCATGCGCGCGTACGCGGCGGGCATCTACCTCTTTCTCTACGCGCCGATCGCGCTGATCGTGGTGTTCGCTTTCAACGCCGGGCGTCACGCGTCGGATTTCGTGTGCTGCTCGACGCAGTGGTTCGGCAGGGCGTTCACCAATCCCTTCATGATGGAAGCCCTCGTCAACAGTCTGCTCATCGCCTCGATCACCGCGGTGCTGGCGACGCTCACGGGCACCATGGCGGCGCTCGGGCTGCAGCGCGTGCGAGGGACGCTGCGCGTCGTATTCGACGCCCTGACCTACAGTGCGATCATCATCCCGGGCATCGTCATCGGGATCGCCACGCTGGTGGCGTTGGTGAGCCTTTTCGGGTTCTTGAACCCCTATATCGAAGTCGCCTGGCCCCAGCAGCTGGGTTCGCCGCCACGGCTCAAGATGGGCTACGGCTCCGTGATCGCGGCGCACACGCTGTTTACGATGGCACTGGTCGTCGTGATCGTGCGCACACGGCTGCAGGGCATGGACCGCTCGCTGATCGAAGCATCGACGGATCTGTACGCCACGCCGTGGCGCACCTTCGTGCAGGTAACCCTGCCGCAGATCTTTCCGGCGGTGATGTCGGGCTTTCTGCTGAGCTTCACCTTCAGCTTCGACGATTTCATCATTGCCTTCTTCGTCGCCGGGGCGAACACGACGCTTCCGATCTACGTCTTTTCCTCCATTCGCCGGGGAGTGACCCCCGAGATCAACGCCATCGCCTCCGTGGTGCTGGCGGTGTCGTTGCTGCTGATCGTCGCCGCACAGCGTCTGCAGAGCCGCAGAGCGGGGCAGGGCTGAGCGAGACGGCGTCGCGGGGCGGGGCCGCCCGGCGCGGGCGGCGCCTCAGGCGTCCAGCATCCGGTCGATGGCGCGTGACAGAGCCTCGAGGTTGTGCGCCGGAAGCAAGGCGTCGATCTCGCGGCGCAACGCGCCCGGCACCCTCTGCGCCGCGTCGGCGTGAAGTGCCAGGGCCGGATTCAGCCACAGCAGCCGGCGCGCCCGGCGCCGCAGTTCGGCGAGCTCGCGCGCGAGATCCGCGGTATCGTCGGAGTCGAAACCGTCGCTCATGATGACCGCGACGGTCCTCGCGTTGACCATGCGCCTGGCATAGGTGCGATTGATCTCGCTCAGGGACTCTGCGATGCGGGTGCCGCCGAGCCAGAGGTGGTTCATCGCGTCGAGCCTGTCTTTCGCCGTCGCGGCGTCACGGATGCGGTAGATGTCGCTCACGCGGTAGACGCGCGTGTGGAAAGCGAAGGCCTCGGCCTTCGGCACGCCGCGAAGCAGCCCCCGGCACAGTCGGGTGAGCAATGCCGAGTAGGGCGCCATCGAGTGCGAGATGTCCTGCACCAGAAGCAGCTCGGGCGGATCGGGTCGGCGCACGACGAACCGCGGATGCAGCGGCAGCCCCCCGTAGCGGAAGCTCGTGCGCAGGGTGCGGCGCAGGTGCACGCGCCGCCCGCGTCGCACGATGCGCTTGCGCTTGTGCGTGCGATGGCGCAGCGCCCGCGCCATGCGCTCGGCGGTTCTCTCGATTTCGCGGCGGTCCCGGGCGTCCGTGAGAAAGCGGTAGTCGGCACGGCTCAGCGTCATCTGACGCCCGGCGCCTCGTCCCTCGCCGCCGGGCCCGTCGCTGGTGCCGGCGAGCCCGGTGCCGTCGCCGGGGGCGCGCTCGCGCAAACGCGGATCCATGCGGGCGAGCGGCGTGGGCGCGCCCGCCGCCGCGCCGCCGAGTCCCCAGAAAGCGTCGAACAGCGAGGGGAAGCGCCGCCATTCGTCGTGATCCTGGCAGAGCAGGCTGCGCAGCTGGCGGCGCACGCGCTCGACGCCGCAGACCCCGGCGAAGGCAACCACACGGAGCACGTCCGCGGACACGCCGGCGCCGAGGGCGAAGCCTTCGCTGCGCAGGTGCCGCACGAAGGCGATCGCGCGCTCGCTCGGCGATGCCATCTCTAGGCCGAGCGTGCCCGCGCCTGTGCTCGCTCCATGACGGCGCGGTCGAGCTGCAGCTGGTCGTCGCGCGTCTTGATGAGGCAGGCCAGGGAGTTGCGCAGCTGCTCGAGGTCGGGCGGCAGGGTGTGCCAGCCCCGCCCAACGAGCGCCGCCGCCCAGTCCAGGGTCTCGGCGACGCCGGGGCGCTTGCGCAGCTCCTCTTCGCGCAGCTGCTGAACGAATGCCACGATCTGGCGCGCGAGCACCCGATCGATGCCCGGCAGGTGGGTTCTCAGGATGGCCAGTTCCTTGGCGAGGTCCGGATAGTCCAGGTAGTAGTAGAGACAGCGCCGGCGCAGGGCGTCGCTGAGCTCCCGCGTGCCGTTCGAGGTGAGCACGACGGCGGGGATGGTGCGCGCCGTCACCGTGCCGATTTCCGGTATGGAAACCTGGTAGTCCGACAACACCTCCAGCAGGTACGCTTCGAAGGCCTCGTCGGCACGGTCTATCTCATCGATGAGCAGCACCGGTGCGGTGTCGGCGCTGATGGCCTTGAGCAGCGGACGCGGCAGCAGGTAGCGCTCGCCGAAGATCGCCTCCTCCTTCTCGCGCAGCGACTGCGAGGACGTCTCCTGCAGCTTGATGGCGAGCAGCTGTCGCGGGTAATTCCATTCGTAGACCGCGGTGTCCACGTCGAGTCCTTCGTAGCATTGCAGGCGTATCAGTTCCGCACCGGTTGCCTTGGCGAGGGCGCCGGCGAGGCGTGTCTTGCCGACGCCCGCCTCGCCCTCGAGCAAGAGCGGGCGTGACAGCAGAGCCATCATCTCCAGCGTTTCCACCAGGGCGGGCTCGGCCACATAGCCGGCCGCGGCCAGGGCGGCGCTCATGGACAATTCGGCGGAGGTGTTCGTCTGCGGCATGATTCCACTGTGCAAGGCGATTCCGCCCCATTGGCGGCCGTGGCGGCGACTGTATCACGGGCGGCGAAACGCGGCAGGCGCCGTCTCGAGCGGGTGAAGCGCTCTCATCAGGTCTCAGAGTATTACTTTAGTCGTGCATTTCCCAGATGACATCGAGAGGGGCGCGGTGTTGACGGCCTGAAACGGTTGGTATGCCTGGGTTTCGTCGCGTTCTCGGTGGTGGAATTGAGGCAACCCAACGGGTGAACGAAAGGAGCGGGCTTTGCGAGTCGATTTCAGCTCTCGTACACGCCTGGAGTTTCACGGTGCACGAGTTTCGAGTGACCGCGGTCTGCTGGCCTACCGGCAAGTCGACGAGAAGCTCGCTCTCACGGCTGCCGCTACGCCATGTCTGATCGATGCCCGACGCGGCCTGAACAAGCGCCACTGCCTCACCTCTCTGCTGCGCCAGTCGATCTACGCCCGCCTAGCCGGCTACGAGGACGTCAACGACGCGGAATGGCTGCGGGTCGCTCCGGTGTTCGGACAACTGATCGGTGGGCGAGCGGCCGAGAGGGGCGCGGCGTCGGTGAGCCAGATGGCGCGGTTCGAGACGGAGTTGCTGCCATCTTGCGGGAACCTCGATGGATTATCGGCACTGAACCGGGCGTGGGTCGAACGAGCGGCGATGGTGAAGCCGAGCCGTCGCGTTATTCTCGACCTCGACAGCTCTGAGAGCCCGACACACGCGCTGGCCGCCAAGACGCAGAGCATCAGCCCGTTCGGTGGCCGTGCTGCAGCCATCGACGCGCCGTTTTGCCGTCATGAGGGACATCCAGCGTGTCGGCAGTGATAAAGTTACGGCTGGATCCGCGTATGGCGAGTCCATATTTCAAATATCGGTTTCGACTGTTCGGGTCCGTTCAGCGGGTCACTGGTCGAGACATCTGAATACGCGAGGGGCAGTCATGAAATTGATCGGGAACTATTTATCGCCGTTCACGCGACGCGTCGCCATTAGTCTGAGTGCCCTCGACATACCATTTGAGCTTGAGGAGCTAACGCCGTTCAAGAAACCAGACCCGGTCCGGGAGTACAACCCGGTGGTCCGGATTCCGACGCTGGTATTCGACGACGGCGATGCCTTGTTCGAAAGTCATGTAATCCTGGACGCCATTGATCAGTCGGTCGGTGCCGATCGAGCCCTTACGCCGGCTGGTGGCCCGAGCCGCCGTCGGGTCATGAAAATTACCGCTGTCGCAACCGCAACCATGGATAAGGCCCAGTGGGCGTTTTACGAGGCCCGTTTCCACCCGGCCGAGAAGGTGTATCAGTGGTGGATTGATCATAACGAAACGCAGGCGATTGGCGGCCTGAAATACCTCGATCAGCTCGCCGAATCGATCCGTGAAGACGGCTGGATCGCTGGTACGGAAACGATGAGCCAAGCTGATATCTCGGCCGCCGTCGCCTACTCTTTCGTCAAGGCTGTTCGCCCCGAGTTGAGCATATCGGAGAGCGCTTCGTGTCTAGCGGAGTTCGCACGACGTTGCGAAGCCATGGACGTCTTCCGAGGCGCACCTGTGCCCGCCAGCCTTCCCTCATGAGCAGGCATATTTAAGGCGGATTCGCCGGATGCGACCTTCACACCCAATCAGAAAAAGCGGGAAAACCGAATCTGGACGTAATCGTCATTGCTGATCGCGTAACTCAGATCCTGCGGTGACGATCGGGTAATTGCGCGCAAGCGCAGTTCAAGAACAATGTTGTCGCCAAGGCGCCGTTCGGCCTCGATGTTCACAAATGTCGAAGAGTTTTCGGTGTCGTAGGTGACACCGCAAGTATCGCGGAATCCTGTGCGTCGTTGAACGCGAGCCGCGTGCCGACAAAAAGATCGTTATCTGTCAGAGTCGGCGGCTCGGCAATTGACCGATTGTCGTACTGGTATTCCATTCGCAAGCCAACATCGGCCGCGCTTTCCCGCACACCGTAAAACGTATATTCGAATCCACCGACCGCCGCTTGAAACGTTTCCTGAAAACCGGACCGGACGATGGTCTCCAGCTTCCAGAGCCACGCTTCGGTTGCCCGAGAGGTTTTGCGCATCGCGCCCGGCTCGATTCACGGCCGCGCGCTGCTCGCCGGGGCGCTGGCGAGGAGAGGCTCGACAGCCGAGGCGCGCCGACTCGGCGGCCAGATCGCTGGGCTCGACCCGGGATTTTCCTCCGCGCGCCATGCCGAGGCGCTTCCGTACGCGACAGGGCTGTCGTCGCGCACATCGTCGACGATCTGCGCATGAGCGGATTACCCGCCTGAGACAGCCAAGGGCGGCGCGGCACTCGCCTACAAGCCCCAAAACCGCCGCGGTGGAGCTTACGCGCCGCCGGGAGACGCGGGTTTCGCGCGGGGTCGGCTGCGCCCCGGACGGGCCTCTGCGGGGGGCGGGCCCGCGGCAAACCGCCGCGCCCGGGTGAGCCCTCGCGCGGCGTCGTCTAAGCCGCCTGCTGGCGCAGCTTCAGGAGCTGCCTGGCGATGTTTTCCCTCGCGCGGCGCTCGTAGCGCTCACGAAAGAAGTCGGTCGCATAGATGCGGGGCCGGTTCTGAAGAGACGCGAGAAAGCGGCATTGTCCGGCGACGAACTGCGTGTCGGAGAGATGCGTGAACTCCTGGCGGACCGCATCGCTCTCGCGCTCGAAGACATCCCGCGGCGCACCGAAGCCCGACAGGTCGATGTCCACGACCCACTTCTCGTCCTCGCGTGCCGGTGGCTCACTGTGGCGAGTCGCCATGATCAAGCGATACACGTCGTCGCGGAACGACCCGCTCGCCACCCCGCGCGAACATTGCCGGAACAGCTCCGCGCTCTTGAGCTCGTTGTCCGTCGCCTGCGGATCGTAGATCGCGTCGTGAAACCAAAGCGCCATCTCCAACGTGTCGGGCGCCGCGATCCACGGGTGGGCGAGATCGAGCTGGGAGAGACAGTGGTTGATGTGCGCGGCGGTGTGATAGCGGCGATGAAGTTCGGTGTAATGGCCGGCCAGCAGCGCAAAGACGTCTCCGTTCGGGCGCTCGCGGGGTGCGGGCGTGCAGCGCCGCGCCCACAGCGCGCGGAAGCGCGCGCCGTCGAGGTCGTTCGCGGGGGGCAGCTCTCCGTGAGCGGTTGCCGTGTGCTCTTCATGGGCTCGCATGGCTGGGTCTCGTCTCGCCTCTCAATCAGTATCCGGGCTTGCGCCCCCGCACCCCGATGGGCACGCGGGCAGCGGGCAAGCGCGGATTTCCCGCAAGCGCCCGCGGCACTATCCTCTCTCTGTCCGTGCCGCATTTTCCGCCCAACGCTTCCGGCGTCTGTGAAAAAAATCACACGATTGGAGGAAAACTCACCGATTTTGAGGAAAAAGCGGGTTTCGCCGCGCCCGCCGCCCGGGGCGGCGCCCCTGGGTGCGGGTTGGGGGCGTCCCGGGAGCCGACGCGGTTGCGCGGCGGCGGAATGAGGGCCCGCTTTCTGTCATACTTCGGCGCCACAGCGACGTCGCTTTGTTGCTCATCACCGGAGTGCGCCATGAAGCGAAGGCCGAACCCCCGAAAATTCAGAAACTGGTTGGTGCTGGCGCTCGCGGCCTGGCCGGTCACCGTCACGCCGGCCGAGATCTACAAGGTCATCGACGAGCACGGCAACGTGACCTACCAGGATCAGTTGCCCGACAAGGACACCCCTAACGTCGAGGTCCGCAGGCCGGGCATCGACTCCGGCACCGAAATCCCGACGCCGGATGCCGGCGAAACGGCGCCGCCGGGCCCGAGTGAGCCGGTGTTACCCACCGTCGAGGCCACGGGCGAGTCGGAGCGGAGCGCCCAGGCGCCGGAGGCGGACGTCGCAGCGGCGGCGTGGGATCGAAGGCCGCTGCTCCTGCCCGGCAAGAGATCGCTCTATCAGCGCGTGTTGGTGCGCCCGAGCGCTGTGGTCCGGGTCGCTCCCGAGGCGGGCGCCCCGGTCATCGCCAAGGCCGTCGCACCGTTCACGGCGTTCTACGTGTACGGGCGCCGCAGCGTCGAGGGCGTCGACTGGCTGGAACTCGGCCTCAACAGCTTCGGCGAGGTGGCCGGCTGGTCCCGAGCCGACTCGGTGATCGATTGGCGGCAGACGCTCACCGTGGCCTTCAAGGAGCCGTTGGGCCGCGCCCGGACACTGCTGTTTCGTGAGCGGGAGTATCTCAAGCGGCTCGTCGACAAGCACGACCTGGTCGCCTATCACGCGCTGGCGCGCCAGGTCGAGGCGGAGGCATTGCCCGCCGACTCGCCCGTCGTCGCTGTGCAGCCGAACGGCTATGTCGACATCCTGCAGGACTTCTACCTCGTGCCGATTCTCGAGCACGAGCAGGCGTTCCTCGGGCCCGAGCCGGCGCTGTTGCTGAAGGTGGCGAGCGTGCCCCTCGCCGAGGCGGGCGCGCCGGCGCGTGACGTGGCGCCGGCGGGGGCTGCGGGCGGGGGCGACTACCGCTCCGGCATCGTCTTCGTCATCGACTCGACGATTTCGATGCAGCCTTACATCGACCGTACCTACACGGCGGTGCGCCGAATCTACGACGCCCTGGGCGATGCCGCGCTCCTGGACAAGGTCAATTTCGGACTCGTTGCCTACCGCGACAGCATCGAAGCCGTGCCCGCGCTCGAGTACCTGAGCCGCACGGTCGCGCCGCTGCAGGAGGGGGGTGATCCGCGCAGATTCCTCGAGCGGTTCGGATCGGTGAGTACCGCCCGCGTGTCCAGCCGCGATTTCGTGGAGGACGCTTACGCAGGCGTCAAGCGCGCTATCGAGGAATCCGACTGGACGGGGTTCGACGCCCGTTACGTGGTGCTCGTCACCGACGCCGGTCCGCGCGAGTCCGTCGATGCGCTGAGCGCCACCGGCCTCGATGCCGAGTCGCTGCGTCAGCTCGCCTTCGACAAGGGCATCTCCGTGTGGGTCCTGCACCTGCTGACGCCCCAAGGGCGCGCCGATCATGCCTCGGCCGCCGAGCGTTACCGGCGGCTTTCGCTCTACCCGGGCATCGGCGATTTCTACTACGGCGTGCCGCTCGGCTCGGTCGAGGAGTTCGGTCGGGTGGTGGAGGCCGCCGCCGGGCAGATCACCGATCAGGTGCGGGAAACGGCGCGCGCGCTCCCGCCTGCGTTGCCCGCCGCGAACACGGCCGGCGCCGGCGACAGGCTGGTGGAGTTCCAGCAGAAGGTGGAGAAGCTCGGTTACGCGCTGCGCATGCGTTACCTGGCGCGCCGGGAGGGCTCCGCCGTGCCCGACGTCTTCAACGCCTGGCTGGTCGACCGCGAGTTCAACGATCCCGAACGACGCGCCGTCGATGTCCGCGTGCTGCTGAGCCGCGATCAGCTGAGCGACCTGCGTTATGTGCTGAAGCGCGTTCTGGACGCGGCCGAGGAGGGCATTCTGTCGCCGCGCACGTTTCTCGAGGACCTGAAGAGCCTGGCGGCGACGCTGAGCCGCGACCCGGCGGCGGCGGGGGCGAGCACGCGGGCGGCGGGCTCGGCCCGCAACCTGGTGGACCTCGGCTACATGCGCGAGTACATCGACGACCTGCCCTACACCGGCGAGATCATGGGGCTGTCGATCGAGGAGTGGGAGCAGTGGCCGGCGCGCCGCCAGCTCGACTTTCTGCACCGCCTCGAAAGCAAGATCAACTACTACGAAGCGATCCACGACAACCTCGACCTGTGGGTGTCGCTGGACGGCGGCCCCATCGGCGGCGACTCCGTGTTCCCCATCGCCCTTGAGCGCCTGCCGTGACGCCGCCGGCGCTGCGAAATCTCTTTATAAAACAAATGAGAAACCAATAATAAACCTCTGATTAATAATATCAAATATATTTAAGATCAGCAGCGCTGCAAGCGCCCCGTGGCGCGGCCCACGGCGCCGCTGCGAAGCGCGTCGCGCCCTCCTGGCGGGTCGCCGCGTCTCGCGGGAGCGATGCCCGGAGCGGAAGGGGAAACGCGTCGCCCCGCGTCAGGACCGGAACGTAGCGCCTGCGAGCCGAAAAGGCGGCGCCCGCGGGCGCGGGACACGGCGTAACGGACGGTTGCCGCAACGTTGCCTCAAAAGGGCAATACTTCACAAATTCATGTGTTTGAGATGACAACCGGGTGGTGCCGGTATGGCACGTGCAGCACGGGTCGCCGCGGCCCGCCGCCTCGGCAAGCCTGTGCGCACGGCGTCCGTGTGCGCCTTGGTTCGACCCGTGGCGGGCGGGGGTGCCGCCCCCTCGCGCGGGAAAGGCCCGCTAGGGAGCGTCGAGTCGCAGGAATCGCGCCGTCTCGATGATCTCCTCCCTCTCGGCGAACGTCGCCAGGCGCCCGCTCAGGGCGTGGCTGTCGCCGTCGCGGCTGATGGCGGCGAGGGTGTCCTGCATCGCCCGGATGGCGGCGCGCTGCAGATCCGACGGCACGATCACCAGCCGGTAGCCGAGCTCCGCGAGGCGCGGCAGCGGCACCGAGGGGGTCTTGCCGCCGTGAAACATGTTGATCAGCTTCGGCTGCGGCAGGCTGCGCGCGATGGCCTCGATCTGCCCGACGCTCTCGGGCGCTTCGACGAAGAGCATGTCGGCGCCCGCCTCGGCATAGGCGTGCGCTCGCGCCAGCGCGGCGTCGAAGCCCTCGACGGCAATGGCGTCGGTGCGCGCGATCAGGACGAGGTCGGCGCTGCGCAGGCTGTCCCGGGCGACCTTGATCTTGCGCACCATCTCCTGCGTGCTGACGAGGCTCTTGTCGTCGAGATGCCCGCAGCGCTTGGGAAAGCTCTGATCCTCGATGTGCAGGGCGGCCACGCCCAGGTTTTCGAAGGTGCGCACGGTGCGGTAGACGTTCAGCGAGTTGCCGAAGCCGGTGTCGGCGTCGGCGACGACCGGCACCTCCACGGCGTCGACGATCTGCGCCAGCCGCTCACAGACCTCCGAGAAGCTGAGCAGGCCGAGGTCCGGGAACCCCGCGCTGCGCGCGATGGCGCCGCCGCTGGCGTAGCAGACGCCGAAGCCGGCCCGCTCGGCGAGCTTAGCCGACAGGCCGTCGAAGACGCCCGGCGCGACCAGAATCCCGTCGCGCTCGAGCCTGTCCCTGAGTTGCGTCGAGGCTTGCATGGTCCGTTCCTCGGTTGAAGCCCGCTCGATCCCGGCAAGCGCCGGCCCTGCGGGGCACGCCGCCACGCGCGGCACGGGTCGCCCGTCGGCCCCCTGCGTGCTCGCCGTGGGCGGCGGTGTTCGTGGCGCCGACGGCGCTCCCGCCGCTCGAGGCCCGCGTCGCGGCGAGCACAGCCCGCACGGGCGTCGCCCGACGGCGCCGCCGGGCGACGCCCGCGGCGGGATGATACCCCCGTTTCCGCCGCAGGACGCAGCGGCGGGGGCGGCGGGCGCCCGGCTCGCGGCGCGCTTTCGTGATCCAGATCACGGACGCCGCCGCCTCGTTGTGATCAGGTGCGTCCTGAGGCCGAGATCCATCGGCGCACGTGGGAGTACGACTATGGAAGCCGTGGTGTTTCTGATGGTCATCGGACTGCTGGCGACGACGGCGACCCTGCTGACGGGAGTGGTTTCCATGAGCCGCGGCGGGGCATTCGACGCCGCCCACAGCCACCAGCTCATGTTTGCGCGGGTCGGCCTGCAGGCGGCCACCGTGGTGTGCCTGCTGCTCGCGCTGTATCTCATCGGCGCCTGAACCGAGCGGTGCGGAAGGCGACGAGGGCTGCGGCGTCGCCGCAGCCCATCAGTGCGCGCGCGCCAGAGGCCGGGTCAGCAGCGCCAGCAGCACGCACACGGCGGTCACCATCCACAGCGCGGCGCCGAAGCTGCCGCTGGCGTCGGCGACGACGCCGATCGTCAGCGGACCGAGCACGCCGCCGATCTCCGCCGCCGAGAAGAACAGCCCGCCCGCCGCGCCGCGGTGCCGGGTCTCCACCTCGCGGGTCTCCATCAGCGCCAGGATGGCGATCGTCATCATCGAGCTGCGCGCGATGCCCTGCAGCACGAGCCCGAGCGCCAGCACCGGCCCGGCGCCGGCGTGGAGCATGACGGACGCCGCGCCGGCCGCCACGTAGAGCGCCAGCAGGATGGCAACGCGTCGGCTGGCCACGGCCAGCCGCGGGATCAACAGCGAGCCGGCGATACCCACCGCGGTCGGCACCGCGGCCCAGAAACCGGCGGCGGTCGGCGTCCATGCCGCCGGCCTGCAGAATCCGGGGAAGCCAGTTGTTGAGGCCGTGGTTGAAGAAGAAGATGCCGACGCTCATGAGCAGCACGACCTGCACGGCGCGCGTGCGCACCAGGCGCACGAAGACGCCGAGCTGCGGCTCGCGCGGCTCGCCCGCCTCGCGCCGCTCCGCCTCCCGGCTCTCGCGGTGGCCGGAGAGCAGCAGCCAGATCAGTCCCGACACCATCGCCACGCCGGCGTGCACCAGCAGCACCCGCCGCCAGCTGCCGTCGAGCGCCGGCATGAGCACGGAGTGCGTCAGCGACAACGCCAGAATGCCGCCGATGGCGGGGCCGGTGATGTAGAGGCCCATGGCGAATCCACGCTCCCGCTGCGCGAACCATTGACCGATGCACTTGGGCGCGCCGATCGAGATCAGCGGACCGCCCAGCCCGAACACGGCCACCGCGAAAAACAGGCTCCAGTGGCCGTCGGCGAAGGCCCGCAGCACCCCCGACAACGCGATCAGGACGGCCGCGAGCGTGAG
>JABAOH010003793.1_pt4 | contig 20817 bp, 19 predicted proteins | sample 7062181 | NCBI WGS metagenome assembly JABAOH01 (sample SAMN14538630, study PRJNA623070) | marine sediment metagenome | biome: marine biome [ENVO:00000428]; feature: marine pelagic biome [ENVO:01000023]; material: deep marine sediment [ENVO:00002113]; isolation source: pool of 5 deep marine... | reverse complement strand
GTCTATCATCGCCTGTTCCTGATCGGTCCCCTGCAGGATTGCCGGCACCGCGCGCACGAGATAAGTATCACCCCCGAAAGGCTCTACGTCGAAACCGAAATCTGACAGTCCGGCGAGATGCTCTTCGCTGAGAACCCTCTGCCTGGGCCCCACTTCCACAACGAGCGGTTCCAAGAGCTTCTGTGAGGACATACCTGAGCCTGCCCTCTCTGTTTGAAAACGCTCATACAGCACTCGCTCGTGCGCGGCGTGTTGATCTATGAGGTACATACCTGTCGGTCCCTCTGCGATGATGTAGGTACGTCCCAGCTGACCCAGAACCCTCAGCATCGGTAGCTTCCCAGAGGCGGAGCGCTCCACGGCTGCAGCTGGCTGGACGGCTGATCGTTGCACCTCCAGAGCCAGTTCCCCAGGCCTGGGTCCCGTCCTTCCGCCAAGCTCTACGAGGCGTCTCTGGCGCGTCTCGAACGCTGGCAGCCAGGTAGCGCGAGATGGTTCCCGAGGTACTGGCATCTCTCGTGCAAGGGCGCCTCGCGTTGCCTTCTGGACCGCGGCAAACACCTCGCTGCTGTTGCGAAAACGTACCTCGCTCTTCGCCGGATGTACGTTGACATCAACCTGGTCTGGCGGCAAGACTACCTGCACCACGGCGATGGGATGCCGTCCCCTAGGCAACACAGTGTGGTAAGCCTCTCTGATAGCGTAGTTGATCAGGCGATCCCGAACCCAGCGGCCGTTTACCAGTGTCAGCAAATGGCGGCCAGTAGAGCGGTGCACAGCAGGATCGCTTACGAACCCGCTCACGGATATGGTTGATTTGCCCCGTGAATCAGCCACGATTTCCAGCATGTGCTGAGCGATTTCCGCACCGTAGACATCCACCAGCACGTCGTACAACTCCCCAGTTCCCTTGGCCTGGAAGGTGGTTCGTCCGTCCCTGAGCAGACTGAACCGCAACCGTGGATACGCCATCGCATAGCAGGTGACCAACTCACTCACGTGGCGTGCCTCCGTGGCCTCTGAACGCAGGAACTTCTGCCGGGCAGGCATATTGTAGAAAATGTTCTCCACTGTGACGATTGTACCACGAGCCGCCCCGTGCGGCTCGTGCCGTACCACTTTCCCACCCTCCAACCGTAGCAGGGTGCCAACCTCCTCGCCTTTGGCCCTGGTTACCAAAGTCACGTGGGATACTGCAGCGATGCTGGAGAGGGCTTCCCCCCGGAATCCAAGCGTTGCGATGCGGGACAGATCGTTGACCGCCCCTAGCTTGCTGGTGGCATACCTCTCGAAGGCCAAAAGCACCTCGGCAGACGGGATTCCGTGCGCATCGTCAATCACTCGTATGAGACGCTTTCCCCCCTGGCGCATCTCGACCTTGATGTTGCTGGCTGCGGCATCAATGGAATTCTCCACCAACTCCTTGACCACCGAGGCTGGGCGCTCGATGACCTCACCCGCTGCGATTCTGGACGCGACTTCCTCAGGTAATACCCTTATCGACATTGGTCCAGAGAGGTTTCCGTTCCAACTGAGTAGTATCCCTACGCAAACACTCAGCCAATTCTACCACATGGAGCAGGCACTAGCCAAGCGTGCCGCGGTGGTGATCGACAAAACTGAGCGTAGTTGATGTTTCAAGGCTCTTGGTGTAGAATCGTCGAACAGAGACAACGCGTCCTACACGCGTTATCCACAGCCAGGAGATGAGGTGATGAAGGAAATCGTAGTCGTTGGGGGGGTTCGGACCCCCATAGGCAGTCACGGCGGGGGCCTCAGGGACATGCCACCGCAGGAACTGGCTAGGATTGTCATGGTAGAGGTGATGAAGCGCACAGGGATTGACAGCAATGTCTTCGACGATGTCATCTTCGGATGCTGCGGCCAATTCTCCGATGCCCCCAACGTCACTCGTGTGGCCGCTCTTATGGCTGGCGTTCCCACCCACGTCCCCGGCTACACGGTCCAGCGGAATTGTGTCTCTGGCATGGTGGCCATGAGCAACGCCTGCCAGGCCATCGCGGCTGGCGATGGAGAGGCCTTTCTTGTAGGGGGCACCGAGTCCATGAGCTATGCCCCCTACACGGTGCGCGGAGCCCGCTGGGGACTGAAGCTCAGGAGCACCGAATTCATCGACGTTCTGTGGGAAGGCCTGACCGACCCCGTCTGCGACATGATCATGGGTTATACGGCGGAGAATCTGGCCCTTCTCTACGGACTGAGCCGTCGAGAACTGGATGAATTTGCAGTCCAGAGTCACAGGAAGGCCTTCATGGCTACTCGCATGGGCAAGTTCAAGGACGAAATAGTGCCCGTGGAGGTGATCAAGCGCGTGGCAGGTCAAGAGGTCGCGAGGGAGGAAATCACCCAGGACGAGAACATAAATGCCGGTCTCACCGTCGAAAAAGCCGCCCTGTACCCCACAGTATTCAAGAAAGACGGCATGGTCACCCCTGCCAACGCCTGCCCTATCTCCGATGGTGCGGCGGCCCTCATCCTGATGACCAAGGAGAAGGCCGACGAACTTGGTCTGGAACCGATGGCTTACATCCGCAGTTACGCGTATGCCGGCGTGCCACCTGAGATCATGGGCATAGGACCGACGAAGGCAGTGCCCCTTGCTCTGGAAAGGGCCAGCCTCAAGCTCACCGACATCGATATCATTGAGCTCAACGAAGCCTTTGCTGCCCAAGCTCTAGCCTGCGGAATAGAGCTCGAAAAGGACGGTTTCGACTGGGAGAAGGTCAATCCCAATGGCGGAGCCATAGCCTTGGGCCATCCCGTCGGTTGCACGGGGGCGCGCTTGGCGGTCACCCTGCTCTATGAGATGATCAAACAGGATTCCAGCCTCGGCTTGACTACGGCCTGTGTTGGTGGTGGTCAGGGAGGGGCAATGATCTTTGAGAGGAAGTAGGAGCACCGGAGCATGTACGACAAGAACGAGAGGGCAAAATTCACCTCCAGAGGACAAGCAGTATACGAGAAGCTAAAGAGCGACCTGGAGCCAGCGCACGAGGGTGAGATCGTCGCCATCCACCCCGAAAGCGGAGATCATTTCCTGGGCAAGACTCTGAACGAAGCAGACGAGAAAGCATTCGCCAGTTACCCCGATGAGTGGCTCTATTTCGTCCGCCTAGGCTCGCCTGAAGCGGCGTTGCCGTTGAAAACGTGGTGAGCCCGGCATTTGCGTCCGTGAAGGAGGGAGCAAAGCATGTACATCTTCAAAGCTGGAGTGGTGGGCGCAGGTTTCATGGGTGCCGAGATCGCCCAGGTCATCTCCTATTCTGGCCTGCCCGTCGTCCTGAAGGATATTGACCAGGAGTTGCTGGACGAGGGAATAGCCAGGATTCGGCAGATCTATCAGAGACGAGTGGACAAGGGCAAGATGGACCAGTCCACGATGACGGAGAAGATGGATCTTATCCAGGCGACCCTCACCTACGAGGGATTCGAGGACGCTGACATAGTCATCGAAGCCGTGCCAGAGAGAATGGAGCTGAAGAAACAGGTCTTCAAGGAGTTGGAAGAGGTCTGCCCCGAGAGCACCATTCTTGCTTCCAATACCACGGCACTGTCGATATCGGAGATGGGAGCGGCCACGAACAAACCCCACAAGATGATCGGCATGCATTTCTTCAGTCCCGCCCACGTGATGAAACTGGTGGAGGTTGTGCCCGGCCTGGACACCAACGAAGAAACAATTGGCGACGTGGTCACGTTCTCGGAATCCTTGCGCAAGATACCTGTGGTGGTGCAGGAGTGTCCCGGCTTTCTGGTCAACCGCTTGCTGATGGCCTACCTGAACGAGGCGGCACTTTGCCTGGAGGAGGGTGCCGCCACGAGCGAGGAGATCGACGCAGCGATGGTGGAATTTGGCTGGCCCATGGGCCCCTTCACCTTGATGGACATGATAGGTATTGACATCTGCTACCAGTCAGGGAGGTACCTGGCTGAGGAATACAGCGAGCGCATCCACGCGGCCAAGATCTTCGAGAAGCTGTACCAGGCCGAGCGTTTCGGCGAGAAGGCTGGGGCTGGATTCTACGGCTACGGAGACCAGACCGACGAGCCCGTGAAAGAAATGATCAAAGAGATACAGTCCGAGCCAGGGGCGGTCACAGGGACTGAGTTCAGCACAGATCGCCTGATGATGCCCCTCATCAACGAGGCAGTTCTGTGCCTACAGGAGCACATCGCCTCTGCCAGCGACATCGACATGGCAGCCATCGCCGGCATCGGCATGAAGATGGGTGACGACCGCATGGGTCCGCTGGCCATGGCTGACAGGATCGGTCTCGACGTTGTGTTGGCCAAGCTGGAGGAGTTCAAGAAGCAGTATGGTCCAAGATTCCACCCGGCTCGTCTGCTGCGCCTTCACGTGCGCGCCAATCACCTCGGGGAGAAGGCTGGCAGAGGATTCCTGGAGCATGTCGGTCAATAGAGAGGCGTGTTGAGGTCCTAGAGGTCTTGGCCTTCCACAGATGACCATGACGTGACACTCTTAGAGAGGAATAGAGATGACTGAAAGGCAATACGTGAAGCTCGCCAAGGAGGATCGGGTAGCCATCATCACGATCGACAACCCTCCGGTGAACATGATCTCCCAACCGGTGGTGAGCGACCTGCAAAGCGCCCTGGAAGAGGCCTGGGCCGACGATGAGGTGAAAGCCATCGTCATCACAGGGGGTGGGCAAATGGTCTTCATGGCGGGCGCCGACATCAACGTCATATTGGATCTCAAGACACCAGGCGAGGCCAAAGAGATAGTGATGCAAGTCCATGAGTTGTTCCAGACTATCGAGAACTCTCCCAAGCCCATCATCGCTGCCATCAATGGCCATTGCCTGGGCGCGGGAAACGAGCTGGCCATGTCCTGCCATATGCGCATCGCGAACAACAGGGCGATGTTCGGCCAACCCGAGATCGGCCTCGGGATAATCCCCGGCTTCGGAGGCACTCAGCGCCTCCCTCGGCTGGTGGGCAAAGGGAAGGCTCTGGAACTGATCCTCACGGGCGACAGGATCACCGGCGCTGAGGCAGCCAGCATCGGACTGGTCAACAAGGCCGTGCCAGGCACAGAGGTCATGAAAACAGCCGTCGGGCTGGCCAAGAAAATCACATCCTTCGGGAGGCCCTCCATCACTGCCGCCGTCGAGGCCATCAACAAGGGACTCGCCGTGAGCCTGCCCGAGGCTGTGGAGATCGAAGCTGACAAGTTCTCCAGCCTGGTCGAAACGGAGGACATGCGCGAGGGTCTGAGCGCCTTCCTAGAGAAGAGGCAACCCAAGTTCCAAGACAAGTAGGAGGGAACGTCCATGGACTTCGCCCTTACCGAAGAACAGCAGATGTTCCAGGAGCTATTTCGTGACTTCGCCCAGAACGAAGTAGCTCCCTTGGCCGATGCCATAGACAGGGAGGAGCGTCCCCCTCTCGAGACGCTGAAGAAAGCGGCGGAGATGGAGTTCATGGGCCTGCCCTTCCCAGAAGAGTACGGAGGGGCGGGGATTGGAGTCCTTGCCTATTGCATGCTGGTTGAGGAACTGGCCAAGGTCTGCCTGGCAACGGCCTGCTCGCTGGGGATTCACACTTCCTCAGGCGCCATGGTCATCTACTTGAACGGCACCGACGAACAGAAGTCCAAGTATCTGGTGCCTTTGGCCAAGGGCGAAAAGATGGGGGCCTTCTGCTTGACGGAACCAGGCGCAGGCTCAGACATCGCTCAGATCCGGTCCACCGCTGTGCAGCAAGATGGCCACTACGTTCTCAACGGCACGAAGGCGTATGTAGCCAATGGTAATATCGCGGAGATCTTCACCGTCTTCGCCACCACGGAACTGGAGACCGGTAGAGAGGAGTTGACTGGCTTCATCGTGGAGAAGGACTATCCAGGCTTCAAGGTTGGCCGCAAAGAGCGGACGATGGGCATCAGGGGGTGCTCCATTGTGCAACTCTTCTTCGATGATTGTGAAGTTCCGGCTGAGAACGTCTTGGGAGGAGAGGAGCAAGGCTTGGGCAAGGGCGCCCATGCTGCCGCCCGCACACTGGATTTCAGCCGCCTCAGCCTGGCGGCCATCTGCTTGGGCGCCGCTGAGGGCGCCATGGAGGCGAGCATCACGTTCGCCAGGGACCGAGAGCAGTTCGGCGCTCCCATAGCCAAGAAACAGGCCATCTCCTCAATGATCGCAGACATGGCCACTGAGATCGAGGCTCTACGCTACCTCGTGTATCGAACTGCGTGGGGTGTCGAGCAGGGAGCCAAGCATACTCGGTTGGCGTCCATGTGCAAGCTCTTCGGCTCGGAGGTGGCGTGCAGGGTTGCCAACAAGGCGGTGCAGCTTCACGGCGGCGCTGGGTACATAAGGGATCTTCCCGTGGAGCGCATGTATCGCGACGCGCGCGTCACTCGCATTCTGGAAGGTACCAACGAGCTACAGCGCTTCATCATCGCCTCTGACATATTCCGACAAGAAGACCTCGAGTTGGAGCCCTAGGCCCAACGCAGCGACGTGTCATGCAGCCGGCAATCCTGGACGGAGGACTCGTGCATGAGGTGTGTCTTCTGCAAGATAATAGCGGGACGGGCAGCGAGCGATACGCTCTTTCAGGACGAGGTCGTGACGGCCTTTCGAGACATGAGGCCTCAGGCGCCGACGCATATCCTGATAGTCCCCAACGAGCATGTCGTATCCATGCGGCGACTGTGTGAATCGCACAACTCATTGCTGGCTAGCATGTTCGCTACGGCTCACCGTCTGGCCGAGGCTGAGGGAATTGCTGAGGGTGGATATCGCTTGGTGATCAATACAGGCCCAAGTGCAGGCCAAGTGATCGATCACATGCACATGCATCTCCTCGGTGGAAGACCGATGAAACTGGAAACCATGGCTTTGCTTTTCAGAGACAACATGGAATAGTGACAGAGGGGAGTTCAGCATGGAGTTGTTGACAGTCACGATAGACAAACCTGAAGACTGCAATGTGATCCTTGGCCAATCACACTTCATAAAGACTGTCGAGGACCTTCACGAGGCGATGGTCAATTCCGTACCCAATGTGCAGTTCGGGCTGGCGTTTTGCGAGGCCTCGGGTCCCTGCCTGGTCCGCTCCAGCGGGAATGATCCTGAATTGACAAAGAGAGCTCAGAACAGCGCCTTTGCACTTTCCGCCGGGCACACATTCATCATCTTCGTCAGAGAGGCGTATCCGCTTAATCTTCTAGGTGCCATCAAGCAGGTGGCCGAAGTCTGCTCCATCTTCTGTGCCACAGCAAATCCCCTCGAAGTGATCATCGGCGAGACAGAGCAGGGCAGAGGTGTGCTGGGGGTGATAGATGGATTCAAGTCAAAGGGCATAGAGACCGAAGGCGATGTCACCGAGAGAAAGACATTGCTGAGAAAGATCGGCTACAAACTCTAACCTCATCCCACGTACGATGTCCTCTGCGGGTATGAATCCAGGGGAGACAATGGGACTCAAACAGCGGTTGGAAAACGACTTGAAGGAAGCACTGCGGGCCAAGGACGAGAGGCGAAAGACAACCCTGCGTCTCACTCTGGCTGCCATCAAGAATGCCGAGATAGACAAAGGCCGCCAACTGAACGAGAACGAGTTGACGGCGGTGATCTCGCAGCAAGCAAAGCAGAGGCGGGAATCCGCAGCCGAGTTTGCGAAAGGGGGTCGGGACGATCTGGTCTCGCAAGAAGAGGAGGAACTCAAGGTCCTGATGGAGTATCTCCCTCCCCAACTATCGGAGGAGGAGATCAGATCCCGCGCTCACGAAGTGATAGACGAAGTAGGAGCTACCAGCCCCGCGCAGATGGGCGAGGTAATGCGAGTGTTGATGCCTGAGCTGAAGGGCAAAGCTGACGGTCAGGTAGTGAGCACGATTGTGAGGGGAATCCTCAGCGAGATGGGATGAAATTCCACATCCGCGTCACATCGTTGGACAAGGGACAAGAGCATTGATCATCATCGTGGAGCGCTCAATGGCGCTCCGTTGCTTACCTTGACACCATTGGTGACGAACTAGCATGTCGTCAAGTCTATCTGAGCAACCAGAAGAACTGGCCATCGCAGAGAAGCCTCTGACCGCGAGAAGAACGGTTCGGGTCCTTGTGTTCTGCGTTCTCCTCATTCTCGCCCTCACCTTTATCCTTAGTTTCCAGTTCATACCCAGCCGAGTCCGTCTCGAGGTCGGAGATGTCAGTCCCCAGGACATCCGCGCTCCCAGCAGGATCACCTACCAGAGCGAAATCACCACCGAGGAAGCGAGGCAGACAGCAGAGGCAGCTGTCCAGGAGATCTACTACCCTACTGACGCCGGTATCGCTCGCCAAGAGATCGACCACGTGAGTCAGATCTTCAACTATGTCGATACTGTTCGTCACGACGCATATGCCGCAACTAATACAAAGATCGAGCTCATTCAGGCGATGCCCGATCTAGAGCTATCGCCGACAGTGGTCAACGACACCGTACAGCTTGACGAAGACTCCTGGGAACGAATCTCGCAAGAGATCCTGTCTGTCTTGCGGGACGAGGTACTACCACAGGAGGTCAGGCCCGACGACGTGGAGGAGCTCAAGAACCAGGTAAATACCTTCATCAGTCTCGAACTTCCGGAGGATGATGCAGCTATCGTAGAAGCATGGGTGAGGAACTTCATAGTCCCGAACACCTTCCCCAATCCAGAGGGCACAGAGGAAGCAAGGGCCAGAGCTCGTGAGTCCGTCGAACCGGTTTATGTGACACTGGAGGAAGGCGAGATAATCGTACGGGAGGGTGAGGTCACTACGGCGCTCGCCTGGGAAGCGCTGGGCAAGCTCGGTCTGCGCCAGCCGCAGATTGGATGGATAGACATCGCCGTCCGAATTCTCTTGACATCTCTGTTGGTCCTTATTCTCGCTCTATACTTGCTCTACCTCCATCCCAGTTTCTGGGACAGTTGGCGAGACATGCTCTTGGTGGGCCTCTTGGCCGCGCTGGCAGTTCTGGCGGCAAAGCTGATGATCCCTGGTCACGTGGTCCTGGGCTATCTGTTCCCCCTTGCCGCCATCTCTATGCTCCTCACTGCTCTCGTGGATACGGAAATCGCGATAGTGGTTACGATAGTCCTCAGCCTGATAGTCGGGTTCATAGCCGGCGGTTCCCTTGAGTTCGTCCTCTACTGCTTTGCGGGTGGCGCCGTCGCCTCGCTCAGGCTGTGGCGCATAGAAAGGCTGAACGCCTTTCTGTGGGCCGGGGTTTATGTGGCCCTCAGCAATCTCGGCGTGATTCTGCTATTCCGTGCCTTGGAGCAAGATCACGATCTCCTGGGAACATTTCAAATAGCCGGCGCGAGTCTGGCTAACGCAATACTTGCTATGAGTCTGACTTTCGGTGGTTTTTTCCTCTTCAGCAACGTACTGAATATCACGACCTCCCTTCAGTTGCTGGAACTGGGGCGGCCGACTCACCCGCTGCTTCGCGAACTCCTGCTCAAGGCCCCTGGAACGTATCACCATAGTCTCATGGTAGGCAACCTGACAGAACAAGCGGCCCAAGCGGTGGGAGCTAACGCCCTCCTGGCTCGGGTTGGAGCCTACTACCACGACATCGGCAAAATGCTGCGACCCTACTTCTTTGCCGAGAATCAGAGTGACGGGGTGAACCCTCATGATCGGCTGGATCCCCTGACGAGTGCTCAGATCATCACCTCGCACGTCAAGGACGGCTTGCAGTTGGCGAAGAAATATGGCCTGCCTCAAGAGATACGAGATTTCATCCCCCAGCATCACGGTACTGCCCTATCGAGCTACTTCTACCAGGAAGCGCTCGAGAAGGCCGAAAGCTCCGCAGCGACGTCTGAAAAGCGGTTTCGCTACCCGGGGCCCAAACCACGTAGTCGGGAAGCCGCTATTCTTATGCTGGCCGATGAAGTGGAAGCAGCCTCGCGGGCCAACAGACCACGTTCCGTAGAGGAGCTCGGCGAATTGGTCGGGAGCCTCATGCGAACTCGAACGAAGGATGGCCAACTGGATGAAAGCGATCTAACCCTGCGGGATCTCCAGAGGATAGAGGAAACGTTCGTGAACGTCCTGCAAGGCGTGTATCATCCCCGCATAAAGTACCCGGAAGACGTTGAGGAAGATGCGGGAAGGGAAGAGGAGATTGGAGATCGAGCTGAGCATCCAGACCGACCCCCAGTTTCGAACAAAGGTAGATCACGCAACCCTAGGTGAGCTTATCCACCGGACCCTCAGCAAAGAGGATATTGCGACCCCCCTGTCGCTCGCACTTCTCATCACAGACGATGAAACCATCAGGCGACTGAACCTCAAGTATCGCGGCCAGGAGAGCGTGACCGACGTCCTGGCGTTCGGCATTGACCAAGCTGATACACGGTTCGTCTCACCCCTATCTCTGCCCCCCCATTTGGGAGATGTCGTGGTCTCCTATCCCCGCGCGTTGACCCAGGCAGAGGAACTCGGGCACTCCGTGGAACAGGAGTTGAACCGCTTGGTGGTCCACGGCGTGCTTCACCTTCTCGGATACGACGATCAGAGTGACGAGGAGCGACAGACGATGTGGGACGAACAGGAAGCCATACTCCGAGAATTCGAGGAAGGTGCAGCCTGACCAAAGCATAACAGGGTTCATGACGAACTGGGTTGACAACCTCTAAGGTTGCCAAGGCACCATTAGCGAGTGGAGGAAACATGGATACTTCGAGGCGGAACCTGTTCGACAGCTTCCGCTGCGCCTTTTCCGGCCTGTGGCACGCCTTGAGGACCCAGCGGAACTTCCGCATCCACGTTTCAATCGCGATCGTAGTAGTGATTACGGGATTGTTTCTGCGCCTTCGCACAGATGAATGGGCCATCATAACGTTGACCATAGGTTTCGTGTTCACCGCCGAGCTATTCAACACAGTCATTGAAGCAGTCATCGACCTGATTACCGAGGAATACCACCCTCTGGCCAAGAAAGCTAAGGACGTGGCCGCAGCAGCGGTGCTAACGGCCGCGATAATCGCCGTTGCCGTAGGCCTCCTTATCCTGGGCCCTTCGCTACTCGCGCGGCTGGGCTGGTGACCATGATGGCAAGCTCCTATGACGTGATCGTCGTGGGCGGTGGGCCGGCCGGCGGCACCGCAGCGTACGAACTGGCCCGTGAAGGCGCTCGCACACTGGTGTTGGAAAGGGAGCGCCTGCCCCGATACAAGGCCTGCGCAGGGGGACTGCCGCTCAAGACGCTAAGACTCCTCGGTCTGGATCTCAGTTCCACCTGCGAGACGGAGATAACGAAAGGGAAGTGCACTTTCAGGGGTGACTATCCAGTGGAAATGGACTTTGGGAAGGTGGTCGGGTGGACAGTGATGCGCGACAAGTTCGACCACCTGATCCTGCGAGCCGCCGCGACCGCTGGGGCTAGAGTGCTGGACTGCCAAACAGTCACCGAGGTTAGAACCCGCTCCGACAGGGCCATCGTGCGGACTTCGGGAGAAGAGTTTTCCTGCTCGATAGTCATCGGCGCGGATGGTGCCAACAGCGTCATTGCTCGCTCGGCAGGGTTGATGAAGAAACGTCGCCTCGCGGTGGCTCTGGAGAGCGAGATCCGAGCGCCAGAGGAGATCATAGATGAATGGCGAGGCTGCGTCCAGTTCGACCTCGGATCCGCCCCCCGTGGCTACGGATGGATCTTTCCCAAGCGAGAATTCCTCTCCGTGGGCGTGGCCACAGTCTTGGCAAGGCCCCAAGATCTGAAGGCCCACCTCCTTAGGTTGCTGGAACAGGTGGGCATCCGGCAAAGCTCGGACGAGATAAAGATGAGGGGGCACCTCGTGCCGCTGGGCGGGGTGGATCGAGTGTTGCACAGGGAACGCGTCTTGGTAGCGGGAGACGCAGCGGGCGTGGCCGAGCCGATGACCGGCGAAGGCATTTACTATGCTATCAGGAGCGCCAAGTTAGCCGCCAGGGTGATATCCCGGGCGCTAGAAGAGGGTTCCGTCGATCTCTCTCCCTACACCGCCCAGGTCAACGCTCAAATAACGAGAGATCTGAAGTATGCCCGTCTCCTGGCCCACATGCTGTATCGCTTGCCGAGGCTCACCTACCATTTCTTCGTGCGAAGCCCCGTGGTACAGTGGGGAATCGCAGATGTCCTCTATGGTACCTCTACGTTCCAGCGGCTTTTTTTCGAACTCCTCAAGAAAGGTCCAACAATCCTGGCAGCTGGCCTGCGATAGCCCACCGTCGGGTCATAATGTGGCTGCACTCACGCATTGCCAGCTGGCTGACACCGAAGAATCTGAGGCCCTGCTGCAACAACGCGCGCGTGCGATCCGCTAGCTGCACCGATCACCGTTGCGAAACACTGTCCGCACTAGTTACAGCCAGCGTGCTGAGGTCTGCTCCCCAACCGGATCCTCAACAGGTAGGCCACGACGCCGAGCAGTGGGAGGAAAAGCCCCACGCTTGCGCCTAGGAGTAGCGCGCGCCGACGATTCTCCGTACGGAGGTCAATGGTCAGCTCCGGCCTCTCACGCACCACCGTCACCAACTCGTCCCCTAGCCACTCTCTAAACTCTGGTCTGGGCTGCGCAGGTCCGATGGCCTTCGTGAGTTCCTCGACCAACTGTAGCAAAGATTCTCTTGCCTTCTCGTCCTGCCGTGACTCGGATGCGTAGCGCTCTTCGAGTTCCTCGCGCATTCGATCCACCTCAGCCCGCGTCTTCGTCATAGTCAGCGCTAGTCCGCCCTAAGGGCGATCATACCTCATAGAAGCATAGCCCGATCGTGCCGGGCCCGAAATGCACGGTCAAGGACGCGCACAGTTCGGTCAGGTAGCTCTCCTGGCAGTTGAACCTCTCCCTCGCTCCTGCCAGCATCTCCGCTCCCACCTCGGGTGCTCTAGCATGGATCACACCCACGTTTATGGGAGTTGTGGTGCCAACCCTTTCCTCCGCGATGTCCAGCAAGCGCTCCAGTGACTTCTTCCGCGTCCTGACATTCTCAGCGATCTCCAGAAGACCATCCTCAAGGCTGACGACGGGTTTCAGATTGATCACAGAACCCAGCGCGGCCTTCAATCCACCCACGCGCCCACTCATGCGAGGGTACTCCAAGTTCTCCATCACGAGCACCACGTTGACGCGAGACCGGATCTCGTCCAGGCGTGCGACTATCTCCTCCGGGCTGCTTCCAGCCCGAGCCATGCGCGAGGCCTCCACGCACGCCAGCCCCAATGCAGCGGACCCGGCCAGGCTGTCATGAGGATACACCTTCACCTCGTCAGCCACCTCCTGGCTAGCCATGGTCGCTGACTGGTAGGTGCCACTCAGCTTGCCGGTCACATGTGTGGAGACGATGGCATCGGCTCCCTCGCTGGCCAAACGGCGATACACTTCCGCGAACTCCCCTACTGAAGGCTGTGAGGTGGTGGGGATGATGCGCATCTCATCGATCTTGCGATAGAAGAGGTCCCAGTCCATGTCGACCCCTTCCTTGTACATCTCCGTCCCAAAGTGGATGTTGATGGGCACTATGGTGATATCATGTTCCTCCACCATTTCCGGCAGGAGATCGCAGGTTGTGTCGGTGACTATCTTGATCATTTTCACTCCTCCTCAAGCATCTCTCTTCCACCAAGATTTCCCCACCCGGTACTACAATCCTCTATTCTGCAAGTCCTTCCTCAGGGAAACGAGGGTCCGGTGATAGAGAGCTTTGATGGCCCCCTCGGTGCGCCCCATCACCTTCCCGATCTCCCTGTTGCTGAGATCCGTGGTGTACTTCAGAACTAGCAGCTCTTGCCTGTCCGGAGCGAGCCTCGCAATCGCCTCTCGAAGGGCCGCCGCCCGTTCACCCGCCTCAACAAGCTCCTCCGCGGATCCTCGCGACTTTGCAGCCATCGCCAAGCTGTCGAGAGGAATCGTTCGCCGTCGCTGCCGATCTCGATGCCAATTCGCAACCAGGTTATGCGCGATACGATATAGCCATGCTGAGAAGGGCAATCCCCTGTACCGATACCGGTCTAGATTCGACAGCGCTCTATAGAAGGTCTTGGCTGTAAGATCCTCGGCGTCGTAACGGTTACCCGTACGATAGAAGATATATTGATATATCTGGTCAACATATCTTTCGTACAGGGCACCAAACGCCTCTGGATCTTCCTTGGCCCTCTCCACCAACCTCTCTTCAGGCTCGTCCAAGGCGCAGCTCCGATCAGCCTCAGAGCGTCACCACAAGCAAAACACCCTGTGGTCACGAGAGTTACGATTATAGGATTCGGTGAGCACCGTCATCCAAGCACGGTGATTGGAGGGAGCAGCACGCGGTCGCGCTCCGATCCGCTGGTTCCGCTAACCAGTAGGCGCTCCAGCTCAGGATACGAGTACAATCCAACTTCAACGTCATAGGTCCCCGGCGGCAGGTCTTCCGGCAAGGACAAGACATACTCGTCCCTCAACGGTTCCCGCACCGGCCAGGCTGTGGGCCGGAAGTACTCGTTGAGAGGTACTTTGTCGTGTCCAGCCGCAATCGTACCACGATGGTTCAGAACGTGAGCGAAGGCGTGGTAGTCCTGTTCGAGCCGAGTCAATGCCTGCCATTGCAGCGCCAGATGTACGTCATCGCCTGGCTTGTAGCGAGTACTGTCAATCTCGAAGCCCAGCAGTTCCACCAGATTGTCCAGATTCGCTCCTACGGGCTGATAGGTGAACGGCTTGAAAGCGAAGGTATGGGAATCCTGTCGCGGCACGAAGGCCAAGACCCTCACCCCGGTCCGTCCCGGGAAGCTCTCCGCCGCCACCACATGCCCGTAAGTCCAGAGATGGGCCACGATCAGGTTCTGAGGATCGGTGATTTGATTCCCAGACAGTACCAGCCACACACGGCCTCCCCATCGTCCTTCGAGCAAGCCATTGAGCCTGTCGACAACCTGTTTCTCATCCAACCACTCGCCGAAAGAGGGCATGTCTATCCAGGGGGAATTCCCGTCGTAGTACGGCAGGAAAGCTGTGAAGATGCCGCCTCCGCTGAGCACGATCACGTCGTCCTCATCCTCGCCGGAGGATACGAACTGCGCGGCCGAACGAAAGTCATCCCGAGCATAGTTGGGGCTGTAATAGTAGTTACGAAGGGCCTGTCCCCAGAAGCAGCCTACCACGCCACCAGCAAACAAGAGCAGCGCCGCGGCCAAGCCGTTCCGAAGGCCTCTGCGTGCCGCAGATAAGGCCCAAAGCCTATCCATGCCGCGGGCCACCAACAGATAGGCCGCCGGAGCTGCCATCGCCACGTAGCGGGCAACATACAACTCCCGCCAAGAAGAGAGGAGCAGCATGCCCCACACAGGGATCACAAAGTAGAGCGCCACCAATACACCATTCCACCGGGGCCGAAATGCCGCCAGGCCAACAACTCCCAGAATTGCCAACGCGCCCATCGCCAACAGTGACTGATCGAAAGGCAGATTTCCCCCAGTCACAAAGTGGTACCACAGGTCCGACAGCACCTGATATGACGACAACGGGGTGCGCCAGAAGCCATACGGGTCAACCATCGACGACCGCGCGAACCCGATCAAGGGGACGCATGCCACCAAGGCAGTGAGTTGAGCACACGCGCCGCTGAGCAACGTTCTCCACCGCTGGGTCACGGTTGCATGATACACCAGGACGGCCACGCCCCAGATGATCAGAAAGACGCTGAAATAGTGAGTATACAGAGCCAGCACAGTGACGACGCAGTAGACAATCCATCCTCTCACCTGCGCGGGGCGACGCAGAGCACGCAGCAACAGGCACGCCGAGAGCAGGCTCAAGAACAGCCAGAGGGCGTAGGCGCGCGTCTCTTGCGAGTAGTACACCAGAAAGGGCGAGAACGCTCCAATCAGAGCAGCGATGACTCCAGTTCGGGCCGTGAACAAAGTTCGCCCCAGTAGATACAGCAAGGCCACCACGAGAACCCCGAAGAACACCGAGAAGAAGCGCGCGGTAGAGGGAGTCTCGCCCGCAATGGCCAACCAGGAATGCAGGAGGACGGAGTGGAGCGGAAGCCATCCCACCGGGTTCTGCTCGATGATCTGCGGCAGGCTCTTGCTGGCCAAGTAGAGCGCGAAACCCTCATCAAACCACAAGCTCTGCGCATCGAGTCTGTACACGCGCACGCCAAACGCGATTGCCGCGACTAGGCTGGGAGCGAAAAGAGAGATGAGAGCGCCACGAAATGCGTTCCCGCGTCTCAGCAGAGCAGTCCAAGAACGTTGCATCGGGCCACCGTCGTTGGAGAAGTATAGCACAGCACGCGGGTCCGAGCAATCGTCCGCGGTCAGAAGTAGCTTTTGGCGAATCCTGGTGTTATAATATGGGAAATCTCTCAGCGGAGGTGGCGTGCCATGGAGGCGGAAGAAAAGGACACTCGCCGTGTAGTCATCACCGGGATGGGAGCAGTCACTCCACTGGGGACCGAGGTGGACACCTATTGGGAGGGCGTCCTGGCAGGGGAGTCGGGCGTGGACTACATAACGCTCTTCGACACCAGTGACTGTCCAGGGAAGATCGCCGCTGAGGTGAAGGATTTCGACCCCAGGGACTACATGGATGCTCGCGAGGCGAGGCGAACGTCGCGCTTCATCCAGTTCGCCACCATTTCCGCCAGGAAGGCGTTGGAGGACGCAAGGTTGGACCTTTCCAAGGAAGATGCAACCAGGGTCGGCTTGGAGATCGGAAGTGCCGCGGGGGGCATAGGAATCGTGGAAGAACAGGCGTGTGTCCTAAAGGAGCGCGGTGCTCGCCGAATCCAGCCCACCGTGGTGCCATCCGTGTTGATCAGCATGGCCCCCTGTCAAATGGCTATCTCGCTTGGGATCAAGGGGCCTGCCTCATCTCCGGTGGCAGCCTGCGCCACTGGCGTGGTCGCCGTAGGAGAAGCCATGCGACGCCTGCAGCGGGGAGACGTGGATGTGATGGTCGCTGGTGCATCCGAGTCCATCGGGTCGCCCCTCACTGTTACAGCGTTGGCTCGCCTGGGAGCACTCTCTCCCAACGACAAGGATCCCGCTGGCGCCTGCCGCCCCTTCGACCTAAATCGAGACGGCTTCGTCCTGGGCGAGGGGGCAGCGGTGGTAGTGATGGAAACCCTCAAACATGCGTTGAACAGAGGCGCTCGCATCCTCGGAGAAGTGCTGGGCTATGGTTTCACCACCGATGGCTACCATCTGGCGGCTCCCGATCCCACTGGGAATGGAGCGGCGCGAGCGATGGATCTTGCCATCAGCGATAGCAGGCTGGCGCCCACCGACATAGACCACATCATCAGCCACGGTACTGGCACCAAGCTGAACGATGTCGCCGAGACGAAAGCGATCAGGACGGTCTTCGGTGAGACCGCTTACAAGATCCCAATCAACTCCATCAAGTCCATGATCGGGCATTTGCTGGGAGCGGCAGGCGCTATCTCCTTCGTAACGGCATTGAAATCCATCCAGGACAACATCATACCCCCTACTATCAACCTCCACAACCCTGACCCCGAATGCGATCTCGACTACGTCCCGCTGGTAGCACGCCTCAAGCAGATCGATACGGTCCTGGTCAACGCACTGGGCCTGGGAGGGCAGAACGCCGCACTGGTGGTGCGCGGCTTCAGCGAATTGCTTGCCTGAGAAGCTGTCCTGTGCTACACTTGCCATGCAAGATGAAGCAACTGGGCCAGGCAGTGATAGAGAGAAGTCTGAGTGTAGTTACACTACTGTTCCTGCTTCTTGTCCTGTTGACAGAGAGCTCCGCAGCAGCCCCTCTCCAGCAAGAGCAGCAATGCGACATCACTTCTCCTCGACCCAACACCCAGGTTCGCGGCAGTGTCGAGATCATCGGTACGGCACGTCTCGGGCCCGAGTTCCAGAAGTACCTGCTTGAGTACGCGTCCGCAGCCACGCCCAATATCTGGATTCAACTCGGAGGCGAGCATCGCCAAGAGAAGACCGACGCAGGGCTAGAGATCTGGCACACTACCGCCCTGCCCGACGGCGAGTATTTGCTGCGCCTCACCTGTGCCAAGATTGATGGCAACTACGCGAGGACTGAGCCCGTACCCGTCAGGGTGGCTAACGCTCAAGCTGCACCCACGCCTACTCCTGAGGAGACTCCCACTCCCACGCCAATTATCGTCCTCCCGACACCCACTGCAGCTATCATCGAACAGCCAGCCGTGATCCAACGCACACCAACTGCTACGCCCGTGCCTGGAGAAGAGCCTTCTCCGACGGAAGCACCGGAGCCAGCCGGTACTATCTCCTTTCCAGACGTCGGTGTGTTTGTGAGGCAGTTCGTCTTCGGCGCATTCGTGACAATGGTGATCTTCCTGTTCGTGGGGGTGGTCTTTCTGCTGAAACGCCTCATCTGACGAACCGACTTCTCCACCGCCGGTGTTGGATTGGACGTTCAAGGGGGCTGGGGTCTTGACCAGCCCCTACTGCTTTGGATTGGATGTGAAAGCGAGAACTGGATATGATTGGGAGGCTTTTCCGGCGCCCCCCCAAGATGCGACCTGCGCCAACCAAGCTGATTGTGGGGTTGGGGAACCCTGGCAAGGAGCACGCCAGGAACCGTCACAACGTTGGCTTCCAAATCGTAGACAAGCTCGCGGCTCGGTATGACCTCGAGTTCGACAAGATGGAATTCCAGGGTCTGCTCTCCGCTGGGGAGATGGAGGGATTGCGAGTACTTCTCCTCAAGCCTCTGACTTACATGAACAAGAGTGGAAAAGCAGTGAGACCCGTACAGAGCAAGTACAGGATAAGCACGCAAGACATCCTGATCATCTATGATGATCTGGATCTGCCCCTGGGCAAGATGCGCGTTCGTGAGCGCGGAGGCTCTGGCGGACACAAAGGCATGGAGTCCGTCATCGCCTGCCTGGGAACGCGCAGTGTCGCCCGGATTCGCGTCGGCATAGGCAGACCGGGCAGCGAATCTCCCGAAGAGTACGTCTTGCAGGACTTCTCACTCGTCGAAGCCATCGTCGTCTCAGACGTCCTCGAGAAGGCCGTTGAAGCTGTCGTGTCTTTCCTGAGAGACGGCGTAGAGCAAACTATGAGCAGATTCAACTAGAGGTGGGATTTGTACCTCTCCGGACTTCTGCCTTTGATCCACAACCTGCGGGGCTATGATGAACTCGTGGGGGCGATCCGTTCGGCAGTAGCTCAACAGTCTGGCACTCTGTCCCTCTCGGTTCTAGAGTCAGCCAGACCATACCTCCTGGCCGGCTTGAGAGAGGGCCTTGGCGTGCCCATTCTGGTCATCACCACCAGGCGTGATCGTGCCCGCAAGATCTTCGAGCAGTTGACTATCTGGTCGGCATCCCGTGAAGGCATCCTGCTCTTTCCTGAGCCGGATGTCCTGAGCTATGAGAGAATTCCGTGGGACAGAGGAATAACCCAAGATCGCCTGGCGACCCTGGCCAGGCTCGTCAATGATGAGCACGGAGCCGATGGTCCTCCCATGTTCGTGGTCGCCTCTGTTCGTGCCCTTCTTCAGAAGACCGTCCCTCGGGAGCAGTTCGAGGGACACGTGGAACACCTAGCCGTCGGACAGGCGATCACGATCGGGGAGCTTCTCACCACCTTGTATGGGCTGGGCTACGAACGTACGACGGTGGTGGAGGACACAGGTACTTTCAGTGCCAGGGGAGGCATAGTAGACGTCTACACAGCCCACAGCGACCAACCGGTCAGGATTGAGTTCTTCGGCGACGAGATAGAGTCGTTGCGCCTCTTCGACGCCTCAACTCAGCGCTCCGTGGAGAGCATACTGTCCGCGGTCGTTACCCCAGCGAGAGAGGCCTTCCCTCTGAGTGTCGAAAAGGATGACGGTGGCCAGGCTCTGGATCTCGCCTCCTGCCATCCCGAAGTGGCAGACGAGTTCCGAGAAGATCTGCAAGCCCTGAGCAACAGGGAAGTATTCGACACGCTGGAGTTCTACATACCCTATCTCTACGAGGAACCGGGAATGCTCGTAGACTACATGCCTCGCCAGACCCTGGTAGTCCTGGAGGATCCGGTGGGCCTGGAGGCCATGGTGGCCAACCTGGATGTGCAGAATGTAGGGCTCCGCCACGAGTTGACACAGAAGGGCGAACTCCCTCAGGGTGTACAGTCACCTCATTTCGCCTGGAGTGCGGTGCAGCACAGATTCGACGAGCATGCCCGTTTGGAATTCGGGTACGACACAGCCACTGACCTCGCCGTGAATGATAGCTTTGTGGCCGGGGCTGCCTACGCTGGCCGGCTGCAGGACGTGATTGCAGACTCCCTTGAAATGATGGAGAACGGCTGGCCAGTGGTGATCGTCTCTCGTCAGACACCCCGTCTGGCAGAGTTGTACGAAGACTGGGGGCTAATCGTCCAGCCAGTGGAGGAGATCGTCGCCCCTCCGCAAGAGGGAAGCCTGACTCTGCTGCAGGGCAACCTTGTTTCCGGCTGGCGGATGCGCCAGACCGATGGCGGGAGCATAACGCTGCTGACCGACGGTGAAATATTCGGCTGGTTGAAGCCTGAACCGCGTCGTCCCTATCGCCCGAAAGCGTTACCTCCCGAATCTTACTTCGCCGACATCGCCCCCGGGGACTATGTGGTGCACATAGAACACGGTATCGGCACCTTTCGAGGTCTCGTGCGCCTCGACGTGGATCAGGCTCAGAGGGAATACCTGCAGATCGACTATGCGGCTGGAGACAAACTGTACGTACCCACGTACCAGGGCGACCGCGTCAACCGCTACGTAGGAGCGAAGGCTGAGCCACCACGGATTGACCGACTGGGCACCGCCCACTGGTCCCG
>JABAOH010054139.1_pt4 | contig 20821 bp, 24 predicted proteins | sample 7062181 | NCBI WGS metagenome assembly JABAOH01 (sample SAMN14538630, study PRJNA623070) | marine sediment metagenome | biome: marine biome [ENVO:00000428]; feature: marine pelagic biome [ENVO:01000023]; material: deep marine sediment [ENVO:00002113]; isolation source: pool of 5 deep marine... | reverse complement strand
CCTGACGGCGAGAAAAGGACAACTTTCCACCTTCTCTATATTGTCCTTTTTTTTGCCTTCACATACAGGATTCTCCTGATGCCCTTTCAACCTGTTCTCTCCAGCGACATCTACCGATATATCTGGGACGGAAAAGTCCAGGCCCATGGTACCAACCCATATCGACATCCACCGAATCACGATGCGCTGAAGCGACTTCGAGATGATGCCATCTACCCCCATATCAACCGGAAAGCTTCTCCCACCATCTATCCTGCCGGGGCCCAGACCCTTTTCTATCTGCTATACCGGTTGGGGGTACGGAACGTTACGACCTTTAAAGGGACCATCCTGTTGTGTGACGTAGGTTCTATCCTACTTTTGGTGATGATTCTTGCAAATCTCGGACTGAAGCGAGAGAGGGTTTTGGCCTATTCCTGGAACCCCTTGGTCCTCTATGAACTCGCCAATAGTGCCCACCTGGATGGGTTTGTCGTCTTCTTTTTTCTTTTGAGTCTCTGGCTACTCGTCAATGAAAGGCCCAATCTTTCTGTAGCTAGCCTTGCGGTGGCGACATCCATCAAGCTCTATCCTCTGGTTGTCTTACCTGCCATCCTGAGAGGAAAAAAGGGTCAGAAGCTCTTTCTGTTCAGCGCGATCGTCTCTCTATTCTACTTGCCATACCTTTCCGTCGGGAGACAGGTCTTGGGTTTTCTCCCAGAGTACCTCACAAGTCCCCATGAAACCTTCAATCTAGGCCTTAAGGCCTATCTGTTGAGAATTCTTCCATTCTTGAACCATTGGATGGCCACGAAGGCCTTTGCAGGCATCCTCGTTGCGGCAGCAGCACTCGTGTGGATAAGAAGAAAGGAAAACTCAATCGATGCCCTTAAGTTTGCGTACCTACTGGCGGGGCTCCAGGTTGTTTTGGCAACGGCTTCACTCCATCCATGGTATCTTTTGTGGATCATTCCGTTTCTCTCCCTCTACCCTTCGCCGGCATGGCTTTATTTTTCCTTGACAGTCCCGTTTTCTTACCTAAAATACCAATCGCCTGATGGGGCCCTTCCGGGGTGGGTCAGGCATATGGAGTACGTTCCTTTTTTCATCTTGCTCGCTGCGGAATACTACTTTTTCCGTAGATATCCTGGGAGGATATTCTTGATCGGGTTTCCCCGAGAAAAACGACCCGTAGCTCGGTTATTCAAAACCCGAAAGTCGGATATCGAAATTCGAGACAATGAGTAGATTTTTGAGATTCGCATGACCGAAATGTACAACCTATTTAACTGGGAGGGGATTGATAGTTTCGAAAATTTGCACTTTTGGATTCCGAATCTGTTCCGGCTTTAAAGATTCATGAATAACGCAGGCTAAAACCCGGTGATGACCTGCTCCAGTGGGATGACAGATTGATGAAAGTCTCCATCATCATACCAGCCCTGAACGAGGAAGAAGCCATCGGGACGGTCGTCAAAAGGATCCCGAGCGATCTCGTGGACGAGGTGATTGTCGTAGACAATGGATCCAGTGATTCGACGGAGGCCAGAGCGCGAAAGGCCGGAGCTGTTGTCGTCAGAGAACCGCTCCAGGGTTATGGCGCCGCCTGCTACACCGGACTGATGGCAACTCAGAAAACCGATGTCGTTGTCTTTCTCGATGGCGACAACAGCGATGATCCCGGGAATCTCTCACGCCTCCTGAGACCACTGGAAGACAGTCAAGCCGACTTTGTTCTGGGTTCGAGGGTCTCAGGCTCGCACGAGCCTGGTGCGATGTCGTTCCATGCCCGTTTGGGAAATTGGTTTGTCGCCAGAGTAATGAACAGCGTTTATGGATTGAACATTACCGATATCGGTTCTTTCAGGGCGATCCGTAGGGATCTTTTATTGTCCCTTGGAATGGAGCAGAAGACTTTCGGTTGGCCTGTCGAGATGCTGGTTAAGGCGGCTAAACGGCGAGCCAGGATAATAGAGGTCCCGATCGATTACCATAAACGCATTGGGACATCGAAGGTGTCTGGGACGATTAAGGGGTCGCTTCTGGCCGGATACTACATGCTGTGGATCCCTCTTCGATATATCCTCAAGGATTAGAAAAGTTGCCGCGTGCATCGATTCCCTTTGACCGCAATGTCGAACAGTGGCTTGAATATTCTGAGAGCCCGAAAGGTCGTCTCCGGCATGAACTGACCTGGCACAATCTGAAGCATCACCTGAAACCTGAGAAGCATAGACTACGCGTCCTCGATGTCGGATGCGGCCTAGGTGAAATGGCTTCTTTTCTTCGTGGCAAGGCCAGATCACTGGTGCTTTTGGACTTTTCGGAGAAAATGCTAGAGAAGGCAGAGCAACGGCTCTTTGAAAAGCATCCTGACCTAAAGACAGATCGCATTGCCTTCGTCCATGGCCACGTGGAAGCCCTCGAGACCTGCCTCCCGAAAGGCCTTTTCGATTTGATCCTCTGTCATACCGTTCTAGAATATGTCGACGAACCCAGGGGGATCGTAAACACCCTTATTGGCCGACTTGCCTTTGGAGGCCTCCTTTCGATTGTGGCAGTTAATTCTTCTAGCGAGGCTTTTAGACTCGCCATTCTCAAGAATGATCTGACCAAGGCCTGCGACGCACTTCACAAAAGAGAATTCACGGCCACCCTTTTTGGACACGTGCCAAAACACACCTTTTCTCTTGAGAACCTGGAAGAACTGGTCGAAGGGATGAATCTTCGGATTTTGGGCCGTTACGGAGTTCGCATTTTTGCCGACTACATGCGTGAAGAGGTGGCACAGGATACGAGAGGCTACCGCCTGCTATTTGATCTGGAAAAAGAGGCGTCGAAGTTGTTACCATATCTCTATTTTGGGCGTTACCTCCACCTCGTCTGCCAGAAGAAAGGAGACTGAAGGGGACAGGACATGGGCATTTCCGTTGGGCTTGGCCTCACAAACAACTGCGATCTCAACTGCCCCCATTGCTACCGCCCGCAGGGACAGATCCACAATCTGATGCTCGGGGACGTAAGGACGATCTGCGAGAGCCTTGAGGTGGATTCCGTCGGCCTGGGGACCGGGGAGAACGGGCTGAATCCGGATTATCTTCAGATCCTTGCGTATTTGAGAGACAGAGAAATCCCGGTGACTCTGGCCTCCAATGGCTACACGATCGAAACGACGCCAGATGAGATCCTCAGGACATTCCGCGATGTGGAGTTCTCAATCGATTTCCCGACCGAGAAAGATCAGGACAATTTCCGAGGGATGGGAAACTGGAAGCGGATCTTAAAGAGTCTCGGCCGATGCAAGAAGCTCGGTCTCGAGGTCTCGATCCTGGCCGTCCTCATGAGCCTGAATTACAAAAAGCTCGGGCAGCTGGCCAAAGTCGCGGCGTCATTTGACTGTAATCTTCGGGTCAATGTCTTTCAGCCGGTGCAGAACAGGACATATCTGCTCTCCTATGACCAGTATTGGGAGGCCTTCCAGATCCTCTTCGATGAGGCGGCCCTGATCAGCTGCACAGAACCACTGGTCAATACCTTATCTGGACTGAATTCGCTCCAGGGGGCGCCCTGCGGTCGGAAGAGTATACGGATCACCCCCCTCAAACAGGTGTTACCCTGCGTCTACTGGCCAGACAGGAAGATCAAGTTAAGAGACCTGCGAAAACTGAGGGGAGAGGTGTGGGACACGGCGCCTTTCCGCAACGCGAGAGAGGTCCCGGGGGCATGCAAGACATGTATGCACCTCGACAACTGTCGGGGAGGGTGCAGAAGTCGAAATCTCCTTCTCAGAAAAGATGATGAGCCCGACCATTACTGTCCCTTATACCGGGGGGATTCGAAGAGGCTCAGCCCCACCCTGGTCCCCGACAAGAGACTTCTGAGGGCAAAGAGTATTTGTACCACTATTGTCAGAGGATGAAATACTCCGACACAATCTCATCGCTCTGAACAAAGAACTCGAGAATTGATTCGAAGGAAAAATTCCATGCCACCGAGGGAAACTTCAAGATTATCTCTGCCTCAATGCCTCTATCTCGAAGTCACAAACCGGTGCAATCTCAGGTGTCGGACTTGCCTTCGGTATCGCGGCATGGAAGAAGGACACCGGGACCTTTCCCTTGATGAGATAAAGCATATTGTCAATCAGATTCCAGGGCTCTATCAGGCCGCTCTCCACGGTGTCGGTGAACCCCTCCTGAACAGGGAACTAGCAGATATTATTCGCTACCTGAAAGAAAGAGACGTCCATGTGTTCTTCAACTCAAATGCCCTTCTTTTGAACCCAGCGTGGGCCGAGGAGCTTGTCGCCACTGGGCTCGATGAGTTTCGCGTTTCCCTGGACGCGGCCAAACAGACCACATACACCCGAGTCCGTGGTTCAACCGCTTTCGCGAGAGTCGTGAAAAACATCGAGATCCTTATCCAGATGCGAGAAGCCAACCATGGATCGACTCCAAAGATTTCTGCTTGGATGGTGGCCACGGCAGAGAACGTGGGAGACCTACCGGAGATGGTTAAGCTGGCCGCTCGAGTTGGAATCGATGAGGTTCACCTCCAGAGACTCGTCTATCCAACGGACGGACCGGGGTATGGCCTGGCGGACAAGGAAAAAGCCATAATCGGTCCACCTCCTCATGTTGTCGACATTCTCAGAAAGAGCACGTCCCTCAGCCGTCAACTTGGGGTCACCTTGACTGCATCTGGTCTGGTTTCACCCACGGAAAGCCTCAGCAATCAACCAAAAGAGGTGGCTCCGTGGCGCCAATGTCGAAGGCCATGGGAAGTTGCCTATGTAACAGCTTGGGGCAATGTGCTGCCATGTTGCATCTCTCCCTTTTCCACCATTGATTACGATTCCCTCATTTTGGGGAATGTATTCAGGCAGCCTTTCCAGCAGATATGGCGGGGACGGAAATATCGCACTTTCCGCCAGATGCACCAGTCCCTCCAACCTCCCAGCTGCTGTTCTGGTTGCGGTGTCGAATGGAGCCTTTAAGGAGAGGAAAGCATGAGGGCGATTCTGATTATCGTGGCCAAAGAGCCGGTCCCTGGCAAAGTCAAGACACGTCTGTCTTCCCGCCTCGGCGCAGCTCAGGCCTCTGAACTTTATTGCCTATCGATACAGGACATGGTCGAAGAGATGTCGCACCTATCTGGGAATGCTTTGGCCCTGGCCTACACACCTGAAGAGGCCGAACCGGTGTTTAGAGAGATGGTTCCTGACCCCATACAGCTCTTTCCACAGCAAGGCGAGAATCTCGGAGAGAGACTTTCCAACATCTTCCAAAGGATGTTTGCACAGGGCTACGAACAGGTTCACATCATCAACAGTGATAGCCCAGATCTATCCAATCGCCTGGTTCAGCGATCGATGCGGTTACTGAAGAAACCCAAAACGGACGTTGTACTCGGCCCATGTGCCGACGGAGGCTATTATCTCATCGGTTTGAAAAGGCTCATACCCGAGCTGTTTCGGCAGATCCCATGGAGCACTGAACAGGTACTGAGGAGGACCCTGGAAAGGGTAGAACTGCTCGGGCTTCGTTGTGCTCTCCTGCGCCCGTGGTATGATATCGACACCTACGATGACATACTTAGTTTCCTCACGCGCCATAGGAATCGGATCGACACCGAGAGGCCACCAGGTTGGCGAACGCTGGAATATCTCCGGACCAGAATAAAGCCGAGCTGAGGTTTGTTGAGAGGAGGCGATGATGCGAATTCTGGAGAGCAACGACAAGAGGATCGCCTACGCTACGGGCCATGGAGGGATCGAGAATGGACGGACGACACTGGTTTTCGTCCACGGTTCAGGGGGGAGTCACCTTCACTGGAATTACCAGCGGCAGTACTTCCAAAAGTCCTATAACATTGTTGCGGTTGATCTTCCGGGTCATGGCGATGCGAGTCCTCTAGGGGAGGAGTCGGTCGAGGCCTATGCGAAACACCTCCTTCGCCTCATCCAATCCTTGCCCGGGCATTCGATCTGCATATTCGGGCACTCCCTCGGGGGAGCCATTGCACAAATATTCGCCTTACTTTATCCTGAGTACCTGGAAGCCCTTGTCCTCATAGGAACGGGGGCGCGCTTGCGAGTGAAGCCTGAAATCCTCACAGGCATCGAGAAGAGATTCGAGGTGACGGTAAAACTCATTAATGACTATTCTTATTCGAGTAAAGCCCCCCGGGAGCTGATTCAGAGAGGCGTGGAGGCCATGCTAAAGACGAGTCCAAGGGTTCTGTACGGCGACTATGCCTCGTGCGATCGCTTCGATATCATGGAACAGGTGGCAGACATCCAGGTTCCCACACTCGTCCTCTGCGGCAGTGACGATTTGCTGACCCCACCAAAGTACTCCCAGTACCTGGCCAAAAAGATCAAGAATGCCAAATTGGAGATCATCGATGGGGCTGGTCACATGGTTATGATCGAAAGGCCTGAGGAATTCAACCCGCGCGTCCGAGAGTTCCTGAAAGCAGTCTTCTGAGGTCTCGAGTGCTGAAGAATTCATCATTATCCTCCCGCAGGAGAACCAGATCGCTCACCCAATCTCGGTCCTGCTCGCGGCCGTCGTTTTGGCCTGGGTCTCTCACAAAATCGAGAATGAACACGACAAAAGAGATGAAGGAATTCGTCGCTGTCGTCCCCTGGCAAGCGAGTGATGCGGTAGAGAATTTCTTTATGGAACGGGGCGCACTGGGCGTTTCCATTGAGAAATTTGACATCAAAGGGCCGACGGAGACGGTCCGGGGTTTCTTTCTGTCTGATCAAATCACGCCTCGGCTCAAACGATCATTCAATGCCTACCTGAAAGATATTGAAGCGTACTTTCCCTCAAAGGCCCGGTGGCGGTCTTCCATACGTGTCCTTCCAGCATCGGATTGGCAAGAGCGATGGAAAGTCTTCTTCAGACCCGTTCGCGTCACTCCCCGCCTTGTGATTCAGCCCCCATGGGAAACATACAAAGCTGACGGTCACGAAACCGTCGTCGAAATCGACCCGGGAATGGCCTTTGGAACCGGTCTCCATGCCTCGACTCGGCTCTGCCTCGAGATCATCGACGAGGAGATCGACCGCAGGATTGGAGAAGGCAGAGGAGTCGCCCTATTGGATGTCGGGACAGGATCCGGTATTCTGGCAATCGCAGCGGCCAAATTGGGAGCGAGACCCGTAATGGGAATCGACATCGATGAAAGAGTCATAGCGGCCGCCCGCCAGAACGTGAAGCGTAATCGGGTTGAGGGGAGCGCAAAAATCAGCTCGAGGGATCTGGATGCAATCGTTCGGTGCTTTGATCTCGTCATCGCCAACATCGATTTCAAAACCCTCGCCGACTTGAAAGTGTCGCTCACGCCTCATGTCTCTCTGAATGGGCGGTTGGTTCTCTCTGGAATTCTCAAAGAAGAGCGGGATGGCCTTAAGGAAATGTTCGGTGGAGTGAAACTCCGTTTGGTCAAGGAAGAGAATCGGGAAGGATGGAGCGCGCTCGTATTTGAACGGTCATGACTTCGATACAGGAGCCGGCAGTCGGCTATCAGTTTTCGCTTTTTCACTAAAAGCGGCATGAGGATTTTCAGCCGATCGGCGTCTGTGGGAATTAGGCCCACTCCTGGTGCGGCTGACAACTGATCCCTCATAGCTGAACCCTGGCTTTTCCGGGTGGAATCATGCCTAGATTTTTCGTCTCCAACCCCACAATCGCCAAAGAGGAGATTGTTGTATCAGGCCAAGAAGCTCGACACATGCAGCGCGTGCTCCGTTTAAGGGTGGGGGATAGCGTCGGTCTTTTCGACGGAACGGGAAAAGAATATCGGGGTAAAATCTTACGACAGAACCGTCATGCCGTGACGCTGAGGATCCTGGAGATCACAGCACCCCGCCATGAGTCACCCCTCACCATAACTATGGGCCAGAGCCTGATCAAAGGGAAAAAAATGGATTTCATCATTCAGAAAGCCACGGAATTGGGGATTTCGACAATCATCCCTTTTATCTCCTCACGCTCGATTAGCTCCCTCAATGAGGGGAGAGTCGAACAACGTGTCGGCCGTTGGCAAAAAATCGCCGTAGAATCATCAAAACAATGCGGGCGTGCCACACCGCCGAGGGTCGAAAAGGTCGTTGGATTTGAACAGATCCTCAAGCGAACATCACCGGGGGAAGAGAGAATCATACTCTGGGAGAGAGGGACAGGCGATCTCAGATCCCTCTTNNAGAATCATACTCTGGGAGAGAGGCACAGCCGATCTCAAATCCCTCTTCCGAGGAAGGCACGGCACAACCCGTTTCTCAAAGCGCGTCTATTTCCTGGTCGGGCCTGAGGGTGGATTTTCAGAAGAAGAGGTTAAGCGCGCCGAGAAGGCCCATTTCACGGCCGTGAGTCTCGGCTCTCGGATCCTGAGGGTCGAGACGGCAGGATTGAGTTTTGTCAGTATCCTTCAGTACGAATGGGGGGATCTAAAATAGTTCAAGCCGCCTGGACTTCCTCACCGGTCCCTTCATGATGTGAGACCGCCGGGGCTTGTGGCTCCACGTTAAGAGAATCTTCCTCACGTCGGTGAGCCTCTAAATACCTCTGAAACGATTTACACTCCTCCATGAATTCACACTTTCTCCGGCAAACTTCGACGTTGAGCTTGGGGCTTCCTCTTCGTTTTTCGCAGACGATATAAGGCATAGCGCGGTCACTCCGATATATTGATGTTAGTCTATTTATACCCACAATATGTGGGCATGTCAAGCAAAAAAAGTCGGTTTTGCTGAGAAGATTTATTTGATTTATTCAGATATTATACACGAATTCGCAGAAAGAATCTATAGCCTTGGAACTTATCCTACTAAAATAATATATATTTTTTATCCGCACTTGTCTCTCAACAATCCCGAAACTGGGATCACATGCCTGGCCCACCATGGTGAATCCCCGGAGGGCGATTCTGGCTTGTCGCGCGAACGGATCTGTTGGATGGATTGCCCCCAAGTCCCTCCCTAACCTTTCTTCTCTTGAAGAGCGTTATCAGTGCGACTCCAACTGAAACACCGACCGTGCCGAAAAATAGGCCCAGGCCACCCAAAACGGTTCGGATAATTCTCTTTGTAAAACCGTATCCAATAGCGAGTACGATCTCCGGCCCTTCTTGTCCCTCAGGATACCATGCCGAAAACTCATAACTCCCGGGGCTGTCAACATGGAAATCTAAAACTGACACTCCCGAACGGCTTCCCAAAGAATATGTCGTGCTAATTGAGGCAGCCGAGAGTCTGACCCTCGTACCTGTTTCTTTGGACTGAAGTTCACATCGAAGGCCGGATAAACTCGGTCGTGTTGCGTATATTCGGCCACCAATGACGGTCTGATATTCATAGAAAATCGTATATCTTCCTATGTCCGAAAACGTTAAATCATATGTTCCCGGCACGGCAAGTTGAACAAGACTCCGACTCAGCCCGATCAGGTTTTTAAGAATAAAGAGGCCAAACAGAGAAGCGCCGATAAGAAACAAAAGAATGGCCAGTCCGTAGTACCAGCGGCTGGGCTTAATACGCTCAGCATTCATCTTTTCGCCCTTCCAATTATCGTCGTGTTGCATTTGGACTAGACGTGGCGGGTCTTCTTAGAATCCATGTCCTAGTTTGTTCGGTTCTCTCGGCAATTCTTCTTCAGCGTTAACCTTCACGCCGAAGAAAAGGTACGCCATGGCCATCACAACGCACCACAGACGCCAAAAAGGGATTTTTATCTCTCCGAGGCCGAGAAGTGTGTCGATGATAAGCACGGGCGTAATCGACATGATGACAATGCTCATGAGACCTTGAAAGCTCAGGTGAGCCTTTTTTGCCTTTGCAAACAGCGTCCCGACTGCTGCATAGATGAGGACTTGAATGGTCCTATAGAAAAAAGACGATAAGAGAAGTAGTGGAAAGATAATGACGACAAACCATTTTTCGAGGAAGCCCATCCATCGATTGATGAGATGCTGATCAAGTGTGAAGTTCTCAATGTCTGAGAGGTCAAAGACCCTCGTTTCCCTTTTGTTTTTTCTGAGAATCGCTTTTCTCTTCGTGATCAAAATATTTGCGGTGACGCCATCCAAAGATGTGTGTTGGCCAGTTGTATCAATGATCGCAAAAACGCTCCCGTTTTCCGGGTTTTTGATGAAGTAAGGCTGTTCGGCATCGATCCATACTTCGCCGTGGAAAATGTTGATCCTCGGCACTTGGACGATGAATTCTCTGGCTGATGTCCTCATAAACTCGGAGAGTTTGCGCTGAAAGGCCGTCATTGTCGGTATCCAACACAAAAAGAGGAGGAACATGAGGTAGACAAAGGAGAGGCCCCTCCAATTTCTTCCCACATCCTGATAAAACTCCCTTGAAAAGAACGACATCCATAGCGGATGGACAATTGAATAGCGCCTTCCGGTCGAATTTCGCAAAGGGGATCGCAAAGCCCTCTTCGTGTTTTGATCTCCTCCGCCAGACGATGGGAGAGGTCCAGGCACGATCTGTTGCTGAAAACCGGGTTCGTCATGCCTCATGGTCATCATGCCCTCCGTATGGAAGATACACTTGCAACTTCTGTGCCCGTCTTCTAAAGCTCCCGGTTTCTCCGACTTTCGATGGAAACCCTACTCCGGCACTCCCGAAGTGACTCTCTTGGAGCCCTCACATGTCCCTATAGGAGGACAAAGGAAGAAGGGGGAAGGAGCAAGGAGAGGAACGCAGAAGAAACTGAAGTCCTTTGGCCTTTATCCTCTGACCGATGTCTGTGCCCCATCCCGCCGCAGACGGAATTGCTCACGGACAAAGCCGTTCACCAGAAGGGCAGAAGACTTCAGTATCAACGTTTGAATTCTGGCACGGAGTTTGATATAATTAAAACAAATTTTGGTCTTATGAAATTTCCTGCCCATTGCCGACAAGAGGATAGAGGACTGGTATTCTCATCGTATCCCCCTCGTGGAGGCAATTTTGAGAAATCACATCCAATCCACTTATGCCGATGATGGCGTCAAAGCCTTCAATATCGGCCGTAAGATTCGGGAACTTCGAAAGGGCAAGGCACTCACCCTGCAAGATCTCTCGACCGCCACAGGTCTTTCGAAACCCCTACTTTCGCAGATTGAAAACGAAATCGTCGTTCCTCCCATCTCCACCCTGCTGAAAATATCAAGAGCTTTGGAAAAGGACATCGCTTTCTTCTTCCAGGAACCTGCGAATGATCGAAGGGTCGTCGTGGTTCGGACTTTTGAGAGGGAACGTCTGGATACGAGAAGACTGGGACGGACCGAGGGAGGCTACTCCTACGAATCCCTCGCATACAAAAAAAGCAAAAAGAGTATGGAGCCCTTTCTCGTCGAGTTTGAAAGAAAGGACGAGAAAAACATGGCCTTTTACAGCCACGATGGGGAGGAGTTTCTCTTTGTCCTTGAGGGGAGGGTCGAGTTCCGGACGCGAGATGAAGTGCATGAGTTGAAGGAAGGGGACAGTCTGTACTTTGACGCCGATCTTCCACACGCTTACAGGGCGGTCGGCCGGAGAAATGCGAAGGCAATCGCGGTCGTTTTTTCCACGCCTCGGGGTGAATGATGGCACCGATGATGGAAGAGAGTCGGAAAGTGATCTCTTCATGGACAAGCCGGGGCGCGATGCGCCCATAAGTTCCTCCTAGAAAAAGGAGAGATGATGATCGAGGTTCGGTTTCACGGTCGGGGAGGACAAGGGGCCGTGGTAGCCTCAAAGCTTCTTGCTTCCGCCCTTTTTGCGGAAGGGAAGTCCGTACAGTCCTTTCCATCCTTCGGTGTGGAGAGACGGGGAGCCCCTGTGATGGCTTTCCTGCGAATCGACAATCACCCCATCAAATTGCGAACCAACGTCTACACCCCGGATCATATCATCGTCCTCGATCCGACACTCATCGAGGCGGTTGATGTCACGAGTGGCCTCAAACCAAACGGTTGGATCATACTGAACTCTGACCACTCCCCAGGAGAATTCACGGGGTTTGGCTCTTTTCGAGTCGCCACGGTAGACGCGACGAGAATCGCTATGGAGAACCATCTGGGGTCAAGGACTCAGCCGATTGTGAATACGGCAATCCTCGGCGCCTTCTCTAAAGTCACCGGCCTCGTGAGCATTGAGGCGGTGGCCCAGTCGATACGGGAGGCGGTTCCTGCGAAAACCGAGGAGAACGCTCGGGCTGCCCTGGAGGCCTATGAGAAGACGATTCTTCCAGGTCACGACCATGCGGTGGAGGGTTGAACGTTTGACGCCCAACCGTCAAATCGACCCAAGGTGAGGAGTCACGATGTCACGCGTTCTGGATTACACAAAAGAATCAGAAATGCCCAATGCGCCAGTTTCCTTGGGAGACATGAAGTGGAGTAAAACCGGCAGTTGGCGCTATATGAGGCCCCAGTACGAGGACAAAACGCCTCCGTGTAACCAGGCATGTCCGGCCGGGAATGATATTGTCCGATTCATCATGCTTGTGGAAGCGGGAAAGACAAAGAGCGGTTGGTTGAAAATTAAGGAGGAGAGCCCCTTGCCGGGAGTGTGTGGAAGGGTCTGCTTCCATCCCTGCGAAACCCATTGTAACCGGAGCCAATATGATCAGCCTGTCTCCATCCACCGCCTGGAGAGGTTTGTCGCCGACGCGTGCGCACGTTCCAAATATCGCAACCTCGATCGATGGGATGACCGATCCGAAAAAATCGCCATCATCGGTTCAGGACCAGCGGGCTTGAGTTGTGCCTATCATCTCGCCCTACTGGGCTACCACCCAGAGATTTTTGAAGCCCTCCCGGTTCCGGGTGGCATCCTACGGGTCGGTATTCCCGAGTATCGCCTTCCAAAAGGAGCGCTGGATCGAGAGATTGCAGACATCGAGGCCCTGGGCGTCAGAATTCAGACAAATACAAGGGTCGATGGGGACTTCTTTGATGGCCGGGGGCGGGACTATCAGGCGGTATTTATCGCCACCGGGGCTCACGAGAGCCAACGGTTGGGTATCTCGGGAGAAGACGGACCTGGGGTGATCCCTGGGCTAACATTTCTGAGAGAAATCAGAATGATCCGGAAGATTCGTCCTGGAAAACGGGTGGCGGTAATCGGCGGCGGAAACACGGCTTTGGATGCGGCTCGCTCTGCGCTCCGACTGGGTTCACAACCGGTCATACTCTATCGGAGAAGCCAGGATGAAATGCCTGCCTTTTCAGGGGAGATCGAAGAAGCACTGGAGGAGGGCATCGAAATCGAGTTTCTGACCCAGCCAGTGCAGATCATGCGAGAAAACGGGAGCGTGACCGGATTGGAGTGTATCAGGATGAGACTCGGCGACGTTGATGAGACCGGGCGGAGACGGCCAATTCCGATCGAAGGGTCCAACTTCACTCTGGACGTGGATGGGCTCCTTGTGGCAATCGGAGAGGCTCCTGATGCGAGCCTGATACCCCAAGACGTCCAGTTGGATTGGAGATCTCTCACCCTCCATGACCTGTCCCGAGCTGAATCGAGGGGAGTTTTCTTCGGCGGAGATCTGGTCTCACCGTTTCGGACGGTAGCTCACGCCATTGGATCTGGAAAGAAGGGGGCCATCTCGGTCGATGCCTTTCTCAGGGGAGAGAATCCCCAGGAACTCCTGGAAATGACACGAATTGGTGAGACTGGAGGCGTCTCGATGAGAAAATACATCGACATGGGCTACAGGACGCTGAGTCGTCATGTCGTCACCTTTGACGAGCTCAACACTGCATATTTCAAGCCTATGGCGAAAACGGAGCGGAAGTGCCTCACCGCTTCTTCAAGAATCAAGCATTTCAGAGAGGTCAACCGTGGGTTGATCCGCCGCGAGGCCCAGTACGAAGCAGAGCGGTGTTTCAAATGTGGCACCTGCAACGAATGTGAGAACTGTTATGTCTTCTGCCCCGACGTTTCTATTTTGAGAAACATGAGAAAGCTCAAGCATGAAATCAATTACGACCAATGCAAAGGATGCGGGATTTGCTTCACCGAATGTCCCAGAAGCGCCATCTCCATGGAGGAGGAACAGAGATGAAAAAGGTCATGACCGGGAACGAAGCGGTGGCTCAGGGGGTGAAGCTCTCCCGGGTTCAGGTGATCTCAGCCTATCCCATCACTCCCCAAACGACCATTGTTGAGGAGCTCTCGGAGATGTGCGCAGATGGAAGTTTGAACGCAAAATTCCTCAAAGTCGAGTCCGAGCATTCCGCCATGGCCAGTATCATCGCCTCATGCACGGCTGGGGCTCGGTCTTTCACGGCCAGTTCCTCCCATGGGTTGGTGCTCATGCACGAAATGCTTCATTGGGCAGCCGGTGCAAGACTTCCGGTAGTTATGGTCAATGTCAATCGCGCATTGGGATCGCCTTGGAACATCGGGAACGAGCAGACTGATAGTCTCTCTCAGAGGGATACAGGATGGATCCAGCTTTACTGCGAAAACAATCAAGAGGTCGTGGACACCATTCCCCAGGCTTACCGCATTGCCGAAAGGGTGAACCTCCCTGTTATGGTGGTTCTGGATGCATTCGTCTTGTCTCACACAGCCGAACCGACTGAGATTCCGGATCAGGAAAAGGTCGATGAGTTCTTGCCTCCGTTCCGGGGGGAGTTCACATTGACCGGACGCCCACACCAGTCCTTCAATCCGATTACGAGCCCGGACTATTACATGGAGTTCCGTTACAAAATCCAAGCGGCCATGGACGAGACCAAAACGGTGGCCAGGGAGGTCGACGAGGAGTATGAACGTCTGTTGGGTCGGGGCTATGGCGTCATGGAAAAGTACAACTGGGACGGAGCTGACACGATCCTCGTCACTTCTGGGGCTGTGACCAGTACGTCTCGTTTCACGATTGATGAACTGCGCAGCCAAGGAATTCGCGTTGGCCTATTGAAGCTCAAGATGTTCAGACCCTTCCCAACGGAAGCGATTCGGGAGGTCCTCGGCGGTAGCCGAAAGGTCGCCGTCCTTGACCGGGGACTCTCCTTCGGGCAGTCCGGCTTTTTCGCCCAAGAGATTCGATCCACATTCTGCAATGAAGTGGAAAGGCCCAGGGTCTTCGGCTTCGTCGCAGGCCTCGGTGGAAGAGACATAACGCCAGAACTCATAAAGCAAATGATCTTCTATACACTCGAAAACGATCGTCCAAAGGACGATATTATCTGGATGGGCCTCAAGCAATAATGAAGGAGACACGATGAAAAACTATACGATTCCTGATATAGAACTTCTCGCCAGCGGACACCTCGCTTGCCCAGGATGTGGGGCCGCTTTGGGAATGCGTTTGGCACTGAAGGCCTTAGGTCCAAAGACAATACTGGTCATTCCTGCGAGCTGCTGGTCGATCGCTCCCGGAGCTTTCCCCCATTCGGCCTTCGATGTTCCCGTTTACAACACGGCCTTCGAAACTGGAGGGTCTGCGGCAGCCGGAATCACTGCGGCACTCGAAGTACTGGGAAAAAAGGAATTCACCGTTGTTACCTGGGCCGGAGATGGGGGAACTTTTGACATCGGTCTTCAGGCGCTCTCCGGTGCTGCTGAGCGGAACGACAACTTTATCTACATCTGCAACGACAACGAGGCCTACATGAACACCGGTATTCAGCGAAGCTCAGCAACGCCTTACGGTGCATGGACGACGACGACACCCGCCACAACCCCTAAGGATCGGCCCAAGAAGAACATGATTGAGATCATGGCGGACCATCGCATTCCCTATGTTGCCAGTGTTACCATCGCTTACCCTGAAGACATGATTCGGAAGATTCAGAGGGCCAAGGAGATCCATGGCACGAAATTCATCCATCTCCTCTCGCCGTGTCCTCCGGGCTGGCGGATTCCCTCGGAGAAAGTGGTGGAGCTTTCGCGACTCGCAGTACAAGCCCGAGTATTCCCGCTTTTGGAGATCGAAGATGGCGAGCGCTACACCCTCAACGTTAACCCAGACGCGATTCCAGTGAGTGAGTATCTGAAAGCCCAGGGCCGATTCGGTCATCTCGGAGAGGAAGAGGTTGAAAGGATCCAAGCCAATGTCGACCAGGAATGGAGGCGGCTGCTGAAACGCACAGAATTCAGTTCAGCCTTGTTCCACGCGGACCAGCGATAAGGTGTGAGAGAAGGCCTCGAAATGCCCCAATTGATCATGATGGGGAGGTGTTTCAGGCAGTATTTACACCATAGAGATGCAGAGGGCCCAGATGGTTCTTTCTTTCTCATCCATCAAAAGAATGGGATGGGCAAAACCACCTACGATTGGGGAAATCGTTATGGTTCCCGCCTTTAGAACTCATGCGCTTCGTTTGCCGTCGTCTCCCGGCAAACGAAAAAACGATGTCTCTGCGCTCTTTGCGGCTCCGCGGTAGCGACAAATTCTGACGAGCAAGGTAAACTCTCCGGACCCGGTTCGCCACTTACGGCCCTCATATCTACGACAACATAGACGAGAACAAGGCCCAGGGCCTCACCGGAGACTCACAGCTGAGCCCGCACACGGTGACGCTTTCTGCTCCGTTCTCAACCACTTCATTTCTTCTCGATACTGCTGAGTGACTCGACTCGCATAGGTCGGATCGGTTTCTCCGTAGGTCTTCTGGACGAATTGAATGGCTTTCTCGAGCGTCGCGAGTCTTGACCGAATCATCTCGCATTTTCTCAAACCCCACCGCATCTCAATCGGGTCATCGGGATCGTAGGAGAGCCATTCTCTGTTTCTGTAAATATGGAGCAGATCGATCATTTTCCCGTTGCCAATGTCGAACTGAATGTTTTCCATCCTCACCCGGAGGAGCTTTGGATCGAGGTGATTCTCCTTTACGACATTATCGAGATACCAGAATAGAAGCCTAATTTTTCGGTCTCGAAGCGGTGTGCTATAGGCCTCCCACATGTCCGATCCCTCTGGACATGCTTTTTCCGTACAGTAACCATAACCACTCAGGACGATGGGGACCCGCTCATCCAGCATCTTCACGATGTAGTCGATAATCCGCTCAACCTTCTCTCGCGGATCGTGTTCGTAAGGATCTATCCGCTTCGCCACCGCATCCACGTAAACCGTTGTCTCTGAAAAAAAATCCGGGCCGTACTGCTCTTCAGAATAGGCGGGCTGAGCCTGTCGGTCGATGAACCGCCACAGGCCGTTGACTTTTTCAAGCCATCGAAATTTGACGAGCCCCGACTGATTCCCCGCATTTGGACTGTGCATCAAGAAGTCTCTCATCTTCAGCTTTTGACGCTTTACCGGAAGGGAGGCCTCCCACGTCTGGAGCGGATGTATGGTGCTTCCGTTAAGGACGACTCGACCCACAACCCCAGTGTGAGCCTCCGTCGTCAGAAAGACCGTACCCGGAGTTACATTGGATGGCGTGACCGAAATGGGATAGGTGTCATTTGGAATCGATTCAGTTGTCGTTAACGCGAGGACGGTCCGGAGCGCAGCCCGGAACCGTGGATCCTTGTCCCATCTCGAATAGGACGGGAGGTGGTCCCAATCCTTAGACCAATGGCCAATGAACTCTCCATACTTCCCCGTGGCAGCAACAGGTAGCCTTCTGATGCGCGAATAGATCCAGCGCAAACCGTAGGAGACATCGGCACAGTCGACAGGAACCTTGTGATTCAAGAAGAAGTTCTCGTCGACATATTCAGACACCCAGGCCCCAAACCGCAGCTCTTCTTCCACAGTCCACTCGTTCACGGCATGCCAAACCTCTGCTTGTAAGACAGAACTCGAAGCAAGGAGTAATCCCATCAATAGGGTCAACGTCAGAATATAGTTCTTCATGGTCGTTTCTGCCCCTCCGTATTTCCTTCAAGAATCTTCACTCGGCTCTCCAAGGTTGAAATTCGCCGCTCAACCCGCTGCTGAAATTCCTCGACCCCCTCCTCCAGCCGTTTCTCCGTCAGGAAATCGACGTAGGCTCGGACGGATCGACTAATCTCTCCAACCCGCTCGTCGAGGATCCTGAGGGTCTGTTTGATCTCTTCGATCTCTTTATCAAAATCCATGGGGTCTCGCCGCCCTAGACCCATGACACATGGATAAAACTTAACGTGAAAGACTCCGCAAATCAAGCGGGGGGACGGATAGATCGGGTTATTGGATCAACTTTGGCTGAGGTGGGCATTTACCGAGAGGAAAAAAAACGCCAAATGGGTTCACGGAATCATGCACATCGTCATCTGATGGATCCTGGGCACGACGAACCTCCGTGCTCGAGTCTTCCTCAATAATCGCCCGTTACTTCTTCCTTGTGGCCCGCTCTAGATCGATGATTCTCGAATGCCCCTCGACGTACGGCTCGGTTGCATAGCTCGTGACGTTCTGGATTTTTCGGGTAATTTGTGCCATCCTTGAGGCTTCCTTCTCGATGATTCCGAGAGAATGTTGACCGGGATCTTTTTTGTCCATTTCTTTCATGAGCATTTGAGCCCGTGCAAGAATATTGGTCAGCGGTTGATTGAGATGATGACAGGCGGCGCCGGCCATCTCGATCACCCCTTCGAACCGCTCTCTTTCCAGGATCTCCTTTTCCAGTTCCTTCTGTGCAGTGATGTCAGTCACGATCCCTCGAACAAGGGACGGGGGTTCCCGATCCATCTCGAGTGTCGAGAGGTTGACCAGCGCGTAAATCGGTCTCCCTTCCCGGTGTGTCAGCTCCGTCTCAAAAATTGATCCTCTCTGCCCCGACAGAGTCGCTCTGAAAATGCGTCCGGCCTCTTCTCTGCAACCGCGCTTAAAGAGTTCAGTCCACCGCCGGTTGATCATCTCATTCAGGCGGTAGCCCAGCATCTTAAGGAGGCCGTTGTTCGCATAGGTGATTCTCCCCTTCCGGTTCAAAGAGAATATGCCAGAGTCGATGTTTTCAATCAGATCTTTGTATTTCTCTTCAGACCGTTGAATCTGATCCTGAAGACCCCGTATCTCCCCAATATCCCTGATAATCATGGCAGTCCCAAGGTAGGTATCCTGTCTGTCTCTCACCGCCCGGTAAAAGATGTCGTAGCAAGGTTCTTTCTCAACATCGATGATGCCTGAGCGTTTCGCACGATGGTATCGGATTGTCTCTCTTCCTGTCTTGAGATCGTTCAGGATCTGGGAAACCCTGCCATGGTCCTTTACGGGATGGCAATCGAATATTGACCTGCCAAGAAGAGAACCGAGTTCTGAACTTCCCCGCATCCGCTCGAATGTCTCATTGGTCCATCGCACCCGATCATTCAAATCGAAGAAAATAACCCCTTCGCCTAGGCTATCCAGCAAATGCCCCATGACATGCTCAATCGTCTCCACAATCGCTTTCCTCGCCCTCTCTTCTAGAAGACATTCTAAGAGGAAAATACCTGATAGTCAAACACAAGGACAGAATTCGGGTTTCAGGGGTCAGAATTCAGAATGAAAACCGTGAGCGCCCAGAAATCCTTGTGTTCTAGAGGCGAATGTGCTACGCTGCTCGCGTTCTTTCCGGATGGCAGTCAACCCACCAAGGGGGATGCGGCTACACTTTTGACGAGTCTGAAGGCTGAGGGCTAACGGGGTGTTTCCAAGAGATAAGAGCAGCTTATGGAGACTTTTGGTTTGGCTGGTGTTACTGATAATCTTAGGTTGTGGGACCCAGAAACCCGTTCTCTATCCGAATGACTATCTCGAAAGCGTCGGATGGGCTCAGGCGAAGCAGGATATCGACGAATGCTGTGACCGGGCCGATGCCTATGTTAAATCAGATCCAGGTAGACAAGTCGCTGGGAGCACGGTGGCGGGCGGTGCAGCTGGTGGCGCCATTGGAGCGGCCGGAGGCGCCGTGGTGGGCGAATTGGGGCGAGGTGCAGGGGTCGGAGCAGCCACTGGCGCAACAGCCGGCCTGATCCGTGGGCTCTTCAAGGCTTCCCAACCGAGTCCCGTTTACAAGAGTTTTGTGGAAAGGTGCCTGCAAGAGATGGGATACGAACCCATTGGCTGGAAATAGCTGGTGTTTCGTACGGTGGGACTCCGGGCCGGCCTCTCAACTTTTACCGAGCACATACAGGACAAAGATGAAAAAACGGTGGTGTATTGTTTTTGCGTTCTCTCTCACCGCGACGTGGGGATTGCTCCTGAGCAGGAGTGCCGGAGCCAGGGAGTATGACTACCCGGGAGTTGCGATACCTTTTACTCCCTTTGATTCCCACTATGAGCGTGTTCAAAGGTATGTCGAGTCAAAGGTGTCCTCCGGTGATCCTGACCTCCAAGAGTTCCGAGGGTCAGATGCGATTGCGGATCTTGATGTGTTAAGAAGGTATTTGAAAACCGCGAGCAGGTTTGAGTACATCCCCGACGGAAACGACGGGGCCGACACGGCGAATGGTCTCAAACTCGATTCCCACCAGAGGGAAGGATCCCTGCACGAATATTGGCAACTCCCCGAAGAAACCGAAGACAGGGGTGCTGGGGATTGCGAGGACAAATCCATTTGGCTCTATACCAGGCTCATCCAAATGGGTTTCGAGAACGTCCGCCTCGTCGTCGGAAGATACCGTACCGATCAGGCTTCCTATCATGCCTGGGTGGTCTGTGATCTCGATGGAAAGATCTATATTCTAGACCCCACCATGAATGATGGGCTATGGGAGGCTCGCCAGTATCCAAAAGGATTCTACAGGCCCGTCTATTCGTTTTCGAGAGACCGTCGGTGGCACCATGGGGGTTCCTTTCGTCAACGTCTCGCTCCTGCCTCACAGAGGCCGATCGACTAACCCTTGCGAGGTAGGTCTATCGCCTTTTCCTCTCTACCATTCAGCCATCAACCGTCCGCCTACTTTCCCTTGGAGACTTTCTCCCAA
>JABAOH010001583.1_pt1 | contig 20829 bp, 19 predicted proteins | sample 7062181 | NCBI WGS metagenome assembly JABAOH01 (sample SAMN14538630, study PRJNA623070) | marine sediment metagenome | biome: marine biome [ENVO:00000428]; feature: marine pelagic biome [ENVO:01000023]; material: deep marine sediment [ENVO:00002113]; isolation source: pool of 5 deep marine... | reverse complement strand
CCATCTGGATGTCCTTCTTCTCCTTGGTAAGCTCAAGGTCCATGGGTTGTCTCCTTTCGGTGTTTACGTGGTAGTAGCCACCACTTGTCGTTGATTGCGCACAATGTGTCAGCGGCACAGCTATCTCATAACATTACTAGACAAGCTCGTGACCTGCTTCGTAAGCTGTAACGTTATCTTTTGTGAACCTCTTTGGCGATAGCTTCTCGACAATCTTTTTGACCTCATCATATTCAAAGAGATCGTCTACCTTCGCGAGAGCCCCCAGCATAACCACGTTCGTCATCTGGGTATTGCCTAGCTCAGCAGCTTTTACTGTGGCTGGAATTATGAAACCTCTTTCACACGCCTTTTTTACCGCTGACACAATCTCGTCTTCACTTGGGTAATGATCTATGCCGAGATTTGTATTAACCGTCGGCAGTGAGTATAGATTCAGTATATAGTACCCATTTTTTCCGAGGATCTTTATATTTCTCAGAAACTCTATGGACTCCATACCCAGCAGCACATCACCTCTAGCAGGAGGAATTAAGGGCGAGTAAATTGGTTGGTCGGAAATGCGCATATGTGAAACAACCGACCCACCCCTCTGCGCTGCGCCGATGGTTTCTGTACCCAGCACATTAAACCCTCTTTCCAGGGCGTACTGGCACAATACATTCGAGGCAAATATGCTTCCCTGACCGCCTACCCCCGCTACTAGGATGTCCTTCTTCATGAAATTGCCCCTCTCTTGCAGACCAGTGTGCACATGCCACAGCGCGCACAGGTCAGCTCATCTATATGGACCTTCTTCTCGGCTGCATCGTAGATCAGCGCCGGGCAGCCAAAGTCATTGATACAAACCATACAACCGTTACATCTCTCCTCATCAACCTGGCACTTTCGCGGTTCGAAGAACTTTATACCTTCCCTTGATCCCTTGAGATAACAGGGCCTGGATGAAACTACCAGGGAAACCCCTTCCTCCTGAACCGCTTCCCTCAAGGTCTCATAGGTCTTTCTAATATTATAGGGGTCGACATGATGAACGCTGACGCCTATTGCTTCAGCAAACTTATCGAGGTCTACTTTTTCGGCCTTTTCTCCATAAAGGTTAATGCCACTCCCGGCATGGGGTTGAAATCCTGTCATAGCAGTCGTGGCATTGTCACAGAGGATGACAACCTGCTTGCTATTTTGGTAGGAGGCGTTGATCAACCCGTTGAGACCTAGGTGAAAGAAGGTCGAATCCCCAATGATAGAAAATACTGGTCTTCTCTCACCAGCGAAATAGGCGCCTGTTGCCATGGCTACAGATGCTCCCATGCAGTAGATGGTGGACTGAAGCTCTAGGGGCTTGAAAGAGCCCGCATCGTGACAACCAATATCCCCGAATACGACGCCCTTATGCCTCCTGGCTATGCGCTTCACATTGTAGAGCAAACCCCGATAGCTGCACCCAACGCATTGAGTCCGCGTTCTCACCGGGATCTCAATGTCGACCTTCCGTGGCTGGAATTCGTCGGTAACCCTGACTTCAGGATCTGCCTTCCTCACGGCATCAAGGACCATCTGAGCCGTCAATTCCCCGTCTGAGGGATAAAATCCAGAACGCCCGAGCACCTCCACCGGAATCCTCTCCTCTTGACAGAGTTGTTTGAAGAGGTTTTCTACAACAGGCTCCAGTTCTTCGAAGACTATGACTCTTTCCTTGTCTTGCAAAAAATCCAGTACCTTCTTCCTGGGAACCGGCAGCGTACACAGCTTGAGAATAGGATACTTCTTACCAAGCATAGCTCCGGCTTCCTTGATATAGGTATATCCTATTCCGCACCCAACAAGACCAATATTCCCCCGTCCATCTTCAACATGGTTATAGGGACTGTCTTCAAAGAGTTCCTGCAGCTCCTTGTATTTGCCGTTCAGCCATCGGTGTCTCGCCTGCGGTCTCTTAATACCCCCCAGCTCAGGCATCTCCACAGCGCTCATGATGTATCGATCGCGGTCATCCCTCCAGTGTGCCTTTGGGAAACTAGCCTCATCATAATCCTCAAAGGAAATCACTGCCCTGCTGTGGCAAACCCTCATCACCGGCCGGAGCACGAAACACATCTGAGTCTTTTCAGAAAGTACATACGCATCTTTGACCATGGACTTGGCCTCCACGGCGCTGCTTGGGTCAAATACCGGTAAGTTTGCGTAAGTATGAATCAATATGCGACTATCTTCCTCATTCTGCGAGGAATGTCCGCTCGGGTCGTCTGCGGAAACGAGAACCAATCCTCCGGATATTCCCGTGAAGTTCAAGTGCATCAATAGGTCTGTGGAGACGTTCGTGCCGTTATGCTTCATTACAGCCATGGACCGGACATTAGAGAGGGAGGCCCCGAGCGCCACCTCAAGCGCCACCTTTTCGTTGCAAGACCATTCAGCATGTATGCCCGGATATTCGGCAAATCCCTCCAGAATTTCGGTTGCCGGTGTTCCAGGGTACCCAGCAGCCACTCGAGCACCGGATTCAACCGCGCCACGGGTAATGGCGGAATTTCCCATTACGTATCTTTTTTCTCCCATCTTCAAGCTCCCTATGCATAATTAGGAATGCCGCACTCCTCCGCTCACAATACAGAGACTATCCACTCCCAGCACCTTATGAGCTTCTTCAGGAAACACCCTCATGCTATGCTGAACTGCGCTTGATCATGATAGTCTTGAAACCAGACTGAACTACTGTGTCGTCTTGTTTGATGATCTCCAGAAAGAGCTTCACGACTCCTCTGTCGGGCTTAGTCTTGCTCGGCCTTTTCTCGGCCACCTTCACCTTGACCCTGACGGTGTCTCCAAAAAAGATCGGGGCTTGGAATTTCCAGGACTCAACGCCCAGAAACGCAATGGCCGTTCCCTCCAAGAGACCCGTTCGAAACAACAGCCCATGGGACACAGCAAGACCCAGCAGCCCATGCACAAGCCGTTTTCCGAATTGGCTGCTCTTCATGAACTCCTCGCTGGTATGTAACTCATTATAGTCCCCGCTCATGGCAGCGAACATGACGACATCCGTCTCAGTCATCGTCCGACTCGGACTTATATACTCCTCACCTACTACCCACTCATCAAAAAATTTGCCGGCCATTTTTATCCCTCCACAGAAAATTAGTCACTAACCCTCGCTCAATCCCCGAGATCAAGATCGGTAGGGAGTCAATGATCTGTCGTTTACGATCATGACAAGAGTTTCAAGACAACATATGGGGGGGCTCGTTTTTCTGGTCATCGAGGGATCAACCTTGCTCTCTGACCAGACGGAGATGCTTTCTTTAACTCATTGGGGACCCGCGATGGTCTCTTTAAGGTCAGAAAGCGCGGCGATCTTCTTGAAAACTGTCCCGATCTTGCTTGACTAACTTAATTTCGAGTTCTTTATTATCGGCATGATACGGGCATGTCAAGGAAAAACTTTACAATCTAAGAGCGAAGCGGCCCACCCTTGAACCTGACCCAGTCTCCTCTACGAGCACTGGGCTCGACTCTTATACCCCTTACAGTAGACCAAGTTATCTCGCAAGAAATGGGAAAGTGTTTTATATACGGGATGAGAATGGTAACATGATCGAGAGACGATATTTCATCTGTGTTCATTGCATGCTGGGGAGGAGGGTATTAGTTGTGAGCAGATTCTTGATCCTGGATATTGGCGCCGGAACAATGGACGTCCTCTACCTTGATACAGATTCAGGTCTTCACTACAAGGCAGTTGCCAAGTCCCCTGTGGTGAACCTCGCTGAAAAGGCAGCAAGTCTTCCTAAGGAGTTGTTGATCACCGGTAAGGAGATGGGCGGTGGGCCCATATCAAATGTCTTAAGGCAGCGGGCACGGGAGAGTAAAGTCGTGATGTCCGTTTCCTCAGCTGTCACACTTCACCACAATCTTGAGAAAATACGCTCATGGGGCATCAAAATTATTGAGGATTCAGAGGCAGAAGAGCTACGAAATAACCCAAAATACAGCAGCCTCATTATCGAAGATCTGGAGATGGAAAGGTTGAAGTATATTTTGGACGGACTGGGTGTTTCCTTTTCATTCGACGTAGTTGGTATCTGTGCCCAAGACCACGGAATGCCACCCGAAGGAGTATCCCACCTATACTATCGTCACACTCTCTTTAAGGCCAGTTTGGATGAAAATCCATTTCCCCATGCCCTGCTTTACAGGGGTGAGGAGGTCCCAGCCAGCTTGAACCGGCTTAGGTCCATAGCAGAGAGTGCCAGGATGCTGCCGGCCAATGAAATTTACGTGATGGACAGCGGCATGGCAGCCATTTTGGGGGCGACCATGGATCACCGGGCGAAGCTAAAAGAGAAGGTACTGGCTGTAGATGTGGCGACCTCCCATACAATAGGAGCTGCCCTCGAGGGCGGGGAAATCGCGGGATTCTTTGAATACCACACACATGACATAACCCTTGAACGACTGGAATCCTTATTACGTGATCTGGCCGACGGGAAATTGGTGCATGAGCAGATACTAGAAGAAGGGGGGCATGGCGCTTACATCCGCAAGGCCTTTGGGTTTCAAGCTGCAGAGATCATTGTGGCTACTGGCCCAAAGCGCAGGATGCTAGAGAGATCCCGGCTTCCAATCGTTTTTGGAGCCCCCTTAGGGGATAATATGATGACGGGGACAGTTGGCGTCTTGGAAGCCATCCGGAGGCGCACGGGGCTCAAATCAATCCCCTACCTGTGAGCCTTTCAGTCCTGAAGACGCCTCCGCTCCAGCAGTGGTCCAGGCGTGCCTTATGGGAGAGAGTAGTGGACCTTCTTGATGAGGGCTGCTGCATGCTGACGCGAGGTCAATATCTCCAGCCTTTAAGTGAGGACCTTCCAGAGCTCTATCAAACCCTTCAGGGTCAACCATACTGACTGGGCATAACCCATTGTCCCCTTCTCTTTTTAATTGATCATGAGCAGAGGTTCCTCAATGATCTCTTTCACTGTCTTCAGAAACCGTGCCGCAGGCGCACCATCAATGATCCGATGGTCAAAGGTGAGACTCAGACCGATTCTGTGTTCAGCGACGATCCGTGTATCTTTGACCACCGGTTTTTCCACAACCCTCCCCACACCTAACAGGGCGCTTTCAGGCGGCCTGAGAATGGGCGTAAAGTGGTCTATGTCGGCAAAACCAAGATTGCTGATGGTAAAGGTACCATTGGCCAAATCATCGGGGAGGAGCTTCTTATCCTTTGTCTTAAGGATTAGTTCATGGAGCTCCTGATTGATCTGACTGATGGATTTACTATCAGGGTTCCTGATAACAGGCACCAGAAGCCCATTTTCGGATTCCGTGGCAAAACCGATATGGATCTGTTGCCATACCTTGATCTCGTCTTCCTCTGCGCTTGCATTGATCCTCGGGTGAAGGCGGAGTGCGGTTGCCACGATTTTAGCGAGAATGGCATTATAGGAGACCCTTGGCTCCTCCCCAATTAATCTATTATTGAGGCGATCCCTAAGAGCAACTAAGGCAACTGCACAGGCCTCGGTATGCAAGGTCAGCTGGGCAGTTCGGCTCAGGCTTATGGTCATATTATCATAGATGGCGCGGCGTACGCCTCTAATCGGTATAGTTTCAAGGGCCTCTTTGCCCAGATAATCAACTGCTTCTTTTTCCTTGAGTGTTCTAAGGACATCGTCCTTGACAATCTTGCCATCAGCGCCAGTGCCTCTGATCTCAGCGAGATCCAAGCCTTGAGATGAAGCCATAGCCCGTGCTAATGGTGAGGCCTTTATCTTTTCCCTTGCTTCTGGCCTTCGCTCTCTTCCCTTCTCAATAGAGGCTAAATAAGCCTCCACATCACTCTTCATGATAGTCCCGTGGGGGCCTGTAGGCTTCACGAGGGTGAGGTCTACACCGCCCTGCTGAGCTATCTTCCGCGCCGCAGGCACTGCCCGAATCTGCACCACATTCTTCTTGCTCGTGGCTGTTTGCTCCGGTGGCGTTAACCCGGAGGGCACCGAACCCCTCGGGAATGCCTTTCCGTAACTCTCGGGTACCACCTCTCCTTCTGCCACAATAACTGCCACTACCTGCGTGATATGCACCCTAGAACCCTTCGGGGAAAGGATCTTTCCCACGATCCCTGAAGCAGGTGCTTCAATCTCAATGGTAACCTTTTCAGACTCCACCTCTAGTAGAGGCTCGCCTTTCTCGACAGTGCCCCCTTCGGATTTAAACCAATTCAGGATCCTCACATCCTGAACCACTTCTCCCAAAGAGGGAATGATAACTTCTGTTGCCACGATAGGTTGCCCCCCTATAGGACTTTTCTTAATCTTGTTTATTCGCTTACAATACTGAGTATCTCCTCGACGATTCTGCGTTCGTCCGGAATAACGAAGTTCTCCAGCTCTGGGCTGAAGGGCACAGGCACATCTCGGGCTCCGAGGCGGTGGATCGGGCTAATAAGGAATTCGAATCCTTCCCTTGACACTGTAGCGGCTATCTCTGCCCCAAATCCCCCGGTAGTGCAAGCCTGGTGGACGATCAGAAGTCGTCCAGTCTTCTCCACCGATTCTAGAATGGTCTTCTTGTCCAAAGGATTGAGGCTACGAAGATCAATCACTTCAATATGGATTCCCTCTCTCTCAAGCTCCTCCGCCGCCCTCAGAACCCTATGGACCATTAGGGAATAGGATACCACGGTAAGGTCCTTTCCTTCTCTCTTTATATCAGCCTTTCCGAAGGGAATGACGTACTCCTCCTCTGGGACAGGCCCTTTTGTGGGCATGAGCTGCTGGTGTTCACAAAAGATCACCGGGCCATCATCTCGTATGGAGCTCTTAAGCATGCCCTTGACATCATATGGCGTCGAGGGGACAATTACCTTCAATCCCGGAACATGGGTGAACCATGCCTCGAGATGTTGGGAGTGCTGCGCTGCAGCAGAGCGGAGGCCTCCCAGTGACGTGTTTATGACCAGCGGCACCTTTATCTCCCCACCGAACATGTAACGGATCTTGGCGGCCTGGTTGACGAGCTGATCCATGGCCAGGGCCATCAGATCACAGAACATGATATCGGCAACCGGCCGCATGCCTGTTATGGCCGCTCCAAGGGCAAACCCCACAATAGCATTCTCCGAAATGGGCGCATCTCTTACCCGCTCGTCCCCGAATTTCTCCCACAGCTGGGGGCGGGATACATAGACCATGCCAAATCGACCCACATCCTCTCCCATAATAAAGACCCGCTCGTCACGACGCATCTCCTCTGCAAGCGCCTCAATCAATGCATCTGCGTAAGTGATCTCTCTCATACTATCCCTCGCTATTCCACGTAAAGACCTGTGAGGGCCTCTTCAGGGGCTGGGAAAGGACTGCTTTCCGCGAACTGAATCGCCTCCTCGATTTCCCTCTGGATCTCATCCTCGATCTTCTCACAGTCCTCCTTTCCCAAGATGCCCTCCTGTGAGAGTTTTCTCCGGAATCTCTCTATGGGGCATCGCCTCATCCACTCCTCTATCTCCTCATCCGTACGGTATGTATACGTTCGGTCAGCCTCCCCCTCATAATGACCGCGCCACCGGTAGGTCTTACACTCCATCAGGGTGGGGCCTTCACCGTTCCTGGCCCGCTCCACCGCCTGCTCTGCTGCCTCGTATACTGCCAGGACGTCATTGCCATCCACCATGCATCCATGCATTGCGTAGGCATCCTTCCTCACATAAATATCGCGGATCGATGCGCTCCGGCTCTGCGCCGTCGAAATGGCGTACTGGTTGTTCTCACAGACATAGATGACCGGCAACTTCCAGAGGGCTGCCAAATTGAGGCTCTCATGGAAGGCACCTTGGTTGACCGCACCATCGCCGAAAAAACAGACCACTACCTGATCCGTTCCTCGCATCCTTATGGAGAGGGCGGCACCACCAGCAATCGGCATGCCGGCTGAGACAATCCCATTTGCACCCAATATGCCGAGGTTCATATCTGCAATGTGCATGGAGCCGCCTTTTCCTCGACAGTATCCAGAGCTACGGCCATAAAGCTCCGCCATCATTCGGGAGATATCGCCGCCTTTGGCAATACAATGGCCGTGTCCCCGATGCGTGCTCGTGATGTAGTCATCCTGGCGGAGCGCAGCACACATTCCAGTGGCTGTCGCCTCCTCACCAATGTAAAGATGCAGAACTCCGGGGATCACACCCGCGGCCTTTAATTCAATAAGCTTCTCCTCGAATCGTCTGATCCGCAGCATCGTTCGATACAATCGAGTCTTGAATTCCCTCTTGAGCTTCATCTTGTGCCTCCTATTTGAAGATCTTACCCTCATACCCAATAGCCTAAAGACCCCTACTCATACTCGACCAGCTCGACGGTTACCCCCTCTGGATCCTTCATATACGTCGCCCACACGCCTGGCCGAGGGTTCTGAGGCGGGCAGTTGAACCGGACACCGGCCTTCACCAGACGCTCATAAATCTTCTGGATATTGCGTACCTGAAGGGCGAAGTGGGTTAGTCCAAAGTCGCATTGTCTTTGTGGATGGTGCCTCTTTCCCTGGGGCGTGTAATATCTAAACAGCTCCAAGCGTAATCCATATCCCTTTAACATTACGATTCTGGTATCGGCACCTGGCATCCCAACGACTTTCGCTAAGGCCTCGCCGCCTCGATGGTCCATGTCCCAGTCCAGCTCAAAGCCCAAGAGATCCCGGTAGAATCGCAACGCCTGATCCATGTCCGCTACGGAGATGGCCACGTGGTGTACAGTAGCATCCATCCAATGTTCCATCTTTCTCGCCTCCCCCTTCGTATTTGGTCACACTTTAGACGGCGCACTCCCGCCTCAGCCTTCGAATATCCCTTCAAGGCCTGGCAATCCATCAATACGGAAGATAGATTAGTTTACCCAATGCATCTCTTGCTGCTTCAGCCAACGATTCGCTCAGGTTTGGATGTGGAAACAGCCTGGCTGGCCATGTATAAGGACCCTCGCCGGTAGCTCCTCCAACGCCTCCTCTATAACAACAAGAGCTCTCATACTCAGTACCTCTATCCCCGGTATCGATTACAGCCTCTCTTTTTCGCACACTATGCTTGAAATTATTCCTCCAATTTAACTCAAATAGATGTCTATCTTTCTCTTGTCAAGCATAGAATTCCCGTAACTGCAATTACTTAGCTCAATTAACCGTGCTTCGGATGCTTGATTTCAGGCCACCGCCTTCTATCCTTGCCTGCACTCTGCTTATCTCCTTAGTTAGGCCGTCAGTGGCAGTCGAGTCAATTTATCCCTTGACACCAGGCAGGGTTTATTATACCAAACCATTGATTGATCCAAGGCTGCAATTCCAGAGTCTCTGTCGAGAGGTGCCCCTGCGTCGATTATTCCTTACGTCGAGCGCTATCCCTGAAAGAGCACGAAAACTTCCACCAGTTGAAACACTTCACTGATCCTTTTGTCTCGTACCTTATGGGTAGTAACTTTCCGTTCCTCCATTGCAACAGCACAATTGGCTGATGCATGTAACAGTGTCGATAGAGGGCGTTTCGCGTCTGACCTTCATGTTTCCCAAAGGCTCACTGAGGGCACTTGTAGAGTGAGAGGGAATTAAACAGTGGGTCTATGTATGAACAAGGAAGATTGAAAGGAGAATAGTATGAGGCTACAAGGAAGAATCGCAATCATAACGGGGGCAGCAAGAGGTATAGGCAGGGCCATAGCTCTTAGTGTGGCAAAACAAGGCGCAGTACCAGTCATAGTGGATATTGATGAAACTCATGCTAAGCAGGTTGCAGAAGAGGTTCAAAGGTTAGGTATTTCAGCAATAAGTCTAAACACCGACGTATCGAGGGTTTCGGAAGTTGAAGAAATGACAAACAAGGTAATGCAGCATTTTGGAAGGATTGATATCCTCGTGAATAATGCGGCTGTTTTTGAAACTACGCCAGTTGACAATGTCAGTGAAAGAGAATGGGATAGGGTAATGGCAGTCAACCTTAAAGGCCTGTTCTTCACCTGTCAGCAGGCCCTGAAATATATGAGGAGAAGTGGAAAGGGTAGAATAATAAATATTTCTTCTCTGGCTGGTCGTACGGGGTCGTATGAGGCCGGATTGATCTACGGGACATCGAAGGCAGGAATAATTGGCTTGACCATGAGCTTGGCGAGAAAGCTCGCCAGGTACAATATTACGGTAAACGCCCTTGCACCAGGACCAACTGAGACTGACATGATCAACAGTCTACCGGAGGAAAGCCGGGCAAGACTGAAGGAATTCATACCCTTGAGAAGATTTGGGAAGCCAGAAAATCTGGCGGAGGCGGTTGCATTTCTCGCATCTGATAGCGCTGATTTCATAACAGGGGCAGTAATTGACGTTAATGGCGGCATGTTCATGGGTTGAATGAGGAGGAGATGACTATCGTAGCATAATCTCCCTCAAGAACGACACATTGTCCAAGGCCTTTCCCGCCCCCATAACAACGGTGCTCAGAGGGTCATCGGTAATAGTGATGGGCACTTGTGTCTCCTCCCGCAGCAAGACATCAAGGTTCTTGAGAAGGGCACCTCCTCCTGTTAAGAAGATGCCCCTGTCTACCACATCAGCAGCCAGTTCGGGTGGGGTCTGCTCCAAAGAGCCCTTCACTGTCTGCATTATACTCTCTACCTGCTCAGATATGGCCCTTCTAATCTCCTCTGAGTCTATGGTCATTATCTTCGGGATGCCCGTGACCAAGTCCCTGCCCTTAACCTCTACGCTCTCTGGCTCATTTGTTGGATAAACATTGCCAACAGTGACCTTGATGAGTTCCGCCGTCTGGAGGCCAATCAAGAGGTTATATTTCCTCTTGAGGTGCTGGAGGATTGCCTCGTCCATCTTATCACCAGCCACCCTGACCGACCGTGAGTAAACAACCCCTGCCATGGAAATCACCGCCACTTCTGTAGTCCCTGCCCCTATATCAACGACGACATTGCTCCCCGCCTCAGCTATAGGTAAATCCGCTCCTATAGCCGCAGCCATCGGCTCCTCGATCAGAAAAACCTCCCTGGCCCCAGCGGATACCGCAGACTCGCGCACCGCGCGCTTTTCAACCTGGGTTACCCCCAGGGGAACGGATATAATAATCCGGGGCCTCACGAGGGATCTCCTGTTGTGAACCCTCCTAATAAAGTATCTGAGCATGGTCTCGGTAATGTCAAAATCCGCAATCACGCCATCCTTCATGGGTCTGATTGCCACGATATCCCCCGGCGTTCGGCCCAGCATGGTCTTTGCCTCTTTTCCGACAGCCAGTATCTTGTTTCCCTCCTGATCCCCTTTCCTCACCGCTACCACAGAAGGCTCATTCAAGACGATCCCCTCGCCCTTGGCATAGACCAAGGTGTTGGCCGTACCCAGGTCAATGGCGAGGTCATTAGAGAATAAACGGAAGAAAGAGGCTAGTAACATCACGGCCTCCTTTTCAAGACCCTTGCTTCCAAGCCGGGCTCAAATAGACGGAAAGGTGAGTGCTCAACATAACCATCTATTCTATTAATTTTAGGATTAACCGGGTGATGAGTCAATCAAATAATTCTTGTCGTATCTGCTTCCTTTGTTGGCAGGGGCTTTCGGATTTGAAGTTTCACCCACACAACAGGCGGTGCATTGCTTTTTGGCCATAGTTAAAGAAATCCACGTAGCATATTGAGATAAAAACCCACCAATGAGAGCTCCTATACGTGCCTACTGAGAGCCGAGGTCACTATCCAGAGAGATAAAACAGGGGGAGTATAAGAAGAGCAGATGTATTATTTTCCCCTAGTAATCCTTGGTACAAGAAAGAAATCTGTGTTAAACTCCAGGTGTTTTTGGCGGAATGTATGTGAGTGAGACCGGCCTTCATGATGCACTTATACTGGGGGCCCTTCGGTGAGCAAGCCTGTGAGGGAATTTCTTTTTCGGAATAAATGGGTGGCCACTATAGTCTGCGTATGTTGTCTTGGTATCGCCATCGCAGGAACACTTTTCTGGCGGTATCGCGCGACCCATGTGTCCACGGACGATGCTTTTGTGGAGGGTCGAGTCTCAGCGGTGAGCGCTGCGGTCGAAGGAACTGTCCTAGAAGTTTCGGTCAATGATAACCAGCAGGTCAAGGAAGGGCAAGTGCTGGTCAAATTGGATCCTAAGTACTATAAGGGGAAACTGGTAGGCGCCAAAGCTGCCGTGGCCATCGCTAGGGCTGAACTCAAGGCCGCAGAGGAGCAAGTCTCCTTCAGCAGAGAGATCATCTCAAGCCAAGTCGCACAGGCTGAAGCAGCCCTCCAGGCCTCGGCCTCCGCCATCCAGGCCTCCCGTCAGGTCGTTGATCAGGCGAAGGCTATACTAGCTTCTAAGAGAGAGGCGTTAGCGGTTGCTGAGGCTGAGCTTAACGAAAAGCAAGCACTTGAGGAGAAGGCGAAGATCGATTTTGACCGCATGCGCAATCTACTGAAAAAGAACGCCATATCCCAGGTTGACTTTGACCTGGCTAAGGTGAACTACCAGGCATCCGCTGCGCAGGTAGCCGCCGCCAAGCGCAAAGTGCTTCAAGCCAAAAAGGAGCTGGAAGCAGCTTCTGCGGACCTGAAGGCAAAAGAATCCGGCTATGCGTATTCCCCGATCCATCTCGGCATAAAGTCCGCGAAGGCCAAGGAGATCGAGGCCAAGGCCAAACTTGCCGAAACTAGAGCAAAGGAGCGGAGCATAAGGATCAGGGAAGCAGAGCTGGAACTAGCACGCGGTCGCTTAAAGGCGGCCCTTGGCAAATTCGAGTTTGCCAAAAACCAGTTTGAGGACACCATAATCCGGGCACCTATAGCTGGGCGCGTAACCAAGAAAACAGTGGAGGTAGGAGAATTTGTCCATCCAGGACAGCCTTTAATGGCCATTGTTTCCTTGAGCGATGTCTGGGTCGTGGCGAACTTCAAGGAGACCCAGCTTACTCATGTAAGACCTGGCCAGAGGGTGAAGATTACCGTTGACACGTGCCCAGGGGAGGTCTTCACCGGAACAGTTGATAGTATTCAGGCAGGGACAGGGGCCAGGTTCAGCCTCCTTCCACCTGAGAACGCTACGGGAAACTTCGTCAAGGTCGTCCAGCGTATCCCCGTGAAGATCGTCTTGGACAGGCAGTCAAATCCCTGCGTCCTCAGGCCCGGCATGTCCGTCGTGCCGAAGATCGAGCTACGGTAACATGGGCAAATCCACCGTTCCATTCGCTTTTCCCATCCCCTCTCTAGAATTACCCAAGATGAATTTCGTCCCAGGGACGCCCGTGCTTTCTTAACAGTGGATCAGTTATGAATAAGTGGATCATCGCCATCATGGCCTCACTGGCGGCGGGGATGGAGATCTTCGATGTCAGTGCCATCAACATCACTCTTGCCCACATGCAGGGTGGGCTCTCAGCTGACGTGGATGAGGTAGCCTGGGTCCTGACGGCCTATCTCGTCTCGACCGCCATCATCCTTCCGATGACTGGTTGGTTGGCCACCTTCTTTGGCAGGAAGCGTTTCTTTATCTTCTGTGCTGTCCTTTTTGCGACGTGCACGGCCTTGGCCGGTATTGCCCCGACCCTCCCAATTCTGATCCTTATCCGAGTTTTTCAGGGCTTGGGCGGCGGTGCCCTGACGGCAACTGGACATGCCATTGTTATGGAGACTTTTCCGCCGGCCCAGCGTGGCATCGCCGTAGCCCTCTGGGGCGCTGGCCCTATGGCCAGTTCTGTAACAGGACCGGTTTTAGGAGGCCTCATCGTTGACCACTTCAGTTGGCGCTGGGTCTTCTACCTCAATGTCCCTATTGCCGTCATCGTGGCCTTACTCGCCATCTTCTTCCTCTATGATCCGCCCTATCTTCAGCGACGTGTGAAGAAGATCGACGCATGGGGCTTCCTCTGCCTTATCATCTGGGTCGGCTGTTTCCAGATTATTCTGGGAAGGGGGCAGCGGCTGGACTGGTTCAGCTCCAGCTGGATTGTGGGACTCACTGTCATCGCCATCCCGGCCTTCATGGCCTTCGTCATCCGGGAGCTCTTGGTCAAAGAGCCCATCGTGGATCTTCGGGTCTTCAAGGACCGGACCTTCGCCGTTGGAACAATCCTGATGGCTATTCAGATGTTTGGCTTTTACGGGCCGGTTGTCCTGATCGCCCTGTTTACTCAGACCATCATGGGCTACACGGCCTTGCTGGCCGGCATGGTGATTGCCTCCGGTGCCGTTCCCTCCCTCGTCACCATGCCAGTGGGTGGTCGTCTCCTATCCATCGTCGATCCCCGCCTTATCATAGGAACGGGGGCCCTCGTCAGCGGCTTCGGCATGCTCCTGGCCTCCCATCTCAGCCAAGAGGCCTCTTTTTGGCAGGTGGCCCTGCCCCGGATCTTGCTGGGGGCAGGTCTGTCATGGATCTGGGTCTCGCTCAATACGGTAAGCCTGGCGACGGTTGCACTGGAAAAAATGGGACAAGCCACAGGGGTCTTCAACCTCATGAGAAATCTTGGGGGCGGCTTCGGTATTGCTGTGCTCACCACCATTCTGAGTCGAGGCGCTCAAGCCCATCAAAACCGCCTCGTAGCCCATGTCACCCAGTGGGACCTCGACGTGCAGGAGCGGCTAGAGAACTTGACCGCCGCCTTCCAGACTGCTGGCTCTGACCCATTTACAGCAGGAAAGCAGGCCCTGGCCATCCTCTACGGGGAAATCCAGAAGCAGGCCTCAATGCTCTCCTTCTTGGACGATTTCCGGCTCCTTGCCATACTCCTCTTTGCAATCATCCCGCTTTTGCTCATAATGAAAGGGACAAAGGTAGGAGAGGAGTCAAGGTCTGATTTATAATTGACACCCAACGCCCCTTTTCCTATTATAGCCCCGCTGAGATATGCCTATCACGCGCTCATTTGCATACATCGTAGATTCCCTTGCTTATATGATGCCTGCCATTGAAGATCTACCGAGAGTTAGACTGGGTTGTTACCCAACTCCGCTTACCGAGGCACGGCATTTGTCATCACTTCTTGGTGGTCCGCGCATCTTTATCAAGCGTGAGGACCTAAGTGGACTCGCATTAGGCGGGAACAAATGCCGCAGGCTCGAGTTTATCCTGGCAGAGGCTAAAAGACAGGGGGCCACTGCAGTAATAAGCGCAGCCGGTTCTCAGTCTAATTACTGCGTCCAGGTAGCCGCAGCAGCGCGCAGGCTAGACATGAAGGCAAGCTTTGTTCTGGTAAGTAGTGCCCATAATGAGCCTCAGGGAAACCTCCTACTGCAAGACATTCTTGGCTCTGACGTTGAGATACTCGAACTCACTGATATAGAGGAAGTCCTTGTAAAAGGGGGTGCTGTATCTCAAAAGATGGACAGGATCGCGAAGGACTTGCGGGCTAAGGGCTACAGACCGTTTATCATCCGCCACGATATCCCTGATCCCTCAGCTATATTGAGTCCCGTGGGGTGGGTCAACGCTGCTGATGAACTTCTCACTCAGCTAAGGGATCAGAATATCGAGGCGCAGTATGTGGTGGTGGCAAATGCTGGGGGAGTGACACAGGCTGGTTTGGTGTTGGGCGGAAAATACCTGGGGGCAAGCTACGAGGTCATCGGTATATCTAATCTCCGCAACAAAGATGCCGCTGCGGCAGCAGTTACAGGGCATATCAACGCCTTGTCCGATTTGCTGAGGCTCGGAGTCAAAGTTGCCTCAGATGAACTAGAGATCAATGATTCATATATAGGTGAAGGCTACGGGATGCCAACCAGAGAATGTATAGATGCTATTAGGTTGGTAGCTCAAACTGAGGGAATAGTGCTCGACCCGGTATATACCGGTAAGGCCATGGCGGGGCTTATCGATTTGATCAAGGAGGGCCGCTTCAAGTCAACCGATACTATTGTCTTCATTCATACTGGTGGCATTCCCGCGCTGTTCGCATATCACAAGGAGATCGTAAGATAAGGGCAAAAGTCATAATCCCCGCCAAAGGCGGTAGTCTAAGGCGATTAACTACCAGGAGGACCCCTAAGAAATGAAGAAGGTGCTATGGCAAGAGCTGCGGCGATCAGAATTCGAAAAAGCCCTCAAGGCCGATGCGGTAATCATTATTCCAGTGGGCTCAACCGAGCAGCATGGAAACCACCTGCCACTCGACACTGATACGAATTGCTGCTTTACTATTGCCCAGCGTGCAGCCCACAGCATAGATGAGTTTCCGATATTGGTGTTACCACCGATCTGGACTGGATACTCACCCCATCACATGGATTACCCAGGAACCATTACGCTTAGATACCATACCTTCGTTGAGCTGCTAACCCAGGTTGCGGCTAGCGTCCACGCCCATGGATTCAAGAAAATACTCTTCCTCAACGGTCACGGTGGCAACTCCGCTATCGTCGCTGCGATGCGCTTCAAGTTGGCAGCTGAGGAAGGAATGTCCGTGGTAAGCTACAATTACTGGGATATACCACCAGTCCCGGAGGTTATGAAGACCGTGAGCGAATCTGACAAAGGGTTTATCGGCCACGCCGCGGAGATAGAAACGTCCCTCCAACTTTACCTACAGCCACAACTTGTCGATATGGGCGTCGCCGCCTGGGTCCCAGGCCTCTGGGGTGATCCTTCTACTGCAACTCGTGAAAAGGGAGAACGCATAGTCGAGGCCGCGGTAAAGGCCCTTGTCAAGATACTNNAGTGGCAAACTTGAAGACAGGCTGACCTGGCGTAAGGAGGTCCTTTAAAATAATAGGATAATTAGAAAAGATAAGGAGGTACAAATGAGGGAGATTATTAAAACCGATAGAGCACCAGCTGCTGTTGGCCCATACTCACAAGGCTGTAGAGCCGGGGATTTCATCTTCGTTGCCGGACAGGGTCCTCTCGATCCTCAAACCGGAAAGGTACGAGGTGACACCATCGAGGAACAGACCAGGCATACGCTCGAGAACATTAAGGCCATCCTTGAGGCCAGTGGCGCCAGCATGAGCGATGTGGTTAAGGTCACAGTCATTTTGACTGACCTCGCCAATTTTAAACGAATGAACGAGGTATACAGGACCTTTTTCTCTGAGCCGTTCCCGCCGAGAGTTACCTATGGCGCAGCGCTCGCCTTACCGAACATGCTGGTGGAGATTGACGCCGTTGCTTATGTGGGCGAATAGGATCTGGCCCTGACTAACTTGTAAAGAGCTTACTGATGTTTCAAGAAGAGCTATATCCCTTTCTAGATACGCCAGCACTGGTACTTAATCTCGATAAGATGGAGGCCAACCTCAAGGAAATGGCCGACATCGCCAGAGATGCTGGCGTGAAGCTGAGGCCTCACACCAAAACTCATAAAAGCCCAGAGCTAGCCAAGGTTCAACTCGAATTTGGGGCATCGGGGATCACAGTGGCGAAGTTGGGCGAGGCTGAGGTAATGGCTGATGCCGGCATCAGGGATATCTGTATTGCCTACCCTATCTGTGGTGAAATCAAGCTGTCAAGGTTGAAAAGACTGCTCAAAAGAGCGCGGGTATCTATCTCGTTAGACAGCGTAGAGGTAGCACAAGGGATTTCTTGGGTCGGGGAAGAGATGGGGAGGCAGATTCCCGTATTGCTGAAGATAAACACAGGGCTGAACCGATGTGGCCTCCTACCAGGTGAGGAAGCACTCGCCCTTGCTGAACAAATTGCTCCCCTTCCCGGTGTGGACCTTATGGGGATACTCACTCATGAAGGACATGTCCTCTTCGAGCAAAGCTCCCCAGAGGGCATTAAGAGATCTGCGATACGAGCTGGTGAGGAAATGGTTAAGACAGCAGATCTGCTTCGCAGCCGACATTTCAATATCAGGGAGGTGAGTGTTGGTTCCACGCCTTCTGCCAGATACATAGCCTATGTGCCGGGCATAACGGAGATTAGACCGGGAACCTATATATTCAATGACCTCAATGAGATAGCGTGTGGTGTCGCCACGGAAGATACTTGTGCCGTTACGGTCTTGGTTACCGTCGTGAGTATCCCTGCGGATGACAGGGCAATAATTGATGCGGGCTCGAAAACGCTGAGCTCCGATCGGTTAGCACATCATGAAAAACGGGGGTTTGGATACATAAAGGGTCACCCGGATATCACAGTAGACCATATGACAGAGGAGCACGGCATCCTATACCTCAAGAACGCGAGGAAAAAGCTAAGCATTGGCGAGCGGTTGGAGCTCATACCAAACCACATCTGTCCGGTCACCAATCTAGCAGACAGTCTCTATGGCATAAGAGACGGGATCCTTGAAGGGGAAACTCGAATCTTGGCACGTGGGAAGAACAGGTAGTAGCTCGCTTCCCGCTGAGGAATCAATCAACTTCCTTAAAACATCATAAAGCGAGGAGGTCATATGAAAACAATACTCAATAATAGGACGAGGGTCCTGGGTTTTGGGGTATTACTAAGTGCTTCGGTCGTTGTATGCATCCTATTAAATCCGCCCATACTCCAATCGGCCGAGAAACTCGTGTTAGCCACGCTTTATCCAGAAAGCATGACCAACAATGAGGTCTATCCGGCTCTGCGGTATTTCAAGGACCTTCTTGAGAAAAGAACCGGCGGCTCTTACACCGTTGAAATCTACAGTGGAGGCCAGTTGGGCAATGAGGTGGAGACGACTCGAGAGGTTCAGGACGGGGTGACGATTCAAATGTCCTTCGCCTCATCCGGCGCTTTTTCCTCCTTTTACAAGAAGTACCAAGCCGTCGTGGCTCCCTATCTGTTTCCAGACCGGCTTACCGCATGGGCGTTCTTTGACTCGGATTACTTTGCCACATTCATGGGAGATTTGACATCCATCGGACTTCGCTACTTGGGCACCATGGACGACGGAGGGGGGTACGTGGTCCTGACAAACAGCCTGAGGCCGGTCTATACCCCTGCCGACTTTAAGGGAATGCGCATTCGAACAGAGGAAAATCCCGCGCACATGGCAGTTATGAATGCCCTGGGGGCCTCGGCCGTGCCCATGGCCTGGGGTCAAGTGGCGACCTCCTTGGCCACCAAGGTTGCCCATGGCCAATTCAATGCCCCCTCTATCATCGCCTGGGCTAAGATGTGGGAGACCCAGAAATACGTCACCTTTCTGAATCATATCTACAATACCCTCACCTGGGTAGTCAGTGAGAAGTGGTTCAAGGCCCAAAGTCCGGAACATCAAGGGCATATAGTTCGAGCAGCCAGGGAGGCGATCATCTACACGAGGGGCATCGCAGCCCACCTTTCCGAACTGGCAGTGGGCGAGTGCAAGGGGCACGGCATGGAGTTTAACCATATCACCCCGGAGAACATGGGTAAATTCATGAAGATGGCACGGGCCGGCTATCGCAAGTGGGCCGTAGAGGAGTTCGGACTCGAGGCTTCACTACTGGATTCCGTTCAAAACGAGGTCGCACGAATTCACCAGGAGTTGGGCACCACGGTAGTCAAGCGCTACTGTCAATAAAGGGGCCCCTTACTCAGCTAGCACAATGGGCAGATTTGCGAGCTTCTTGAAGAACATCAAACTCGCCTGGGATCTCATCAGTCAGAAGGTTGATGGGGGCACGAGGTGGGTATGCACTATTTTGATCCTGGTGATGACCTTCGAGGTTATCACAGCCGTCTTCTTCCGGTATGCCCTTGATGCTCCGATTAAGTGGGGTGAGGAGCTGGCTCGCCTGCTTATGGTGTGGGCGGGGCTTCTGGGAATCAGCATTGCCCTTAAGGACGGGGATCACATCGCTTTGGAGGCGGTGACAAGGAGATTCCGCGGCCAGGCGCTCGCCTGGTGTAACCTCTTTGCTCAGGGCTTCGTTGGTATCTTCCTGATCATACTCCTTATTTGGGGGATAAAGATATCAAAGGCGGCGTGGGATACCTTTCTGCCAGCTCTACAGATCAAATGGACATGGTCCCACCTGGCTGTCCCTGTAACAGCGGGAATCCAGTTGGTCCACTTGGTTTCCAATATCCTTGGCGAGGTCGTCATTATCTTAGGCCCGAGTAAAGCCACCTCGCGTGAATGATCCACGATTCTTGTTGATAGGGGTCACGGGATACACATCAACGCAGTTTTCTTCCCGCTTCAAGGGATGTCATGAGTGTTCTCCTCGTCATATTGATCATCATTGTCCTGGCCATGGGTGTGCCCCTCGGCTATCTGCTGGGCATCGTTTCATTGGCCGGTCTTTGGGACATGGGCGGCTGGCCTTTCTTGCGCATCATTGCCACCCGATTTCATTCCTCCGTAGAAGAATTCCTGCTCATCGCGATTCCATTCTTTATCCTGGCTGCAGTTCTCATGAACAAATCCGGGCTGACCGATCGGCTGATCCGCTTTGTTAACCTTTTAATCGGCCATTATCCCGGGGGCTTGTCTCATGTCAACATCGGTGGATCCATCTTGTTCGCCGGAATGACAGGGGCAGCAGTGACCGATACGGTAGCCATCGGCAATGTCATGATTCCTGCGATGAAAAGAGAGGGCTATACTGCCGAGTTTTCAGCTGCGGTTACGGCTGCCTCATCCATCGTGGGGCCCATCATCCCTCCTTCCATTACCATGATCGTCTATGCCTACATCACCGGGCTGTCGGTAGGATCGCTCTTTCTGGGAGGTTTTCTCCCGGGGCTGCTCATGGGATTTCTCCTTTTGTTTGTCAGTGCAATCATCTCAATACGTCGTCGCTTCCCGAGACGGGAGAAAAGGGCCAAATTGAGAGAAATATTGAAAGGTGCGCGTGATGCCCTTCTTGCGTTGATCATTCCCATTATTATCTTGGGCTCCATCGTCACGGGGCTCGCCACCGTAACCGAGTC
>JABAOH010008024.1_pt3 | contig 20832 bp, 22 predicted proteins | sample 7062181 | NCBI WGS metagenome assembly JABAOH01 (sample SAMN14538630, study PRJNA623070) | marine sediment metagenome | biome: marine biome [ENVO:00000428]; feature: marine pelagic biome [ENVO:01000023]; material: deep marine sediment [ENVO:00002113]; isolation source: pool of 5 deep marine... | reverse complement strand
TTATGGCCCTGATGTTTGGGATAGGCATCGCGCTTGTAATTACCCTTGTCTTTAGTCGAGGATGGGGAGGTGCATAGCATGGTTGGTTCCTACCGGTCCAACACCCTTCACTTCGATCCCGAGCTGTGCATCAACTGTGGGATGTGCAGCATTGTCTGCCCGCACGGTGTTTTTGCACCGGATGATAGCGTCGCCCAATTAGTACTCCGTGAAGCATGCATGGAATGCGGGGCATGCCAGCGCAACTGCCCGGTATCTGCGATCACGGTGGATAGCGGCGTGGGGTGTGCCACTGCCATGATTCGCGCTGCACTCACTGGCAAGAAAGAGGCCACGTGCGGCCCTGAGATCGGGTCGTCCTGTTGTTCCGAAGATAGGGAGACAGCGAGCTGCTGTGACACCGAGCGCGGATGATCAGGGGGCTTTTCTCCTTCTTGCGTTATTCGCTTCATCTAACTCCACCCTTCCGCAGGAAGAATCCCAGACCAGTCTGGTTTCAAAACAGGAGGTACGCTTAAAGTCACCAAGAGAACGGATAATACCATCCCGAGGAAAATGGAAAAAGGAGGAATGATAAACAGCAAGGGAGACACGCGGAGGGATCTGGCAAGGGTCTTTCTCTATCCCCTTTTCAGGAAAAAAGGGACCCCGAGGGGAAAATTGAACCCCCGGGGTCATTTGGTCACGTTACTTCTTCCTTCTCACTCCAATACCGTCACATTTGTGGCTTGCAGACCCTTTTCGCCTTCGGAGATCTCAAATTCGACTTCATCCCCCTCGCGAAGGGTCTTAAATCCTTCTCTGTTAATGGCGGAAAAGTGGACAAAGATGTCATCCCCATCCTCTCGGGTGATGAACCCATAGCCCTTCTTCTCGCTGAACCATTTAACCTGCCCTTTGGCCATTACAACTCACCCCCTTCCATTGTAAATTCTCAGGTAAGTTGTAATGGCTTTCAGGTCTAGCATAAAGCCATAAAATACAGTACTACACATGCGATCTTTATCTATGATCCTTGAAAAACTCCTTACAACTTACGCCGCTCGGCCCAATTTAACCACTTTTAAAAGAAAAAATCAAGGAAAATCTTCGAAAGACTTTTAGATAGGTCAACACGGAGACAATGATCACTGAAATACCAGAAAAAGATGTTGACAGAAAATCTTTTCTGGGTTATAGAGCAGATTCAAAAGAGGCAAGTGCTTGGGCAAAGGGAAGACGGTGAGAATCCGTCGTGGCCCCGCCGCTGTGAGTGGGGACGAAAGCCACATGTAGTTGCCACTGTCCTGATTCTTCGGAGGATGGGAAGGCGTGGCGAGTAGGATAATCCACGAGCCAGAAAACCTGCCCACGGCACTGCTCCATGGAGATTCCTCGAAGGGTGGGAATATGGAGTCGGCAAAGGGAGTCAGCCTGATCATGTCCGGGGGTCAGGCTTTTTTCGTGTGTTAACAGCCTTTAAGCTGCCCTTCTATTGTCAATCTCTTTTCCCGCCTGATTTTTTCGTTAATCATTGAGGGCGTTCAGCCCCGCTTCTTATTTTTCGCCTCTTCATAGTTTCATCTCGGCGGTGCATGGGCGGGATGGGCGGAGGATGCGGCCCTCATAGAATGAAGGAGGGGAAAGGTATGAATGGAGGACAATGGACCAAAANNCCCGGATACGGGCATAGCAGAGGAAAGAGAGGAAGTCCCCGTCCTTAAAGAGTTAGTGGTTACGGCGACGCGCCAGGAGGAGGAAATTCGCAAAATTCCGGCCAACGTAACCGTGATCACCGAGGAAGACATCAAAACTTCGAACGCAAGAACGGTGCTGGACCTGCTCCGATCTGAAGAAGGGATTGCAGTGAGGAATCTGCTCGGAAACGGGAAGACAGCCCAGGTTGATATGCGAGGGTTTGGAGAGACAGGACCGTTAAACACCCTGGTGATGGTGGATGGGCGCCGTGTCAATGAGATCGATCTGAGCGGGGTCGATTGGGGACAAATTCCCCTGGATCAGATCCAACGAATCGAAATCGTGAGAGGAACGGGAAGCGTGCTCTATGGCGATAATGCGGTGGGGGGGGTGATCAATGTCATAACAAAGCCCCCAGCCGAGAAGTTGTCCGGGACGGTTGGCGGTAATGCTGGGAGCTACGAGCATATCGGGGGAAAGGCTTCAGTCAGCGGTGGGTACGAGAATATCGCAGGCTCCCTCTATGCCAGCTACGAGTCCACCGATGGATACCGAAGAAACAACGAATTCCGGACCAGGGACGTGAGCGGAAAGATCATCTTCGATCCCACGGAATACATCAGCTTCACTTTGAGTGGATCCCATCACCGGGATGACTTCGGCCTTCCAGGAGAGGTTTCGGAGACCCAGCTCCATGTTGACCGACGGGCTACCACAAAGCCTTTTGATGATGGAGAAACCACCGATCAGTATCTCAATCTGAATGCGGATTGGGATCTGGGAAAATATGGAAGGATTATCTCCGATCTTTCCTACAGGGATCGAAATAGTGAAGACGAGTTCGTCAGTTTCACCTCGGCAACAGATAGGGTACTTCAAACCTGGAGCATTACGCCCCGATACTCCTGGAATGGGAGAATCCGTGATCACGCAAACACGCTCATCGCGGGTGTGGATTTCTATACATCCGACCTTGATGTCGATTTCTTTTTCGGAACCCCCCTCGCTCCATCGGGTTTTTCCGAGATTCAAAAGTTCTCCTACGGGTTTTACGCACACAACGAACTCTCGCTCTTGGAAAATCTCATCCTCTCTTTGGGCGCTCGACAAGAGCGAGTCAAATACGACCTGGAACAGCAGGATCTCCTCTTTGGCCTGGCACCCTTAGATGAGACCGTCAGGGACCGAGAGGAAGCCTATACCGCCGGCATCACTTTCCTCTATGACGAAAGGTCCTCTCTCTTTATTCGGGCAAATAGAAGCATCCGTTTTCCCCTTACGGACGAACTGGTTCTCTTCGATTTCACCGCCGGAAGTATTCGGGTTAACTCGGACATTAAACCCCAGAGGGGTCGCCACTATGAAGCGGGAATAAGACACTTTTTCGCTCCTGATATCGAGGTGCTCCATTTTCTCGCCCCTGAGATCGAAGCGAGGGCCACCCTGTTTCGCGCGGAAATAAGGGATGAGATCTTTTTTAATCCCGCCACGTTCACGAACGAAAACCATCCAAAAACCTTACACCAGGGGGTGGAAATCGGGATCAGCGCACATCTCTTCAAGAAGGTAACCGTATTTGGGAACTATACCTTTGAGAAGGCCACATTCCGGGATGAGCCGTTTGAGAACAACGATATACCGGCCGTACCGAGACACAAGGCCAACCTGGGGTTTCGACTCCATGATCTCATCTCCGGTCTCATCTTCTCAGCCAACTATACCTTTGTCGGCTCCAGTTTCCTCATCAGCGACCAGGCCAACCAATTTAGAAAACTGGAACAATACCACACCATAGATGCCAGGGTCTCCTATGCGTGGAGGTGGATTGAGGCCTTTGTTGGAGTGAACAATATTACAAACGAGAAGTATTCCGAATTTGCTGTTCTTGGCGGGTTTCCAACAGTTCGGAACTTCTATCCCGCTCCTGAAAGGAACTGGATTGCGGGACTTGAAGCTGTGTTCTAACACCTCATAAAGGAGAACCTGATCGCCATTCCCGCGGTAACCCGTGCGGTAGCAATCATTATTTCCCAGTTGAACGGAGATGCTCGGATATTCAGTGGCGAGAAGTTCTTTCCGTATAGAAGAGGCTCTCGGAAAAACCGTGGTCTGAAAATTACCTCAAAACGGGTCAGGAGATTTGACATGGGCAGAGCCGATGATTATAATTTTGAAAAATAATTCATCACCTTCATCAACACAATTCATGTTCTTTATTTTCCCATGATATCTCAATAGGTCTAGAGGGTTTTGCTCTAAAAGAGCAACGAGGGTTCGACAAAATCCGTCAGGAAAGGAGAAAGGACCAATGAATATCAGACCGCTTCAGGATCGTATTTTGGTCAAACGCATTGAGGAGGAGGAAAAGACAGAGGGGGGGATTATCATACCTGATACGGCCAAGGAAAAGCCCATAGAGGGTAAGGTGATTGCGGTTGGAAAGGGCAAGGTATCGGAGGATGGTAAGGTCAGGCCCCTTGATGTGAAAAAAGGAGACCGGATCCTCTTCGGCAAGTATGCAGGGACGGAGGTGAAGATCGAAGGCGAGGAGCATTTGATCATGAGGGAAGATGACGTATTGGGTGTAATAGAAAAATAAACGCTATAAGGAAATGGAGGGATTAAAATGGCAGTCAAGGAACTCAAATTTGATCAAGACGCGCGCAATTCCATTCTGGATGGCCTTAACATTTTAGCCGACGCGGTAAAGGTCACCTTGGGGCCGAAGGGGCGAAACGTCATCCTGGAGAAGTCCTTTGGTTCACCGGTAGTAACCAAGGACGGGGTGACAGTGGCAAAGGAGATCGACCTGGAGGATAAATTCGAGAATATGGGCGCTCGTATGGTCAGGGAGGTGGCCACCAAGACCAGCGACACGGCGGGTGACGGCACGACAACGGCAACCGTTCTGGCACAGGCTATGTTCCGGGAGGGGTACAAGGTAGTGGCCGCCGGTGCCAACCCCATGGATGTTAAAAGAGGCATTGACGCGGCCGTTGACACGGTTGCCGCGGAGCTGAAGAATTTGAGCAAGCCAACAAAGGATCAGCAAGAGATCGCCCAGGTTGGTACCGTCTCGGCAAACAACGACGAGACCATTGGTAACATCATCGCGGAGGCCATGAACAAGGTTGGAAAGGAGGGAGTAATTACGGTTGAGGAAGCAAAGGCGATGGAGACCACCCTGGATATCGTTGAGGGAATGCAGTTCGATCGGGGATATCTCTCTCCCTATTTCGTGACGGATGCGGAGAAGATGGAGACAGAGTTGGAGGACCCTTACATCCTGTTGCACGAAAAGAAGATCAGCAACATGAAGGACATGTTGCCTTTGCTCGAGCAGGTGGCCAAGTCCGGGAAGCCCTTTATGGTGGTTGCGGAGGACGTGGAAGGGGAGGCCTTGGCGACCCTGGTGGTGAACAAGATTCGAGGAACCCTTAAATGTGCGGCGGTCAAGGCTCCAGGCTTTGGGGATAGGCGCAAGGCCATGTTGGAGGACATCGCCATTCTCACGGGTGGGCAGGTCATCTCCGAGGATCTCGGGGTTAAGCTGGAGAACGTGAGGATGGAGGATTTGGGCCGGGCAAAGCGAGTGCGCATCGACAAGGACAACACCACCGTTATAGAGGGGATGGGCGAAAGCAGTGCTTTGGAGGGGCGAGTTAAGCAGATTCGCGTCCAGATTGACGAAACAACCAGTGACTATGATCGGGAGAAGCTTCAGGAGCGACTGGCGAAGTTGGTCGGAGGTGTTGCGGTGATCAATGTCGGTGCTGCTACGGAAACGGAGATGAAGGAGAAAAAGGCCAGGGTGGAGGATGCCCTCAATGCCACTCGTGCTGCGGTGGAGGAGGGAATTGTCGCTGGGGGTGGAGTTGCCTTCTTGAGGTGTCTGCCCGCGCTGGACAAGATGAAGTTGGAGGGTGACAGGCAGACGGGGGTGAACATCGTGAAGCGGGCTTTGGAGGAACCCATTCGCCAGATTGCACACAATGCCGGCCACGATGGCTCAGTGGTCACCGAGCACGTGAAGAAGGAGAAGGGTGCCCATGGATTCGATGCGGCCAAGGAGGAATACACGGATCTGATGAAGGCCGGCATCATCGATCCCACGAAGGTGGTCAGATTGGCCCTTCAGAATGCGGCCAGCGTGGCATCGTTGATGATAACAACCCAGGCTATGGTAGCGGAGAAGCCGGAAAAGAAAGCCCCCATGCCGCCTATGCCTCCAGGAGGCGGGATGTACTAATAGGGGCTGATAAGTCGAGAGCAAAAACCAAAGGTGGGGGCTTTCTTCGTGCTCCCACTTTTGCTTTATTATTGTGTTCATGATTAACGGCAAAAAGGGAATGCCAAATAGGCTCGGACATCCCAGGGATGGCGAAACCGTTGAAACAGGACAAGTTCCTGAGTTCTACGGGGGAATTCTTTTTGTAACCCTTTAATTTTATTGGAAAATAGATGTCTCTCGGGGAAATCCCCAACGAATTCAGAAAACCGGTTTGAAGGGTTGACTTAGCGGCAATTATACGGTAAATTTCTTTAGTTTTCCCTCGGGAAAAATGAAGGAATTGAGCCAGGGAAAAGGGTTTGGTCTAGTTCTGGCCTTCCCAGGTTCAATGAGGAGGAGGTTAAAGCTTTGGTCTGAGGGAAAGGGCCAAATGACCGAAACAGAGACGTGAAAGGGGGAAATTCTCATGAAGAGGTCAAAACGTGGTCAAATCTTCTTCATTCTTCTCGTTCTGGCAATGGTGGTTTCCCTGCTCGGGATTTCATCCGTGCTGGCGCAAGAGGAAGAGGGCAAAAAGGATGATAGGCCACCGAGGGCAATTGCAATGGCCCCGGAATATCCCGGCGTCATCATTCCGCCCGGTGAAGATGTCAGCATGGACCTGATCCTCTACAACAAGGGAAAAGCTGACGAGAACATCGACGTCGAGGTCACCTCGAAACCCAAGGGTTGGAAGGCCAGGGTGAAGACGTACAGCTTCACTGTTACGGGGGCCCACGTTGAGAACGGTGAAACGAGACGCCTGACTTTTTCTGCCGAGCCGGAAAAGAAGGACGTAAAGCCGGGAAATTACGTGTTCACGGTGCGCGCGAGCACTCATGACGGCGCGTTCACATCAACGCAAGATATCACCGTAACGGTCTCCGAAAAGGCCGAAGCGGAAAAGGAAAAGCCGGTTACCATTACCACATCTTATCCCGTGTTGCGCGGCCCCTCGGATGCTAAGTTCGAGTTTTCCGTCGAGGTGGACAACAAACTGGATAAGGACAAGGTATACAACCTTATCTCCCAGGGACCGGAGAATTGGGAGGTCAATTTCAAGCCTGCCTATGAGGATAAGTTTATTTCCAGCTTGCGGCTGGAGAAGAATCAGAGCAAGAGCGTGGCGGTGGAGGTCAAACCGTATAGGCTGGCCGAGGCGGGCGAGTATCCCGTTAATGTCCGGGTCGGTTCGGGCGATGAAAAGGCGGAGGCGAAGTTGACCGTCATCCTCACGGGGACCTATAAGCTGGAGGCCGGCACCCCGTCGGGCATTCTCTCCTTGGAAGCCCAGAAGGGGAAGGACGCGAATATGTCCATCTACGTGAGGAATACCGGATCGGCCGCAAACAACAACATCAAATTCTTATCCATAAAGCCCGAGAACTGGAAGGTCAAGTTCGAACCCGAAAAGATCGATGTCCTCAAACCGGACGAACTCAAACAAGTGGAGGTAACCCTCACCCCCGCCGAAGAGGCGTTGGTGGGAGACTATTCCGTGGGCATCAACGTCGACGGGGAAAAGGCTCAGAAGACCATGGAAATGAGGGTGACGGTGAAGGCCTCAACGGCATGGGGATTGATAGGCATTTTCATCATCGTAGGGGTGATTGTAGGGCTCGGTGGACTGTTTACGTGGTTGGGGAGGAGATAAACATGGCCGCCCAAATAGCGATAGAAACGAGGGACCTCTCCAAGTACTACGGCCAGGAGGCCGCGGTGGAAGGATTGACCCTCCAGGTCCAGGAAGGTGAGATCTTCGGCTTTCTCGGACCGAATGGTGCCGGCAAGACCACCACCATTCTCATGCTCCTTGGGCTCACCGAACCCTCAAGGGGGGAAGCTCGGGTTTGTGGATTCAACCCCACCAGGGAACCCCTCAAGGTGAAAAGGCTGGTCGGGTATCTGCCGGAGAACGTGGGGTTTTACCAGGATATGACCGCTCGGGAGAATCTCCAGTACGTCGCGAGGCTCAACAAAATCCCCGACGGGATCGTCTCCGGTAAAATCGATGATGCCCTCAGTACCGTAGGGCTTTCCGAGGAGGTGGGAAAGAAAGTGGGAGCCTTCTCCCGGGGAATGAGTCAGCGGCTAGGCATTGCGGAAGTGCTCATTAAGGACCCAAAGGTCTGTTTCCTCGATGAGCCAACCCTCGGCTTGGACCCCGATGGCGCGATACGGATGATCGAGCTCATTCAATCCCTCAGTCGGGACAGGAAGATCACCATGCTCATCTCCTCCCACAACCTGGACCAGGTGCAGAGGATATCCCATCGAGTGGGCATCATGATCAGGGGAAAGCTCGTTGCTGTGGGCCCGATGGAGGATCTGGCTAAGGAGAAGTTGGGGGTGGATAAGGAAAAGTACACGCTGGAGCAAATCTATATGAAGTATTTCCATGAGGTGTAGTTATGGGTAAATTCTCTGAAAATCTCCGTGAGCTCGTTTCCGAGGGAATCGATGCCCAAGGTCTCCTGGTCGTATTCAAGAAGGAACTGGCGGATCATTTCAGCAGCTACCGGTTTATCATCCTCTTCGCCCTCATCGCCATGGTGAGCCTCATTTCCACCTACATGACGGGTGTAAGCCTGAGGGATGAGCTCGAGGGCATCGCCAAGCCGAAGCTTGTGTTTTTGATGCTCTTCACAAGTGGAGCATGGTTGTCCCTTGATTGGTTTGTGGCTTTTCTCTTTCCCCTCATCGGTATTGTACTAGGCTTCGACTCCATCAATCGAGAATTAAGCAGCGGGACGATGAGCAAGTTGGTCTCCCAACCCATATTTCGAGACTCTGTCATCAACGGCAAATTCCTCGCCGGCATAACAACCATTGCCATCATGCTCGTCTCCATCGTCCTGGTCATCTCCGGCCTCGGACTCCTGTTATTGGGCGTAGTTCCGGGCATCGAAGAGGTTTGGCGAATAATCATCTATCTGGTCATCAGCATCATATACGTCTCCTTCTGGTTGGGAATAGCCATGTTGTCGTCCATCGTCTTCCGAAGCATCGCCACATCGGCCCTGGCATCGATAGCTGTCTGGGTATTCTTCTTCATTTTCACCTTAATCGGCCCTCCCACCTTGGCCAAGGCCTTTGCACCCATCAATCAGGTCGGTTTGGACTCCGAGACCATTGTTCTGAACGCCCGGATCCAAGAGGGGGTAAGGTTGTCCTCACCCATGGGGCTTTACAGCGATGCCACTGCCACCGTGATGAATCCTATGCAGAAGACCACGAAATCGCTCGTTTTGATGGGCCCCATGGAGCGATTGTCCGCGTCACGTTTTCAAAGCCCGCTGTCACTGACCCAGAGCATCCTCGTGGTATGGCCTTACATCGTCTCGTTGTTTGCGTTAACCCTGGTCTGCTTCGGGTTTTCCTATGGGATCTTCATGCGGCAGGAGATCAGATCGGCTTAAAATACAGCTTTGTCGGCAGGGCTTCAGTGGAGTCTAGCGACTTCCCGCTCGCTTTAACTCCCTCGCGTAGCGGCCGATCCACTCTTCTACGTCCAGATACTTCATGGTCTTGGTGTCGTAGCGTCTACCGGCCCACGAGGGTCTCTTCTCCCCGCTTCCCCTTGCCTCTTCGACTATGGCCTCGAGAAGTCGGTCGATTTCGTCATCCGTGAATCGGAACTCTTGGACCAGGGCAATTGACCCCGGAGCATTGCGATATTCCGTGATATACTGCCTAATGGCAGCTTTCTGCAGCTCCTTGATCTTCTCTTTGGGTTCTTCCAGCCGTTCGGCCATCGATGCGGCGGCTGCGTAATTCCGTCGTTCTATGTGTTCCCTCAGTGAATCCAGTTCCCTTTCTTCCAATTCCATCCCTCTCGCTTCAGCGAAGACCTCACCTAAGCACCTCGGATGCAACCCTTGTGGATTACTTCTGGGGCACCCGGCCATAATCATCTTCAAGCCTGACGATGTCGTCCTCCCCGAAGTAATCCCCCCTTTGAACCTCGATGAAGGTGAGTTGGGTATCCCCGATATTTTCGATTCGATGGGCAGCTTCGAGCGGAATATCGGCCGACTCACCCTGACCGAGCAAGATCTGTTCCCCGTCGAGGGTGACCCTGGCCCTGCCCTCCAGGATGACCCAGTGCTCCGATCGCTTAAAATGCTTCTGGTAGCTCAGACGCTGTCCCGGGTGGACCCAAATCCGCTTGACCTTATGGGTCGGGCGATCTTCGAGGACTAAGAACCCTCCCCAAGGTTTGCTCTCTTCCAAGAAAGGACATTGATTCCCCATGGAATGGCTTTCCTCCAGAGTCTCCTTGCACACTTAGGTCCGAAAGAGAACCTCCCCCAACTCCCACCTCACTCCCCCCATTCTTTCAGCGAATGTTGAAGGGATACCAAAAGAGATAAGGAAGGGAAAAGGCCCTCCTTCACAAGGAAAGGATAATAATCAATGGGTGCATTGTCAAGGAAGGCCTCTCAGGGAGATCGGCTATAACCCTTTGGAATTTCTCCTTTTTCGTGGAAGCGTCAGCGGAGGGAATTCAGGGAAGAACCGGCCACTGAGGAGATCACACGGTGGTGAAATGTTAGCAGCTAAATCCCTAGTTCCGTTCGCAGCTGGAGAAATTGCAAGACGTCGCTCCGGCAGAGGATACCCTCGACCCTTTCACCTTTGACTACGGGAACCTGATTTACATCTTTTGCGGTCAGTTTAGCGAGAACACTGGTACCATCATCCTCGGGAAACACGGTCTCCAATTTCTCTTTTGGGGTCATGATTTCGCCAACACTCGTGGTGGCCCAATTCTCCTTGGGCACCTTCTTTACATCATCCAGGCTGATGATGCCATGGAGTTGCCCTCTATCGAATACCAGAAAAGCCCGCTGGCGCCTTTTGAGGATATACTCATCGATGAGTTCCTGAAGGGCAAGATCGCGGGAGATCGTCTCGAACTCCCGATTCATGAGGTCCCCGGCCCTTATATCCTTCAACATATCCTTCATAACCACCTGCTTATATCCCCTGACCGCTGCACTGTGAATGAACCACCCTATCAAAATCATCCAAAGGCCGTTGAAGAATACCCTGCTAAAAATCAGGAATACCCCAGACATGATGAACACGAAAGCCATTACCTGTCCTGTTACGGAGGCAATACGGGTGGATTTCCTCAGATTTCCCGTTACCTTCCAGATAACGGCCCGAAGTACACGGCCTCCATCCATGGGAAAACCCGGAATGAGATTAAAGATCCCAATGATAAGGTTAATGAAGCCCAGATATCGTGTAAGCGCCCAGAGGGGCTGGCTGAAATCGCGAATCAGAACTGATATCGACCAGAAAAATAAGGCGATCACCATGCTAGAAAGAGGACCAACGAAAGCCATGCTAAACTCCCCCGATGGGCTCTTCGGTTCCCCTTTAAGCTCTGCCACTCCTCCCAGGATGAACAGCGTGATACTCCGAACTTCCTCACCTTGCCTCATGGCCACCAGGGAATGGGTGATCTCATGGCCGAGGACCGAGGCAAAAAAGAGCAGGCTCGTTAGTACTCCGATTACCCAGTACTGCCACTGGGGCCAACCCTCAAAACGATTGGGGAAGTAGCGTGAAGCCAGGGCCCAGGTGACGAAGCTGAAGATAATGATCCAGCTGGAATCGATTCTGATCTCGATTCCAAAGAGGCTGCCGATACGCCACGATGTTCTCACGACTTTCTCCTTTCGGATTGTTGGGTAAAGGTGGCTCTCATAACACCCAATGAGAATTCAACAACGAGCATTGGGAAGATCTGGAAAAAAGAGACTCCATTCAGAATCCGCAGCACCCTATTCACCCAGTCCATTCCTTGAATCCACCGAATGAAGCTCATTATAATGGAATAACATGAATACGACAATCCTATTATTGACTGCAGAGGGTCAATGAAAGGGGAATCAGCGAAGCTTACCCCTCACAAGAGTTCAGACCCTTACTGGAAGGAGCCTGATATCATTGCCCCAATACGTGATCCGATGGTGCGCTTTCTGGCATCCCTCCTTGAGCTCTGCCCATGCGCGTTCTTTGAAGAGGCACGTTCCGTGAACCCATACGAACACCTCTTCTGGAACTTCGCCTTCTTTTACCGGAAACCCTGGGCCTGGAAAGTGGGCGCAGGGGGTGTTTTCCCTGACCTGATTTATATGATCCCGTTTATGCCGAGGGTGTTCTCTTATGGGAGCTTTTTGGAATGGATGCACGACCCTCTCCGGGACGCGATCTGGAATTCGCCGATTGCTGTGCGGGACGTGGCCCGGATGAGGCTACGCTGCGGGCCTTAGGGTTGGGGCAACTGTTGTGATACACGAATGAGGTGTTATGCCACCCCCAGGGGTCATGCTGTCTTCCACCGGAGCGTTCTGGCCCCTCTTTTTTTGGTCACAACAGACGGGGCTATTTCAAGAAGAGGGTAGATTTAAGAGCCTTTGGTTTAGGTATTTCCTCGTAGCTTTTACAGTCCCATTGACTCAATGAAAACGAACAGGGCCAGGACAAAGAGGGTAAGCCCTCCTATGACGGTCCATGCGCTCTTGTTCATCATCTGGGGAAGGGTTGACGATCGTACCTTTCCCCAATTCAATACGTTTCGCTTCAAGAAGCCATAACTCTCCGCAAAGAGGGCCGCACCCACCAGCATGCCTAACACACCTCCGAACAGGGCGTCCAAGCTCCCCTGTCCAACAGCCCCCCAGCCTGTGCCAGGACAATAACCCAGCAGCGCAAATCCTATCCCAAAAATGATGCCCCCGACTATATTCCTCCCCAGGACTGCCTCCTTGATCTGGGGTTCAACCCGACCTTTCCCTTTCAGGTAGTGGATACCAATTGCCCCGATAACCACGGCAGAAAACATCACCTTCACCACCGTAAGGTCGGTGAAAAGCAAGGTCCCCATGATTACCCCGTATTTGGTCACCTGACCCTTCTGAAGCAGGAACCCGAAAATAATCCCGGTGATCAATCCTAATAGGAGTTGCCCGTTTCTCGATGTCACCCAGGGTGTCATAGTGCCTCCTCAATGATAAAGAAACCTCCCCATGCCAATCCCGCCGATGAAGAAACAGATTGCGCTCACCCAACCACTTATAGTCAATTGCAGCGTACCGCTGATCCCATGGCCGCTCGTTCACCCACCGGCGAGGCGTGCCCCGAACATCAAAATCACCCCTCCCACAAAGGCCATGGACCATCGAAACAGAATGTCCGGGCCAAACTGGGTCTCCCAGAGTCCTGGCACGGCTTTGATTGTGAAATCTCCCGATATCCAAGCCGAGAGGAAAGAACCGATTAATATTCCGGCAAAAAGCATCCACTGCCAGTCAATCTCGGGCCTCTCCTCCTGGAAATAGGGGTTCCCTTTCGCATGGTGTGGGACAACTACCTTTTCGATCATCCCTGCCGTCCTTACAAAGGATGTGGAAACTCCCAACAGTTTTCCAACAGACAAGAATGCAAACCAGCTCAGAATCCCAATCAGAGCCCCCACAAGGTAAGGGGACCATTGGACCTGCTGAAAAAGTTCAAGCATGGGAAAATCCTCCCTATGGAACTCTATACCCTAGGGCCATGGGTTACAGTGCAAGCGGGGTGCTCGTTCCTTATAGCCCGCTGTCACCCGGCCCCTCATCCCTCTTGCATATTATACACCGTATTGAATCAATCCTGAAAGAGGATGCTCTCGGCCATGCTGGATCGATTCCCTCTATTATACATGCCCCGATGGGTCTATCCGGGGCAATTCCCCGGTGCCATAATCGCGTGTCCCGAGACGGATTGTGAACAGCACCCTGGATGTGGCCGTCTTCCCCTTCCTCTTGGGCCAATCGAGAAGCTCCGGGCAGGATTAACGAGCTCAAGCTCACCGCACAATGGTGAAACGGTTAAGCCGCGCCATTTTGTTTATTTGATCAAACCCCCTGACCAAAGCATACCCATCTCATGGTTGAATTCACACATAGGGGAAAGCTTTTTGAATCAACGATTATTTGGATGAAATGGCTTGCAGGAACATTTTCCGGAGGATCTAAAAATTTTCCTGATAGCATGATAAACCAGGACTCCGGCCACAAACCCGACCGCCATGTTAAAAACCAGCGACATCAAGGCTGTCACGCCGGCAGGGATGAGATCCTTCTCCCATCGCAGATCCTTAACGAATTTCGTTAGCTCTATGCCCACCAAGAACATCATCCCACCAATAATGCTCAGGGGGAATGCTCCCAATAACCGGGCAATGGACGCACCCATAAACAGACCCAGGCTTATTTCAAGGACTCCCTCGATAATATTCGTTCCGCCGGTTCTCGCGCCAAAATAGTACTGACCCGCCAATCCCCCCGCGCCATGACACATGGGCATTCCCCCGAAAAAAGGAACCGCCGTATTCATGACGCCCATATTCAAGGAAAGCTTTCTTTCGCTCACGGGCCTACCGGGAAAATAGTGCTCGATGAGGGCGGCGGTCGCAATCACCGCGTTCGTTGCAGTCAGAGCAACCTGGGCAAATCCCGCCAATACCAATGATTTCCAAACTTCCCGGAGGGTGAAACCCCTCATAATCGGAAGCGAAAAATTGAGATGGGTAACCCCGGAAAGTTCCCCCTCATAGGCCATGACTCCGAGGCCAAGCACCACCAACACAATCGCCGCCGGCGCATATCTGTTTCCTCTCAGTGTAAGAATGATAATAACAGAAGCGATGCCCAAGGCCCATCCCGTTGAGACCATCCTGAAGCCCTCTATGGCAAGCAAAACGCCAAGGGTCAGTTGGATACCACGGACCACGCTCTTCGGCGTAAGCCTTGCAACCCAGTCTATTAAGCCGGTCCCGGCGAGAAGGAGCCATATAACTCCGGTACCGAACCCGGAAGCGTAAATGAGGCTGGGGGGCCACTTTTGTGCGATCGCCGTAACCGCCAGGACCTTTTTAGGCTCGATGGGCATGGGGAGTTTATAAACGATCCCGGTAATAATATTAGCGAGGCCCATCATGACCAAAAGCCCAGCTGGGTCCATCCCGCAAACAGCGATGTAACCGATAGCGAGGGGAAATAGCGTGCCAAAATCGCCCATCGATCCCGCTAATTCCCTCAGGTTGAATTCGAATTCGCCAACTTTCATGAGTTCCAATAATAAAAATGAAAACTCGCTTATTGAAAGATTTCCTCGAACTTCTCCATCGTTATCGCCCTTAGATTCTCTTCGAGCAGGGTAAACTGCTCAAGGAAACTCTTGCCACGAGCTGTTAATTTTGCTCCTTTGCCTCTCCCGCCACCTACCTGGACATCCACAAGCTTGAATCCGGCCCTGTGCTCCATTTTCTTAATAATCCCCCAGGCGTGCCGATATGACATGCCAAACCCCTCTGCAGCCCTCTGGATCGAACCGTTCTCATGGACTGCACCTAAAAGAGCGGCCTTCCCTGAGCCGAGAACAACCTCACCCTTGTTTTCAATCCAGAATTTCGCTTTGATCTCCACGACGAGTTTCCCCCCTCAAAGGTTAAATCCAAGACTATTAAATATGCTTTTTAAAGCATACTGTCAAGAAAATAATGTGGGCCTGCTGAAAAACTCGAAAGAGAGCTCTGAGGGTGAATGAAGATTTTTTCGGTACCCATTCTTAGTGAGGGAAAATGGCCACGAATTCAATGTTCGAGGTTGAAAGGCGAGTTTTGGAACGAAGTAGCACCTGAGCGCTATTTTCTATGAAGCGAGCTTTAAAATGGTAGGAAAACCATTTTGGGCGGCGACGGGCAGCCTTTTCCCTATCTCCCTGCTTCTATCGCCTTCGTTATATCCTGGGGTTCCACGCCCGGCGTCTGCACGCGTGTCTTCTCATAGAACTCCTCTATCTTTGCTGTGAGCTCCTTTTCCTCCCTCTCCGTCTCCTTCAGGGTATCTTCCAGCCCTGATAACTCCTCCTTTGGATAGAAGGTGAAATCACCGGAGATGCTTAAATCTTTGAGCGTCCTCCTCTCCACCTCCTGTGCAGTTCTAATGAGCCCTCCCTTTGCCTTGTACATTCCGTAGAGTATCTCAATCCCCTCCTTGATCTTCACTCCCTTTGGAATGCGTGGAGCCTTCTTGAAGAGAAATTCCGGGGAATTGAACCATAGTGCAAGCTCTGTCATCTTGCTGATGATTTCATCGTTGAGATCCACGGGTTCGAGTTTGCCCAAGACCTTCTCAAACTTCTCCCTCAAGACACTTATGATCTCTCGCCCAGGTGGAATTCTTCCAAGTTCCCTTTTCATGGTGCTCACATTTTCTTTCATCGTCTTGTAGACTTTGTCACGGAACTTCTCATCGGGAGCCTTGATGGCATGGGCCATTTTATCGTAGTCAAAGTCGAGGATGACCGACCCCACAAAGGCCATAGAGTCTGCAATGTCAGCGCCTCCGAGGCCCGCAATCTTCCGGCCCTCAGCGGTTACGATATCATTTACCTCACGAAACTCAGCCTTAATGCCGAACTCCCCGTAAGTCTCTACAGGGGGACCTGCAAGATATTGATAGATCTCGCTTATCCTTCTGGGGAAATGGGGATTGTTTCGGTTCCATACCACATGATAAAAGATCTGATTGCGGTCGAGGTAAACCGTGCCACCACCCACCTCCCGCCTGATGATAGGAAGCCCATGCCTTTTACAGTATTCGAGGTCCACCTCCTGTTCCGCATCTTGAAAGTATCCAATACTAATAAATGGGGTTGCGGGGAACACGATATCAAGAGCCTCCACGCCCATTCTCGCCAGGGCATGGAAGATGAGCATAGATTGCTCCCACGGCCTCTCTCCTAGGTCAAATAGATACATAGGTCCACCCTCCCAGGCTTATTGTATTCCTGTGCTGTTTCTTATTCTAGCGAAACCTAACATTTCTGCAAACATCATACAAACAAAATCTATGACTTCTTGGTCCCTGTGATTTTTACTGCGGCAATTTTTGAGAAAACGGTTTTAAATACGAATGGAAATCAAAGAACGTTAATTTATTACTATAGTATCAACCTCATGAAAAGAGGACTGGGGTCAACAGAGTGTTTCAGCTTTGAGATTATGGGCCCAAGGGCTCACACTCGCACCAAGCCGGAAAAAATGCCTTCATTTTCCACGCAAATGCCTTGCACAGGGTGGACTCTCCGCGACATGTGTCAAATCAGTGTTAAAGGAGAAATATGAGTAGAGAAATAACCCGCCTAAGGAAGGATCAACAGTAATGATCCCGCTAAACTCTAGAATGCCGGCATGGGCATATCTCCCCAGAAATGTCTGGGCAGGGTCTCCGATACCTCCAAAACTTCCCCGGTATTCGAATCCACTTCTGCCAAGAATAGGGGTGTCCTCATCGCATTGATACTAAAAGCCTCTGATTCGGGAATATACCCTCCATCAGGGGAGGAGAGTTTAGAAATAATCACCCTCACTGTTTGCCATTGGGACCGGCAGGATTGATGATGGTCACCGCTGATGAAAGGAAACAGAAGCCGTATGGGAAACCTCAGGTTTTCCCAATCTATACGTTGGGGTCTCCGGAGGGTTTCATCCACCGTGGCAATGAGCCTCCCCATTCCATGGTGGGATGGAACAATATGGGCAATATACGACGTTTCGTGATCCAAATGAGACTTTTCCATCAGGGATTGTGTTCTTTCGTCATTCAAGGCAAAATTGACGATCCTCCGCATATCAGCGTCTTTTCTGGGATAGGAGTAGACCACCCTCGTATTTTCTCCCTCCAGATAGAAACTCGGAATCCGCCCCTTGCTGTATTCCCTCAGCAGAAATCCAAACCCTATGGTAATGGAAAGGATTAAACCATACATAAGGACGGGGGAAAGCTTGCCTTCGAATCTCCAACCCCCCAAGAGGGTAGAAAAGCGACCCCCTAAATTACCGGGTAGGAACATACCCGTCTTTCCCTTATAGGCTAAGTATTTTTCGCCGTATCTCCCCTCCATCTCCTTCTCTTCATGTCTCGCCAGGTGATAGTAAATGAAAACCATCGTGACATACATCACCAAGATGAAGAAACGAGGCCAGAATAGAAACAACCCCAGACCCGAAACGATAAGCCCTAAGTATTGAGGATGCCTAACAAATGCGTACAGGCCATTGGTCACAGGACCCTTTCGGAAAAGTTTTGCCCCGTACACATGGATGGCGCCAACGATAAAAATCCACAACCCAATGGGGAATAAATAGAACCCAATCCTTTCCGACCAGTTCAACATCGGATCTCCGGAGTAGAGAATATGAGGGAGAATGAAGGCCGTTAGCCAACGGGTAGCGGGAAACCCGTGAAGCCCTTTGAGGAAGGGACCGTAAATGGAGTAAAAGTAAAAGGCGAAGGGGCTTACCATGATGATGATCTCTAGAGCGATCAGCCCGTAAGAAAGAATGATCGATCCCCGGACAACTTTCCTTAGAAATGGCATTTCTCCCCTCCTGGAAAAAGATGTTTGCTCATAACTCCTCTATGCGTAGGTGCTGATACGTTTCACGTAATTGGGGTCATCCCACCGTGTGGCAAAAACTTCTCCCCCTCTTACCGCCAGGTTCATCTTCGGCCAAGGGGCTTGGAGGGGGTCCTGCAATCACCTTTCCCGTTAGCACTTCGAAATGGCCCGCATGGCACACACAGTCGATTTGGTCGCCCATGTGCATCGCACAACCATCTTCGTCTTTCCAGTGTACAACGCAGGCAAGATGGGTGCATAACGCGCCATACGCCAAAAACTTCCCGTTGTGATTCAGAGGAGACAGGGGTATCGGCCATACCAGAACTTTACTGATCTCCCCGGGCGGATATCCGAAACCTTTGCGATCTTTACAACGTTCTCCTCAAGGGCCTTTAATCGTTCCGAGGGAAAAAGAAATTTGAAGACGGTATACAGAGCACTCGCAAACCCGCTCATGACCGTCAAGCCCAGCAGGGAGTTCAAGAACCTCCTCTTACCGATATCCCTTGGAGGAACCTTTTCCTCTTTCACCTTCAGTGCCTTCATGGTTCCCTCCCAAAGGATTCAACCATACCTGGAAAATGGAAAGATCACTTCACACGGCAGCCACCTGCGAAGACGCGAATTTTTTTCGTCGGATGAACGTGCCTGTATCCACCACGACCTTATCACCCACGATCTTAACAGGGTAAAGATCTAATGGCCTAGGAGGAGGTCCACTGACCACTTCTCCCACCCGGTTGAACACCCCTGCGTGGCAAGGGCACTCAAAGCGGTTGTTCTTTTCAACCCATGGGGCAATACAGCGCAGGTGAGTGCATATGGAGGACATAGCCAAAAAGCCTTCGTTCAACCGGTTAATGTAGAGCTTCTCCTTCCTAAACGAGACGATGGTTCCTACCTTGAAATCCTCGACTTTGCCCGCAATAAAGAGCTTTTCTTTCCTCTCCCTGGTTCGCGGCCACAAGTAGGCAATGGTTCCGGCTATCATTTCTCCCGCGATGACAGCCCCTGCAAGAATCCACGCGGTTCCGATAAATTTTCTCCTTGAGATATTCATGTCGATCCCTTTTGCTTTATCCTGCGCCCCCTGACAGACCTTTCTCCTCTAACAGTTCTGAGGGATTAATGAAGTGTTTCTCCCACCACTGGGAACATTTCTTCAAACCGAAAGCCAGGCCCATCAGTTCTGTGAAATAGAAGACAGGCATGGAGTTCGTTGTTGACGGATTCCGGACTTCCAGATTGAAGTGACAGAGTCCGCACGGGGTGACGATCGCCTCGGCCCCCACCTCTCTCGCGCCAGCCATGATCTCGCCCACTAGCCGCTTCACGATACCCGCACGCGTAAAGGTGAGATCAGCCCCACAACATTCCGTCTTATACGACCAGTCCAGAGGAATAGCTCCGAGGCTTTCCATCAATTTATCGAGGCATTGGGGATTCTCCGGGTCATCCAGATGGGTGATTCTGGGAGGACGTACCAATGCGCAGCCGTAATACGACACGATTTTCAAACCACGGAGGGGATGTGTAATCCTCTCGGCTATCCTTTCCATACCCACATCCCTTACAACCACGTCCAAAAGGGCCCTCAGTTCCAGTCCTCCCGTAAATTTGAACCCTATAAGAGATTCAACCGTTTTCTTGACTTCAGGGTCATTTCGTAAGGTTTGATCGGCTCTCTTGAGGTTTCTAAAACAGCCGGCGCACGGAATGACCAAGGGGCGACCTTTTTCTTGTGCAATAGCAATATTTCTGGCAGGAAGGGAAATTGACAACATATAGTTGAGGTTTCGTGCTGCTGCCGCTCCACAGCAGTTCCAATCCTCGATCTCTTCCAATTCCACTCCCAATACACTTAACACTTCGCGGTAGGAAAGGGTGTATTCTTTCGAGGTGGAATGGGCAGTACAGCCAGGGTAATAGGATAGCTTCATGTTCAATTCTCCAATCTTTCTCTCTATTATTTGAGTACCGCAAAATTCACGCCAAACTCCTTCTCGTCGACAGGGAAAATAATTGTGTAACTAATTGATATTTCTTTGTATTCTTTGATTGCCTGAAAAGACAAGGTAAATCCTCAAAAAGGGTGAGTAATTAAGTTTCAATGTGACCTCAAGAAAACCTAATCAGTGAGAAAAATATACTCACTTATCTTCTTTGACTCCTAAAGAGAAAAACGCTGATTTAAATACTTTCTACTTTTCGTCCTTCTTGATATCGGACAGGGCTAACGGTAGGAGTCGACGGTTAGGCCAGCCATCGCCGTAGTGTAAAAATTTTTCTCACCACAATTCCAGCCAAGGCCTAACGTGGGTAATACTTACGCGAGAACAAAAGTGTTTTCGGGGACTGTTTAACTCACAGAGGATTCACCAACTCAGCTAGGACCAAGCATCAGAGTATCTTTTAGC